>Ga0172371_10000437_pt1 | contig 63999 bp, 69 predicted proteins | sample Lak12m_FD_114543 | JGI IMG/M metagenome (GOLD analysis project Ga0172371, IMG submission 114543) | Freshwater microbial communities from Kabuno Bay, South-Kivu, Congo - kab_022012_12m | ecosystem: Environmental > Aquatic > Freshwater > Lake | place: Democratic Republic of the Congo: South-Kivu... | reverse complement strand
TCCTTGACCACCTTACTGTAATGCAACATACCTTTCTTTCCAGACATAAAAGCACCTCCTGTGCTTTATTATCACATTAGGTGCTTTCTTTTTGTGTCCGGTTTTAGGGGGTCAGTTCAAATCGATGAGATTTTTTTAAGGAGGCGTCGACGGGATTCGAACCCGTGATAAGGGTTTTGCAGACCCATGCCTTACCACTTGGCCACGACGCCAATAGAATTATTAAAACAAGGACTGTCGATTGACGGTATGCTGGCATCAATCGGCAATCCTCAATCGAAGAGCGGGCGAAGGGATTCGAACCCTCGACCTTCTCCTTGGCAAGGAGACGTTCTACCACTGAACTACACCCGCAAATCTAACCTCGTACAAGTACGAGAGTGCCGAGAGACAGAATCGAACTGACGACACTGCGATTTTCAGTCGCATGCTCTACCAACTGAGCTATCTCGGCAGAAATTTATTCTGATCCGAAAATTTTTTAAGGCTTTTCGGATTCCATTCTTGTCGTTAATCGAGCGGGTGTGATTTTACACGGACTGGAAGAGATTGTCAAGCAAGCACAGGATGTAGTCGACAAGGGATCGTGAATTTGACCTAAGGGACGAGTTAGCTTACAATCGTTTATTCAATATTATATGATCTATTACTCTTAAATAGAACTATACAAATTCATTGTTATTATAAAGGAGAAAACATGAAAAAGATTATTATTAAGACAAATAAAGCCCCAGCTGCTTTAGGACCTTATTCTGTTGCTGTCCAGACAGATACATTCGTCTTTACGAGCGGGCAAGTTGGAATAGATCCAGCCAATGGCGAGATGGTAGCTGGAGGTATTGAAGGTCAAACCCGGCAAGTTCTTACAAATTTAAAAAATGTATTGGAAGCTTCAGGATCTGGTTTGGAATTTGTTGTGAAAACAACCGTTTTTCTGCAAGATATGACCGATTTTTCCAAAATGAATGCGATTTATGCTGAATTCTTTACAAAGGATCCACCGGCTCGCTCAACTGTTGCTGTTGCTGGTTTACCTAAAGGTGCACTGATCGAGATTGAAACCACAGCTCTAATCAATAATTCCTGACTACTCTAAATGTATGTCTTCTTTATTCATCCTATCGACGACGACAATCATCCTTTGATGGATTTTTAATTTAATCCATTGAGAGGATAATTTCCTCTTCTTAGGATGAGCGACGGAGAGGAAGTCTTGTTAATAATTGCACAGCTAAAGATAGATCTCATTCTTATGGATCTGATGCTTTCAAGATTTGTCAGTCCGAAGAATCCAAGAAAATCCAGAATGCAACGAACGCTGTTTAACTGGTGACCACCTAGGACAAGGATGGATTAGTTATTTTGCTATAAATTTGGAACTGATAGCCCCTTGAAAAAACTTTCAATCCACATGAATTGATTCTTCGAATGAAAACAATAATGAGATGCACGGGACAAGTATCCAAGGATGGAGCAATTCACATCCAATTTGGCGATATAGCCAATGACAGGCAATTTAAATCCACATTAGTAAACAATACATTCTCGTCTATCACACGTTTAAATGATACTTCTTCTCCACCCGATGAAAACCCTACGGCGAACTATTTGCGAGATGAGGAAGATACCTGCGTTTGTTATAAACTTGTTGATAATTGTTCTCTTGATTCCACTTCCAACTCTGTTGTATCTCTGCCACGATGGTCGTTTTAATTTTCTTAATCATGATTGCATTTCTGATCTTTTAACTGGTTCGCAACCCTGTGGAATATCGATATAATTTAACAAAACCGAGATCACCAGATAAAGAATATCCACTGTATCGGGGAATTCTCAATTAAGCACACCAGGGTTGTTAGTAACTTGCGCATTTGAGATTGTTCAGGCACATAATGGTAGAATAGATGTCTACTATTAAGAAGGAGAAGAAGAGCTTTACGAAAAAGCCATCAACTTACAGGTTTGAGCTAATCCTAAAGAAATTTTTTCAATATTTGTGGGAGGGTGGTTCGTAAGTGTGATACGAACATAAATTCCCCTTTTATCTCTGAATTTTTGAGAAGTCATAAAATCGATCAATAAAAAAGCCAGGAAATATTTTTTATTTCATAACGAAAATATGCAACTTGTATCCATAATAATCCCCTGTTTCAACGAGCAAAGGCGAATTTACAATTTGCTTAATGCCATATATGAACAAACCTATCCACGGGAATTTATTGAAGTCATTATTGCCGATGGAATTTCAACTGACAACACTCGTTCCATAATAGAAGATTTCGTTTTAACTTATCCCGATCTGACTATCCATCTCATTGATAACCCCAAACGCAGCATTCCTTCCGGGCTTAATAGGGGCATCAAAGCCTCCCGTGGAGAAATCATCATCCGAATTGATGCACATTCTCAACCTTATCCGGACTATATTGAAAGGTGCGTGGATGCTCTTGAAAGCGGATTGGCAGAGAATGTTGGAGGTAAATGGGAAATCCAGCCAGGTAACCAATCATGGATCGCTCAATCCATTGCCGCAGCCTCAGCTCTCCCTCTAGCTGTAGGTGATGCGCTGTATCGGCATGCCACCAAACCCGCTTATGTTGAGACTGTCCCTTTTGGAGCCTTCAAACGGGAAATGTTGGCTCTGATTGGTTTTTTTGATGAGACCTTATTAACCAATGAGGATTATGAGTTTAATTCCCGCATTTTGCAGTCTGGTGGCAGAATTTGGTTGGATCCAAAAATTCACTCGCAATATTTTGCGCGTTCCACATTGTCTGCTCTTTCAAAACAATATTGGCGTTATGGATATTGGAAATGGAAAATGTTACGAAGGTACCCAAAAACCTTAAGATGGAGGCAAGCATTACCACCATTGTTTCTTTTTAGTCTGATCCTGACAATTGCCGCAACTTTTTTTAATCACCAGCTTTGGATCATCCCGATAGGTGAATTACTGATCTATTTTCTATTTTTATTGGTCGTTGGGTTCCAAACATCTCTTCAGAAAAAGAATTGGAAATTGTTTTTCGGTATTCCACCAGCAATATCAACGATGCATTTTTCATGGGCCTTAGGATTATTATGGAGTATTATTACAGGTAATACTTTGGAATCTATAATTTGAGCACAAATATGTCTCTAAATAATCTTGAACAGAGAAAATCAACACGATGGCGTTTTCGTCCCAGCGAACAGCGAACTATATTAATTATCGGCGATTTTCTTATCGCGCTTCTGGCAGTCTCTTTAGCTTTATATGTGTGGGGAACTCGACCTGATGAATGGTTAAATTTCTCCATGGATTTTTTGAAACAACGTGTTCAATTTTGGTTCTATCTTTTACCATTAGTCTGGTTATTATTGATGATCGACTTGTACGATGTTCGCAATGCCAATAATTTGGATACTACACTACGGGGAATTTTCACAACGAGCCTGATAAGCATATTTTTATACGCCCTCATTTATCTCCTCTCACCAAATGGATCATTGCCACGTATCGGAGTGGGGTTATTTTTGATCAATGCCACCATACTGACTTTATTGTGGCGCTGGATCTATATTAAAATATTTACAACTCCTTCTACTATACGTCGAGTGGCGATCATGGGAGCAGGGGTTACGGGAAGTACATTGGCCCAGGCTTACAAGGCCATGAAACGGAAACCTTTTTTTCTGGTTGGATTTATCGATGATGACCCAACCAAGACCGACAAATTTATTGAAAACCTTCCGGTATTATGTACCAGTGAAAATTTACAGTACAACATAAACAAACATGATATTTCTGAAATGGTTATTGCAATTTCAGGGCAGATGAGTGGAGAGACTTTTCAAGCAATTCTGGATGCCCAGGAACAGGGTTTAGAGATCTCACAAATGCCATCCACATATGAAGAACTCTTAGGACGTGTCCCCATTCAGCACCTTGAAGCTGACTGGATCATCCGTTCTTTCGTGGATGAAGCTCGAGTCAGTAAATTCTATGAACTGGGTAAGCGCTTGATAGATATTATTGGAGGATTTTTTGGTGTAATAATTTTTTTAGTAAGTTTTCCATTAATAGCCCTATTAATTATTATTGATAGTGGATTACCGGTCACCTATAAGCAAACTCGCTCTGGAAAAGGAGGGAAACCATACCAGATGCTGAAGTTTCGCACCATGTATCAGGATGCTGAAAAGGATGGAAAAGTTCAGATAACACTGCAAAATGACAATCGCATTACCCGGGTGGGAAACATTTTAAGGAAAGCTCATATCGATGAGCTTCCTCAATTCCTGAATGTATTACAGGGAGAGATGAGCCTGGTTGGTCCTCGCTCAGAAAGACCTGAATGGATCATGGAATTTGAAAAACAAATCCCCTTTTATCGAGCACGGTCACAGGTAAAACCAGGTATAACCGGATGGGCTCAGGTAAATTACAGTTATTATGCTACAGTTGAAGAAATGGCCATCAAGCTTGAATATGACTTATATTATCTCAAGCATCGCAATTTATTTATGGATATGATCATCATATTGCGTACAGTTGGGCAAGTTCTTCACTTTCGAGGCAGATAAAATGGCATCGTACTTGGTAACCGGTGGGGCCGGTTTTATTGGTTCACACATCGTTCAATATTTGCTTAAAAATAATCAACAGGTGCGCGTCCTGGATAATTTTTCAACTGGGAAAAAAGAAAACCTTCAGGGATTTTTCAAAGATCTTGAAATTATTGAAGGGGATCTGCGAGATCCATCAGCTGTATACCGGGCAGTGCAGAATATTGACATTATTTTCCACGAGGCCGCATTTGTATCAGCTACTCAATCCATGGTTGAACCCAAAACATGCTATGATGTTAACGTCGGTGGAACAGAGAATTTACTTGAAGAAGCTCGTAAAGCAGGAGTAGAACGTATTATTTTAGCCTCGAGTGCAGCAGTGTACGGTGAATCAGACGCGATTCCCCTTTCTGAGGATCACAAACCACAACCTATTTCCCCTTATGCAGCTTCCAAAGTGATAAACGAAATCTATGCTGATATGTACACACGTTCTTTTGGAATTGAAGTTGTAGTCTTAAGATACTTCAATGTCTTCGGCCCTCAGCAAGCACCAGATTCTCAGTATGCTGCAGCCATACCTATTTTTATTCGCAGCTTTTTATCCAACGACGTTATTACCATTTTTGGTGATGGTAACCAAACCCGTGACCTAATCTTTGTCCAAGACGTTGTTCGTGCTAATTTATTGGCAGCCGAAACTCCCGGGGCTGCCGGGAATATCTTCAATATTTGTTCTGGTATTGAAACCAGCATTCAACGAATAGTGGATATTTTACAGGAATTATTTCCTGAGGAAATTTCCACGCAATATTTTCCTCCTCGTACAGGTGATATTTACCGTTCCGTGGGAAACCCTCTGCGAGCAATAGAAAAACTAAGTTTTCAAACACAGACAAGCATATATCAAGGTCTTTCACAAACGGTCGAATGGATGCGTACATGCAACAAATAAAAAATAAACTGAAGTTCAATAACCGATACTATGTGTTGGTTGGAGATTTACTGCTTACGATTGCTTCTATCTTCATCTCCTTTGCATTAAGACTTGAAGGATCTTTTTTCTTTTTCTATTTACCTGTTGCTTATTGGATGATAGGTATCAGTCTAGTGGTCAAACCTGTCATTTATTCTTTTTTTGGTTTATATCGTAGATTATGGGCTTATGCCAGTACGAGAGAACTTATCCTGATAGGTTATACAGTTACCATTGCATCCGGTATTCTGGCAGTTATTACAATCTTTTTTTACTCATTAGGTCTTATTAAACCCGGTTTACCAAGATCCATATTGATCATTGACTGGTTGATCTCTATCATGGTAATAGGAGGTTTTCGGTTTGCCTTACGTCTTATCTCTGAAAATCGTGGACCGGTCAGCAAGGTAAAACAATCCGGTTCAGGCAAAAATGTCCTTATCATCGGTGCGGGAGATGCTGGTGCGCTTGTTGTTCGAGAAATGAAGAAGAATCCACAACTTAACTTGATACCTATTGGTTATTTGGATGATGCTGAAGAGAAACAAAAACAACAAGTTTATGGAGTTCGAGTTGTTGGAACTTTGGACGACCTGAGTAGGGTATTAAATAGCCGACGCATAGATGAAGTCATTATCGCCATCCCAAGCGCAGGAGGTGAAGTAATCCGGCAAGTTTCGGATATTTGCCGGTTGAAAGGTGTTGCCTTCCGTACCATGCCTGGAATATTTGAATTGATCGGTGGGAATGTCAGTGTAAATAGGCTTCGAGAAGTAGATATTACCGACTTATTGCGTCGTCAACCTGTCAGATTGGATATTGGGTTGGTTGGCGCAAGTTTACGTGATAAACGTATTCTTGTAACAGGTGCGGGTGGATCAATTGGTCGGGAACTTTGCCGCCAAATAGCCCTCTGGCAGCCTGCAGAGTTGATTCTTCTTGGACATGGTGAAAATTCAATTTTTGAGACATTGCTCGAATTAATGAATGAGCACAATACTCTCTCCATTAATCCAGTCATCGCAGATATTCGCGATCGTCCTCGCATAGAAAGTGTTTTCAAAACGCTAAAACCACAGGTGGTTTTCCACACAGCAGCCCATAAACATGTGCCCCTGATGGAAGCTAATATTGAAGATGCGATTACCAATAATATCATTGGTACTAAAAACGTTGTAGAAGCAGCCATTTCCAGTAATGTTGAACGGCTTGTTATGATCTCAACCGACAAAGCTATCCGCCCTATTAATGTTATGGGTGCAACGAAACGTATTGGAGAAATGATAGTCCTGGAAGCCGCCAAGCGTTCTGGAAACGCATATTCGGTTGTACGCTTTGGTAATGTATTGGGTAGTCGGGGAAGTGTAGTCCCTTTGTTTAAAAATCAGATTGCAAAGGGAGGTCCGGTGACGATAACTCACCCTGAAATGACCCGCTATTTCATGACCATTCCCGAAGCTGTTCATCTCGTACTTCAATCTGCAGCCATGGGAAACGGTGGTGAGGTATTTTTATTAAATATGGGTAAACCTGTTAGGATCCTTGATCTGGCTGAAGATCTAATTCGATTATCGGGACTTGAACCTGGAAAAGATATCGAAATTGCATTTACAGGTATACGTCCGGGAGAAAAACTCAGCGAAGACCTATGGGAGGAAGGTGTTCATTACCAGCCTACCACCCATCCAGAGGTTTTTCGCCTGGCTGAGGAAGAGAATTTTATTGATACTTCCCTATCAACCGTAATTGATCAATTAGAATCGCTTGCTCAAGCCGGAGATATCTCCGCAATTCTTGATCTCCTGGATTCAGCCATACCAAGCGCAAATGTGCGAGTGATGTCATCGCTCGATCTTACATCAATGGTCTGAGAAATTCAATGCCTGTCCTTAAAAAAAATGAATGGGATCATTTCATTCTAAATCACCCACAAGCGCACTTTATGCAAACTGGTGAATGGGGTGAATTAAAAAATGCCTTTGGGTGGGATGTAGTTAGAATTTCCAATGGTTCTGCAGGAGTACAAATTCTTTTCCGCAAATTACCTTTTGGGTTGACAATAGCTTATATTCCCAAAGGTCCAATTGGTAAGAACCTTGTTGACATTTGGTCTGAAATTGATCAAATATGTAAGGACCATCATGCTATTTTCTTAAAAGTTGAACTGGATATTTTTCAGAATGATCGACCAATCCAGATGAGTGATTTTCCCGATTTTAAGATCAGCAAATACAATATCCAACCTCCAAACACAATTATTTTAAACATAGCTGATAACGAGACCAACCTCCTTGAGAAAATGCACCAGAAAACCAGGTATAACATCAAGCTCGCTGCACGTAAGGATGTGATGGTTCAACCATGGCAAGATATAACAGCTTTTCATCAAATGATGCTCACCACCGGTAGAAGGGACAAATTTGGTATCCACTCAAAGGCATATTATCAACATGCCTATGATCTATTCCATCCGGCAGGGATGTGTGAATTACTTGTTGCAAAATTTGAAGATAAACCCATTGCTTCCATTATGGTGTTTATTCACGGGAAAAGAGCCTGGTATGTTTACGGGGCATCCACTGAAAGTGAAAGGAATCGTATGCCTGCTTATCTCCTGCAATGGGAGGCTATTCGCTGGGCTATGAAGCAAGGATGTCTGGAATACGATTTGTGGGGTATTCCAGATGAAAATGAGCAAGTACTCGAAACAGAATTCACTCAACACATTACAGGTCTGTGGGGAGTATATCGGTTCAAACGTGGTTTTGGAGGAGAAATAAAACGATCTGTACAAGCTCTCGATAAAGTCTATATACCTTGGTTATATTCCATTTATCTACGCCGAATGGCAGGCAGGGGATCAGCTTGATGAAAAGATTTACAGATACACCTTCAGAATGGAATCGGCTTGTTTCTTCATTACATAATCCGCATATCCTTCAATGCTGGGAATGGGCTGATGTAAAAGCACAATACGGCTGGAAACCAAACCCTTTCATCTGGGAAGATCTCGAATCCAATTCATTCGATAGAAAACGAATTGTTGCTGCAGCAATGATCCTGAAACGGATCATTCCAATTAAAGGTTTTTCAGCCAGATTATGTATTTTGTACATCCCTAAAGGTCCTATCATGGACTGGTTGGATAATGAGCTGCGTCATAGGGTTCTTATTGACCTAGAAAATTATGCCAGGGATCAAAACGCCATATTCATCAAAATGGATCCTGATCTAATCTTGGGAATTGGGATACCAGAAATTGATGATCAGAAAGATAATCCAATCAGGGCGATCATTACAGATGAACTTTCATCTCGCAAATGGAAATTTTCGAGCGACCAGATACAGTTTAGAAATACCGCATTGATCGACCTTTCTCATTCAGAAGATGAGATTAAATTAAATTTTAAGCAAAAGACCAGGTACAACATTAATCTTGCATCCAGAAAAGGTGTATCAGTCCGACCAGGAACATTGAATGATCTGCCTTTACTATATGCTATGTATGCAGAAACTTCTATTCGGGATGGTTTCGTAATCAGGGGGGAAGAATACTACCATACGGTGTGGAAAACATTTATGAATTCACAGGACACAAAAAATAATCTTTTCGCTATACCTTTGATTGCTGAAGTTGGGTGTGAGCCGATCGCAGCTTTGTTCTTGTTTGGATTTTCATCCCGGGCTTATTACTTATACGGAATGTCACGTGATGTCCACCGCGAAAAAATGCCAAATTACTTGTTACAATGGGAGGCGATCAAATATGCTAAAGAAAAAGGTTGTCTGCAATATGATCTCTGGGGAGCACCTGACAAGTTCAATGACAAAGATCCATTATGGGGAGTGTTTCGCTTCAAGACCGGTTTGGGAGCATCCGTCATTCGCACATTAGGTGCTTGGGATTACACGACAAATCCTTTTTATTATCAAGTTTATACAAAAACCCTTCCATGGGTATTAAATATTATGCGCTCCCACGGAAAATTAAATACAAAAAGATCTCTTGAAAATTAATCAATAGGACTGTTAACATGATCGCAAGATTGAAATTTGCCCATTTACCCACACCTGTAGAAGATTTACCCCGTCTTACAAAATTCCTTCAAAGCCCAACATTACTCGTTAAACGTGATGACCAGACGGGTATGGCTTTTGGTGGTAACAAGACCCGCAAATTGGAATATCTTGTGGCAGATGCCCTATCGAAGGGAGCGAATACCTTACTTACAACCGGCGCAGCACAATCCAACCACTGTCGTCAAACGGCTGCAGCTGCCGCTCACTTTGGATTGGATTGCGTCCTTGTTTTGGCGGGTGAAAAACCCTCCATTCCTACTGCAAACTTAATGCTTGATGAACTCTTTAGGGCGAGAATAATATGGGTTGGGGACAAACTCAATCGCGAGCGTGTCTTGAAAAAGACCTTTAACAAACTCATGGTGTCAAACCAAGCCCCTTACCTTGTTCCTTATGGGGGATCAAACCCGATTGGTGCAATGGGTTATGTAAATGCAATGCATGAGTTCATTGGTCAACAGATACCCGTGGATTGGATCATCGTTGCTTCATCTTCAGGTGGAACCCAGGCAGGGCTCGTCTGCGGGGCTCGCTTGGCTGGTTTTAAGGGTAAGATATTGGGTATCAGCATTGACGAACCTGCAGAAAAACTTCGAGCACATATAGCTCAACTGGCTTCAGTCACTTTCGCGCTTGAAAACAAACCCATCAAATTCCTGTCTGAGGAAATTCTTGTTAACGATGACTACTGCACTCCCGGTTATGGCGTATTTACAGATCTGGAGAAGAATGCAATAAATTGTTTTGCTGAGCATGAAGGACTTTTGCTCGATCCTGTTTACACTGGACGAGCTGCTGGCGGGCTTTTGAACCTGATTAAAAAAGGATTCTTTAATAGAAACGACCGGGTTTTATTCTGGCATACAGGTGGACAGCCCGCTCTATTTGCTTCTGCTTATACCGCTACCAGATAGGTCATATTAACCCATCCCTTGCCGAAATAAGCCCATTTATCAGCAACCTCAGTTACTGTAATAATCTCATCTTTCCACAAATAGCCAGTTTTACTTCCATCTGGTTTATCGCGTATCCAAAGGGCAGGATCGATTACTTTATAATTTTTTTCGATCATTCCTGGACGTTCAATTATTTCTGAAAGTTCTTCAACAATTAACATGGGTTCTTCTTGCTCAACTTCCACCACATACCAGGCTGCCACATATCCAACCAAATCATTTGGATCTGAAACATTCAGCCACTGATCGTAAATTCCAATTTTCGATTTTGCAACATCAATATCTTCAAGTACTATTAAATTTGTCCCCATGGCTTCTCCAGCCAAAGTAGCTGATGTAGTATTTGGTTGAGCTCGTAAACGTAATCCCAATGTACCAACTTCTTCGGACACAGCCACAATCAATTCTTCAGGAGGAGGTGGCGGCGTTGGAGGAGGTGGTTCGGATGGAAAAAGCTCTACAAACCCGGATGCTACATACCCTTCACGCCCCTCAGGGTCAAGGACTTTCAGCCATCGACCCATTACTCCAACCTTCGGTATAGCCAACTTCTTAAATCCTAGAACTTTCAATCTTGTTCCAGCGATCTCTCCAGCCAATACTCCTGATTTTGCATTTGGTTTAGCTCGCAATCGTAATGCTTGATTGCCAACCTTCTGAGAGACGACGACATATACCTCGGATTCTGGCGGAATTGGTTTCGGTTCTGGATCAACCCCAAACATTCGGTAAAAGCCTTGATTTGAAAAAACATTCCAATCAAGATGGTATCCAATATTTTCGCTCAGTCCGTCAACCTCAATATAACTCTCAAATTGGCGCCCAATTCCTTTTATAATTTTGGCTTGTTTTGCGATTTCCAATATTTTATTTATATCGAAATCTTTGCCAAGTTCTTTTTTCTTTGCCATCCACCAGGTACTATCATAATAACGGAGATACCTTGCTTCCCAGTAATTTGTCTTTGTTACCCAATTACCCAAATCCGGAGCATACTTGCTGATGAACCAATCCGCTGAATAACTACCGACAGGGATATTAACTATTTTCCTAGACTCTTCGTAAAATTTACTATAGTAGCTATTAAGTTGGGCTTCTGTGAAGCGAGTTGCATATGCGGTTGCCAGATCTTGGCGCATGTAAGCTGCCCAATCTGTCCAATACTGTTCAAAATCATTAAACATTGATGCAGGTTTAAATTTTTCCACTATGAATTTATAGAAATTGACCTGACTATACAGATCCCTGGTTGGGTCCACCCAATGATAACCTGCATATGGCAAACCAAGCCGTTTGACGGTATCAATGTGTGTTTGTGCCATTTGATCTTGAGAAAGGCCATAACTTAAACGAATGATAACTCCATCAAGAATTGGGGCTAAGAGATCCCATTGAGCAGGTGACAGATTATTATAATAACTGACATCAATTAATAGTTTCATATCACACCAACAACCTTATTCTATGGACACATTTGATTGAATTTTGCATAACGAGTTCTTTAGGATGTGTAATTCAGCATTCCTTTGGTAAGCATTCGATTGATCTGAAAAGATTTTACCGGCAATGAAAATAAGAAACCCTGACCAAAATTGCATTTTAAATCCTGTAATAATCGCCGTTGACCAAGAGATTCTACTCCTTCTGCCACTACTTCCTTGTCCAATTGGATACCAAGTTCCACTATTGTTCGGACTATTTCGATATCCTTTTGATTATCTGCCATTCGAGCAACAAACAATTTATCAAGCTTAATATTATCAATCGGAAATTTATGCAAAATATTCAAGGAGGAATAACCTATTCCAAAATCATCCAGATAAATCTTGACACCCAATGATTTAAGTTGAGTTAGTATGAATAATGCTGAATCTGTCTCTCGAATGATTGAGGACTCGGTAATTTCCAGGATCAATGATCCAGGAGCGGGTTTATTCTCTTCTAAAACATTTCTCACTATCTCGATCAATCTTGCATCTTCCAATTGTTTTGCAGAAATATTCACACTTACAGATAATGGCGGATCTTGTGGAAATTTATCCTGCCACTCTTTTAATTGTTTACAAGCTTTCTTTAATACATATTCCCCAATTGCTCCAATCATCCCATGTTCTTCAGCGATATGAATAAAATCATCCGGATTGATCAAACCTTTCTCGGGATGATGCCACCGTATGAGTGCTTCAAAACATATAGGGCGGTTGGAAGAAAACGAAATTATTGGTTGATAGAAAACTTCAAATTCATTGTTCTTGATAGCTTTTCTCAAATCATTTAACATATATAACAATTGCCTGGCTTGATACAACATATCATCGTTATAAATTGCATAGCATCCTCCCCCAAAATCTTTTGCACAATACATGGATGCATCGGCATCCCTGAGAATATCAGCGGGATTCTCATAGGTTACTCTTCCCATCGAAATACCAATACTCGCCGAAGTAAAAACCTCATGTGATCCGAGCATAAAACCTTTTGCCAGGCTCTGTTGGATCCTTTCTGCAGCATAGATCACTTCACTAATATCCTTGACATCCTCCAATAAAACAACAAACTCATCCCCTCCAATGCGGGCGACAGTATCCACATCCCGCATAACATCAATAATCCTTTGAGCAACAGCCGCCAGTAATTGATCACCTGCTCGATGCCCCAAACTGTCATTGATGATTTTAAATTTATCCAGATCCAAAAGTAAAATTGCATAGGTGTTTTTTTCTTCTCTTTTGTATCGTCCAAGAGCTTGGCTCAAACGATCCAATAGCAATGCACGATTGGGTAAACCAGTCACAAGGTCATGGTTGGTGTGATAATGGGAGCGTTCTTCTACCAAAGTTCGCTCTTCAATAGCAACTCCTAATTTATTTGAGAGAAGATAATTTTCATTGGCGATAATTGCCAACAGGCTTAAATTTTTACAGAGGTCGATTTTATCTGAATTAAATTCCCTGAAATTCCGGCTTTCACGAATTTCAATAAATAGATCACATTGCCCCTTTCGCAATACCGGAAGCAGGAGAACTGATTTACAGGAGCTTGTTTCAAATACCTGCTTGTGATCATCAGATAATCCTTCATCATCCGAATGTAATACTTGACAATCTAATAAAGAATGGGTGATTTCCAAAACATTTCCTGAAGGTGGATTAATAAAACTAGTGTCAGACAACTTCTCGTTCTTTCCTGCAATTACTCCACATACCTTTGCTACCAGAGTAAAGTTGTTAGAATTTGTTGGGTTTGATAAGAATATGAGAATGCTTGTAACATCAAGAAAATTTAGGATTTTTTCAGCTAATTTGTTAAAGATCTGTGTCGAATTATTAATATCTGAGAACAATGTGATGGATTCCAAGAAGATCTTCTTTTCCAGGCTTAATTTTCCAGTCTCAGATTCAAGAAGTTTTATAGTCTTTTCTGTTAATACCTGGTCTGTTATCTCATCTAAAAGCAATAATTTTGTTTCATTTACATCGCCCTTATTTGGTACTTGCACACCTCTACACAGATACCATCGGCCATTATCCAGCAACTCAAATGTTTGGTTTTTCCCAAATGTTACATCCAATACATCCAATGACAGGTTTTTTAATATCTTCTGAATTGGAAGACCAACTATTTTTGCTTTGGAGATATTTAATATCTTTAATGCAGACGGATTAAGATCAATAATATTATTGTCACTATCCAAAGCAAAAGCAGGGCTGTTCATCATTAAAAAGGTTTTTTCTTTAATGTTGATATTCATCTCATTGTGCTGTTCCCCCGTGATCCGAGAAGTGAGACCTGCAAATAATGCACAAGACAAATAGAATATTATTCCAGGAATAATATTTTTACTGGTGAATCCAACCTGAAAAACGATTACAAAGATCAGGCAAAATCCCAGGATAAGCACCATAAATTTCCAACCCGAGAACATTTGTTTTCTCATCATCAGAAAAAATTATATGGGTTTCTCTATGCTTATGAAATATCAAAACGTTGGTATGTAGCGCGTTATTTATGACTACTTTATCCCTAATAGATTGGTCATAAATGACTAAGAAAATTTTAATGTTTTTCTATGCTTCTGATTACTGATCAAACCTGGTTAAAGTTTCACCCGGACATCCAAAGCTATTGCACCTGATTTGAAAACCCGGAGTGGATTTATCTCAACCTCACTGATTTCAGGAATATCATTTACCAGGAATGAAAGCCTCTGAAGAATTTCTATTACTACACTTACATCAACCCGGGGTATATTTCGGTACCCGTTTAATTTTCTACCTGCCCAAGTCTCATTGATAATGAAATCCGCATCCTTATCCAATAATGGTGTCAGGCAAAATGCAATATCTCTTAGACCTTCAACTTCAATTCCACCTGACCCAAACATAAGAAGTGGACCAAATTGGGCATCCCTAACACAACCTATGATCACATCCTGACCGTCTGGGACCATATGTTGGATATGTATTCCTGCCAATCTTGCACCAGGTATTGCAGATTTAATTGAATCAATTATCTTTATATACCCAGTATTAACTTCCTCGGATGAGTTTACATTCAATAAAATTCCACCAATATCTGATTTATGCTGAATATCCGGTGAAGCAATTTTTAAAACAACAGGAAGTCCAACTTCCTCAGCAATGAGCACTGCATTGCTGGCACTGGTCGCCAGTCTGACTTCAGGAACTGGAATTCCATATATCTTCATCAATAATCCTGCAGAATCCTGATCCAGCCAGGAACCTGTTGGTAAATTCTTGAGTAGTTCTCTCGCATGCAATAAATCCATATCCGGAAATCTTTCCAATTCGGTTTCAGTTTTAAGTAGATAATCTGCCCTTCGTGCCAGAACTGACAAAGCTGATGCTGCTCTTTCAGGGAAACGGTACTCAGCCACCCTGGCACGCCTAAAGTGTGCAGAAGCTTCCTTGATCAAATGTTCTCCCATCAGTGCGATAACTACCGGTTTTTTGGAAGCATGAATGATAGGGATCAATTCATCAGCGATATCTTCTGCTGTATGCATGGGTGGAGGAGGCAGGATAACCAAAACACCGTTCACGCCGGGATCCTCTAGAAGAGCAAGTAAGCAAGCTGCATATACTTGCGGCGATGCGGAAGCTAACATATCTATCGGGTTGTTCAATCCGGCAGCATCAGGTAATAATGCAATCAGCTGGTTGACCGTTCCAGGCAAAAGATCTGCCAGTAGTAATCCGTAGGTCTCCAAGGCATCAGCTGCAATAACCCCAGGTCCCCCGGCGTTTGTCAAAACGGCAATCCGTCGCCCTGCTGGCAAAGGGCAGCAAGCCAGTGCAGATGCCCAATCAAACATTTCTTCACTGCTTGATGCACGAAAGATCCCGGTCTTATTAAAAGCTGCTTGGTAAGCAATATCCTGCCCTGCCATTGCACCAGTGTGCGATGCTGCCGCCCGTTGACCACTGGCGAATCGGCCAACTTTTAAAGCTATTATTGGCTTTTGCTTGGATATCCGCATAGCCTCTTCAACAAATTTCCGACCATCACCAATACTTTCTATGTATAAGGTTAACACCCGCGTGAACTCATCTTCAACCACAGCAGATATCATATCTGTTTCATTAACATCAACCTGGTTACCTAAACTGATCAATCTTGAAAAACCAAATCCCTGCCCTCTTGCCCAGTCGATAATGGCTGCACAAATTGCTCCCGATTGGGATATGAAACCTACGTCTCCTGAGAAAGGCATGGGAGGAGGCAGGAAGGTAGTATCCAATGGAAAATGAGTATCCAATAAACCAATACAGTTTGGGCCAAGAATACGAATATTTGCATCCTCGGCTATGCGCAACATTTCTTCCTCCAGCTTTCTTCCTTTCTCGCCCGTTTCTTTGAATCCTGAGGAGACAACAATAGCTGCATGAATACCGCGTTTTTTACAATCATCCAGCACTTTACAAACATCCGGAGCTGGTACTATTAATACCGCTAAATCAACTGGATCTGGGACGTCCGCAAGGCTGGTATAAACTGGTCTGCCAAATAGATTGCCAGCCTTCTGACTGATAAAATTTATTTCTCCTCTAAAACCACTATTGACAAGGTTGCGGGAAACACCATACCCCAATTTGGTTGCTTTACTTGAAGCTCCCACAACAACGACACCTTTAGGTCGAAAAAATGGTATTAAAGTTGGATCCATGAATTTATTTTTCCTGTTGGATGAATTTTTTTAATCAGCCTATCCTTATGTCGGTTCCACTCATGAAGAAAAGTGGAAATTCGCTGAATGTAAATATTAATTATACAGGAGAAGTTTCACAGATAGGATATAATAAAGGAGATGGATGATCAATCTGACTTAACTTACAAATCTTACTTACCTGTCAATCTATTCATGTTTGTTATTGGTTGGGGAGGTGTGGGCTGGTTGATATTATTCACTCTTCCGACTGTCTGGCAACGCTGGGGATTTTTCCTCTTGTTTACCGTTGCATTAACAGCAACTGCCCTCCCGATCACTTATTATCTAAATCTGCGTTTTCCAAGCAAGCCACACGCCACACCGACCATAATCCTGCGGCAGGCAATCTGGATGGGTGTCTATGGCAGTACTCTGGCTTGGCTTCAATTAGATGATTTGGTCAGCATTTGGACGATTGTCGGATTGGGACTTGGATTGGTGATGATCGAATATCTCATCCGGTTGCGCGAACGTTCCCGTTGGCAGCCATCCATAAACGACGAGGTCATACCTTTACAACCTGAGGGGTGATTCGATGGCTGATCTGCGCTCGCTCCCATCGGTCGAAGAACTCTTACAAACTCAATTAGCGAGACAATTAATTGCCAAGTACGGACGACCCCTGACTCTTTCTGCAATTCGAGAAGTATTGGGCGGAATTCGAACAGATTTCGCGTCTCAATCGGATGGAATTATTTCAGAAAGAACAGCGATTCTCGAAAAAGTAGAAAACCTCCTGGAGAATTACACACAACCTACTCTTCTACCGGTAATTAATGCCACCGGAGTAATACTCCATACTAACCTGGGACGTGCCCCACTAAGCATGGCAGCAATCCAAGCCATGGAAAAAGTGGCCCATGGATATTCTAATCTCGAGTTTGATCTTACAAACGGGAAACGTGGTTCCCGCTTGATCCACGCTGAGAAAATACTCCAAATCCTTCTTGGGACAGAGGCAGCCTTGGTAGTCAACAACAATGCTTCCGCAGTTTTGTTAGCTCTCTCAGCCCTTGCTTCTCGTAAACGTGTGATCATTTCCCGATCTCAATTAGTTGAAATTGGGGGCGGTTTCCGCATTCCTGAAGTCATGAAACAATCCGGTGCAAAATTGGTTGAAATAGGGACAACTAATCAAGTGCATTTACACGACTATGAACTGGCTTTAGCAGAACCTGCGGCAATGGTATTGCATGCACATCAATCCAATTTCAAGATCCTAGGTTTCACCAGTGAACCAGATTTACAAGACATCGCCACGACTGCACATAATGCCGGTTCCCCTCTTTTGGATGACATTGGTTCAGGTGCATTATTAAAGACTGAACGGTTTGGTCTGGCACACGAACCCACTGTCCAGGAATCATTAACCGCAGGTGCTGATCTGGTATTGTTTTCAGGAGATAAGCTGGTTGGCGGACCCCAGGCAGGAATAATTGTTGGTAAAGCCGATTTGATCCAAAAATTAAAGAAGCATCCCTTGGCCAGGGCTGTTCGAGCAGATAAAATGTGCCTGGCTGCTTTAACAGCAACATTACTACATTACTTGTTAGATGAAGCAGAAAGGGAGATCCCAATCTGGCGTATGATTGCAACCTCTCCGGGGCAAATCAAGACCAGGGCAAATCACTGGGTCAGTAAAATCGGTAACGGAGAAGTCATACCAGGTTTTTCAACCATCGGTGGTGGGAGCCTGCCTGGAGAATCCCTTCCAACCTGGCTTCTAGCCCTGGATGTCGGAAAACCAGATAAATTTCTGGCAAAATTGCGATCCATGAACCCACCCATTATCGCCCGTACTGAAAATGACAGGATCCTGTTGGACGCAAGGACTGTCCTACCTGAAAACGATAGCAGCTTCCTGGAAGGATTACGGAGTGCCCTGGAGAACTAGCGATTTCTTGTTTTTATAATATCTGACATTCGTAAGATTTTTCTGGAGAAACTCTACTAATGAAATCCGACATTGATGCCCTAATGCATGAAAGAAATCTTGAAGCACTTATAGTAATTGGTGATGCTCAGCATAACCCTCCCATGTTTTACATGACGGGTGGTGGACATATTAATAACTCCATTCTTATTAAGCAATATAAGAAGGAACCGGTTCTATTTTGTAACGATATGGAACGTGAAGAAGCAGCTAAGTCAGGTTTAAAGGTTCATTGCTTTAGCGAATTTCCTTTAGACGACTTTCTTAAAAAGACCAAAGGAGATCCCATCCAGGCTGGAGCATTACGATTGCAAAACATGTTCTCTGAACTCGGATTGGCGCAAGGGACTGTTTGCCTTTATGGAAAAACCGAATTTGGGTCCTCTTTTGCTGTTTTCAACCAGTTACAAAAATTAATGCCTGAAATTAATTTTGTCGGTGAAAGCCAGGATGCTTCATTATTTATGAAAGCCATGGAAACCAAAGATGAAAGCGAAGTTGCACGTATCCGACAGATGGGAGTAATCACCACCAAAGTTGTTGGACGTGTCGCCGATTTCCTATCAAACTCCACAGTAGATGAGAATGAGATCCTTCTACGTGAAGATGGCGCAAATTTAACCATTAGAGATGTAAAAAGCAAGATTAATTTATGGCTGGCAGAATCCGGGGTCGAGAATCCACACGGCACCATCTTTGCAATTGGTCATGATTCCGGTGTTCCCCATTCAACAGGTAATCCGGAAGACCTGGTAAAACTCGGGCAAACAATTGTTTTTGATATATTCCCATGTGAATCCGGTGGTGGATACCACTATGACTTTACACGTACCTGGTGTCTGGGATATGCCCCACCGGAAGCACAACGCCTATACCAACAAGTTTATGACGTTTATTTTAAAGTCATGGAAAACCTCGATTTGAATGCACCTTACAAAGATTACCAGCGCCTTACCTGTGAAATGTTCGAAGCCAATGGTCATCCAACTCCAAAAACTCATAAATCCCCTGTGGAAGGCTATGTACACAGCTTGGGACATGGTGTTGGCTTAAATCTTCATGAACGTCCTTGGTCCGGTCTCACAGCTGATGATGAAAATCGGCTGGCAGTTGGCGTGGTCGCCACGATTGAACCAGGATTATATTACCCGGAAGAAAATCTTGGAGTCAGGTTGGAAGATACATTCTGGGTTCGTCCGGATGGAAAATTTGAAATTCTGGCAGAGTATCCCCTTGACCTCGTGATACCCATGAAAAAGTGGAAGAATTAGTCAAATTATGAGTCTTTCCCCTGCGCGCATTCTGGCAATTGAAAGCTCCTGCGATGAAACCGCTGCAGCCATTGTTGAAAATGGTCACATAGTTTTAAGTAACGCAGTAAGTTCTCAGATGGATATGCACGCACGCTTTGGAGGAATCTTTCCTGAAGTCGCTTCCCGTCAGCACCTTCTTTCTGGTGTACCGGTAGTTGAAAAAGCCCTGGCTGAAGCTCATATGACCCTTTCAGACCTGGACGCCATTGCAGCTACACGTGGACCGGGACTGGCTGGCTCTTTGCTGGTGGGCTTGAATATGGCAAAGGGATTGTCATTGGGATCCAATTTACCCTTATTGGGAATCAATCATCTCGAAGGTCACTTGTATTCTGCGTGGATTTCTCACCCTGGGATTGAAAACAATAACGAACCACAATTCCCCTTGATGACATTGTTAGTTTCCGGTGGGCATACCGAACTTAATTTGATGAGTGATCATCTTACATACCAACACCTCGGTGTAACCCTGGATGATGCAGCAGGTGAGGCTTTCGACAAAGTTGCCCGTATTTTAGGTCTTGGTTACCCAGGCGGTCCTTCCATCCAGTCCGCTGCCGAACAAGGTGACCCGACGGCGTTCAATTTTCCACGTGCCTGGATGGAAAGAACCTGGAATTTTTCATTCAGCGGAATAAAAACATCCGTGCTTCGGCAGGTTCAAGAGCTCGAAAAAGTCTCTGGAAATTCAGAAATACAAGGTTCCCCACTACCGGTAAATGATCTGGCTGCCAGTTTTCAAGCAGCAGTTGTTGATGTGCTTTTCACCAAGACAATGAATGCGGCACGGGAATATGGAGCAAAACAGATCCTTATCTCAGGAGGCGTATCCGCCAACCTGTGTTTGAGGCAGGCATTCCTGGATCAGGTTGAATTCCAAGTCAATATTCCTCCCCTTTCATTATGCACTGATAATGCCGCCATGATCGCTTCCGCTGGTTATTACCGCTTTGCACTTGGTCATATTGATCCGTTGTCAATTGATATTCTTCCAACCTGGCCATTAGCTTAAATAAATTCTACTTCCATTATCACTATCCAAAACCAATACCCCTTCAACAGAAAAAATGTTCATTGGCAAGGCAATAAAACACAAGCCGAGTATTTCTATGTCTTAAAACAAATTCCACCCACCTGATCATAAAAAAATCTCCCCATCCTAGAGACTAATTTCCAGAACCCTATCCCTTCCAGATAAATCCTGATGTAAGTGGATTACCGCACGAGAAAATCGATCATAAGCCAGGGAAAGCGCTGACAAACCCTGCGAAGCTTCTATCTCCATCAGGATCATCCCACCCTTCTCCAAATATTCGGGCGCTTTCTCTAGAAATTTCCGAATAACATCCAATCCATCCTTCCCGCCATTCAAAGCCAAATCTGGTTCACGTCCGAATACTTTCAAACCTTTTAATATTGAGGTGGGAATATAAGGCAGATTGGCTACAATCAGATGTTTTCCTGAAGGTATTTCACCCGATTGAAATGAGAGCTTGTCCCAAATACCCTCTAAATTTGCAGGAAATAAATTACAACACACAAATTCAATCCTGTCGGAAACATTGAATCTATTTGCGTTTTTCCTGGCGACATTAATCGCTTTATCAGAGATATCTGTTGCGATGACCTGTAAATCATGGATACCATTTGCCAGGGCAACAGCAATGCAACCAGAACCTGTTCCAATATCAATTACCCGGCGACAGGTCGGGTTTTTCCGCAGCCAATCCAATGCTTTATCAACAAGTAGTTCCGTTTCAGGGCGTGGAATGAGCACATCTTGTGAGATGATCATTTCCAATCCATAAAATTCCCAGGAACCAATGATATACGGTAGTGGAACTCCGCTTCTCATGCGAGCAAGTGATTCATCAAGCTTCTTATTCAAGTCAGGGGTCAGCTCTATTTCAGGGTGGGCCAGCACCCAGGAACGGGTTTGTCCTGTTATATGTGCCAAAAGAACCTGGGCATCCAATACAGCAGTTTCTGATATCTCTCTCAATTGGAAAGCAATTTCATAAATATTAATTTTCATGATAAGCGTAAATTTCTTGAATAAAGAGATTATACAATGGAACTTTTCGAAATCGGAATTCGTCCGTCAATTAATAAACAGTTTGACCAAGATTTTCCAAATTATCAATCATGGATTTGGGTTGTTAATGTACCAAAGGAGATAGCTTTCTAATCCCTACCTACCATAATTTGGAAAGTTCTTTCACAGGAGGATTAAATGAATAAACATTTATTTACCTTACCGGCTTTATTGATTTTTGTGATCTCTCTAATACCTAGTCCTGCTCTGGCAGATGGCATCATAATCCCTGACCCGATCATCTGTCCCCCGACCGGTTGTCCATCAACCATGCCTCCCATGGCACAATTAGCCATTCGGTACCACCATGTTACCGTAACCATCAAAGACCAGCTAGCTCTTACTCACGTTGACCAGGTCTTCTACAATCCCAATGACTGGCAGGTGGAAGGTTCATACGTTTTTCCTATCCCATTAGATGCTGTGGTGAGTAATTTCGTATTGTGGATCGACGGTAAACCGGTTGAGGGTCAGGTTTTGGATGCTAACCAGGCCCGTTTGAAATACGAAGAGATGGTTACTAACCTGCGGGATCCGGCTTTATTGGAATACGTGGGACGAGGTGCTGTACAGGCACGCATATTCCCCATTCCTCCACAGGGTGAACGTCGCATCGAACTCGAATATACCCAGGTCCTGACTGCTGATAATGGACTGATCAAATACTCCTATCCATTGAATACTGAAAAGTTCTCAGTCTGGCCACTTGATTCTGTAACCATAAAGGTGGATATTTCTTCAAGTAAAGAATCCATCCGGACTGCTTATTCCCCCACTCATAATATAGATACAATATTTTTCGATAAAGGTCATGTAACAGCCAGCTATGAAGCCAGCAACCTGACCCCGGATGCAGATTTTTCATTATTCTACTCGATCGGAAAAAGCGAGGCTTTTCATTTGCTTACCTACCGGGATCCTGCATACCTGGCTGATCCGGATGGCTTTTTCATGCTGCTGCTTGCGCCACGACCTGATGCAGTTTCAAATCGAATCGCAAAGGACATTATCCTTGTTCTGGATCATTCCGGGAGTATGGAAGGAGAAAAATTTCAACAAGCCCAGGAAGCCTTGAAATTTATTCTCGGTAATCTGAACCAGGAGGATAGGTTCAACATCATCAGTTTCAGTACTTCTGTCGAAACATTCGCCAGAAATTTACGGCCAGCCCAGGAGGCCAGTACCGCCATTGAGTGGATCAACAGACAGAGCGCGGTTGGCAGTACGGATATCAACCGGGCCTTGCTTGAAGCCGCTGCTATGAGCGATGGTGAGCATCCAACCTATGTCATTTTCCTGACCGATGGTCTACCAACCGAAGGCGAGATAGATAGCACAAAGATCATAAACAATTTTTCCCGCAGCGCACCGGAAGACCTGCGCTTGTTTGCCTTTGGTGTTGGTTATGACGTGGATACCTATCTGCTTGATTCACTTACCCAGGAGCATCACGGTAACAGCACCTATGTAAAACCAGGAGACAGGCTGGATGAGATTTTATCTGCGTTTTATTCCAAGATCAGCACACCGGTATTGACCAATTTATCACTGGATTTCGGCAATCTAAATACTTATGACATTTACCCATCTCCATTACCTGATCTTTTTGCAGGCTCACAGATCGTTGTTACAGGGCGCTACTCCGGATCCAGCACAACCAATATCACTCTCAAAGGACAAATTAATGGTCAAACCCAGACATTTAAATTTTCCGAACAAGTCTTCCCGCTGAACTCGATTGATCCTATTGTTTCAAATCTGCCACGCTTGTGGGCAACACGCAAGATCGGTTATTTACTGAGCCAGATCCGTCTACATGGCCCAGATCAGGAAAGCATTGACCAGATCGTCAGGTTAAGCATCCGCTTTGGGATAGTTACACCATACACATCCTACCTTGTAACGGAAGATATGCCCCTGGGAGCAGCTGAACAAAAACGGATTGCAAATGAGCAGTATAGTATGATGGCCACTGCTCCTGCCGCCCCTGCTTATGGCGCTTCTGCAGTTGACAGAGCTGCTGAGGAAGGCAAAATGGCTGAAACAGAATCTGCAGCTGCTCCATATGAAAGTAGCGGCGAGATTATCAAAATTATTGGCGCACATACTTTTATTAATCGCAGTGGAGTCTGGATAGACACTGGTTTTGATCCAGAGAACATGAAAACAACCAGAGTGTCCTTCCTTTCTGAGGATTACTTTGCTCTGAGCGCTGCACGCCCTATTTTGGCAGCTGCATTTGCACTCGGTCCACGGGTGATCGCTCTCTCTGACGGAATTGCGTACGAGGTGGTGGATAGCGATATGACCAGCTTACCCATCGAAATCCCTGCCACACACACTCCAGAACCCGCACCAGCATCCAACTCCGGGAATGGTACTGCTCCCACAGCTACCCCCAGGCTCCCCTGTTCTTCGAGTCTATTGGCTTTCCTGCCATTTGGTTTGTTGTTGTACCTTAGACGCCTGAGACATTCCTGTCACAATTAGTAAAACCTCAATCAAGACCCAAAATCGGGAGCTTCATGTTCTGCTCCCGATTTTGTTATTAATCTTCATCCTGGCTGTATTCGCCAGCGACCGCAAGTCGATCAGATTCATCTGTGGAAGCAAGCTCCTCAATGAACTCATCAATATAGCCTTCCATAACTGATGGAAGATTGTAGGAAGACAGCCCTATACGGTGATCCGTTACCCGGGATTGAGGGTAGTTATAAGTGCGGATCTTTTCTGAGCGTTCTCCGGTGCCTACTTGCAATCTGCGCGATTCATCCTGCTCTGTGCGAAGCTTTTCTTCTTCCATCTCATACAATCTTGCTCGCAAGATCGTCATGGCTCGCAGTTTGTTTTGGAGCTGAGATCGCTCATCCTGGCACGCAACCACCATACCGGTTGGAAGGTGGGTTATACGGACAGCAGTGGAGTTTTTTTGTACATTTTGGCCACCAGCGCCTGCAGAAATATATACATCGATACGCACATCAGATGTCGGGATGTCAATATCCACTTCTTCAACTTCAGCCAAAACTGCAACTGTTGAAGTGGAAGTATGGATGCGTCCGGATGATTCTGTCTTAGGTATTCGCTGGACACGATGCACACCAGATTCGAATTTTAACTTTGAGTAAGCCCCAAATCCCTTGATCAGAAATGTAATTTCCTTGAATCCACCAATACCAATATCATGCTGCGATAAAACTTCGATCTTCCAATTTTCACGTTCTGCATATCGAGAGTACATACGAAAAAGATCTGCGGCAAACAGGGCAGCTTCGTCGCCGCCAGTCCCTGCCCGGATCTCCATGATCACATTTTTATCATCACGCGGATCTTTGGGGACCAGCATACGCTTGATCTCATTCTCGAGGGATTCAATGCGTGGTAAGAGTTCATCCACCTCAACTTGAGCCAATTCAACTATCTCCGGATCTGTTGCCTCTGACAACATGGCGCGAGCCTGCTCCAGATCCGTCAGGTTTTTACGATATAAACGCGCATTTACAGCGATCGGCTCAAGGTCGATGCGTTCCTTGTTCAATTCGGCTGCACGCTGATAGTCATCCCCAACTTCCATCAGTAAGCGGTTCAGTTCTTCATATCGGTCTTCAATCCCTATAAGTTTATCCAGCATACCTCATCCTTCAACAACATCAATCGCCACTGGCAAAAGATCTGATCGATTGGCGACAAATAGCGCGGCAAGTTCTGCCGCGCTATTTAATTATACCATTTGTCGATCAATATTGAGCGACGGCAGAAAGGATCATGGATAGGATCAAGACGATGGAAATGCCTAAAAATATATAACTCATGGTTCTAACGCGGCGTTGTTCCCGGTCTATCTTTGGTTTTGAAGTAGCTTTATATACGGTTTTCTTGGAATTCTTACCTGCCATAACATATTTCCTCAATTCATTAATAATTTTTACTCAAGATGTGCTTTGATACTTTCAGCCAGGCGCAGGGTAATACCCGGTACATCGGAAAGATCATCCGAGGTGGCTGCCTTTATCATATCAACTGATCCGAAATGTTTCAAGAGGGCTTTTCGGCGTGCTGGTCCTATTCCAGGAATGCTGTCCAAGATGGAGGCTAATCCCAACTTGGTGCGCTTTTTACGATGGGCAGTAATCGCAAAGCGGTGGGCTTCATCCCGGATTCGCTGGATGAGGAACAATCCCTGGGATTGACGTGGAAACAGCAATGGATTGGAACAGTTTGGTAAGAATAATTCCTCCTCCTGTTTTGCCAACCCTACAACCGTCAGTTTATCCAGCAAGCCATATTTTTCAAGGACATGGACGGCACGACTGAGCTGCCCTTTACCGCCATCCACGATCAAGATATCCGGCAAAATTGCGAAGGCAGTATCCGGTTTACTGCCCGGATCCAATTCTTTTGACCGGGAAGCCTGCCAGCGCCGGAACCGCCGGGTGAGCACTTCCTCCATACTGGCAAAATCATCCGGACCCGTGACCGTCTCGATATTGAAGCGTCGATATAATTTCTTGTCGGGTACACCCTGTGAAAATACCACCATACTGCCAACAGATGCCGTTCCCTGGGTATTGGAGATATCATAACACTCGATACGGTTGGGAGGTTCTGCCAGATTTAATGCTTTTTGGAGTTCTGCCAAGGAAAGTTCCTGACGATGGGTGTCTGCCTGCCACTGGGCTTGCAACGCCTGCAAGGTCTCAGTGGCATTCTCAGTTGCCATCTTAACAAGTTCTTTTGGCTGACCTCGATGTGGCACCACCAATTTCACTTTATGCCCACCAGACCTTCCACGCAGCCATTGCTGGATTATCTGGGCTTCTTCAATTTCTTGCGGAAGCAGTACCTGCCCGGGGATAAATGCTGCTTCTGTATAAAATTGTTTCACAAACTCCGTGATCACTTCAGCATCCAGTGTATCTTCGGTACCTTCCAATACAAAGTATTCTCTTCCGATCAATTTTCCACCGCGTATGAAAAATACTTGCACGCAGGCTTCATTATCGTTGCGTGCCATTGCAATCACATCTGAATCGACATAATCCGAAGCGAAAACCACCTTCTGTCGTTCGATGATATTACCTAGTGATTTCAACTGGTCACGCAGGGCTGCGGCTCGCTCAAATTGCAACTCCTGTGAAGCGAGATCCATTTTTCCCTGAAGTCGGGATATTACTCCAGTTGAGCGTCCATTTAAGAATTCCTGCAAGTCGCTGATTACCTGGCGATATCCATCCCGGTCGATGGCTCCAATGCAGGGTGCGGTACATAATTTTATGTCATGATACAAACAAGCCCGGGCATCCATTCCTGTGATTTGGCGATCACATGTCAGGAAGGGAAATATTCGTCGTAAAACATCCAAAGTTTGATGAACCGCCCAAGCTGATGTATAAGGTCCGAAATAACGGGACCCATCCTCCTGCATCTGGCGGGTTACGGTCACTTTTGGAAAATCCTGTGCCCAATGTACCTTGATGTACGGATAGCGCTTATCGTCCTTCATGCGAATGTTGTAATGGGGACGATAGCGCTTGATCAGGTTCATTTCAAGGATCAAGGCTTCAAGTTCGGAACCAACGACGATCCATTCCAGGTCAAAGATTTCTTTCACAAGGCGGCGGGTCTTATGGTCATGACCTGCATCATTGTGGAAATAGGAACGTATCCGGTTCCTTAAATTAATTGCTTTGCCGACGTAAATAATTTTCCCGTTGGCATTTTTCATAATATAGCAACCGGGTTTATCCGGCAGGGTTGCCAGGATCCCTTTCAGATGTTCGGAAATTTCCATGAAAGTAATTTTATCACGGGCACGTTACAGAATTCGGGAGCCATTGCGGGAAAGAGAACGATGGATTCTCGACATTAAACGACCAGTCATTTCCAAGATCTGGAGTTACCTCTTGAGAGACTCATCACCTGCCAACACCATATTGAACCAATTTCTGGGAAAAGCCCAAAGGATCTCCTATGGTTATTAGAAGATTTATCTTCGGTAGGAGGAACAAAGAGGAACGAATAAGGTTTTTCATCCAAATATTAACTGTCTTGTGACCTATTGTGTGGCTCAAGTCAAGTGACATGTCGTTTATATAATTTGTGATTTTTATCCAACATATTTTAGTATATTTGTTCTATTAATGCAAGTGGTAGAAATTTATAATACCAAGCGTTTTTCTAAGACCCCGGGGAAATATCATCTTTCCAGTATAATGAGGCGCAAAGCTTATCAGGTTTCCTTGCTGTGGGTTTAACCCTCTGAAAAAAATAACCTAAGGATTAGAAAAAGGATCCGTTTGACAAAATGACTGAACTTATCGAATTTACCATCGGTGGAATGATGCGCCAGAAAAAAATAAAACTGGCTGTGGCTGAATCCTGTACAGGTGGATTGGTTTGTGACCGTATTACCAATATACCCGGTTCCTCGGAATATTTTATGGGTGGCATCGTTGCGTATGCATATGAAGCAAAAGTCAATCTGCTGGGTGTCAGCTGGGATACGCTGACAGCTTTTGGCGCAGTCAGCCGCCAGGTAGTATTGGAGATGGCACGTGGTGCCTGCCGAGTGTTGGAGACTGAGCTGGGCGTATCTGTAAGCGGGATAGCAGGACCGGGTGGGGAAACCGATGAAAAACCAGTTGGAACGACCTGGATTGGGCTTTGCACTCCCGAGGGAGAGTGGGCACGCGGGTTTTGCTGGGAGGGCAACCGACTGGAAAATAAATCAGCTTCAGCCGAAGCTGTTCTGCAATTGGTTTCTGATTACCTGCAAGGTGGGAGAGATCTGGACCATAACTTGAATTAATATCCCTAACATAAATTGATACAAACCAATCAGATAACGGGTATTCACCTGATACAATCATACAGACCCTTCCAGATTTATGGAAGAACTCATAACAACTCTTATGGGTGTTTCCCCCCAATACTTGATCTTGCTTTTCTCAAACTCTAACCAAGATGGGGTTAATTTCTTTTAAGTAATGAAGCATAAAGATAAGCAAGGTGATTAATTTTGAAAAGAATAATGATCATTCTCAATGCTGGTAGTTCACTTACTCCAAATTGGATGAATAACATTAATACAATCTCAGCATTTTCTCATCAACCATTGTCAAAGTTATATCAATTGTTACCTCATTCAGGTGAAATACTCCCAATAATAAATTTTTTAATTTTGTAATAAATAATCTTATGACATAAATCACACTGAAAAGTGTCTTATTAATCCAATTCTCATACTTGACTGTCCCGGTTACATTGTGTATAATGACACAATGCTTGAGATATTATTCACAAAGATATGGAGGTGCCTATACCTTTATACCCACTTATTATTGAGAAATTCTACCCAATGCATACAATTTAAACAAGGAGAATGAAGAATGTCTAAAAAGAAATTGCTTATGCTTGTTGGTGTGCTTCTAGCCGCCGCTTTCGTCTTAACCGCTTGTGCAGGACCTGCCGGTCCTGCCGGTTCAGAAGGACCTGCCGGCCCAGCAGGTCCAGCCGGACCTGCTGGTGCAGATGGCGCTCCTGCAATGGCTGCTGACCTAGCCTGCACCGAATGCCACAATGATTCTGCAGATCTTTCCAGCAAAGCAGCTATGTATGCTGCATCAAAACATGGTAGCAGCCTTGTCTATGTTGAAGAGGCTGGAAGAGCATCGTGCTCATACTGCCATGATGGCAGCGCCTTCAGTGAAAGCGTTGCCGCTGGTTTGACCCCCGATAAAGTTGAAATCGTCCATACCAACGCAACTCCCCAGGATTGCCGGGCATGCCACCAGATCCATACCACCTACACGAGCGCTGACTGGGCTCTGGAAACCACAGCCCCCGTGGCTTTTTACGCCATTCCTGGTGTAACCTTTGATGGTGGCACGGGTAACCTTTGCGCCAGCTGCCACCAACCACGCCGTTTAGCCAATGCTGCAGTGGATGGAATTGTAAAAGTGGATACCTCCCGTTACAACCCTCACCATGGTCCCCAGTCTTCAATGTTATTGGGTACCGCCGGTGCCGGCCTGGAAGGCAAACCTTCCGCCCACTACTCCATGGTTGAGAACACCTGCGTTTCCTGCCACCTTGGTGAAGGCGACAATCATACCTTCGAACCTCAACTCGCCACCTGTCTGACCTGCCATGCAGATATTGAAGATTTCGATGTGAACGGTGCCCAGAGTGAACTGCGAGTCAAAGTTGAAGAACTCCAGGCTAAATTGCTGGCAGCTGGATTGATCAAAGACAATGGAGACGGCACATTTAGTGCAGTAACCGGTGATTATCCCGAAGCCCAGGCAAACGCCCTTTGGAACTGGGCATATGTCGGCGTTGAAGACAAGAGCATGGGTGCTCACAACATGACCTATGCCAATGCCTTGATCGACGCTTCATTGCTGGCTTTCCCTTAAACCAGCGTTCGGGTAAATAATAAAAATAGGAAGAAGACCGGGACTGGACCATCTCAGTCCCGGTCTTTTTTCAAGTATCGTTATGACTTATGTAATTGTAAGCAATATAATGTGTTAGCATATTTATCCTTGGGATAAGAATAAAATAATAGATAATCATTTATCCAAAATAAAAGATGAGGTATTCCATGAGAAAATTCAAGCAAAGGATCAGAAACTTCTTTTTTCCCCCCGTTTCAGCAACGCATTGGGTTAAAATCCTGCCTTACGTTGTACTAGGTGTCCTGACCCTGGTTGTTGTAATTGGCAGCTCTTATGGCTGGGAATACACCAATTCTGATACGTTTTGCGGACCTACCTGTCATACCATGCCACCTCAATATGCCACCTATATAAAATCTCCACATGCAAATGTAACCTGTTCTGAATGCCATATTGGCAGAGCCTTTATTGCCAGCCAAATCCTGCGGAAAGCACAGGATGTACGGGAAATTGTCGCAATGACCTTTGCAACCTATGAATATCCGATATTTGCAACCCGTCTGCGACCAGCCATCGAAACATGCGAAAAATGCCATCTTCCAGAGAAGTTTTCCAACGACAGCCTGGTTGTTAATGCTCATTATGCGAGTGACCAGGAAAATTCAGAAGAGAGTACCTACCTGATCTTGAAAACCGGTGGGGGTACAGCCCGGGAAGGTCTTGGTTTAGGGATCCACTGGCATATTTCCAATAAAGTTGAATATTATTCAACAGATGAGTTAAGCCAAACCATCCCTTATATCCGAGTTCACAATGATGATGGAACCATAACAGAATATACAGATTTTGAATCGGGTTTCAACCCGGCAAGCCTCGATGAAAGTGAATTAAAACAGATCGATTGTGTGACCTGCCATAACCGTGTTTCGCATCAATTCCTATCCCCAACACAAGCCATGGACAGTTACCTGCAACGTGGTCTGATCGAAGCTACAATTCCTGAGATCCATACCAAGGGTGTTGAAGTCTTGAGCGTCAAGTATTCAACCTACGAAGATGCCAATGATGCTATTGGATCTCTGGAAACTTTCTATAAAGATACGTATCCAAATGAATTCTCCGAAAATGGCGAAGCGATATCGGAAGCGATCTCCAAGATCCAGGAGATCTATACTGAAAATGTTTTCCTGGATCAAAAAACAGATTGGGAAACCCATCCCGATAATCTTGGACACATCGACAGCCCAGGATGTTTTCGCTGTCACGATGGCAAGCACCTGAATGATAACCTTGAAGCAATTCGATTGGAATGCAATCTGTGCCATTCAATCCCCATTGTGGCCGATCAGCAAGATTTTGTTACCAATATTGAGATCAGCCGCAGTCCGGAACCCGAATCACATCTTAATTCAAACTGGATCAACTTGCATCGAAAATTTTACGACTTTACCTGTGAAAACTGTCATACGATCTCAGACGCAGGCGGAACTTCCAATACTTCCTTCTGCTCGAACAGCGCTTGTCACGGCAGTGTTTACACCTATGCAGGATTCGATGCGCCAGGATTGCATGAAATATTGAAATCACAATTTCCTACTCCAGCACCTGTGATAACACCGGCTCCTGTTGTAGGCAATCCAACTTATGATGCCAATATACAAGCCCTCTTTATCGAACGCTGCACCGTTTGTCATAAAAGCGAAAATCCAACTGCAGGCCTGGATCTGAGTACTTATACCGGTACTATGAAAGGTGGCAAAGAACCTGTCATTATATTAAACAATTCCGCAGCCAGCAAGCTGGTCCAGGTTCAAAGCAAAAAGCATTTCGCAAATTTATCACCAGAAGGGTTAAACCTGATTATCGAGTGGATCAATAGTGGTGCGCATGAGAAATAAATAGTATTTATTGAATATTAAGAAGGAAGAGTGATGGGTAATAATCCTGCCACTCTTCCTTATCTTTTTTTAACTTTCAGTAATATATTTCTCGACCCAGGGGAAAAGATGTTGACTCGAGCAACACAGTGGTAGCCACCAACAAATTATCCGGTAGGTGCATCATCTAAACTACATCCCAATCGCCAAATGCGCCTGTCACGCTCCAGGAGCCTGTCTGCTTCCACTGGTCCCCAACTTCCGGATGAATACAGGGATAATTTCGGCTGGTTCTCGCCTTCCCAACTTAACAGGACCGGATCGATGAGTCGCCAGGCTGCTTCGATCATATCACTACGTGTAAAAAGGGAGGCATCACCTTCCAACGCTTCCATTAATAAGCGCTCATAGGCATCCGGCAAGTTCTCGTGAAATGAATCGCGATAATGAAAATCCATATCCACTGGAAGCATGTCCTGATCCGAATCGGGGAGTTTTGCTTCAAACTGCAGGTGGATGCCCTCATCCGGTTGGATGCAAAGAGAGAGAATATTGGGCAAGAACTTTTCAGCGTTTGAATAAGCAAACATCAGATGGGGAGGTCGTTGAAATTCGATAATTATCTCGGTTGTTTTTGAATGTAAACTCTTCCCGGAACGCAAGTAAAATGGAACTCCTTTCCAACGCCAATTGTCAATAAAAAGCTTGAGAGCCGCATAAGTAGGTGTTTGAGAATCCGGAGGCACTCCTTCGGTTTGTTGATATTCTTCATATTGGCCGCGCACTGTATCCTGGCTGGTGATTGGCCGGATACTTTCAAATACCTTTACTTTCTCATTGCGAAGGGCATCTGCACTAAAAGAAGAAGGCGGCTCCATTGCAACCAACGCTAGCAGCTGCAACAAGTGATTCTGAAACATATCCCTTAACACCCCGGCATTATCATAATAGCCAGCTCGGTGACCTACATCCACACTTTCTGTAACTGTGATCTGAATGTTATCCACATATCGACGATTCCAGACCGGTTCAAAGATGGTATTAGCAAACCGAAAGAAAAGAATATTTTGAGCAGTTTCTTTCCCCAAAAAATGATCAATGCGATAAACCTGGGATTCATTAAATATTTTATGTAACCCCGCATTCAAAGTCTGTGCGGATTGAAGATCACTTCCAAAGGGTTTTTCGATGACGATCCGACGCCAACCTGAGGATTGATCTGCCAATCCTGCAGAACCCAGGTTTTCCACCGCCCCCAAATAATACTCCGGGGCAGTAGCCAGATAATAAAGACGTTTAACTGGGACATTTTCCAGGTGTTTTAATTTTTCACCAAGACGGGTATAGTCTTCAGGGATCTCGAGGTCGCCTTTAAAATAATGCAATTTACTTGAGAATGTTTCCCATGTTTCTTCAACAAAGGTTTCCGGACTGTGGGAAATCACTCCTTGTTTCAAGTGATCACGAAATTCTTCATCCGATATCGGTCGCCTTGCGAAACCTACTACATGGGTACATGCATCCAGTCGTCCTTTTTTAAAATTATTATAAAGGGCAGGTACAAGTTTTCGCCAGGTCAGATCCCCACTGGCGCCAAATATAACAATTGTTATAGGTCGCTCGGTTTCAAGCATAGGTTATTCCTTTATTCCTGTATCGAGAGCTGCTGCCTCGTCCACCATCCAGACCAGAAGACCATCGTTTGGTTGAATACGTTGAGCCGGCCAACGCAATGGATCGGTATTCCCTTTGAGAGTAGCAGCCAGGGCAGCTTTTTTGCCTGAGCCACTTACCAAAAAAATCACCTGTCGAGAGCGATTGATAAGCATGGGTGTCAGACTGACGCGAGCTGCCAACCTTCCCAGGAGTTTATTCTCCACAGTAATCGCAGCAAATTTATCATCCTGTTCCAATGAAGATCCAGGATAAAGAGAGGCGGTATGACCATCTGTACCCAAACCCAAAAGTACCCAGTCTAAATTGGGCCATTCCTGGCTTTTTTCAGCAAATTCTTTTAATACTCTTTGATATTTGGCAGCAGCCTGCTCAGGATCCAACTCCCCCTGGATGCGATGAATATTGGAGAACGGGATGGATATATGTTTCAACCAGCTCTGCCAGGCCATCCCAAAATTGCTTTCCAGGTCATCTGACGCTACACAACGTTCATCCCCCCAGAAAAAATGGATATTCTCCCAGGGTAGATAATCACGGTAGGGAGACATCGCAAGAGTCTCATACAAGCGCAGCGGAGTTTCACCTCCGCATAATGCCACCAGAAAGCGTCCACGCAACCTTATAGCTTCTTCGGCTGCTTGTGCAAAATAAAGTGCAGCTGCCTGGCTGAGAGACTCGTAATCGGGGAAGATCAGGGTTCGAGATGCTGTCATTCGTGTGAGCTCACTGAATCCATATTGAGATCATTTTTAGATTAACTAAAACTATTCGTTTGTCAGTTGGTTACTCAACCTTGCGGTAATAAGTTAATTGGCAAGTAAAATTGCTCCGTATAGTTTAATAACCAAATAGGTTTATTATCCCAACCGACCCCTCTCTTCATCCACCAGCTTTTCTTCCAGTTTTTTAAACAAGGCTGCCGGTTGAGTTAATCGTGTGCCAGGTTGGAGATCACCAGGTTTCCATTGTACTCCTACGCTCCCGCGGTATTTTAATACTTCATGTACACCCAGAACATCCTCAACTTCCTCCTGATATTGCTCTCCAAATAGGGGTTCAGAATATCCCAGATAGGTGTGAAGCTTTTCTGAGCTGAAAGGGATAAAGGGAGCAAACATGATCTTGAGGGCATCAATGGCTTTCAAAGCGGTGAACACCGATTTTGCAGCCAGATTCCTATCAGTCTTGATCTCAAACCAAGGTGCACATACATCAAGGTATTTATTAACCTCACTCGCCAGTCGTAATGTTTCTTGAAGAGCTGAACGAAGATGGACAGCATCTAATTCTCTTCCCACACTTTCAAACCCTGCCTCAATGGTCTTTAATAACCCAACATCAATAGGGCGCAGTTCCCCGGGGTCTGGCACTACTTCATCCCAATGTTTGTAAGTAAAGGAAAGCACCCGATTGGCAAGGTTGCCCCAATTAGCCACCAGTTCATTGTTATTGCGAGCGACAAATTCTGACCAATCCCAATCACTATCCTTATATTCAGGCATATTTACGATCAAGTAATAACGCAAGGCATCAGCGTCGTAACGACTGATGGCATCCTGACACCAGACAGCCCAGTTGCGTGAGCCACTTATCTTTTTACCTTCCAGGTTCATAAACTGATTGGCAGGAATATCATATGGCAGCGTAAGTTCTTTTTCTTCTTCTGCAAATATCCTTAGGAATTGTCCGCCTGCTCCCATTAGCTGAGCCGGCCAAAGGGATGTGTGGAAGAAAATGTTATCCTTGCCGATAAAATAGAATTGGTGCGCATCCGGATTAAGCCACCAATTTCTCCATAATTCTTTGTCATCACCAAGGTGGCTCCACTCAATTGCAGCAGACAGATAACCAATAACTGCTTCAAACCAAACATACAAGCATTTGCCATCCCAGCCTTCTACCGGAACCGGTATGCCCCAATCCAAGTCACGCGTGATCGGTCTGGGTAATAATCCTTCAGATTCTATCTTCCCAAGAGATTCACCTAAAACCGTATCGCGCATATGGGATGCGCGAGCACGCAAGAATTCTTTCACATTCGGTTCCAGTTTAGATAGATCAATGTAAAAATGTTCAGTCTCACGCAATTCAAGGGCTCCATCGCCAGTTTTTGCGCGAGGATTTAAAATCTTTTCTGGTTCAAGTACATTTCCACATGTATCACACTGATCTGAACGGGCATTGGTATCCCCACATATATAACAGGTGCCTTCCACATACCTGTCTGGTAGAAATCTTTTTGCGCCTGGTGAATACCACTGCATGGTTTTTTTCTTGAACATAAAACCATTTTCTTTGAGAGCAAGAAAAATGGATTGTGAGACCTTGAAATGATTCTCGGTATGTGTTGAAGTGAAAAGATCGTAAGTAATACCGAAATTTTTAAAGACTTCAAGAAAAGATCCGTGGAATTTCTTATAGATCTCTTCTACAGGTTTACCTTCGGCATCCGCTCTCAGGCTGACAGGAGTTCCATGCGAATCTGTGCCGGAGACCATGAGTACATGATTTCCTTTCAAACGATGGTAACGGGCTACAATATCTCCAGGTAAATGAGAACCAGTCAAGTTTCCAACATGGATCTCGGCATTTGCATATGGCCAGGCTATTGCAATTAATATATTCTCAGGCATAAATACTCTCTTTTAGAACAAAATTTATCTCGAATAATAACATATATTAAAGAAAGACTGTCCATTTTACTGGACAGGTTTCAAGGAAAAATTATTTTTTGTTAAGACATTTGGATGAAATAATGATTGTTGGTTAGATATAGTTCTTTTATTACTGGTAAGAATAACAAGGAATTATAAATACTCCTTTAATTGCCGGGAGCGGCGTGGGTGTCTTAACCTTCTTAGTGCTTTACCTTCGATCTGACGTATACGCTCTCTTGTCAACCCGAATTTTTCACCTACTTCTTCCAAAGTGTAAGCTTTATCATTGTCCAATCCAAAACGCAATCGTAGTACTCGGGCTTCACGAGGCGATAAAGTGCCCAACACTTCTTCAATTTTTTCCTTCAAAAGTGATTGAAAAGCAGACTGCAGAGGTGTGGGACTATTCTTATCTTCAATAAGCATTCCCAGGTCAGAATCATCATTATCTCCTATTGGGCTGTCTAATGAAAATGGCAGCATGGAGACCTTAAGAATCCAATTTAATTTCTTTACATCCATCCCCATCTTTTCTGCCAGTTCTTCTGGTTTTGGCACACGCCCCAGAGCTTGTTCAAGTTCATGGGTAGACTTATAGATCTGTCGAATTCGGTCAGTCATATGAACCGGCACACGGATGGTGCGAGCCTGATCTGATATTGAGCGTGTGATAGACTGCCTGATCCACCAGGTTGCATAAGTTGAGAATCGAAACCCCCGATGGACATCAAATTTCTCAACTGCTTTCATCAAGCCCAAATTGCCTTCCTGTATAAGATCCAGAAACGGAATGGCGTGTCCCATATACCGTTTGGCGATACTGACTACCAATCGAGTGTTGGCCTTGATAATATGGTCACGAGCCAAAATTCCATCCTGAACCAGGGCTTCAAGCCGAAGGTTTTCTTTTGAACGCCTTCCCTCACCCAAACAATTGAGCTCTTTCTTAGCAGCTTTGCCAGCCTCTATTCGCAATGCCAGGTCAAGTTCCTCTTCCAATTTCAAAAGGGGAACACGTGACATTTCTTTAAGATACAGACCTATCGTATCTTCTGATGAAATGGCAAAATTATCTGGTTCTGACCAATAACCAGGTTCAAAATCGTGATCATTATCGGTAAAATCTTGTTCTTCAGTTTCCGCTTCCAGGATCTCAACTCCCCGGTTGCGTAAAGCCAACATAATTACGCTAAATCGTTCTGAATCCTGCCCAGCATCAGGATAGACTTCAACTAAATCATCAGTCGTCAAATAACCTTTTATGGAAGCTTTTTCGAGTAATAAATTCAATAAGTCTGAACCTTGCATGTGATGTTTTTGATACTTCACCGGTCAGCCTCCAAATAATAATCCTAATATTTATTCAGCTTGATCCTTAAAATAAGTTTTTAATATTGAAAAGGGAGATTCAGAATCCGTTTGGGAATGCCCGCAGTCTTTTTCGTTTAAATTCTGTCCACATTCCCTGCATAAACCTTTACAATTTTCTTTACAGAGCGGGCTGATAGGAATCTCTAATATTGCATATTCACGGAAAATTGGTTCCAGATCAATATATCCGCTTTCTGGGACTAATAGTCCAGATTCGGACATGGATCTATCATCAAATGCGTATAATTCACCAAACTCTATTTTTAGCAGATGGTCAGTGGAATCCAGGCATCGGACACATTCCAAAACGAGGCTACCCTGGAAATCTGTTTTAAGATATAGCCCCTGTGGAGTGCGGCTGAAATTTGCTGTTCCAACAAAATTGGCCAGATTTAAATCTTCCCCCAATTGTAAATTTGGATATTCAAAATTAAAATCGCGGTTGGTTCCAATCGGTTGGCCGATTAAAAAACCAATGTTAAGCCGTAGGAGATGATGCGGAGTATTCACAATTTTTGGTTGATGTTTGGATGATAACGATTTTATTTTAACATATCGATGACTCTAAGTCAAGAATTGAGTAAAAAGTTTCGTAAATCCTTAATTAATGTGGAGTTCGCAGGTCTAGCTCCTCCTTTCCTCCCAATCGTTCCTTGATACGCTCGACCACAATTTCGAGCGCCTGGGATTGATGAACATAATCCAAATCATCAGTATGGATGGTTAACACAGGGCAAAGATCAAATGAAGTCAGCCATTCATCGTAAAAAGTGTCCAATAGTGACAAATAATCCGTAGTTATCCCGGTTTCCATATTTCTTGCCCGTCGACGAATTCGCTCCATTAATATTTCTGCCGGGCATTTCAAGTAGATCAATAAATTGGGAGGGGGCAAACTACCTACCACCAACTCGTAAAGGCGGCGATATGCCAGGTAATCCCTCTCGGATAAATTACCCATGTGGTGGAGGGCACGTGCGAAAATATATGCATCCTCATAAATACTTCGGTCAAGGATGGAAGAACGCGAGTCATTGGCTGCATCCAGATATTGTTCTGCACGATGCCCCAAAAAGAATATCTGTAGATGGAACGACCATGAACGCATATCTGCATAAAAATCCGGTAAGTATGGGTTATCCGCTACCGACTCGAATCCTGTCCACCATCCAAGGCGTGAGCCGATACGTTCAGTGAGGGAGGTCTTACCAACCCCAATATTGCCTGCCACAACAACCAATTTTTTACTCATCTTGCCTCCATCAATTTGGAACCTATAGATTGTTTTATAGTATATTGATTTTGGAACGATGCTTTTTTGGAAGTAAGAAGATTGTACTTAATAATATATGCGAGAGCCATCAAACCATCGATTAATCCAATTTTTTCCCTTCTTGATAAGACTGTCCATGATAGGATATGGGCACTTCAATTACACGGAATATTAGTTTAGAAATCCTGGCACCTTCTTCTTTTTCAAATCCAAACCATCGTGAAAAAGTGATCATATTACGGATAATCTCCCCTCAAAAAGTTTTATAACTAGCCTCCAGCTGTGGATATCTCCAATAAATGGGAGGGGAATTGTCCTAGCATTCACTGAAACCACAGGTGTAGCATTTTCGACAACCTTCCTCGCTGATCATGGTAGCCTCTCCACACTCAGGGCATAAGTCACCCATCTTAGGCCGGGAGAAATTTATATCCAGTTCAGATTGCAATTCTCCAAAGAAACCATTATTTGAGATCTTGTTTTCCATTATGGCAGGGTCGGTTTCACCTTTTAAATATTCATTCAACACTTGACCAACACCATCTGGTAGGGACCTTACCCTGTGTGGACCGAATCCCAATGAGCGACCACCACCAATCCCTCCCAGCTGATTGACTATTTCTGTTAATCTTTCACGTGGAGGTATTGGGGAGGCTAGCCGGAGGATGTAGGAAATAAGGCGACCAATCGCTTCTGATACAGCCGCAGTTTCAGACCCAGCCTTGGCTGTATTGATGAAAACTTCAAATGGATGGTTACCGCCATTTTGGTTGATCGTGACAAAGGCTTTTCCCAAAGGAGTTTCCACACTGAAAGTTCGACCAATCAGTTCACGCGGGCGGGGCTTCTTGGTTGCATGCCAACCTGCCAATTGAGTTGCAATTTCATCTCTGGATATATCATGAGTGGGCTCGTAACTTGATTCATAATTAAAGTTCTGTATAAACGGTGTACTTTCTTTCTTTTGAGCGGTTGCCCTGGTTTCCAGTACCACCTTCTCGCGGGAACCGGTAATATAAACCGTAATCCCTTTACAGCCCAGCTCCCATGCCAGCATATAGACATTGGCTACATCTTCTACTGTTGCATTTTCAGAAAAGTTTACAGTTTTGGATAAGGAATTATCCACAAAAGCCTGCATAGCTGCCTGCATGCGAACATGTTCCTCAGCAGTAATATCTGCAGATACCACAAATGTATTACGAATGGATTCAGGAACTTTTAATATATTTTGGCAGGAACCATGCTGCATCACTTCCTCAATGATTGCCAACCTGGTTTCAGGATCTATCCCGGCACCAATCAGCGCTTGTTCGAAGCGAGGGCTGGCATAAGTTAATTGCAAATCTTTACCATTGTCGTTTACATGGCGAATATAAGCCAGTGCAAAAACAGGTTCACAGCCGTAGCCTTCACAACCTGCAACTGTTGCGATCGTTCCAGTCGGGGCTACCGTAGTCTGGGCAGCATTACGTATTCCATGTTTCTTCAGTGCTGAGATGAGCTCATCCCAATCCAATACCGGTCTCCCCCATTCTTCCTGAGTGGGGACTATGGATTGTGGCGGTTGCCAGGATAAATCATCTGGATCGTAGATACTACCTTGAATTGCGGGAAAGGGACCACGCTCTTCAGCCAAATCAATGCTGGTTTTCATGGCATGGTAACGAACAAATTCCATGATCTGACCACTAAACTTCTGTCCGGTTTCTGAACCATAGCGAATTCCAGCATGATACATAAGATCTGCGAGACCCATAATCCCCAGGCCGATTCGACGGGCACGATGAGCTGCTTCTTTAAGTTGAGGTACAGCCGGGACATATGCATTTGCCTCGACAACATTATCAAGGAATCGCACCGATAGTTCAATGCTCTGACGTAATGTTTCCCAATTTACGGACCCGTCCGAAGAACAATGTTCCGCCAGGTTTACAGATCCCAGGCAACAATTTTCATAAGGTCCCAACCATTGCTCACCGCATGGGTTGGTTGCTTCAAGTGGATACAAATGGGGAACGGGATTAGAGCGATTGGCAGCATCCAGAAAGAGGACACCCGGCTCCCCATTAAAATGAGCCTGTTGAACAATTTTGTTAAACAGGTCGCGAGCACGGACTCTCTTGTAGATATGCAAAGGAATCCCATTTTTTTCCGCCTGTTCAGGTGTCCCGCTGAATCCACGGTACAAAGGAGAATTAACATCCGGAAATTTCAATTCCCATTCAGCATTATCCTTGACCGCTTGCATAAAAGCATCGGTAATTCCGATCGAGATATTAAAATTTGTGATTGCATTCTCGTCTGTCTTGCAGGTGATAAAATCATCCACATCCGGGTGGTCAATACGTAACACACCCATATTCGCCCCACGTCTGGTCCCTCCTTGAGCAACTTCACCAAATGCATGGTCATAAACACGGAGAAATCCAACAGGACCAGTAGCCTGTCCAGCTGATGTTTTTACATGGGAACCCTTTGGGCGAATGCGGGAAAAAGAGAATCCATTGCCTCCACCTGTTTGTTGTATGAGAGCTGCATCACGCAAAGTTTGAAAGATGCCAGCCTGATCCCGCCCCATATCATCTGTTATCGGGAGCACAAAACATGCAGCTAATTGTCCCAAGGGTGTGCCTGCACCTGTGAAAGTTGGTGAATTGGGAAAGAATTTTTTACTTGTTAGAAGATTATAGAAATTCTTAGCGTTGGCTATTACATCATTTCCCCACACTTTTTCAACTATGGCAACATGGTAGGCAACTCGCCAAAACATTTCTTCTGGTGTTTCCACAGGAGCACCGTCACCACCACGGCGGACGTAACGACGAAGCAATACCTGGCGGGCATTTTCTGTTAATTCAATAGCAGGTAAATCATCCGGTACGGGGGGAGTAGAATATAAATCTTCCTTAACAGAAGCAACTTTGGATACCATTAAATTATCTCCCTTAAAGTTCTAATAGCTGATCGATTTCGCTTCGGAGGGATTGCAGGTCATCCAGGCGTAGATACACGATCGCATAACGGATATAAGCGATCTGATCCAGTTCCTTTAAATAATTCATGACCCGGTCACCCACGACGCGCGATGAAATCTCTAATTTCCCCATTTTTTGTAAGTCGGCTTCAACTGTACCAATAAGGCGTTCTATATCAGCAGCCGAAACTGGACGCTTGGTACAAGAAATTCGAACACCTCTTGCCAATTTTTCGTGGTCAAATTCCTCGCGGGAGCCATCCAATTTCACGATAAGTGGCGTTGCCATAATAGGCCTCTCGAGGCTGCTGAACCTTTGCCCACATCCCAAACACTCCCGGCGGCGACGTATACCACCGTGACTGTCATGGGTGGTATCCAACACTTTGGAATTCTTATTTTGACAATACGGACACAACATAATGATCTCCGATTATAGAACATTTGTAGCCGCCATATATACTGATTGTTTAAAATACCCCCCTGCATATTGGGTAGCTTTGATTATTCTAACATGATTGCAAAGTCAATACAAGGGGAATATGGCAGTATTTGTCTTAAAGAAAATCAATTATCAAGTACAACCATAATTGAATCTGAATAAAGCAAAGCTTGACGAAAGCCAGTTAAACCCTATAATCATAACCTGTCAGTGAAATTTTTCAAAAACAACGGATCGCAAAGAATAACAGCAAACCATTAATTTGCTTAAAGATTATCATTACCGAATTCACTCACCATCAGGAGACAAACATGCCGAAACTTGACTACCCAACCACGCTTCGAGTTGATCAAATTGATGATTATCATGGCACCCAGATTGCTGATCCTTACCGCTGGCTGGAGGATGTAGATTCCCCGAATACACATGAATGGATCCAACAACAAAACAAGCTTACTTTTTCATTTCTTGAAAAAATTCCTGGGCGGGCAAGTATCCGCGAAAAACTGACCCAGCTATGGGATTATCAGAAAGCATCCTCTCCTTATAAAAAAGGTGGTCGATATTTCCAATTCTTAAATAGTGGACTGCAAAACCAGGATGTTCTGCACGTCTATGAATCACTTCAGGAGAAGTCACGCATTCTTCTAGATCCAAACACTCTCTCTACAGACGGAACGGTTGCTCTCAACAATTGGTCTATTAGTCCAGATGGTAAATGGCTGGCTTATGCCATCTCCTCCAGCGGGTCAGACTGGCAAACCTGGCATATTCGCAGTGTGGACAGTGGGCTGGATCTTCCAGAATCTCTGGAATGGAGCAAGTTTTCTGGAGCCACCTGGGTAAAAGATGGTACAGGTTTTTTTTATGCACCCTTCCCTTCCCCCACTGCAGGTGAGACATACCAAGAAGCCAACTATCAACAGAAAATCTTCTTTCACCTATCGGGCACACCTCAGTCCGAAGATCAGCTTGTTTATGAACGTCCCGATCACCCTGAGTGGGGATTTGGTACTGAATTGAGTGACGATGGCCGATACCTGCTGATCTATGTTTCCCAGGGTACAGATTCGCGTAACCGAATTTTCTTTAAGGACCTTGAAAAAGATTCTGCAATTGTTGAACTTCTACCAGAACTTGAAGCAACATACACTTTTATTGGAAATGACGGACCCTCGTTCTATTTCTTGACCAATAAGGATGCACCCCGCGGCCGGATTATTGAAATTGACTCAAACAGTCCTGAAAAACTTAACTGGAAAACCCTGATCCCTGAAAACAAATCCGTCTTACAATCAGCCCAAATCATCCATGATCAATTTGTCATCATTTTTATGAAAGATGCTCATGATGTCATTTCATTATTCCGCCTGGATGGCACTCCTGCCGGAGAAATAAGCCTGCCAACACTTGGATCAGTCATGGTGGCATATGAACCCAGCTTGCATGGTTTGCGTGAAGACAGCGAAATGTTTTACGCCTTTCACTCATTTATCCATCCTTTAACCATTTTTCGATATGATTTCATGAGCAGCGAGAGCCAGATCATCTTCCAACCGCCCATAAAATTTGACTTATCAAACTTCGAAACGAACCAGGTATTTGTAACGAGCAAGGATGGTACACAGATACCCATGTTCCTGGTACATAAAAAAAAGCTACAGAAGAATGGAGCCAATCCCACCATCCTATATGGGTATGGTGGTTTCAATCTGGCCCAGACTCCGGCATTCGCCATACACCGCCTGGTATGGATGGAGATGGGAGGCGTTCTGGCAATCAGCAACTTGCGCGGTGGTAGTGAATATGGCGAAGAATGGCATCAGGCAGGAATGCTAGACACCAAGCAAAATGTGTTTGATGATTTTATAGCTTGTGCCGAATGGTTGATCCAAGAAAAGATCACAAGTACACCACGCTTAGCCATTGAGGGACGTTCCAATGGAGGTTTATTAGTGGGAGCATGCATGACTCAGCGTCCCGATCTGTTTGGAGCTGCTCTGCCGGCTGTGGGTGTTATGGATATGCTGCGCTTCCATAAGTTCACCATCGGATGGGCATGGGTCAGTGATTATGGTTCTGCTGATGATCCAGAGCAATTCAAAACCCTGGTGGCCTATTCGCCTCTCCATAATCTGAGACCCGGTATTAACTACCCTGCTACACTTGTGACCACAGCTGACCATGATGACCGTGTTGTTCCCGGACATTCCTTCAAATTCATTGCTACATTACAAGCATATCAGGCTGGTGACGCGCCCACTCTTATCAGAGTGCAAACCCGCGCTGGTCATGGCATGGGTAAACCTACATCCATCTGGATTGAAGAATATACAGATATCTATGCGTTCTTGGTTTATGCACTGGGAATGCAATAATCTTTTTTTCAAATAAGGCATAAGATCCTGGGTTGAAGTTTTCAATTTATTATTCAGGTGAGAATTTCCATGGAAAGAAACCCAGATTTTTTTATTGTTTCAAAATAATTACTAAGTATTAACTGGTTGACTCAAGTTTCTCACAGTCTTTGGCTGCTTGCCAGGCTGCTTCCATCTCATCCAGCGAAAGATCAGAAACCTTGCGATTCTGCTTTTTAGCGATCAGCTCAATATGGGAAAAACGCTTCTTAAACTTCATGTTGGTTTTCCTCAAGGCTGATTCAGCATCCACCTGTTTCCAGCGTGCCAGGTTAACCAATGCAAAGAAAAGATCACCTATCTCATCCATCAGTGCGGCAGGGTTATCGGCTCGTTGTATCTCACCAATTTCCTCTACAATCTTCTCCAATACTCCTTCTATAACCGGCCAATCAAAGCCAACCCGGGCGGTTCTATCTTGATATTCCTGAGCCTGGATAAGCGCTGGAAGAGCAAGGGGAACCCCATCGAGCAATCCTTTCTCAACTTCACCATTTGTTTTCCGTTCTTCTGCTTTTAGTTTTTCCCAATTCTTAAGAACAAAATTGACATCCCCCAATTGCTCATCTCCAAAAACATGTGGATGCCGACGAATGATCTTATCGTAGATACCTTTGAGAACATCCAACATTGAAAATCCGCCCTCTTCACTACCGATCTGGGCATTTAAAACAATTTGCAATAACAAGTCACCAAATTCTTCGGCCATCTGAAGTGGATCCTCTGAATCCAACGCCGCCAGAGTTTCATAAGCTTCTTCGAGCAAATGCGAACGAAGGGTTTGGTGAGTCTGTTCCTGGTCCCAGGGGCACCCACCCGGTGCACGTAGAGCAGCTACAACTTCCTGGAATGCCTCAAAAGAAGTTCCCCTCTCCATGGGAGGAACATATAGAAGAGTTAATAAACCGATGTTAGAACTTCGATCGATCTCATACAATGATAATTGCTCAAGGATTTCGGACTCGGTTCCAGCAGCATGTACCAATGTCACTTTATGATCATCCGGATATATGCTAGTAAGAGTCATCTTGACTTCGGCAGCAACCAGGCGGGAATAGATTTGTGCCACCATAACAGGTGTATCCACTGGGAATGGAGGTATTTTTCGCTGACTAAGTTCAAGCGCATCCACCAATGTGATCTGTGGAAAAGGATCCAAGCCCAAAGCTGAGAAAGCAGGCTCCACAAAGGATATACCATTCACGATACGCAATTTTATTCCCTTAATTCGAGCTTGTCTGGCAATTTCAGGACCGGTCGTTTCCGCGATAAAAGGATCTCCCGGCACAGCATAAATAACGCCTTGTTTTCTTATCCCCAATTGAAGGATATTTTTAACAATTTTTAGGTATACATCTTCAAAAGAATCACTGATTTCATATAAATCATCAAAGGATTCAAGATGTAAGGTTGCCGGAAAATATGCAATGGTCGGGTGCTGTCTTGTACGCAACCAAATCTCATCTGCATGGTTAATAATCTCCCAGGCTTCTCTGGTCAAGTGAAATGGATTGCCTGGGCCGAGACCAAGAATCGTAATGCCTTCCATAACATCTCCTTTAACGCACCACAGAGCATGCAGAGTACGCAGAAAAATTTTTCCTCATACTCCGCGCTCTGCGGTCGAAGTTGTGTTAAGGGCATTCTATGCCCGAAGTTACAATATTAACGCTTGGTATACGTAGGAGCTTTGCGGGCTTTCTTCAAGCCTGGTTTCTTACGTTCCTTGACGCGTGGATCACGGGTTAGAAATCCACCCTTACGCATGGCTATTCTTAAATCTGGATTCGCTTTAGTCAATGCGCGTGCCAAGCCAAGAACAACTGCATCTGTCATTCCAGTAACACCTCCGCCTTTTATCTTGACGGAAATATCATATGAAGTCAGGTTCTCACCAGCAGCTGCAAGCGGGGCAAGAATCGACTCATAGTCACCCAACCTTGTAAAAAATTCCTGGGCAGACTTGTCATTGACAATAAAGTTACCGGATCCGCTCATCAATCGGACTCGGGCAATGCTTTGTTTTCGGCGTCCAACGCCTTCAAAATATTGAACAGTCATAAGTTCCTTCCTGCTCCACTACCTGTTAATTAACCTGTTTAAGGTTTTGTGTACCATGTGGGTGCTCGGCACCTGCATAGATTTTAAGTTTCTTTAGAAGATGCTTACCCATTTTATTATGCGGAAGCATGCCCCACACTGCCGAGTTGATAACCCTATCCGGGTGTTTCTTCAATTGATCTCGCAAAGTAATCGATATTAATCCGCCCGGGTATCCCGAGTGATGGTGGTACATCTTTTCGTCCAATTTGTTTCCGGTAACAGTGATATCTGCAGCATTAATAACCACTACAAAATCTCCCATTTCCACACCCGGTGTAAATGTTGGTTTATGCTTGCCAAGCAAGATCGTTGCTATCTGGGTTGCCAGACGCCCCAAATTCTGACCCTTGGCATCTACCAATACCCATTCACGCTCTATTTCAGCAGCCTTTGGATAATACGATTTATACACAGTGCCTCTCCAATATCAGTCTAGTCTTTCCAAAATATCATAACCTACTTCAACAAGTGTCAATCCATGTGCTGGAGCCAGACCTGGTGGCAATTTAGATTGTTGGCCGATAGCCCGGGTCAGATCTTCGAAATTGATCCTGCCCTGGCCGACAAGCACCTGAGCATGTACGATCTTGCGAACCATATGGTACAGGAAGGCGTTGGCTTTAATTTCAAATTGCCATTCATCGCCTATTAATTGCCAATTTGCTTCCAACACTGTTCGCTCAGTACTGTTTCCTGGTTTTGGAGGGGTTCCAAAAGAAGAAAAATCGTGAGTCCCTGTCCAAATCTCAGCAAGCACATGCAAGTCATTTACCGATGGCCAAACCCGCCAGGCATACCGTTCACGCAACGGATATCGTTCTTGCTGGCAGAACAATCTGTACCGGTATCGCCGCCAATTTGCATCAAAACGTGGATGAAAATCATCTGCGGTTTCATGTAACTGGCTGACAGCCATATCCAGAGGAAGCGACGCGTTCAAAGCTTTTCCCAGATCGTCAATCGAATGCTTCCAATCCAGGTCAAATGCAGCCACTTGTCCGCTGGCATGAACACCACTATCCGTTCGACCAGCCATCAGTACAGATTTTCCATTCCAGTTCAATTTTCTGAGAGCGTTTTCAAGCTCGTTTTGAACTGTCCTGGATTTTAACTGTCGTTGGCTGCCGACAAATTCTGTTCCATCGTAAGTTAAAATAATTTGGTAACGTGCCATTTGAACTGACGGCTCTCACCGTCTATCATACGACCGAGTGGTCGTGAATAACTACTATTCTTCCACAAGTTCAAGCAGCACCATATTGGCTGCATCGCCCAAACGTGGTCCCAACTTCAGCACACGGGTATAACCACCCGGGCGTCCAACAAAACGAGGTGCGATCTCATCAAAGAGCTTGTTCACGATGGCGTGATCACTTAACTTCGCGGCGATCAAACGACGGGCAGCTACTTTCTCTGCATCGGTTTTTTCAATGGAATTGCGGGCCGTTGTGATCATTTTTTCTGCTTCTGCGCGTATCGCAGCGGCTTTTGCATCAGTCGTTTGGATACGTTCATGAGTAAATAATTGTTTGATCAAAGTCCGACGCAGGGCATTACGCGCACCCTTGCTACGATTTAGTTTTTTTCCAGCTACTTGGTGTCGCATTTCTCACTACTCCAACTCTTTCTGAGTTTCATCTTTCATATAGTCTTTTTCAATCATCCTCTGGCGAAGTTCATCCAAGCTCTTCTCGCCAAAATTTCGAATAGACATAACGGCTTGATCACCTTTTTCCAGGAGTTCCAACACATCACCAACGGTAGTAATCCCCGTACGTTTGAGTGAATTGAAGACTCGTACTGAAAGATCCAGGGATTCAACGGGTGTTTCTGCCACCTCGCTGGTTAAACCAGAACTGGTAACTTCCTTTTCGATGGGTATCGTTAGAGATTCCTCGCTAATTCCAGCAATAAACCGCAAATGCTCAATTAATATCTTGGCACTTGAACTCATCGCTTTTTCAGGTGATACAGTACCATCTGTCCAGATCTCAAGGATCAATTTATCAAAGTTAGTGCTCTGACCAACACGCGCTGATTGTAATTCCCAATTGACCTTTTTTATTGGACCAAAAATGGCATCCACCGGGAGTTCACCTATTGGCAGGTGCCCACCTCGCTCATTGGCAGGTGAATAACCACGCCCACGCTCAACCGTAAATTCAATATCCAGGCGAGCCTTGGAGCTATCCGCTGTGAATAGATACAGGTCAGGGTTGATGATCTCAACCTCAGGAGGTGTAATAATATCTGCAGCAGTTACAATCCCTTCTCCACGCACTTCAAGATGCATACGTGTGGTATCAACATCATGCAATTTAAGGCGCAATTGTTTGATCTGCAGCATTACCAGCAGTATATCTTCACGAACATTTGGAATGTCGCTAAATTCATGAAGTACATCAGATATGCGAATGGAAGTCACTGCAAAGCCTTCCAACGAAGACAGCAATACCCTTCGCATAGCATTCCCGAGGGTCATTCCATAACCCTGTTCCAGCGGGCTGATCACAAATTTGCCGTAATTTCGAGCTTCAGCTTCCCGCTCAATTTTTGGCATGACCATGTTACTTAAACCCGTCACGGTTCACCTCTCCCTGGTGCATCCTTGCACACCGTTCTATGCTAATAGACCAATATCCCTGTTATCGTGAATAGTACTCAACGATCAACTGCTCATCCAGGTTTGCATCGATTTCAGCGCGTTCTGGTAAACGTAGAACGCTACCGGATAGATTTTTTAAGTCGCGGCTCACCCACATGGGGGTATTGCGAGCCTCAGCAAATGCCGGAAGTTCTTTGAAGAATGTAGTATCAAGTGATCCTTCACGAACAGCTATCAGGTCACCAATACCAATCAACATGGATGGAATGTCCGTTCGACGACCATTGACTGTGAAATGGCCATGACTTACCAACAAGCGAGCCTGAGACCGACTGCTGGCGAAACCCATCCTGTAAACTACATTATCCAGGCGGGTTTCCAGTGTCTGCAACAAACCTAAGCCGGTCAGACCACGCTGTCGCAATGCGATACTATGGTAGCGACGAAATTGTCGCTCCAGAACGCCATACACACGTCGGGCTTTCTGTTTGGCACGCAATTGGCGAGCATAATCGGATTCACGACCTGTGCCACCGCGACGCTTGCCACCACCACCTTGCATGGATTTTCCATGTGCACCAGGCGCATAAGGACGTCGGTCAAAAGCGCATTTTGGAGAAAAACATCGTTCTCCCTTTAGAAATAATTTCTCGCCTTCACGCCGGCATAATTTACAAACCGGACCAATATATCTTGCCATATTGTTCTAACCTCTCCCAACCAGACTAAACGCGACGTTTCTTTGGAGGACGACAACCGTTATGAGGAACAGGTGTCAGATCAGCTATTGAGCGTACTTTAATGCCCATGGACTGAACTGCCCGAATGGCTGATTCCCGACCCGGTCCAGGTCCCTTCACAAACAAGTCTACTTCCTGGATACCCATAGCTTGTGCAGCTTTAATTGCCTGTTCGGTAGCTAAACGCCCGGCAAATGGAGTACTCTTTCGCGAGCCTTTGAAGCCTGCAGATCCACCACTTCCCCAAGTCAGGGTATTTCCATCGGTATCTGAAATAGTGATAATGGTATTGTTAAATGTAGCATAAATATGCACCTGTCCTGTGGACAGGGAACGCTTCACTTTCTTTGTACCACCACGACGCATTGAACGAACATTTTGAGCCATAATACCTCTCTAAATCTCTTAACAGACTAGCAGCTAAATTTACTTGCCGCCACGACGTCGACCGCGACCGGCAACTGTCTTTTTAGTTCCCTTACGGGTGCGCGCATTTGTGCGTGTACGCTGTCCCCTTACAGGTAAACCACGACGATGTCGTAATCCGCGATAGCAACCAATTTCAATCAGGCGTTTGATATTCAATTGCTCTGATCGACGTAAATCGCCTTCAACTTTCCAATTCTTGGAAATATACTCACGAATGGCTGATACTTCAGCTTCGGTTAAATCCTTGATACGTGTATCTGGATTTACAGAGGTAGCTGAAAGCAACTCCCTGGCTCGTGTAGGACCAACTCCAAAAATATAGGTCAATCCAATTTCGACCCGCTTGTTACGCGGAAGATCAATACCTTCAATTCTCGCCATAATTTGACTTATCCTTGTCGCTGTTTATGTTTCGGATTTTCGCAAATAATAAACAACGTGCCCTTGCGCTTTACAATCTTGCATTTCGCACAACGTTTCCGTATTGATGGAGATACTTTCATAATTCCACAACTCCTTAACCAAATCATATGGCTTCCCAGCCAAAAGCTAGATTATACTATCTTTTCGAACTTCCGTCCAGATTTCTATTTCTAAAGACCAGATCAAAGGACTGTCAGGATTAGAGGTTCTCCTTCGGTGACAGCTACTGAATGTTCAAAATGTGCCGTCAATGATCCGTCTGCAGACACTACTGTCCACTGATCAGACAGGACGCGTGTCCTATGCGTACCTATCAACACCATGGGTTCCAGGGCTATGGTCATACCTGGGTGCAAAAGGATGCCTGTTCCTGGTTTTCCATAATTTGGAACCTGTGGTCCTTCATGCATTTGTCTTCCAACACCGTGACCGGTATATTCACGGGTGACCTGATATCCCTTGCCCTCCACAAATTTCTGAATAGCAGCGGAGATATCTCCCGTATACTTCCCGGAGCGCATCTGATCGATACCAATATAGAGCGCTCTTTCTGTTGTCTCAAGAAGGGCTTGTGCTTTGGGTGATATTTCACCTACGCCAGCAGTGAATGCAGCATCACCGACAAAGCCTTCAAAGACGGCACCACAATCCACAGAGACAATTTCACCTTCCTTCAACTTTCTCTTTCCCGGAATTCCATGTACCAATTGTTCATTGATACTCACGGTGATGGAGGCCGGGTATGGTGGTTGACCATAGTTCTTGAATGGTGAATACGCTCCATGTTTCCGCAGGGTTTCCTCAGCAGCCGCGTTGAGGTCTGCGGTAGTAACACCAGGTTGTAAAAGTTCTTTCACTGCAGCCAAAGCTTTCGCATTAATTCGCCCGGCTTCACGCATCAGCAAGATCTCTGCTGCACTTTTTATTATTACCTGTCCAGCCCAGTTCATACCGACTGAAATCCTAATGCTTCCAATAGATCATGTGTTACTTCTTCAATGGGATTATCTCCGTTAATCTCAACCAGAAGCCCACGCTGACGATAGTAATCAATGAGAACAGAGGTTTGTTGAGTATATACCTCGATCCGGTGTTTTATTGTCTCGTACTTATCGTCATCACGCACATAAAGCTCAGAACCATCAAAATCGCATAAACCGGCGATTTTAGGTGGATTATTCTTACTATGAAAAACATGCCCGTGTGCCCGACATGATAATCTTCCACATAACCGGTCTATCAAAATTTCACTCGAAGCTGAAATGTATGGTACGAAGTTCACTTTTCCATTGAATTGATGAAGGATCCCATCAAGTTCTTTGGCCTGATACGGTGTGCGTGGAAAACCATCCAGCACTGCCCCGTTGGCACAATCAGGTTTTGTTAATCGATCCTGGACCATCGAAATCGTCACGCTGTCTGGTACCAACTCACCTTTATTAATAAATGATTGTGCCATTAAGCCCAATTTAGTCTGGTTCTTAATGTTCTCTCGGAAAATATCTCCTGAAGATATATGCGCTAAACCTGTTTTTTCCGCAATTATCTTTGCTTGTGTGCCTTTTCCGACACCAGGAGGACCGATAAGAACGATGAAGGTTGGCAAGTTACACCTCTTTTAGCGAACGAGGAGAGAATCTTCGTATCCGTGTAATTGGAGTTCGGCATCTATGTTCAGGAATACATCACGTACAACGCCGACCACAATCAATAAACCTGCTGATGAGACTAAAAATAGACCCGATGTCTGGTTACCCACTGGTAGGATTAACTGAACCAGAAAAGGTAGTATAGCCACCAAACCAAGGAATAATGCTCCAGGGAGTGTGATCCGACGTTGAACTTTTGTAAGGTATTTCTGGGTAGGTGCACCTCGGTTAATGCCGGGGATCTGGGCACCCATTTTCTTCAAGTTATCTCCATAATTCTGTTGAGCAAATAGAACATCGGTATAAAAGAAGGTAAAACCGACCACCATCAAGAAATACAAGAGCCAATAAACCCAAGAGCCTCCACCAAATACCTGGCTCGTTTTAACGGCAAAGTTGGCCACCCACTCTATTTTAGAGCTGGCAAAATAACTTGCGATAATCGCAGGGAATTGTAGAAAAGCGCTCGAAAAAATGAGCGGGATCATACCAGACATATTAACCATCAAAGGCAGGGTTCCCTTTACTGGCATAGACATGCGATTGCCCATTCTTCGACCTGGATACATAACCGGAACATTACGCCGGCCTTGTTGAACATATACTATTGCGAAGATTGTTAGAATAATAAGGATAATTGTGAAGAAAATCATGAACAAACGATTTTGCTCATCCAATAGAATGGACCTGAAATTGCTTGGCATTTTTGCCACAATACCCGCAAATATGATAAGCGAAAGACCCTGTTGTCTAATACCGTATTCAGATATTAACTCTCCCAACCAGATCGCAAACATTGTACCTGCTATCATACTCAACAACATGGCGGTTGAAGCCAGGATCAAACCAGGAGAAAATCCAAAATTCAAGATAGGAGCACCACCACTTTGTATCGATATAGAATTGAAAATATTGATCTGACCTATGGCTGATAATGCTGCCATTGGAACAGCCAGATAATAGGTCCATTTTTCCATCCACTTGCGACCATCGCGAGGATCGTCTTCCATGCGACGTTGCAATGCCGGGATGATAGGTACTAATAATTGCAAGATAATCTGGGCGGTTATGTAAGGATAAACACCCATGGATAATAATGAAAAACTGGAAACCGTTCCGCCTGAAAGCAGATCAAGAAAATCAAAGAAGGTCCCGGATGCTCCCATATTAGCACGAAGGTTAACCAATGCTTCAGTATTAATTCCAGGAACAGGAACATTGGCTGCCAAACGATAGATAACTAATATAGCTAATGTAAAAAGTAGTTTCTTCCGGATATCTTCCGATTTCCAAAGGTAGCGCCAAGCAGAAAAAGTGGATTTCATATCTCTCCTAATTGTGAAAGCTTAGGCAATTATCTCAACGCTTCCACCAGCTGCTTCGATTTTTTCTCGAGCGCTTTTAGTGATACGATGAACTCGAACTTTCAGAGGATTCTTGATCTCACCTCTCCCAAGAATTGCAACTGGCATACGTAAGTTTCGTACCAATCTGGCATCCATAAGCGATTCCGGGTTGATTTCGGCATTTGCTGCAAAATCAGCAAGCTGTTCGATGTTGACTTCAAAGTATTCCACCTGGTTGGGAGGAGTAAACCCATAACCACGCAGGAAAGGTAAGCGGCGGAAGAATGGCAGGTTACCACCCTGTCGATAGAGGTTGCCACCAGATCCTGCACGGGAACTCTGGCCTTTTGTTCCTCGGCCGGCTGTTTTACCCTGGCCAGAGGCGGTACCGCGACCAACGCGCTTGCGGTTTTTCTTTGACCCAGGATTGGGTTGCAGATCATTCAATTTCATAATCGTCACTATCCTTCAACTTTTAAAAGGTGAATCACCTTGTTTAACATACCGCGCAGAGCAGGGTTGTCATTATGCTCCACTGTTTGGTGTAGTCGGTGCAATCCCAAGGCCAGAACAGTTTGCTTTTGATCCTTTGGAAAACCGATTGCACTGCGTACAAGTGTAACTTTTATTTTTCCTGGAACAATTTTAGCCTTAGGCATTGTTTTTTCTCCTCTCCCAGAATGGCAGGAGTTCACTGACTGGTTTACTGCGCCTGGAAGCTTCTTCCTGTGGTGATTTCAAATTATCCAAGGCTTGGAATGTAGCTTGAACAACATTGAGAACATTTGCACTGCCCAAGGATTTGGTTAAGATGTCACGCACACCGGCAGCTTCCAGAACGGCACGCACACCACCAGCTGCAATAACGCCAGTACCAGGAGATGCGGGTTTGAGCAGAACCTTGGCTCCACCAACTTTTCCGATAATTTCATGGGGAACTGTTGTTCTGGCCAAGGTAACCTTGTGAAGGTGCTTATGAGCTCGTTCTGTCGCCTTACGCATGGCATCAGGAACGGCATTAGCTTTACCAACGCCCATTCCAACCTTGCCGTTGTTATCTCCAATCACAATTGTTACCCGAAACTGGAAACGTCGACCACCTTTGACAACTTTTGCCACGCGGGCTATTTCAATAACACGCTCATCGAGTGGCTGCTCATCTTGTAGTTGTTCGAATGCTGGTACCTTTTGATTTGTCATATTTTTCTCCACGGCCTTAGAATTCTAGGCCACCTTCGCGCGCACCTTCTGCCAGGGCTTTTACCCTGCCCATATAACGGAAACCACCCCGGTCAAAAACAACCGAATTTACACCTTTTTCCTTTGCACGTTCAGCAATGGCTTTTCCAACAACTTTAGCTTGTTTGGATTTATCCAATCCCAACATTTTTTCGCGCAGTTCAGCATCAATGCTCGAAGCTGAGGTCAGTGTGTGTCCACTTGAATCGTCGATCACCTGGGCATAAATTTCCGACAAGCTGCGATAAACACACAAGCGAGGGCGTTGTGAGGTACCATCGACTTGTTTACGTACGCGTCTATGTCGCCTGATTCGGGCAGCAAAACGAGTTTTATTAGCCATAATTCTACTTTGCCTTTCCAGATTTGCCGGGTTTACGGCGGATCTTCTCGCCCAAATAATGCATACCTTTACCATGATAAGGTTCGGGTGGGCGAAGTCCACGTATATTCGCGGCAGTCTGCCCAACATCTTCTTTATTGTAGCCGCGTACTATTACCTGGCGAGTTTTTGGATCCACATCAAAGGAAATACCTTCAGGTGGATCAACTTCAATAGGATGGGAATATCCCAGGTGTAATACCAGCTTTGATTCATTCATTTCAGCCCGGTAACCAACACCTTCGTATTCCAATATTCTTTCAAAACCAGCGCTAACGCCATTAACCATATTATTTAAAACCGCGCGGGTTGTTCCGTGTAAAGCACGTTGAGCAGGCGCATTCGAAGACCGTGTGATCAGTAGTTGGCCGTTCTCCATTTCAATGGAGATTGTTGGCGAGAACATGCGTTCAAGCTTCCCTTTAGGGCCGTTTACACTGACCATTGATCCCTTAATATCTACCTGCACACCTTCCGGGACATCCACGGGCATGCGTCCAATTCGAGACATTGTTAGACCTCCTGTCTCACCAAATTTTACAAAGATATTCGCCACCGAGGTTCATTTGACGGGCACGCTGGCCTGTCATAATTCCTTTTGGTGTCGAAATGATAGCTACACCCAAACCAGAAAGTATCCAGGGTATATCTTGTTTTTTGGTGTAAACACGCCTGCCCGGTCGACTAACTCGTTGCAGGTTCGTTATGACTGCCTGGCGATCGCGACGTTCACCGACATATTTGATGCGGATTCTTAGCACCAACTGTCCAGGTCTTTCTCCATCGACTACGTCATAAGCATCAATAAAGCCCTCTTCTTTAAAGATTTTGGCAATTTCAACCTTAACCTTTGAGTGGGGCATCGCTGTCAAGGATTGTCCGCTCATAACCGCATTCCGAATGCGGGTAAGCATATCAGCAATAGGATCAGAAAAGCTCATGCATTCACCTCCACCCGGCTACCAAGAAGCCTTGATAACACCGGGGATTTTACCTTCCAAGGCATATTCTCGGAAACAAATCCTGCACAGTCCAAAACGACGAATGTAACCGCGCGGGCGGCCACAGACAGAACAACGATGGCGTATTCGATTTGGATACTTCCGTCGCATTTCTCGATATTTCATACAAGTAGATGCCATAAGTTATGCTTCCTTCCTGAACGGCATTCCAAACAACTGGAGCATTGTTCGTCCATGATCATCAGATTTGGCTGTTGTAACGATAGTGATCTCCATACCTCTCAGCTTATCAATCTTATCGTATTCAATCTCCGGGAAAACCAATTGGTCTTTCAAGCCAAGAGTATAGTTACCCCTCCCGTCAAAGGCATCCGGTGAAACTCCCCGGAAATCCCGCACACGTGGTAAGGCGACATTAACTAACCGGTCAAGGAATGACCACATTCGCTCGCCACGTAAAGTTACCTTGGTTCCAATTATTCGGCCTTCCCGTAATTTGAAAGCCGCAATGCTTTTTCGAGCTTTTGTGACGATCGGTTTTTGACCGGTAATTTTTCCAAGATCTGAAACGGCAGCTTCGATAGCTTTCGAATTTTCCAATTCGGAACCCATACCAATGTTCACAACAACCTTGGTAATTTGAGGAACTTCCATGATGTTCTCGAACTCGAAAGTCTTTATCAAAGCCGGAATGATTTCTTGTTTATACTTATCTTTCATTTTATTCATATTTGATGCTCCAACCCGGCAGGCTTAATCTATCAATGCTTTGCAATGCTTGCAAACGCGATGTGCTCCGGTTTCGTCACGCTGTACTCCTACGCGGGTAGGTTCACTACATTTGGGACAAACCAACATCACATTAGAAATATGTACAGCACCTTCAAATTTTATGCGACCAGGATTGATTGTTCGGCCTTGTTTTTGAACCTGGCGCTGGTGTTTAACACATATATTGACACCTTGTACAGTTACACGGCTTTTATCAACATAAACTTTGATCACTTCACCACGTTTACCCATGTCCTCAAGGCCTCCACTGATAACCTCAACGGTATCGCCTTTGCGAATCTTCGATCTCATCGTATGCTCCTACTTTCTGACCTAGAGAACTTCCGGAGCCAGAGAAACGATCTTCATAAACCCTTTTTCACGCAATTCACGTGCGACTGGGCCAAAGATACGGCTGCCTTTTGGATTCTGTCCGTCAGTATCCAGAATAACTGCTGCGTTATCATCAAAGCGGATGTAAGAACCATCCTCGCGCCGGTATTCTTTGGCGCATCGTACGATAACAGCTTTGACAATATCACTCTTTTTTACCGAGCCCTGGGGGGCAGCAGATTTGATTGTTGCAACAATAATGTCTCCAACACTTCCGTAACGGCGATGGGTTCCACCTAACACTTGTATGACCAATAACTCACGTGCTCCGGTATTATCTGCAACTTTCATTCGCGATTCTTGTTGAATCATAGTTGCGCCTCCAAGGCTGTATCTTCGGTGCGGATTTCGTGCTTAATGATCGATTCCACAACCCAGTTCTTATCTTTTGAGATCGGGCGGCTTTCAACGATCTGGACTTGATCACCAACCTGGCAATCCAATTCATCATGCGCTTTAACGCGCATCGTCGAGTGAATAACTTTCCGGTAAAGAGGGTGCCGGTAAGTACGTGACACTTCGACCACCACTGTCTTGGTCATTTTATTGCTGGTGACTACACCATTCATCCGACGCCTTTTATTCATTTATCACCTTCCTGAACAGTCGTCTCAACGCGTTCGTTGATGATCGTCTGTATCCGAGCAATCTCTTTTCGTACGACTGGCAAACGACTGGTATCGGTCAACTGGCCAGATACAACCTGAAATCTTAAGTTCATCAGCTCTTGACGAGCATCTGTCATTTTGGTCTTTAATTCTTCAATGGATAAGGCACGCAATTCATTAATTTTCATGCCTACTCTCCTCCGCCACTGTCCAGGCGTGCAATGACTTTGGTCTTAATTGAAAATTTATAACGAGCCGAATTAAGAGCCTGGCGTGCAATTTCCTCAGGTAAGCCGGCTACTTCAAACATGACCCGTCCGGGCTTTACAACAGATACCCAGTACTCAACATTTCCTTTACCTTTGCCCATGCGAGTTTCGGCAGGTTTTTGAGTATAAGGTTTATCTGGAAAGATACGAATCCAAACTTTTCCTCGTCGCTTCATGGTTCGGACAATGGTTCTGCGGGCTGCTTCGAGCTGGCGGGCTGTAACCCAGCCTGGCTCGAGCGCTTGCAAACCGAATTCGCCAAAACTGATCTGTGCACCGCGCAGTTCTTTGCCTTTCATCCGGCCGCGCATCTGCTTGCGCCATTTAACACGTTTAGGCATTAACATAGCAATAACCTCTCTTCAAAGGACACTTGGGCACGTTATTCGCTAACGTATACGCCTTCGGTCGATTCTATCTTTTCTTCAAGCTCGGGTTTAAAAAGTCCGCTGAAAACCCAAACTTTGACTCCAATGCGTCCAAATGTGGTCAACGCTTCTGCTTTCGAAAAATCAATGTTCGCTCGCAGCGTTTGCAAAGGGACACGTCCATCCCGCAACCAGACTGTGCGCGCCATTTCAGCACCACTCAATCGTCCTGCTACTTCAATCTTGATACCTTCAGCGCCTTGTCGCATTGCCTGCTGAATGGCACGCTTCATGGCACGGCGATAACTGATACGTCTTTCCATCTGGTCGGCAATATTACGAGCAACAAGATAGGCATCTGTATCTGGAGCCTTGATTTCTTTAATATCCAAATCCATCTTCTTGCCTGCCAATTCTTCCAGGCTTGTGCGGACCTTCTTGACGCCCTCGCCTTTTCGACCGATCAGAATGCCGGGTTTGGCAGTATAAACTGTGACTTTAATTTTCCCTGGGAATCGTTCCACTTCAATTCTGGAAACTCCAGCCCGGGGAGATGCATCTTGAATCAATTTCTGTATGGCAAAATCCTGATTTAATTGTTCTCGGTACAAACCGCCTTCAGCAAACCAACGTCCTCGCCAGGCACGGGTTACATTCAAACGGAAACCAATTGGATGTACTTTGCGACCCATAAATTTCTCCTTCTCTTTGCCGTTTACGCGGCTTCCCGTTCCTGCAGGATAACGGTTACGTGTGATGTGCGACGCAAAATCGCCTTAAAACGGCCGCGTGCAGCAAATCGACGCCAACGACGAGTTGGAGCTTCGTCTGCGAATATAGTTGCGACAAACAAATCATCCCGGCTTAGACCGAAATTCTCTTCGGCATTAGCAATTGCAGAATTTACTAATTTCATTACTGGTTTGGCTGCACGCTGAGGCATAAAACGCAAAATATCAATCGCATTTACAGCATCCTTTCCTCGAACAGCATCTACAACCAGACGTACTTTCTGGGCAGAAAGGGGAAGAAAACGCAGGTGTGCTTTAATATCATGAGCCATTCTTCTACTCCATTCCTTATTTTGATTTATCCGAAGTCATATGCCCTCGGAAAGTACGCGTTGGTGCGAACTCGCCCAGGCGATGTCCGACCATATTTTCGGTGACGTAGATCGGTACATGGCGACGACCATCATGAACTGCAATGGTGTGTCCCACCATTTGCGGGAAAATGACACTTGCCCGACTCCAGGTGCGAATAACTTTCTTATCACCATGCTGGTTCATTGCTTCAATTTTTTTCAAGAGTTTCGGGTCAATAAATGGCCCTTTTTTCAACGATCTTGACATATTTTCGTTCCTCGCTTATCCAACTCTCATCATCTTAGCGCTTGGACTTGCTGCGACGGCGCACAATGTATTTGGTAGTCGCTTTATTCCAGCGCGTCCTGTAACCACGTGTGGGACGACCCCAGGGACTCTTTGGACCCGGCATACCTGCAGGTTGACGGCCTTCACCACCACCATGTGGATGATCTCGAGGTGACATAGCCGTTCCACGAACTGTCGGACGAATACCCATATGGCGTTTTCGGCCTGCTTTCCCGAGTTTTATATTACTGTGTTCAAGGTTGCCGACTTGACCAATGGTTGCGTAACATGCTTGGCGCACCAGACGAACTTCACCAGAAGGCATACGGACCTGGGCATATTCACCCTCTTTGGCCAGCAACTGAGCGGATGCACCAGCTGAACGAACCAACTGACCGCCTTTTCCTTCCTTAAGTTCAAGGTTATGGACCATTGTTCCCACCGGGATACTGGATAGCGGCAAGCTGTTTCCAGGTCGGATCTCAACTTGAGTGCCCGATACTACCGTGTCTCCGACTTTTAATCCCAAAGGTGCCAGAATATAATTCTTGACACCATCCGCATAAAAAAGCAGAGCAAGGCGGGCTGTACGATTCGGATCATATTCGATTGCCGCAACGCGCGCTGGAATGTCCCATCTATTCCGTTTAAAATCCACGACACGAACAAAACGTCGAACTCCGCCGCCACGGTGCCGAACGGTAACGCGGCCATGGACATTTCGCCCACCGTGACTTTTACGCAAAATGGTTTGACCACGTTCAGGCTTGGATTTGGTTACTTCCTCAAAACTATAACCTGTCATTCCGCGTTGTCCGGGAGTAATGGGTTTATATTTTTTAACTGCCATTATTGCACCCCTTCAAACATTTCCAGAGAATCACCCTCTGCCAGAGTAACGATGGCTTTTTTGTAACCTGCAACTCTCACCAATAAACGACGGCTGCGAGCACGTCGACTGCGCTTTGCGGGTGTATTAATGATATTCACACGTACCACGCTGACGTCGAACAGAGTTTCAATCGCATCTTTTACCATCACCTTGGTTGCCTCTTTGGCTACTTCAAAAGTAAATTGGTGTAGTTTTCCAGATTGATAATTCGACTTTTCGGTAATCAACGGGCGGCGAAGCACATCATAAATTGTAATCATGCTGGCCTCCTACACCAAATAAGTTTTCAGAACATCCAATGCTTTGAGAGGCATTATCAGCTTATCGTATTTGAAAAGATCACGAATATTCAGGTAACTTGCCATCAATATTTTTGCATCGGGTAAATTGTTGGTTGAGCGGGATACAATATCGTAATTTGTATCTTTTTCAGGAACCAGAAGTAGTGCACTTGCCTCACCTACCAAGCGATTTAGTGCCTGAGCCATCAAGCGTGTTTTAGGTTCTGGAAGTGTCAATTCATCTACAACTATCACGCCAGCCTCATTAACCTTGGCTGAAAGAGCTGAACGCAATGCATTCCTGCGCATTTGACGAGGCATATGCATGGTGTACTTGCGAGGCCGTGGTGTGTGGATCTTTCCACCACCTACCCACTGTGCGGACCGGATGGATCCCTGACGGGCACGACCGGTGCCTTTTTGTTTCCAAGGTTTACGTCCACCACCAGAAACTTCACTGCGGGTTTTTGTCTTGTGTGTACCCAGGCGTGCATTTGCCAACTGCATGAGAAGTGCCTGGTGCATCAAGTCAATATTAACTTGGGTCTCAAAGATCTCAGCAGGTAATTCAACTGTGCTGACCTTTTCTCCCATCATGTTGAAAACATCTACCTTCATTGTGTGTATGCTCCCATCAGACAACGCAACTATTGCTTGCGTGCATCTTTTATCAATACCAGGCCGCCACGCGGACCGGGAACTGCGCCATTAACACCGAGTAAATTTCGCTCAGCATCAATAAGCACAACCTTTAATCCCTGCGATGTCACTCGCTCTGAACCCATATGACCTGGTCTACGAGAACCCTTGTACACACGTCCGGGAGTTGTACCTGCACCGTTGGAACCCGGTGCACGATTGCGATCAGATTGACCATGTGTTTTAGGACCACCTTTGAAATGGTAGCGTTTTACAGCTCCCGCGAAACCCTTTCCCTTACTGGTTCCGACTACATCCACACGCTCTCCAAGTCCGAAGATATCTACCTGAAACTTATCGCCAACTTTGACTTCAGGTGATTTAATTTCGAATTCACGTAAAAAGCGAAGAGGAGGTAATTCGTTTTTCTTTAGGTGACCCAATGTTCCACCAGTCAGGCGTTTGGGGTTGGCCTCATTAAATCCGAGTTGTACAGCAGCATAGCCGTCTTTTTCAGGAAGGCGAACCTGTGTAACATAACAAGGCCCAGCTTCGATTATTGTCACAGGATAAGCAACACCTGCTTCATCGAAAATCTGGGTCATACCGATTTTCTTGCCAATCAGCCCTTTCAACATAATCAGTTGTCTCCTTCGAAAATTTTGCGAGACTGTCAGTCTGGGCCAGACTGCATCATCTCAGTTGTAACCCAGTCAACCAATCTGTCGCGGCTCTTATTTTGTGGGAGCCCACGTACAAATCTGTTCTTGAGTTACCCTCATTCAACTGTGCCGGTTAACCAGAAATGTCAGTTAGCCAGCACGGTAACAAACCAGTTATATTTTTATTTCGATGTCCACACCAGCGGGTAAATTGAGACGCATAAGCATATCAATCGTCTTTGAGTCTGGATCTATTACATCAATCAGACGATTATGAGTACGAATTTCAAAGTGCTCATGGGAGTCTTTATCAATGAATGGTGAACGTCGTATTGTAAACCTTTCTTTCTTGGTTGGCAAGGGTACAGGACCAACAACTTGTGCGCCACTGCGCTCAGCTGTATCTACAATTCGTTTTACAGATTGGTCGAGCACACGATGATCGTACGCTTTTAGTCGGATGCGAATTTTCTGTTTGGTCATTCAAACACCTATTCTAGAATCTTGGTGACCACACCAGCGCCGACGGTCAGACCGCCTTCACGGATGGCGAAGTTTTGTCCCTGTTCCAGGGCGATCGGTACGATCAACTCAACCGTCAGGTTGACATCATCTCCAGGCATTACCATTTCCACACCCTCG
>Ga0172371_10000436_pt1 | contig 64106 bp, 24 predicted proteins | sample Lak12m_FD_114543 | JGI IMG/M metagenome (GOLD analysis project Ga0172371, IMG submission 114543) | Freshwater microbial communities from Kabuno Bay, South-Kivu, Congo - kab_022012_12m | ecosystem: Environmental > Aquatic > Freshwater > Lake | place: Democratic Republic of the Congo: South-Kivu... | reverse complement strand
GGCCAGGTCCTCGTCGGCGACACCGCGCTCGCGCAGTTGCCCTTCGATGTCGCGGAAGACCAGGGCTCCGGCGCTGAGCCGCAGCGTAGCCCCGAAGTACTCCCGCAACGCCTCCAGGATGCGGGCAGGCGCGTCGTCAGCGGCCGCGGCCGAGGCCTTGAGCTCGCGCCGCGCTCTCGACAGCGCCTGCCGGGCCCGGCGCGCGGCCGGGTCGGCGTTCCGGCGCCGGATGCTGGCGGCCGTCGACAGCACCGCCACGTACAGCACCGGGGGCAACACCAGACCCGCACCCCAGAGCGGCGAGTGCAGCCAGGCGTCGGCGCCGACGTGCTGGTCCGCCAGCGCGTCCAGGTCCTCGTAGTTCGCCGCGATGCCTCGGCTCCAGGCCTGCAGCTTACGGCCGGCATCGCTGACCGGGGCACTGGTCCCCTCGGCGTCCAGAGCGGTCACGACCTTGACAGCCTTCACCGTCACCGGAATGGGCGCAGACTCCGCCACGCGGTACTCTTGCGCCTCGGAGTCGTAGTACGGCAACCGCAGGGCGGGGATGGCAGTCACGTCGGCGTTCTTGGCCCGCAGGACCCGCTTGAAGACCTTGATGTCGTCCTGCACGATACCGGGCTCCGGCGGCGAGACGCGGAAGTCGCGGTTGAGCTCTTCGTGGGCGTCCAGGTCAGGGCCCTCGACCTTGTCCAGGTAGGCCGGCCCAGACACCTCGATGGTCACGGTAATGGGATCTCCGACGTTGACCTCGGTGGGCTCAGCGCTGACCCGCATCTGGTAGCGGCCCACGTGGCCGGCAAAGCCTGGGGGACGGCCCTGTTCAGGCAGTGGCCGCACGGCCAACGTCGGCTCATTGGAGACCACGGCCATGCGCCGGACCGTCTCGCGCTGGCCGAAGGCACCATCGAAGAAGGGATCGCCGAAGGGCCCCTGCCGGCGCCGGGCGGGCTGCGCCCCAGTGACCACCTCACAGAGGAGTGTCGACTTCGGCAGAGTGAAGGTGCCGGCCTCCTGCGGGATGAGGACCTGGCTGAAGACCACGTCGGTGACCGTACCCGTGGCCGTGCGCCGCGGCGTCTGCAGGGCCACGAGCTGGCGACCGTCGGGAAGCGCGATGGCCAGGTACCGGTCCCGCGGGATGCGCGGGTCCACCGTCGGCTCGATCTTGGGGAAGTCGAAGGCCTTCTCCGCGAATACCGGCAACTGCGTCTCGAAACCGCGCACCTGGGCGCCGACCGTCCACGTCCAGGTGACCACCACCGGTTCGCCAACGCAGACGGTCTCTTTCGACAGCGCCATCCTCAGGGTGATGGGGCCAGGGGCGTCCCCGGGGCCGGCCGCCGCGGCGGCATCCCGCACGCGCACCGGCACGGGCTGGGTCATGGCCTGCTTGGCGCCGGCCCGGACCACGAAGGAGGGGATCGTGAGCTGCCCGGCCTTCCTGGGCGTCAGGCGGTAGGACAGGACGGTCTCGGTCTTCGCGACCCGGCTGACCCGGCCGTTGATGACCGAGATCTGGGTACTGCTGTTGGGCGACGCCCCCAGGAACTGCACGGCGAAGTCCGTGGCAACGGCGGCCAGGTCCGGGGGCTCCGGCTGGTCCTCGCCCGTCACCGTGATCTGGAAGACGACGGGCTGATCGGTATAGATGTCCTGCGCTTCGATGGCCAACTGGACCTGCAGCAGGTCCGGCCCGGGAGCCCCGAAGGCGGCCAGCACACCAAGCACCCAGACGGCAACCCCCCAACGGAGGCCGCCGCGGATGCCGAGGTCCTGGGCTCTGCCGTTCACCACCACTCACCAGTCCTTGTCCACAGGAGCCAGGCCACGCTGCTCGCCCGCCGTGCGTCGGTCCCGGTTCCGCTTCTCGTGGTCCAATATGTCGCGGGCGTCCTCATCGGCAAGACGGGCCCTGGCCTGCTGCCGGTCCTTGGGGTCCTGGTTCTCTTCCCCGCCCTCCTGGGCCTCCTGTTGCTGCGCCTGCTCCTCTCCCTGCCCCTGCCCCTGCCCCTGCCCTTGCTCCTGCTCTTGCCCCTGCTTCTCTTCCTGCTCTTGGCCCGGCTTCTGTTCCTCCCCGTTCTGCGGGTCCTTTCCCTGGTCCTGCTGCTTCGGCTCCTGCTGCTGCTGCTGCCCCTGCTGGGGTTGCTGGCCCTGCTGGCCATCCTGCTTCTGCGACATGCTCTCGAGGGCCTTGCGGAGGGCCTCGGCGGCCTGTTTCTGGTCGTCGGTGGCAGCGCCTGGCTGGGTCTGGCCGAGTTTCTGGACCGCCTGATCCTGGGCCTGCCGGGCCTCCTGCAGGTGAGACAGCGCCGGATGCTGCGGGGCCGCAGGCTGGGGTTGCGGGGCCGCGGCGGTCCCAGGGGCCGCCTGGGGGGGCTGGGCCTGGGCGGCCGTCTGCTGCAGGGTGTCGGCAAAGGCCTGGGTATCCTTCCCCAGTTGGGTCTGGCTACCGGCCTGGGCCGCGGCCTGCTGCTGCACGGCTTGGCTGGGGCCCTCGGAGGCCTGCTGTTTGGCCAGTTCGGCGCTCTGGCCGGCGGCCTGTTCCTGGCGCTCGATGAGCTGCTTGAGCTGCTCGGCGAGCTTCTGCTGCTGCTCCTGCTGTGCCTTCTGTTCCTCCTGGCGGCGCTTCTGCTCGTCCAGGATGGATTTCCAGAGCCGCCGGACGACCTCGATGTTGCGGCGGGCGGCCTCGAGCTGGGGGTCCAGCGCCAGGGCGGCCTGGTACTCGTCCACACTGCGTTCGCAGGCCTCGACCGCCTTGGCCAGATCGCTGTCCATCTGCCGCCGGACCTCGCGAAACCAGCAGTCGCCCAGGTTATAGCGGCACTTGGCCTCGAAGCGCGGGTCACGGCTCCCCTTGGCCGCCTTCTGGAACGCTTCGCGGGCCGCCGCGAAGTCCTCGGCGCGGTACTTCACGGTGCCCTGGTTGAAGGCGACCACCGGCGACTCGGGGCTCTCGACATCGGCCTGCTCGTAGGCCTTCATGGCCTCGTCGAAACGCCCGGCCTCGTAGGCCCGGTTGCCCCGCCGCACCAGGCCCCGCGCCGACTCCGCCAGGACCGCCGCGCTGCACAGCACCAGCACCAAGCCAGCCACCAAGATATGGACTCGACTCCGCCTCATGAGGACCGTCGGCGCTCGCTCAGCACCGCCTCCACGCAAAACAGCAGGAACGCACCGGCCAGGAAGATCTGGTACTTCTCCTCGTAGCGCTTGATGGTCTGGGATTCCACCTCGCGCTTCTCGGCTTCGCCGATGAGGTTGACGTAGACCGCGTCAAGGTTGATGTCGCCGACGGCCACCGGCAGGTACTTGCCACCGGGCGTCGCGTTGACCATCTTGCGGAGCGTGTCCCCGTCGAGACGGCTGAAGACGCGCTGCCCCTGGTACTCGAGGTAGCCCCGCTGCCCGCGTTCGTCCGTGACAGGGATGGGCCGGCCCTCGTTCTCGTCGCCCAGGCCCACGGCCAGCAGGCGGATGCCGTTTTCGCCAGCCTTCTGGGCCGCCTCGACGGGGAAGCTGTCATGGTCTTCGCCGTCCGTGATCAGCACGATGTCCTTGTAGCGGCGTTCACGAGCGTCGAAGACGTCGTCCATAGCCCGGCGGATGGCATCGCCGATCTTGGTGCCGCCGCGCGAGACGGAGTCGGTGCCCACCTGGTTGAGCATCATACGGAAGAACCCGTAGTCCATGGTCAGCGGGCACGTGACCACGGCGCTGCCGGCAAAGGTGATCAGGCCGACGCGATCCCCGTCGAGCACCTCGATGCAGTCCGCGATGGCCAGCTTGGCGCGCTCCAGGCGATTGGGCATGAGGTCATCGCAGAGCATGCTGCGGGACACGTCGAGGATGAACACCACGTCGCGGCCCTGACGCTGGACCGTCTTGGGCTTGGGATTCCACTGGGGCCGGGCCAGGGCCACGATCAGCAACCCGCAGCCCAGCAGGACCAGTCCGGCTTTCCAGCGCCGACGCACGACGCTCACAGACCCCGTCAGCCGCGGCAGCAGGGCGGTGTCGGCGAACTGCGCCAGCGCTCGGCGCCGACGGTGCGCCGCGTAGGCGAACACCGCCGCCAGCAGCGGCAGGCCCCACAGCGCGAACAGCCACTGCACCGCCTGGAACCTGGCTTCGTTCACGGCAGCCTCCTGAAGAGGGTGCTGCGCAAGAGCACCTCCAGCACCACCAGCCCCAGCGCTGCCACCACAAACCAGGGGTAGACCTCCCGGTAGTCCACAAACCGCAGGGATTCCACCTCGCTGCGTTCGAGCCGGTCGATCTGCTGGTAGACCTCCTCCAGGCTGCGGGCATTCTCGGCCTTGAAGAACTGGCCGCCGGTCGTCGAGGCCAGCATCTCCAGGGTGCTCGTATCGATCCGGGGGCCGAAGCCGGGCAGCATCACCGCCCCGATCAGGCCGCCGATGAGCCGCTGCGCCTCGCCGCCGGTGACCGCAATGGTGTAGATGCGGATGCCCCACCCGGCGGCCAGGGCCGCGGCCTCCTCAGGGGTGCGCTCGCCACAGTTGTTCTCCCCGTCGGTCAGCAGAACCATGACCTTGCTCTTGATGGCATAGGCATCGGCGCTCTCACCCGTCTGCCGTGCCAGGGTCTCCTCCGCGGTCTTGAGGCGGGCCGCGGCCAGAGCCACGGCGTCACCGATGGCGGTGCCGTCTTCGCTGCGACGGTTCACGAGGTGAACGTTGGTCAGGAAGTGCTCCAGGGCGCCATGGCCCAGGGTCAGGGGACAGACCGTGTCGGCGTAGCGCGCGAAGGCGACCATGCCGACGAGGTCCCCAGGCCGGCCCTTGAGCGCACGGCCATTGCCCGCCACGAATTCCTTGAAGACCTGCTTGACCACCTCCAGCCGGTTCTGCATCTGACCGCGGAAGGAGAGTTCCTGGGACATGGACCCCGACCGGTCCACGACCATCATGATGGCGATGCCCTTGCTGACGTCGCGGATCTGCTCCCGGCCCAGTTGCGGCCGCGCCAGCGCCAGGACCATGAGCAGCAGCGCCAGAAGCCGGGCCCCCGCGGGCGCCGCCGAGAGCACCTGGCGCCAGGACTGCCCGGCCTGCAAGGCGGCTGCGATCGAGGAGAAACGCACCACCGCCCGCCGACGCCGGCGCGCGCCAAGCCACTGGACCAGCGGGACCAGCAGGACCAGCACCAGCACCCACGGTGACTCGAACCGCATCACGGCGAGCTGCCTCCTTGGGGTTCTGCCAGGTCAGCCCGCGTCTGCTCGATGAACTCCTTGCAGCGGTCAAACGTCTCCTGGACCTGCTGGCGTTCGGGGACCATCTCGGCGAACTTCACCAGGTCGCAGTGGTTCAGGAAGCGCTTGAGCAACTCCTTGTGCGGCGGAGCCAGGCTCGCGTCGCGGCTGAGTTCGGCGAGGAACTCCTGGGTCGTCCGTTCCGGAGCATGGAGGGCAAAACGGTTCTCGATATAGCGCCGGAGGATGGCGGACACCTCACGGTAGAATTCCTTCAGCAGGCCCTGTCCGGGCAGGTCCCGCGCGACCAGGGCCCGCAACTCGTCGTAGGCCACCTCATGAGCCGGCCGTGGCGCCGCCGCAGCCGCCACGGCTCGCCGACGCCGCGCCCACAGCACCCCCGCCACCGCCGTCACCGCCAGGGCGCCCGCCAGCCACCCCCAGAGCCGCTGCAGGGGCGGACGCGGCAAGTCCTGGGGCCCGACGATATCCTCGACGTCCAGCTTGGCCACGTCCTCAGGAAGCAGCGATGTCACCGTGACGCTCAGCTCCGGGGTCTCCAGGCTATGGGCATCGGGCTTCTCCTCGCCCCGCTTGCCGAAGGTGAGGGTCACAGGCTTCAGCGGGTAGGTGCCGGACACGAGCGGTTCGAGGGTGTAGACACGGCCGGTCTGCGTGCGGCCTGCCCCCACCAGGCGCGGGTCCTCGGTACGGGCCTCGCGGATGAGGAACTGCTCCAGGCCCTCGCCAAACTTCGGCAGGACCACCTCGTAGCCCTCGTCACACTCGGCGGTCACGGTGAACTGGAGCTGATCGGCGAGGGTGATCTCCTGGCGGTCCAGGCTGACCCGAACCGTCAGCGGCCCGCTGCTGGCCTCCTTGGTGACCCCCTTGGCGGCAGCCGCGGCCTCGGCCCCTGCCGCCGCGGTGCGCCCGCGGCAGCCCACGGCCAGCGCGGCGCCGAGCAGCAGGCACGCCAGCCCTCGCAGGAGGGCCTTCACCAAGTCGACGCGTGTGGATCGGGCGGACACGGAGGCCGGGTTCCTCAGGGCTTGGCCGGCGCGGGTGCCGGCTTGTCACCACCGGCGGCGGGGTCCTCGGCGAGGCCCAGGGCGCGCTGGTGCAGGGTCACATCATAGGCCTTGTAGAGATCGCGGATCAGGGCCTCCTGGACCTCCCGCTGTTTGGCGCTGTTCAGGCGCTGGTAGGCATCCTGCTGCGCCTCTTCGAAGGACGGGAGGGACTCCGGCAGGCGCTCCACGACCTTCAGCACATGCCAACCCCTGGCTGAGCGCAGGGGCTCCTGCACCACGCTGCCCGCGGCCGTCGCGAAAACCGCCGTCGAGAGGCCCTCGATACGACCCACGCCAGGGGCCTCGTCCCGCCCGGCGATCACGGGCCCGCCCAGGGCGCCGCCCTTGGGGGCGCTCTGGCTGTCCTGGCTCAGGGTCTTGGCCATCTCCTCGAAGGGCTGCCCCTCGCCGAGGCTCGTGATCAACGCCTTGGCCTTGTCCTCATCGGCCACCTGGATGTGGGCCACCCGGGCCCGCTCGGGGACCTTGAACTCCTGCTTGTTCGCCTCGTAGTAGGTCTTCACGTCGCCGGGGGTGATGGTCACCTTGCCGGTGACCTCGCGGGCCACGAGCTCGCCGGCGAGGAGGCTGCGCTCGGCCTCCTGCAGGCGCCCGCGCACCGCTGGGTCATCCGTAAGCCGTTCCTCGCGGGCCTTGCGACAGAGCACCTCTTCGGTCAGGTACTGCCCCAGCACCTGGACCCGCAGCCGGTTGTCGGCGAACTGCTTCATCAACTCGGCCTTGCGCTGGTCGCGCGGTTCCGGCGGGAGCGCCTGACCGAAGCGTTCGAGCTGGTCGTTGATCTGGGTCTCGATGATGCGGTCCAGGTCGGCCTTGGTGATCTTCCGGGGCCCGATCTCAGCCACCACCTCGTCGCCGGCACCGGCCTCGCCACCGACGGTGGTGCGGTCCTTGAGTTCATAGCGCAGGGCCGCGTACTTGCCGAGGGCATCGAGGGACTCCTGCACGCGCCGGCCGATCTCGCTCTCCAGGCTGGGCAAGCGGCCATAGCTCTCGGAGGTGTAGTAGGCGGCCAGGGCCTGGTCATACTGCCCGGCGTCCTGCCAGAGGGTCCCGATGCGGTACCAGATCTCGGCGGCCTTGTCCTTCTCGCCACCCTTCAGCGCCAGGTACTCCTGCCAGGCGGCTACGGCGCTCTCGGTCAGGCCCTGCTTCTCCAGTTTGAGGGCCAGCTCGCGCCGGGCATCGACGCTCAGCGTTGCCCCCGACGCCGTCCCGACGCGCCCAGACGCGGCACACTGACCACGCCACACCAGGGCGAGCAGAGCCACCTGGAGGACCACCCCCAGCACCACCAACACCGCCAGCCCCCGCCCGCCACGCGCCGGCGTCGGCGCGGGCGTCCCCGGTACCGAGAGATTCAGTTGATCTGGCATACCCAGTGCCCCTACAGACCCTCGACCTTCGCCACTCGACCCTCGCGCCCTGACCCCGTGACGCCGGACGCCGGACTCCGGACTTCCGACGCCAGACTCCTCGACCCTCGACCCTCACACCCGCAGACGTCGCTCACGACCGCGGAAAAAGGCCACCAGCGAACGCACGTAGTCCCGGTCGGTCATCACCTCGATCTGGTCCACACCCATGCCTCGGAACGCGTCCTTCAGGGCCAGCGCCCGGGCTGCGCCCAGCCCCGCGTAGCGCCGGCGTACGGCGGGGCTGGACGTGTCCAGCAGCGTGACCTCGCCCGTTTCGGCATCCTCCAGCTCGATCAGGCCAACGTCGGGCAGACCGACCTCGCGCGGGTCTGTGACCGAGATGGCGATGAGGTCGTGCCGCCGGCCCAGCCCCCGCAGCCGCCGGTCAAAGCCCTGGCCGATGAAGTCGGAGACCAGGAAGGCCACGCAGCGCCGCGGGGTGACCCGACCGAAGTACTCCAGGGCACCGGCAATGTCAGTCTGGGCCTGGCGCGGCCGGAACTCGAGCAGGTCCCGGATCAGCCGCAGCACGTGCCGCGTGCCCTTGGCCGGAGGGATGGACAACTCCACCTGGTCGGTGAACACGATCAGGCCGACCTTGTCGTTGTTCTTGATGGCGGAGAATGCCAGCAGGGCACAGATCTCCGCCGCCACCTCGTTCTTCATCCTGCCCGCGGTCCCGAAGGCCCCCGAGGCCGACAGATCCACCAGAAACACCACCGTCAGCTCGCGCTCCTCGCGGTAGCGCTTGATGTAGGGATGCCCCATGCGGGCCGTCACGTTCCAGTCGATCGAGCGCACCTCGTCGCCGGGCTGGTACTCGCGGACCTCGTCGAACTCCATGCCCCGGCCTTTGAAGACGCTGTGGTACTCGCCGGCCAGGACGTCGTTGACGGCCTTGGTCGTGTAGATCTGGATATACCGGATCTTGCGAGCGAGTTCCCGGGGAATCATGGGACTTTGACGCCGTCGAGGATGCGACGCACGATATCCTCGCTGGTCTTCTCTTCGGCTTCGGCTTCGTAGGTGATCATCACCCGGTGGCGCAGCACGTCCATGGCGATGGACTTGACGTCCTGGGGCGTGACGTAGCCACGGCCGTCCAACAGGGCCTGACCCCGCGCTGCCATGGCCAGGTAAATGCTGGCGCGGGGACTGGCCCCGTAGCGGATCAACTGCCCCAGGGGCGTAGGAGCCTGCTTGGTGTCCGGCGCGGGCATCGTCAGCCCGAAGCGGGCCGGGTCGCGGGAGGCCTCGACGAGGGAGACGATGTACTCCTCGATCTTCTCATCCATATAGACGTCGTCCGTCAGCGTCCGCAGCCGCAGGATGTCCTTGGGTGTCAGCACGGGCTTCACCTCGAGCTTGGGGGTGCTGCTGGCCATGCGCCGCAGGATCTTCAGCTCCTCCTCGCGCGAAGGATAGGTCACCTTGAGCTTGAGCATGAAGCGGTCCACCTGGGCTTCGGGCAGCGGATACGTGCCCTCCTGCTCAACCGGGTTCTGGGTCGCGAGCACCATGAAGGGCTCATCCAGCCGGAAGCTCTGTTCGCCGATGGTCACCTGGCGTTCCTGCATGGCCTCCAGCAGGGCGCTCTGGACCTTGGCAGGAGCCCGGTTGATCTCATCGGCCAGGATCAGGTTGGCGAAGACAGGCCCCTTCCGGGTCGAGAAGTCGCCCGTCTTGGGGTTGTAGATCTGGGTGCCCACCAGGTCGGCCGGCAACAGGTCCGGCGTAAACTGGATGCGCCGGAAACTCGTCTGGATACAGCGGGACAGGGTCGTGACCGTGAGCGTCTTGGCCAGCCCGGGGACCCCCTCGATGAGCACGTGGTGGTTGCACAGCAGCGCCAGCAGCAGCCGGTCCACCAGCTCGCCCTGGCCCACGATCACCCGCCCGATCTCCGCACGCACCTGCGCCAGGAGGACGCTCTCCTGGGTCACCCGCTCGCCGATCTGCTTGACGTCAACGCTCATACCAGCACAACTCCTTGAACTCCGTTGTAGCTAGTTGACGCGGCGCCCTACCCCCGTATTGGCCCAGGCGCGATACCGCCGCCGCGCCGACATCGTGTCGCTTCGGCAGTTCCAGCAACTGAGGAGTGAAAGACAAGCCCCGGGCCCCGAGGTTCCACGGACGGCGTGCGACCCGGGCCCGCACGCCGACGACAGGGCCCCATGCCAGCCCATGCCATTTGGACGTCAGCCGCAGTGCCTTGCTGGACCGGCCGCGGCCACAGGGGCGAACGCCCCCGCGGCCATGCCCACGAGGCCCTGTCTGCGTGTACGCGCAGGCAGGCGTGGGCGCTCCAGCCGGAAGACCGGGGACTGCGCGACCGCAGGGCGCGGTACCGGCCCAGGCTCCACGACAGACGTTGAACCGATATCAGGCGCGATGCACCAAGACAGCCCAGAGGTTAGCCGGGGCAGGTAGCCGAGGACGCACACTCGACATTTCCAGGCTTGTAACTGTCTGATTTATGTCCGACCGACAGGACAAAATGGCCTGGCGAGGCATATTGGCCATTGCGTCGGGCAACGCCAACGGGGTCCACTCTCAGGGGGGTGGAAGGCACGGGATCGCGATGCATGGGGTACTGCCGGCTTGGCCACAGAGAAAGGCGGGGACCGTGGGCAACTGGTGCTTCAGGCCACAGACCGCGCACACGGACGGCTTCACGCTGGACGATGTCAGGGAGCCGAACCTGTTGCGGGACCAGTTCCCCTACACCACGGTCCCGCGGATCGTCTTCGACGGAATCCTGGAAGCCCCAGACCCGGCCGAGGAGATCTGGATTACCGACACCACCTTCCGGGATGGCCAGCAGGCCCGCCCGCCCTACAAGCCCGAGCACATCGTGGCGCTGTACCGGCTCATGCACGCCCTGGGCGGCCCGCGGGGCGTCATCCGGCAGTGCGAGTTCTTCGTCTACAGCAACCGGGACCGGGAGGCCCTGGAGGGCTGCCTGGCACTGAACTACCCCTACCCCGAGGTCACGGGCTGGATCCGCGCCAATGCCGAGGACTTCAAGCTGGTGAAGTCCCTGGGGCTCAAGGAGACCGGCATCCTGACCAGCGTCTCGGACTACCACATCTTCCTGAAACTGCGCAAGACGCGGCGCCGGGTGATGGACGACTACCTGGCCGTGGTCAAAGAGGCGCTGGCGGTGGGCATCGTCCCGCGCTGCCACTTCGAGGACGTGACGCGGGCGGACATCTATGGGTTCTGCCTGCCCTTTGCCGAGGAGTTGACGAAGCTCAGCCAGGAGAGCGGTATCCCCATCAAGATCCGGCTGTGCGACACCATGGGCTACGGCCTGAGCTTCCCCGGGGCGGCCCTGCCGCGCAGCGTGCCGAAGCTCGCACGGGCCTTCCGGCGTGAGCTGGGCATGCCGCCCCAACTCCTGGAGTGGCACGGCCACAACGACTTCCACAAGGTGCACGCGAACGCGGCCACGGCCTGGCTGTACGGCGTCAGCAGCCTCAACGCCTCCCTGCTGGGCTTCGGTGAACGGACCGGGAACCCGCCCCTGGAAGGCGCCATCGTGGAGTACATCGGGCTCATGGGCGACGCCTGTGGCATCGACACGACCGTCATCACCGAGATCGCCGAGTACTACCGCACCGAGGTGCACGCCGAGATCCCGGAGAACTACCCCTTCGTGGGCGCCGAGTTCAACACCACCCGGGCAGGCATCCACATCGACGGGGTCCTGAAGCACGAAGAGATCTACAACATTTTCGACACCAGCGCTCTGCTGAAGCGTCCCGTGCACGTCGGCATCACCGACAAATCCGGCATGGCCGGCATTGCCCACTGGCTGAACGAGTACGCCCAGAAGGTCGCTCGAGACCATGAGTTCGAGCCCATCAGCAAGCGCCATCCCGGCGTGCGCCGGATCAACGACTGGGTCAGCGAGCAGTACGCCCGGGGCCGCACCACCGGCATCAGTACCGACGAGATGGTCGCCCAGGCCAAGCGCCATGTGCCCAGCCTCTTCGAGAGCGAGTTCCAACGATTCAGGAAGGCAGCCCAGCACAAGGGCAGCGTCCTGGCCGAACGCATCAGTGCGTCGCCCGACGTGCTCAGCATGGACCCCCGACGCATGGAGCGCTTCCTGCGCCAGGTGGTGAAGGCGGAGCCGGCCATCCAGTTGCTGGCCCTCACCGACATGAACGGCCGCCGCCTGACCCAGGTCCATACGCAGCGCGGCGAGAAGGCCCTCTTCCGGCCGCTGCTGACGGAGAACTTCTCCGACCACGACTGGTTCCAGGAGGTCGTCAGCACCGGCCAGTCGTTCGCGTCGGACCTTTGCTTCTCACGCTTCACCGGCAAGCTCATCATGACCTTCGCCCAACCCATCCGGGACGGCGCCGGGGCCGTGGTGGCGGTGATGGATATCGACTTCAAGTTCGACGAACTGACGCAACTGGTGAGCGACCTGCCGCGGGACGTCATCGAGGACGAATGAGGGCCCATGCAGAACGGGCACGCCGACGTCGTCCACAAGATCCACTTCGACATGCATACCCCCGCCACGGTGACGGGGGTCGGCCAGCACCCCGATCAGGGTATCCCACAGGCCCCCGAGCCTGCGCTGGCAACCCGACGGCACCCACTTGCCGTGGCAGACGGCGGATGACGGCCGCCGGGTCGTGGACGTCCCGCCCCTGAGGGTGCACGGCTGCGTCGAAGCCCGTTGGTGACCGGCGGCCGGCAGACCGGCCGGACGCACCGATCGGCCGCCGCGCGACCCGGGGGCCAGGCACGCGTGGCCGCGCCGACCCCTCAGCCCGGCGTCGAACATCCTGCTCCGGGCTCTGCCTGGGCCCGCAGCGTTGCCCAGTCCAGCCCGAACCGGGCCAGGTACTTGCGCAGGCGGTCCGCGTCGTTGGCCGTCGCCTTGCGCAGCCGCGAGACAGCATACAGCGCCCGCCCGGCGCCCGACAGCGAGGCCGACTCCCGGCAGACCCGCACCACGACCGCAAGCTGGAGCCGATCGAACGGGTCCAGCCCCGCCACAGCCTCGGCCCCTAGCAGCGCCGCCAGGGCCGCCAGGGCCGCCTCCTGCCCACCAGCCCCGGTTCCGGGCCGGTGCCACCCCTGCCGCAGGCGGTCGGTCTCCTCGGCCACGAGGTCGGTGCTGATGCGGCCGCCAGGGGCCAAGGTTGCCATGCGCACCACGGCGCTGTTGAGGTCGCGGAAGTTCGCCTCCCAGAGCGCCTCCGGGGACCCGGCAAAGGCCAGAAACCGCGCCCGGGCCTCGCGGTTGAACGTGACCCGCCGGCCGGTTGTCTGGGCGAACCGGTCCAGCTCGTAGTCGAGGTTGGGCTCGATGTCCTCACGCCGCTCCCGCAGGCCCGGCAGGCGGAAGGTCCAGAGCTGGATCCGCGCCAGCAGGTCTTCGCGAAACCGGCCTGCCGCCACCGCCTCGCGCAGGTCGCGGTTGGTGCCGCAGACGAGCTGGAAGTCGCTCTCGACCTCCGCATCGGCGCCCAGGGGGAAGAAGCGGTTCTCCTCGACCGCACGCAGCAGGATGGCCTGCTCGTCAGGCCCAAGCTCGCCCACCTCGTCCAGGAAGAGCAGACCGCCATCCGCACTGCGCAGCAAGCCAACCCGGTCCTCCGACGCCCCGGTGAACGCACCCCGGCAGTGCCCAAAAAGGGTGGACATGGCCGTGTCGCCGCGTAGGGTGGCACAGTTGACCTCGACGAAGGGGGCGGTCTCCGCCAGCAGTCCGCGCGCCCGCTTGAGGTCATAGAGCCGACGCGCCAGGCGCGACTTGCCGCAACCGGTTGGCGGCGCAGGACGATGAGGGGCTCTTCCGGGCGGCAGTGGGCGGCTCGCCGTCGCTGGCGGACGTCGTGCGCATGGTCCACCCGCGGCCGGCGACGAGCGGGCAGGTCTACGTGTTCCCGGATGTGTCGGGCTCCATGCGCTCCCCGGTGACGGGGCACCGTCACGGCGCCACCTCGTCGGTGCAGTGCGTGGACGTGGCCGCCCTGGTCGCGGCGGCCCTGCTGCGGCGGAACCCGGGGACGCAGGTGCTGCCCTTCTCGGACGACGTGGTGCCCTGCCAGCTCAACCCGCGGGACTCGGTGCTGACCAATGCCGAGGTGCTGGCCGGACTGCCTTCCGGGGGCACGAACTGCTCGGCGCCCCTGCGGGAGCTGAACGCCCGGCGGGCCAAGGCTGGCCTGGTCGTCCACGTGTCCGACAACCAGTCATGGGTGGACACTGTGGTCAAGACCGGCGCACCGACCGCCACCCTGCAGGAGTGGGCCGAGTTCAGGCGCCGCAACCCGCGAGCGGTGATGGTCTGTATCGACATCCAGCCCTACGCGGACGTACAGGCCAAGCCGGGGACCGACGTCCTGCACGTGGCCGGGTTCGGCGACCCGGTGTTCGGGCTGATCGCGGCCGTGTCCCAGGGCGGGGCCCAGCCGGACTGGTGGGTGCGGCAGATCCAAGGAGTGCAACTCGACGCGGCCAACGCCGCGTGATGCAGGGTCGACAGGTTGCCGGCCGGGTGCGCGAATGCCGGCGGGAGTACATTGGTCACGGGTTCGAATCCCGTCGGCGCAAGCCGTAGCTCAGCGGGTAGAGCAAAGCCCTTCCGGGGGTTGCTGGTTTCGCCACTGTTGGTCGCCGCGGGCGACGGTCTGGAGACTGACGACGCTGAAGATCGATGGCAGCTATGGTGAGGGCGGTGGGCAGATCCTGCGCACGTCGCTGGCACTGGCGCTGGTGACCGGCCAGGAGATGGCCCTGGAGAACCTCCGCGCCCGGCGGCCGAAGCCGGGGCTGATGCGCCAGCACCTGACGGCCGTGCTGGCGGCCGCCGAGGTCGGCGGCGCGCGTCTGGAGGGCGCTGAGATCAGCTCCCAGCGCCTGGTCTTCCGCCCGGGACCGGTGCGGGCGGGGGACTACCGCTTTGCCGTGGGCACCGCCGGGAGCTGCACGCTGGTGCTGCAGACGATTCTGCCGGCGCTGCTGCTGGCACCGGGGCCGTCGACGGTGGCGCTGGAAGGCGGCACGCACAACCCGCTGGCGCCGCCCTTCGAGTTTCTGGAGCGGGTCTTTCTGGGGGTCCTGCGGCGGATGGGGGCGAGGGTCACGGCCAGGCTGATCCGCCACGGCTTCTACCCGGCGGGCGGTGGCTGCATCCAGGTGCACGTGGAACCGGTCAAAGCCTGGCAGCGACTGGCGCTGCGGCGTCGGGGTGCGGTGGTCCGCCGGGAGATTGTCGCCACGGTCTCGAAGGTCCCGGACCACGTGGCCTCCCGCGAGGTCGACGCCCTGCGCCGGCGCCTGGACTGGACCGACGCCGAGGTGCGCACCGAGCGAGTCACGGACTCCCCCGGTCCCGGGAACACGCTCTCCGCGGCCATCACGGATGACCAGGGCCACACGGAGTTGTTCACTGGGTTCGGTCAGCACGGTGTGAGCGCCGAGGCGGTGGCCTCACGTCTGGCCACGGAGATCGCGGCGTTCGAGGCCAGCGATGTGCCGGTGGGGCAGCACCTGGCCGATCAGTTGCTGCTGCCGCTGGCTATGGCCGGCGGCGGCGAGTTCCGCACGCTGCCCCTGACGCTGCACACGGAGACCAACCTGCACACGGTCCGCCAGTTCCTGCCGCTGGCCATCGAGACCGTACCGGAGCCGGGCGGAACCGTCAGCGTCCGGCTGGGCGCGGCGGCAGGACACTGAGGCGACACCGAACGTATAGCTATGGAAAGGGTATAGCCATGAAGTGGGCCAAGACCGACCTGGGCCGACTGCCCGTGAAGTCCTGGTGTGAGACGATCGAGGGTAGCGCCTTGCGGCAGGCCGCGAACCTGGCCTCCCATCCGGTGGTCCTCGGCCACGTGGCCCTGATGCCGGACTGCCACGTCGGCTATGGCATGCCCATCGGTGGGGTGATCGCCTGCCAGGAAGCCGTCATCCCCAACGCCGTGGGCGTGGACATCGGCTGCGGCATGGGCGCGGCCCAGACGGATATCCCGGCGGACGCGCTGACACCCGAACTGGTGCGCCAGATCCTGCACAGCGTCAAGCGCTCGGTGCCGGTCGGCGAAGGCCATGCGCACGGGGCGCGTCAGCAATGGGACGCCCTCGATGCCCGCGATGGGCACCGGCCCGGCGGCGTGGATGCGCACGGCTGGGACCTGGCCTACTGCAACCTCGGGACCCTGGGCGGGGGCAACCACTTCATCGAACTGCAGCAGGGCGACGATGGCTTCGTCTGGCTGATGATCCACAGCGGCTCCCGCAACCTCGGCTACCGCATCGCGGAGCACTACCACCAGTTGGCGCTGCGGCTCAACGAACAGCACGGCATCGCCCTGCCGGACCGCCAACTCGCCTTCCTGAGAGCCGACTCGGCCGAAGGCCAGGCCTATCTCCGCGACATGGGCTTTGCTCTCGACTACGCCCGGGAGAACCGACGCCGCATCATGGCCGCCTTCCGCTGCGAGGTGGCCCACGTCGTGCCGGGGGTGCAGTTCCGGCGCGAGGTCAATATCCACCACAACTACGCCGCTCCTGAGCGGCACCTGGGCCAGGAGGTCTGGGTCCATCGCAAGGGAGCCACCTCCGCCAAGGCCGGCGAGACGGGCATCATCCCTGGGAGCATGGGGACGCCGTCCTACATCGTCGAGGGCCTGGGCAACCCGGAGTCGTTCATGTCCTGCTCGCACGGAGCCGGCCGCGTCATGGGCCGCCAGGAGGCCTGCCGCTCGCTGAGCAAGGAGGCCTGTGACCGGGCCATGGCCGGCATCGTCTTCGACGGCTGGAAGCCCCTCAAGGGCAAGTTCGGGCATGGCAAGGCCAAGGCTGGCGCCGGCCTCTACGACCTGGAGGAGGCACCCCTGGCCTACAAGGACATCGAGGCCGTGATCGCGGCTCAGCAGGACCTGGTCAAGGTGCTGGTGCGGCTCAAGCCCCTGGGGGTGGTCAAGGGCTGAGCCTGCGGCGCGGCGGCGCCCCGCGGGCTGGTTGGGGGCATCGGACCGATCTGTCGGATCTGTCGGATCCGTCCGCTCGGTCCGACCCGCCCGATAGCCATGCCGGGGGCCGTCGCGTCAGCACTCCTGGGAGTTGACGCGCTCGGCCAGCCAGGCGTCCGCGGCGCGGCGCAGACGCCATGAGACGATCGCGCCCGGGGCGACCGTACCCAGGGCGAGCTTCCGGCCGCACCAGACGAGAGCCGCCTTGGCCGCCTGACCGGCGGGCCCCTGCAGGCGCAGGACCCAGCCATCGCCGTCCTCAGCCGGCTTCAGCGCCAGGAGCTGGAGGCCGGCCGGCCGCAGTTCCAGCAACGACCCGTGACGGGGCAAGTCGCCAGCCTTGGGGGCCACACAGAGGGCGACCGGAGGCATCTCCAGTTCACGCGCCAGGCGGGGCAAGCCGGACTCCGCCTCGGGGCCGGTGGTCAGCAGGAAGCGGAAGCGCAGTTCGCCACAGTCCACGACCGGCCGCCAGGGATCGGCCTCCGGGGGGGTGACGGTGTCATTGGCATAGCGGCTGGCGCGGGCGATGCTGGCCCGCAGGGCGCCGTCCTTGAGGTCGAAGCCGTACAGGGAGTCGCTGGCGAAGCCCAGGGCGCCCTGGGCTGTCCGCATCCGGACCCAGCGGCCGCCGGGGACCTCCCCTGCAGGACCGCGCTCGGCCGTTCCGCCGAGGACCTCGAAGGTGGCCTGGTCGCCGCCGGCCGGCATGACCAGCTTGACGCGGGCCGAGCGCTCGTCGAGGAACAGCCGGGCAGACACCTCCACGACCGGCCGGGAATGGTAGAGCCTGAAGTGGAGGTCAAGCCGCGACCGGCCGCCGGTCAACCGCACCGCCAGGGTCGCCCGTTCGGGGCCGGCTTCGAGGACCTCGCTGGCGGCCACGCGCCACGTCTGGCGGACGGTCGAGAGATCGAGGGACTCCGGCTCCTCGCCCATGCCACCCCAGGAGCCCCAGGGGTCGTCCACCGTGACGACGCCCAGGCCGGCCCCGGTGAAGATGCGGCACCCGGAGCGAGCGATGTTGACCCCGGCTTCGCCCGGGATGGCCTCCACCCTGAAGAGGTCGTTGCCGATGGCCCGTTCGCCAAGACGGCCGGCGGCGGTGGGGGCGTCGGCCCGGGAGGGCAGTTGGGCGCCCTCCTCCCAGGCCAGTTCCATGACGGTCCAGCCGCAGGGCGGCAGCGTGACCGGGACCACGACACGCTTGCGCCAAGGGAAGTCGGGCATGGCCGAGTGCTCGGTCTCGACGACCTGCCCGAGATGGAGCTGGCCATCGGGACCGCGCAGGGCCACCGGCAACTCGGCACCACGGCCGCGGTACGACCAGATGGGCCGGTAGTCCAGCGACGCCTCCAACTCCAGCGGGCCACGGTACTCCCAGGGGTGCGGGTTCCAGACGAGCTGCACGGCCGAAGCAGGCATATCCCCTTCGGCCTGGCGCGACCGCGTCGTGTCGACCCGCCGGGCCAGGCGGTTCAGGGCACGCTGTTCGGCCGCCAGGGCCAGATGCCGGGCGTGCCCAAGCCAGGCCAGTTGGTCATCGTAGGCCCGCTCGATCGAGGAGCCTGGCAGGATATCGTGGAACGAGTTCAACAGCAACGAGTCCCAGGCACTGCCAAGGTCGCTGCACGGCTGCCCCAGCCCGGCGGCAATGGCGCTGTCCGCGACCTCGGCCCGAGCCACGGCCACCTCGGTCCTGCGGAAGGCGAACTTGAGCTTGGCCATGGACACGTAGCAGCCCCGCAGACAGTAGTTCATCTCGCCGCGGTGAACCGGCAGGAACGAGTCATCGCCCTGGGCCGCCACTTCCGCCCGCAGCGCGGCGAAGAAACGGTGCAACCCGGAATGGACGACCGTGACCTCGGGATGGGCCGCTGCCCAGGTGGCGATATCGCACAGGACGCGGCGCGTGGGGCCGCCCCCGTGGTCGCCCAGGCCGTAGAACGCGGCGATGTTCTGCAGATCGCCGGCCTGGGCCGCCGCCAGCAGAGCGTCCAGACGGCGCGGCATCTCGTCGCGTTCACACCCATACCAGCCGGCCGGGGGTCGGTAAGCCAGCACGCAGCCGCCGGCGCTCCCTTCCCACCAGAACGCCGGCTTGGCCAGCGGCAACTGCCCAGGGCCCGGCCGAGTGAAGGCGAAACCCGTCATGCCGGCGGCGGCCAGGACGTCTGGCAGGCCGGCGCTGTGGCCGAACGAGTCCGCCGCCCAGGCGATCTGCGCCGGACGGCCAAAGCGCGACCGGAAATAGGCCTGGGAGCGCGCAAAGTGCCGGCAGAAGGTCTCGGTGCCCGTGAGGTTCGTGTCTGGCTGGACATACGTGCCGCCAACCACGTCCCAGCGCCCCTCGGCCACCCGGCGGCAGATGCGGGCAAAGGTCTCGGGATCATTCTCCTCGATATGACGATAGATGAGCGCCTCGCCCCGGATGCAGGTCAGCTCGGGGAACTCGTCCATCAGATCCAGGATCGTGCGCGAGGTGATGATGCCCTCGTTCAGGCCCTCGCGCCAGTCCCAGAGCCAAACCGGGTCCAGGTGGGCGTTGGCAATCAGGTGGAAGGTGTAGTGGCCAGTCATGGGCGAGGCCCTCCTGGAACGGCTGCAGGATCAGCACCGGCGCGGCTGCCGACGATGAGCAAGATAGCACGACCCAACGCAAAAGGGCAGCCTGGCGACCGGACCTGCAGCGGGAACGCTCAACGCTCATGGGAAGGACCTGAGCTCCCGGCGCCGTGCGCCGCGCTCCGCGCCCCGGGCCCACACCCCTTGCCGCGCGGGCAGAAGGCGCAGTCGGGCCGCTGCCCGCCCCGCAGCCAGCGCAGCAGTCTGCGGCCGAGGAGGACGGCCGCTCCCACCACGAGGACCCCGCTGACGACGGTCTGCCACATGCCTGCGCCACCGTTCCTTCCGACGCGGGTACGCTACACCCCGATACCCAGGGCCGAGCCGACCTGGAAGACCGTGGCCGCGACGACCCACGCCAGGGCCGTGCTGTAGACAGCCGAGAACGCGGCCCAGCGCCACGAGCCACTCTCGCGACCGATGGCCACCACGGTGGCCACGCAGGGCGCATACAGCATCACGAACAGCAGCAGGCAGAAGGCGCGAAGCGGGGTCCAGCCCGGGGTTGCCCGGAGGGTCTCCGCCAGGACGAAGTCGCGGTCGTCGTCCTGCGGTCCGTGGGGGTCACCCAGGCTATAGGTCATGGCCAGGGTGCTGAGCACCACCTCTTTGGCGGCGAGGCCGCCGAGCAGGGCGACCGAGTCGCGCCAGTCGAAACCGGCCAGGCTGGCGAGGGGCTCCAGGGCCCGGCCCAGGCGCCCGGCCAGTGAGTTCTCCAGTTGCAGCCGCTGCCGCTCCAGGGCGACCTGGTCGACGGTCTCGACGAAGCTGAGCACGAACCTGGCCGGGTCGCGAACGGGCATCGTCGCGGGCTGGCGCACGCCGGCGGCGACCTCGGTCAGGGGCAGCAGCTCGGGCTGCTGGTCGGCCAGGCGGGCCCGGTCCGGTACAGAAAGCCCCTGGCGGGCCCGGCGGACCCACTGGGCCAGCACGGCTGGACCGGCCCGGTCCCAGGCGGCGGCATAGGGGCTCCCGGCCAACGCGGCGCGCGTCGCCTCGGCGCTCTCCCGCAACCGGCGTTCGAACGGCTCAGGGTCCAGGCGCGGCAGGTAGGTCAGGGCCCAAAGCAGGATGCTCACACCGAGGATCACGGTGCCCGCCTTGCGCACGTACATCAGACTGCGTTCACCCGCGCTGCGCAGGAGGTTCCGCAGCACCGGCACGTGGTACGGGGGAAGCTCCATGACGAAGGGAGTCTGCTCGCCCCGAATCACCGTGTGTCGCAGGCAGAGGGCCGCCCCCAGGGCGAAGCACCAGGAGAGGGCCGCCAGCAACCACATCATCTCCCCCTTCCACTCCGCAAAGAAGGCCGCAATGAGCATGCCGAAGACGGGCATCTTCGCCCCGCAGTTCATGAACGGCGCCACCAGCATCGTGGTGAGCCGGTCACGCTCCTCGCGCAGGGTACGGGTCGCCAGGATACCGGGCACGGCGCAGCCGCCGGCGATGCCGCCGGACACGATCATGGCCAGGATGCTCTTGCCTTGGAGGCCGAAGGCCCTCAGGACGCGGTCCAGGACGAAGGCGATACGGGCCACGTAGCCGGAGTCCTCGATGGCGGCGAGGACGAGGAACATGAAAAAGACCAGTGGCACGAAGCCCAGCACGCCCCCGACGCCAGCGAGGATGCCATGGTCCAAGAGGGACTTCAGCGGCCCGGCCGCCAGGGGGGCCGTCCAGCGGGGAAGCAACTCGTCGAAGACCCAGGTGAAGGCGCCGGTGGGGGTCGTCCAGCCGCCGAACCACGGCACATAGGCCCAGCCGTCGGCAAGCAGAAACGTCAGCTTGAAGGCGAGGAAGACCACCAGGGCCACGATGGGAAAACCTAGAAGGCGGTTGCACACGATCGTGTCGATGGCGTCCGTGAGGGTGGTCCCACGGTCCAGCACGCGGACGCAGGCCCGCACGATGCCGGCGGCATGGCCATAGCGGTGTTCGGCGACCAGGCCAGCGGGGTCCTGGCCCTCCTGGGCGGCGATATGGCTGGTGATGCGGCGGGCGGCGTCCAGGATGGTGTCCGGCTGGGCGGCCGTAGTCCGGACCCGTTCCGCCGCCTGGGCATCCTCTTCGAGCAGCTTGATGGCGAGCCAGCGTGGCGGCAGGGCCGAGGCCAGGGCCCCGTCGGCGCCCACCAAGGCCACCAGTTCCGCAATGGCGTCCTCGAGGCGGGGACCGTAGCTCACCGCCAGGGGCTGCGAGGGGACAGCGCCCTGGGCCACGCGCACCAGGGCATCCAGCAACTCGCGCCGGCCTTGCCCCCGGTGGGCGACGGTCGCCACGACGGGGACCCCCATGCTCTGCGACAGCCTGTCGAGGTCGATGCGCAGCCCGCGCTGCAGGGCGATATCGTGCATGTTGAGGGCCAGGACCAACGGACGGCCCATCTCCGCCAACTGCATGGCCAGGTAGAGGTTCCGCTCCAGGTTGGCCGCATCGACGACGTCCAGGACCACGTCCGGTCGCTCGTCGACGATGGCCTCGCGGGCCACCACCTCGTCCAGGCTGTAAGCGGTGAGCGAGTAGGTGCCGGGAAGGTCCACGATGCACAGCCGCAGGTCCCCGTGCTCGACCGTCCCCTCCTTCTTCTCGACGGTCACGCCGGGGTAGTTGCCGACAGTCTGGTTCGAGCCGGTCAGGAGGTTGAACAGGCTGGTCTTGCCGGCGTTGGGGTTGCCGGCAACGGCCACGGTAACCGTTCGTTTCGCGCCCGGTTCCGGCATCAGGCTTCGTCTCCCAGCCGTTCCACCTCGATGAAGGCCGCCTCATCGCGCCGGATGGCCAGGTGGTAGCCCTTGAGCAGCACCTCGATGGGGTCGCCGAGAGGCGCCGCGCGCTCGACCAGGAGCTCGGCGCCGCGGGTCACGCCCATGTCAAGCAGGCGCCGCCGTACGGCCCCGCCGCCCGGGCGGGTGCCGCAGATGCGGGCCCGGCACCCCTGATCCAGATCCGCCAGGGTGCTCGTCATGGGTCCTGACCTCCACGGCCGGCGGCTTCCGTCGCGGGCTGTTTGACGATGACCTTCGCCGCCTCACCCCGCCCCAGTGCCAGGCGCGTCTCGCGCGCTTCCACCACCACCGGCCCGTCGCCGGTCAGCACCTTGACGAGGGTGCCGCGGGTCAGGCCCATGGCCAGCAGGCGCTGTTTGATGCCGTGTCCGCCAAGCACGTCGGCGATCTCGACTTCCTCTCCCCGCAGGCACGAGGCCAGCGCCCGGGTCACCGGCAGCGCCGCCGCGCACTGACGGCAGACCCCCCGGATCTCCAGCTTGTGCAGCAGCGGCGTGAAACCGTAGGCCTCGCAGGTGGCCCGCTGCGATTGCTCGATGCCCTGGTCCATGAACTCGACGATGCTGCCGCAGCGCACGCAGATGAGGTGGTCGTGGTGGCGGTCCAGGTGCAGGGGCTCGTAGTAGACCTGGCCATCGAGCCGGATGGGCTGGGCAATGCCGAGGTCGCAGAGCAGGCGCAGGGCCCGGCGGATGTGGGCCAGGTCGATGGCGGGGTCGGCGACCCCCTGGTGCAGTTCGGTCTCGGTCAGATGGCAGTCCGAGTCGAGGAACCTCCCGACGATGGTCTCGTCCTCGGGGACCAGCTCCTGACCCAGGTCCCGCATCACGCGAGCGAACTGCTGGCGCAGGACGCGGTTCCGTTCGCGGCTGCCCGAGGTCATGCCCGGTTCCCCTCCGTCGACGAAGCCGCACGCCCGGCCCAGGCCCGCCACTCCGCCGATGACTCCAGAAACTCGCCGAGACGCACCAGCCGGTCCACCACCTCGCGGTCCACCGCGTGCTCCACCCGGCAGGCCGTCGCATCGGCCTCACCGGACGCCAGCCCCAGCACCTCCCCCAGAAAACGCCGTAACTGCCGGTGCCGTCGGCAAACCTGCGCCGCCACCCGCCGGCCGGCGTCCGTCAACTGGACCGCAGCGTATGGCGTGTAGATGACCAGCCCCTTGGCCGACAGCGACCGCAGGGCGGCCGTCACCGTCGACTTGTGCACCCTGACCCGGGCCGCGATGTCCCGGGACCGGGCCGGCGCAGCCCCTCGACCCAGCTCGGCGATGGCCTCGAGATAGTCCTCGAGAGCAGCACTCACAGGACCTGGCATGGACATCACCTCAAACCAATGGACAGGCCGCGCGGCCCGGCCCCGGTTGTTTTAGTCATCAAACAATGTAGCGCCGGGCCCCGGCCAGTCAAGGCGGGCGCCCGGGGAATGAGCGAGAGCCGCGTCTCCTCACCGGGCCGGCGGTCCCCACAGGGCGTCGGTGGCTGAAGGCTCCAATGCCAACGGCCGCCGCAGGGCGCAGCGGCAGCCCGGGCCTCACAGCGCCAGGCAGCGGATGCCGACTTGGGCGCAGAAGGCCACCACGTCATCGTAGAGCGTGTCGCCGTAGCCCAGTACGGCGTACTCGTTGTTCCACGCCTCGATCATGGCTTCGACATCGCAGTGGACCGTACCGAAGGCATGGGGCCAGAAGGGGATCTGGCACTCCTCGCGGCGTTGGCGGAGGGTCTTGGCCGGCGGCTCGAAGACGGTGCACCGGGTGACGACCATCTCGAACTGGCCATCGAGGCGGCCGAGGCGCGCCAGGACCCCTTTCCCGGGCTTGCAGACGAGCTCGACGGACAGGCCTCCGGCGGCGCCTTCGGTGGGGATGCCATGCTCGGCGAAGCCTGCCGGGCCGACTCTGCCGGCGAGGCCAGGCGGACAGGCCCCGTCGCCGATGATCTTGATCTCCTTGGCCGGCTTGTCGATGTGCTGGAGGTCCCCGTAGTAGACCGGGTCGGCGCTCAGGTCCGTGAGCAGCTTCACGGTCATGGCGGTGTTGAAGTCACCGAGGGTGGAGGTCCCCACGCCGGCCTGCAGCATCATGCTCTGGGCGAAGCAGGTGGCGCAGTAGTCATCGCCGAAGCCGGGGAACGACTGGATGGTGTAGAAATCGAAGCCCTCGCTGGCGATGAGCTGCCGGAGGGCAAGATAGAGGCGGACCGAGCGGCTGCTGGCGTCGTCCGCGGGCACCGGCATGCGGAAGTAGGGCTGGATGGCCTTGCGGGCCTTGGCCACGACGCTGGCGGGGAAGCTCTCGGCCACCCGGATGAGCTGCGTCGTGTCGCGGGAGTCGATGTCGACGCCGAAGACCTTCATCCACTGGGAGGGGTCGGCCACCCCGCAGGTCTGGCCCATGCCGCGCCCGCCGAAGGCGCCGATGGTGCTCAGGTTGAGTCGGTTCCGCAGCGCCGCGCCGCGGCAGTAAGCCGCGATCCGGCCGACGTCGGCGGGGTCGTCCCAGGCGCCGTAGACGAAGCGGTGGACGAGGCCGATCTCCTTGAGCGCGCCGTGCATCACCAGGCCGCCCACCGGGCGCCACCCCTGGGAGCCGGGGTTCGTCCACAGCACGATCCCCTTGCCCGTGCCGGCAAAGTCACGCAGCGCCCCGATGAGGTGCGCCGCCCACACCCAGGTGCCGCTGAACAGCACCACCGCGTCCACGTCGTCCCGGCGCTTGAACTCCGCCAGGCAGGCCCTGGCCTCCGCCTTGCTGGCGATCACCGGCTCGTACTCCACCAGTTCCAGCCCCGCCCCCCGCAGGGCCCCCTTGGCCTGCGCCACCAGGGCCGCGTCGATGAACGGCGTCCCCATGGGGTCCTTGAGACCATCCTTGTGCACGCCGTAGACAATGAAAGCCACCTTCGGAGTCAGCATGGCCAAGCCCTCGCGCTGATTGCATCCGTGATCCCGACGACACCCCATTCGCGCCACCCGTCCGGTGGCGTGCACACAACGTACTGCCAGCGGGCGGGAGTTCCCACCCCGGAGTGCTGTCGACGCCCACGGCCCCAACATCGCCGCGCCGGTCCATCGGCCCTCGTGCGTCGGTCACGCCGAGGGACTTCGTCGGCCGCGGCCAGGCCCTGCGCCGGTCTGGGTTGGGTCTCCAGGAACAGCCGCGCGGCTACGCTCAGCGGGGACTGTGGAGAACGGGATTGAGCACGGTCGCCTCTTTCAGCGCCACAGGCTCCGGCTCCTGACATGGGCAGGCCAGTACGCACCTGACAGTCGCGGCGACACGCGCCAGCAGCGGCTGGACCTTCCTGAAACTGGTCTTGCCGGGGTCAGGCAATTCCGCCGCCTTCGCTTCCACCAGCGTGATGACTCCAGCGCGCTCGATAAGGAAGTCCACCTCTACCCCGTTCTGGTCGCGGTAGAAGAAGATGTTGCGCCCTGGCGTGAGCCCATGCACTTTCAGGTACTCCAAGAACACCAGGTTCTCCCACAGCGCCCCTCGACACGGATGAGTACTCCAGCCGGACGAACTCTCGATGTTCAGCAGAAACGCGAGGAGCCCGTGGTCCGCGAAGTACAGCTTGGGAGCCTTGATCAGGCGCTTCCCGATGTTGGCGGAGTACGGCGGCAGGAGACAGACGATCCCTGACGCTTCCAGTGCCCGCAGCCAGCTCTTGACCGTGTTCAGCGCCACCCCGGTGTCCCGGGCGATCTCAGAGTAGTTGACCAACTGCCCAGCGCGCAACGCACAGAGCCGTAGGCAGCGCTGGAAGTCACCAAGGCTGCTCACGTTCACCAAGGCGCGCAGGTCCCGCTCGAGGTAGGTCTCGATGTAGTCGGTGAAATAGGCGCCCCACGCCAGGCGGGGCTTGGCCCACAACTCCGGGTATCCGCCGGTCCAGACGTAGTCCGGGAGCCTGCCCTGGCAGCGTTCAGTGGCGCGCAGTTCGGCTGCGCTCAGGGTGTTCAGACGCACGATGCCAATACGCCCTGCCAGGCTCTCGCTGGTTCCTTCCATCAGCGGGAAACGCTGGCTGCCGGTCAGGATCCAGTGCCCGCAGCGGTCCCGGTCCGCATCGATCCGGACCTTGAGTTCGCGGAACAGGTCGGGTGCGTACTGGATCTCGTCAAGCACCACGACGGATTCCGCATGCCGGTCGAGGAAGCGAGAGGGATTCTCCCGCGCCTCGGCGGCAAGCAAGGGCCGGTCCAACGAGATATGGCTGGCGTTCGGATACAGATGGTGCAGCAGGCTGCTCTTCCCCGTCTGCCGGGCTCCAGTCAGGAGCACCGCCGGTCGTGTGGCTGCCGCGTCGCGTACCAGGTCTGCCGCTAGCCGTTCGACCCACATGCCCATCGGTAATCTCCGTGATCGCCCATTGTCTGTTTGCAGCACTGCTGCAGACTATCTTAATCCGTCCTGACGGACAGCGCCAGCCCGGCTGTCACCTTTCCGCGGACCGAGGTCCGTCGTCTCCGGCAGGCCCGGTCCACCGTCATGGGGCCCGTCGCCAGATCCCGAGCAAGGCGGCGCCCTGGCGCCCCGGGGCTTGACAGCAATCACGGCATACCGTACTAGTAAGCTAGTGCAGTGGTGCGGCGTTGACGGAGTGGTGCACGATGTGGGTGCGGCTCGACAGTGCTTCGACGGTGCCGGTGTTTCAGCAACTGGCTGAACAGATCCGGGCCGCCATTGCGCGGGGGGCACTGCGGCCCGGCGACAGCCTGCCCTCGATCCGGCAGATGGCCACTGAGGCCCTGATCAACCCGAACACGGTGGCGAAGACCTACCGGGACTTGGAGCGCGAGGGCATTCTGCGCACCCAGCGTGGGCTGGGCGTGTTCGTGGCGGACGGCGCGCCGAGACTCTGTCACGGCGAGCGCCGGGCAGCGATCCGGCGGCAGCTGGAGGCGCTGATCGCGGATGGCCGCCGGGCGGGACTGACGCCTAAGGAGCTCGATGCGCTGTGCCGGGAGGCACTGGAGGGGAAGCCATGACGGCCGGGACCCAGGACGCTGCGGCGGGAGCGGTGGCGGAGAGGAGCCGCCAACCAGGACGCGCAAAGCCGGGTCCGTTCCGGGTGCTGCTCTGGAAGGAGTGGCGGCAGCAGCGCTGGACGCTTGCGGGCATGACGGCGCTGGCGCTGGGGCTGTTTGGGCTGGGCGGCTTCCTCCCGCGCTGGAGCTTCGGCCTGTCCGGGGCGGCGTATCTCTTCGCCCTCATGGGCATGCCGCTGGTGCTGAGTGCGCGGGCCTTCGCCGGCGAGGATGAGGATGGGACCGCGCTCTTCCTGCGGGAATTGCCGTTCTCCGCCATGGACGTGTTCATTGCCAAGTTCGTGGTGGTGGTGCTGGCGAGCTGGGGGGCGGTGGGGCTGTTGTCGCTGCTCGGCTGGCGTTGGCGCGGGTACCCCGACGATGTCATGCGGTATGTCTGGGGCCTATTGCTCTTCCTGTGGATGGTAGCGCCGGTGGCGGCCGCGCTGGCGTCGCTGCTGGCGAGCCTGGGGCTGCGCTCGCTCACGACGGCTCTGCCGACCGCGGCGCTGGCGACGGCCTGCGCCTTCCTGGCTTTCCTCTCGTTGCGCAGCGTGGGGGCACTGCGACCACGTCCGCTTCCGGCGCTTGCCGTGCTCCTCGCCGTGCCAGGACTGTGCATCCTGATGGCGGTGACCCTGTCCGCCCGACGCCATCCTCGCAGGCTGGTTCAGTTCGGGCGCGCTGCAGTCGGCTGTCTGGGGGTGGTAGTGCTGTTCGGGCTACCCGCCGCGCTGGCGCAGTCCTACCTCGATGTCCTGGCGACACCGGCAGCCTATCTGCGGCCGACCTGGTTCAGCCGGGGACTCGGCTGGGTGTGGATCTCGGTGCCGCCTTCGGATCGGCCCGCTGCCGTCACGATCGAGTGCCAAGCTATCAACTCGCGCGTTGCTTCGGTCGCCTTGCTCGATCCGTCCACGCGGCGCACTGCCTGGGTCGACCGCCGGTCGCTCCCCGTCGCTCACGCCAGCACCGGGCACTGGGACCGCGCGTGGTCCCCGGACGGTTCCCGCGTGCTGTGGGGGAGCTTCGGTGCCGTCGCGGGGGCCAGCGCCGAGGCCAGCCGTCTTGCCGGTGCGTTCTGGAGGTTCGCAGAGGCCCCCTACGCAGCGTCCCAGCCCGAGCTGTGTGTCTACGACCTGACGACGCGACGGGCGAGCCGTCTTCCCGGCGCGCCGTGGTCCTGGTCTCCGGGTGACCTCGGCAGTTGCTGGTACGACGGCCACTGGCTGGCAACCGTCAACATCGAAGGGAGGCCGGGGGTGGTCACGGCGCGGTTCCTCAACGTCGACGATGGGGCCACACGCGTGCTGCCTGTACTCCTCGGCGGCGCGGCGGCGCAGGGGGAGTGGCTGTCAGTGGCCGTGGCCCCAGGCCGAGTCCTGTGCATCGCCCATAGCCAGCATGCCAAGGACGGAAGCATGGGCGAACAGGTCATAGCGAAGTGCACCCCGGACACTACGGCCGCGAACCTTGTGCGGGTCGGCGACCCGCTGCCGGGCGATCTCAAGGCGGTCAGTCCAGACGGCACGTGGGCGCTATTCCTCCCGATGGCGTGGGATACGCCTGACGCCCGCATCGGCCTCGTCGACCTCGACTCCGGCGCTGTCCGCGCGGTCGAGGTGCCGGCAGAGAGCCGGGACTTCGCGGGGGAAAGGAGGCCCTTTGTGCACGTCGACGGCTTCGTCACCGGGGGCATGGGGGTGCTCGTGAGCAGTCTGGCCACGTTCGCGCTCTACGACATTGGCCGTGACGCGTGGGTGACCTACACCATGCCGCAGCCGCAGGCGGTGCAGTACTCGGGCCGGCCGGCCGGCGTCTCCCCGGACGGCGGGCGCGTGTTCCAGGTCTTCCGCGAGGGCGGCGCCGTCCTGGCTCAGGCTGCGACGGCGAAGCAAGCCAAAGGGGAGCAGGCCCGGGTCTTCCGGAAGATGCTCCTTGACGGTGGCGCGGGAGAGGCCTACGCGGTGGTGCTCGACTTGCGCAGCGGCCAGATGACCAAGGTCCCGCTGGCGGGCTTCAGCGGCTGGCCGGGGATCGAGCCGACGGCGAGATGGTTCGGCAACGACCACCTCCTGGTGCTCAGCGCAAGCGGCCTCTGCCTCTACGACCTCGACGGTAGCCGGGAGGTGCTCTACCCATGAACCTGGGTTACTCCGAAGCGGGCGCCTTCCGGGTGTTGCTGTGGAAGGAGTGGCGGCAGCAGCGCTGGACGCTCCTCGGGATGACGGCGCTGGCGCTGGCGCTGTTCGTGCTGGGCGGGTTCCTCGGCAAGCGCTGGAGCTTCGGCCTGTCGGGGGCGGCCTACGTCTTCGCACTCGTGGGCGTGCCGCTGGTGCTGAGTGCGCGGGCCTTTGCCGGGGAGGATGAGGACGGGACGGCGGCGTTCCTGCGCGAGCTGCCTTTCCGGCCGCTGAGGATTTTCGCGGCCAAGTTCGTGGTGGTGCTGCTGGCGAGTTGGGCGGCCGCTGGGCTGCTCCTCCTGCTCGGCTGGCTGTGGCCGGGGTACCCGGACAACGCCTTGGGCGTGATTCCTTGGGTGACTCGCGCCCTGCCGGAGCGTGGTGCATCAACGGGGTTGGCTGCCATCTGGATGCTGGCGCCGGTGGCGGCAGCGCAGGCTTCCCTGCTTGCGAGCCTGGGGACCCGTTCGCTCACGACAGCGCTGCTGAACGCTGTGTGCCTGTGCCTCTGCGCCGGTTCCGCTGCGGTCTCCGCGATATGCATGGATGAGCTCGAAGTCCGGGCGTTTGTGTGGGCCTCTGTGGCCGTGGTCATGACCGCCGCTGGCGTCCTCTTGGCCGCGAGCTTGTCTGCACGGCGCCATCCCCGCACGTGGGTGCGATGCGTACGCGGCATCGGTGGCTGCCTGGCGGTGCTGGCCCTGTTCCTGCTCCCGGCTGCGCTGTGCCGGGTCTACGGCACCGTGCTGGCGACCCCGGGTGCGTACCTGCGCCCGACCTGGTGGCGTGACCGCCTGGGGTCGGTCTCGGCCTTCTCCGTACCGCCTCTGGCCCGGCCCAGTGCGCTCCTGCTCAGGTACGAGTTCCGGAGAACCCCTGGCGTCTCGCAGGCGTGCCGGCTCGATCTCGAAACGGGCCGGACGACGCGGGTTGCCGCCGGGGTGTTCCCGCCCAGGCCGTGGGACTTCGCGATCCTCTGGTCCCCTGACGGATCCCGGGCGGCATGGACGAGCCTGGCCCCCATGGGGGATATCGTGACCATTCGGGGGCTCACCGACGGGAGCAAGACACCCCCGCCTGCGAGCCAGGCCCCGCGGGAGCCGTATGGGCTGTGCGTATACGACCTGAGGGCACAACGGACGACCCGCCTCCCTGGAGGCGTGGGACTTGGCTTGCTCCACCAGAGCGGGAACCCTTGGTACAACAGGACGTGGCTGGCCATGCCCTGGGGCAGGGACCCGCTCGGCCCCGGTGTCGCCTTCGTGAACGCCGACGACGGGGCAGCTCATTTCTGTCCGGTGTCAGCGGCTGAGGGCGCAGAACCATGGTCGCACTCGTTCGGAATGGTCGTGCTACCCGACGGCGCTGTCTTCAGAGCCGTACGGCAGGCCGGTGCGACCGAAGGTGCTGGGTCGGGGCTCGTCATCGCTCGGTGTACGCCGACCAGTTCCGCCGCGACCCTCCTGCGAGTGAGAGATCCACCGCCGGGTGCACTTCGGGCTGTCAGCCCGGACGCGAAGTGGGCGCTGTTCGTCACTTCGGCCATGGACAGTGTAGGTGACCGCCTGGACCTCGTGGACCTCGGTACCGGGGCGACCCGCCCTGTCGCGTCGCCGCCGGGGGTGATGGGGCGTTCGCGGGAGGACCAGTTCGGGTTGGAGACCGCCAGATTCGTCACCGGTGGTACAAGGATCCTCGTCAGCCTGCCCGGTTCTTCTGCGGTATACGACATCGGCCGCGACACTTGGCAGCTCTATGTGCCGCCAGGCCCTGCGGTCCCCGGCGGAGGCACCAACGCGGGGAGCCTGTCCCCGAACGGTGAGCGCCTGCTGCAGCCCCCAGCCACGTACTCCGACGCCCCTGGCGCAAACCGAATCGCCGTCCTCGACCTGCATGCGGGCCTCTGGACCAGCGTTCCCTTGGAGGGGCGCGCCTACTACGTCCCGGAGTGGTTCGGCAACGACCACATCCTGGTGCTCAGCGCAAGCGGCCTCTGCCTCTACGGCCTCGACGGCAGCCGGGAGGTGCTGTGGCCGCGAGGGTAGGCGTGGGTTGGGCGGGCGGCGATGGGTTTGTGGTGAGGCCTTCAGGTGTTTTCGGGGGCCGAAGGGGTTCCGGCCGGGTGGCCGGACCCGCTGGCGCGGGAAGGCCCTCACTACGAACCTGGCGCCTCGGGGATACGCGGGCTGCCGCGGCGGGCGTGACGAAGGCGGCTTGTGGAGGGACGTGCAATGGACACTCCAGTAATCCAGACCAATGGGCTCAGCAAGCGCTTCGGGCCGGTGGAAGCGGTGACGGAACTCAGCCTGGAGGTCCCGCCGGGCCAGGTCCTGGCGCTGATGGGCGCCAACGGGGCGGGCAAGACGACGCTGATCCGCATGCTGCTGGGGCTGCTGCAGCCCGACGCGGGAAGCGCCAGCGTGCTCGGTCTCGATCCGCAGCGCGAGAGCGTGCGCTTGCGGCAGCAGGTCGGCTACGTGCCCGAGACGCACCACTTCTACCCGTGGATGCGGATCGGCGAGGTCTGCCACTTTGCCGCAGGGGCCTACCCGACCTGGGATGCCGACACCTGCCAGGGGCTGCTCCGCACGTTCGGCCTCGATCCCGAGAAGCGCATGGGCGGCCTCTCGCGCGGCATGACGGCGAAGGTGGCTCTGACCCTGGCCCTGGCGCATCAGCCGCGGCTGATGCGCCAGGGCCAGGGTCAGAGCCACCTTCGCCGTCATGCCGCGCGAGAGGCCGCCCATGCGCTTCTCGGGATCGAGGCCGAACGTGCGGAGCAGCCCCTGGCAGGTGTCGGCATCCCAGGTCGGGTAGGCCCCTGCGGCAAAGTGGCAGACCTCGCCGATCCGCATCCACGGGTAGAAGTGGTGCGTCTCGGGCACGTAGCCGACCTGCTGCCGCAAGCGCACGCTCTCGCGCTGCGGATCGAGACCGAGCACGCTGGCGCTTCCCGCGTCGGGCTGCAGCAGCCCCAGCAGCATGCGGATCAGCGTCGTCTTGCCCGCCCCGTTGGCGCCCATCAGCGCCAGGACCTGGCCCGGCGGGACCTCCAGGCTGAGTTCCGTCACCGCTTCCACCGGCCCGAAGCGCTTGCTGAGCCCATTGGTCTGGATTACTGGAGTGTCCATTGCACGTCCCTCCACAAGCCGCCTTCGTCACGCCCGCCGCGGCAGCCCGCGTATCCCCGAGGCGCCAGGTTCGTAGTGAGGGCCTTCCCGCGCCAGCGGGTCCGGCCACCCGGCCGGAACCCCTTCGGCCCCCGAAAACACCTGAAGGCCTCACCACAAACCCATCGCCGCCCGCCCAACCCACGCCTACCCTCGCGGCCACAGCACCTCCCGGCTGCCGTCGAGGCCGTAGAGGCAGAGGCCGCTTGCGCTGAGCACCAGGATGTGGTCGTTGCCGAACCACTCCGGGACGTAGTAGGCGCGCCCCTCCAAGGGAACGCTGGTCCAGAGGCCCGCATGCAGGTCGAGGACGGCGATTCGGTTTGCGCCAGGGGCGTCGGAGTACGTGGCTGGGGGCTGCAGCAGGCGCTCACCGTTCGGGGACAGGCTCCCCGCGTTGGTGCCTCCGCCGGGGACCGCAGGGCCTGGCGGCACATAGAGCTGCCAAGTGTCGCGGCCGATGTCGTATACCGCAGAAGAACCGGGCAGGCTGACGAGGATCCTTGTACCACCGGTGACGAATCTGGCGGTCTCCAACCCGAACTGGTCCTCCCGCGAACGCCCCATCACCCCCGGCGGCGACGCGACAGGGCGGGTCGCCCCGGTACCGAGGTCCACGAGGTCCAGGCGGTCACCTACACTGTCCATGGCCGAAGTGACGAACAGCGCCCACTTCGCGTCCGGGCTGACAGCCCGAAGTGCACCCGGCGGTGGATCTCTCACTCGCAGGAGGGTCGCGGCGGAACTGGTCGGCGTACACCGAGCGATGACGAGCCCCGACCCAGCACCTTCGGTCGCACCGGCCTGCCGTACGGCTCTGAAGACAGCGCCGTCGGGTAGCACGACCATTCCGAACGAGTGCGACCATGGTTCTGCGCCCTCAGCCGCTGACACCGGACAGAAATGAGCTGCCCCGTCGTCGGCGTTCACGAAGGCGACACCGGGGCCGAGCGGGTCCCTGCCCCAGGGCATGGCCAGCCACGTCCTGTTGTACCAAGGGTTCCCGCTCTGGTGGAGCAAGCCAAGTCCCACGCCTCCAGGGAGGCGGGTCGTCCGTTGTGCCCTCAGGTCGTATACGCACAGCCCATACGGCTCCCGCGGGGCCTGGCTCGCAGGCGGGGGTGTCTTGCTCCCGTCGGTGAGCCCCCGAATGGTCACGATATCCCCCATGGGGGCCAGGCTCGTCCATGCCGCCCGGGATCCGTCAGGGGACCAGAGGATCGCGAAGTCCCACGGCCTGGGCGGGAACACCCCGGCGGCAACCCGCGTCGTCCGGCCCGTTTCGAGATCGAGCCGGCACGCCTGCGAGACGCCAGGGGTTCTCCGGAACTCGTACCTGAGCAGGAGCGCACTGGGCCGGGCCAGAGGCGGTACGGAGAAGGCCGAGACCGACCCCAGGCGGTCACGCCACCAGGTCGGGCGCAGGTACGCACCCGGGGTCGCCAGCACGGTGCCGTAGACCCGGCACAGCGCAGCCGGGAGCAGGAACAGGGCCAGCACCGCCAGGCAGCCACCGATGCCGCGTACGCATCGCACCCACGTGCGGGGATGGCGCCGTGCAGACAAGCTCGCGGCCAAGAGGACGCCAGCGGCGGTCATGACCACGGCCACAGAGGCCCACACAAACGCCCGGACTTCGAGCTCATCCATGCATATCGCGGAGACCGCAGCGGAACCGGCGCAGAGGCACAGGCACACAGCGTTCAGCAGCGCTGTCGTGAGCGAACGGGTCCCCAGGCTCGCAAGCAGGGAAGCCTGCGCTGCCGCCACCGGCGCCAGCATCCAGATGGCAGCCAACCCCGTTGATGCACCACGCTCCGGCAGGGCGCGAGTCACCCAAGGAATCACGCCCAAGGCGTTGTCCGGGTACCCCGGCCACAGCCAGCCGAGCAGGAGGAGCAGCCCAGCGGCCGCCCAACTCGCCAGCAGCACCACCACGAACTTGGCCGCGAAAATCCTCAGCGGCCGGAAAGGCAGCTCGCGCAGGAACGCCGCCGTCCCGTCCTCATCCTCCCCGGCAAAGGCCCGCGCACTCAGCACCAGCGGCACGCCCACGAGTGCGAAGACGTAGGCCGCCCCCGACAGGCCGAAGCTCCAGCGCTTGCCGAGGAACCCGCCCAGCACGAACAGCGCCAGCGCCAGCGCCGTCATCCCGAGGAGCGTCCAGCGCTGCTGCCGCCACTCCTTCCACAGCAACACCCGGAAGGCGCCCGCTTCGGAGTAACCCAGGTTCATGGGTAGAGCACCTCCCGGCTACCGTCGAGGTCGTAGAGGCAGAGGCCGCTTGCGCTGAGCACCAGGAGGTGGTCGTTGCCGAACCATCTCGCCGTCGGCTCGATCCCCGGCCAGCCGCTGAAGCCCGCCAGCGGGACCTTGGTCATCTGGCCGCTGCGCAAGTCGAGCACCACCGCGTAGGCCTCTCCCGCGCCACCGTCAAGGAGCATCTTCCGGAAGACCCGGGCCTGCTCCCCTTTGGCTTGCTTCGCCGTCGCAGCCTGAGCCAGGACGGCGCCGCCCTCGCGGAAGACCTGGAACACGCGCCCGCCGTCCGGGGAGACGCCGGCCGGCCGGCCCGAGTACTGCACCGCCTGCGGCTGCGGCATGGTGTAGGTCACCCACGCGTCACGGCCAATGTCGTAGAGCGCGAACGTGGCCAGACTGCTCACGAGCACCCCCATGCCCCCGGTGACGAAGCCGTCGACGTGCACAAAGGGCCTCCTTTCCCCCGCGAAGTCCCGGCTCTCTGCCGGCACCTCGACCGCGCGGACAGCGCCGGAGTCGAGGTCGACGAGGCCGATGCGGGCGTCAGGCGTATCCCACGCCATCGGGAGGAATAGCGCCCACGTGCCGTCTGGACTGACCGCCTTGAGATCGCCCGGCAGCGGGTCGCCGACCCGCACAAGGTTCGCGGCCGTAGTGTCCGGGGTGCACTTCGCTATGACCTGTTCGCCCATGCTTCCGTCCTTGGCATGCTGGCTATGGGCGATGCACAGGACTCGGCCTGGGGCCACGGCCACTGACAGCCACTCCCCCTGCGCCGCCGCGCCGCCGAGGAGTACAGGCAGCACGCGTGTGGCCCCATCGTCGACGTTGAGGAACCGCGCCGTGACCACCCCCGGCCTCCCTTCGATGTTGACGGTTGCCAGCCAGTGGCCGTCGTACCAGCAACTGCCGAGGTCACCCGGAGACCAGGACCACGGCGCGCCGGGAAGACGGCTCGCCCGTCGCGTCGTCAGGTCGTAGACACACAGCTCGGGCTGGGACGCTGCGTAGGGGGCCTCTGCGAACCTCCAGAACGCACCGGCAAGACGGCTGGCCTCGGCGCTGGCCCCCGCGACGGCACCGAAGCTCCCCCACAGCACGCGGGAACCGTCCGGGGACCACGCGCGGTCCCAGTGCCCGGTGCTGGCGTGAGCGACGGGGAGCGACCGGCGGTCGACCCAGGCAGTGCGCCGCGTGGACGGATCGAGCAAGGCGACCGAAGCAACGCGCGAGTTGATAGCTTGGCACTCGATCGTGACGGCAGCGGGCCGATCCGAAGGCGGCACCGAGATCCACACCCAGCCGAGTCCCCGGCTGAACCAGGTCGGCCGCAGATAGGCTGCCGGTGTCGCCAGGACATCGAGGTAGGACTGCGCCAGCGCGGCGGGTAGCCCGAACAGCACTACCACCCCCAGACAGCCGACTGCAGCGCGCCCGAACTGAACCAGCCTGCGAGGATGGCGTCGGGCGGACAGGGTCACCGCCATCAGGATGCACAGTCCTGGCACGGCGAGGAGCACGGCAAGCGCCGGAAGCGGACGTGGTCGCAGTGCCCCCACGCTGCGCAACGAGAGGAAAGCCAGGAAGGCGCAGGCCGTCGCCAGCGCCGCGGTCGGCAGAGCCGTCGTGAGCGAGCGCAGCCCCAGGCTCGCCAGCAGCGACGCCAGCGCGGCCGCCACCGGCGCTACCATCCACAGGAAGAGCAATAGGCCCCAGACATACCGCATGACATCGTCGGGGTACCCGCGCCAACGCCAGCCGAGCAGCGACAACAGCCCCACCGCCCCCCAGCTCGCCAGCACCACCACCACGAACTTGGCAATGAACACGTCCATGGCGGAGAACGGCAATTCCCGCAGGAAGAGCGCGGTCCCATCCTCATCCTCGCCGGCGAAGGCCCGCGCACTCAGCACCAGCGGCATGCCCATGAGGGCGAAGAGATACGCCGCCCCGGACAGGCCGAAGCTCCAGCGCGGGAGGAAGCCGCCCAGCCCAAACAGCCCCAGCGCCAGCGCCGTCATGCCCGCAAGCGTCCAGCGCTGCTGCCGCCACTCCTTCCAGAGCAGCACCCGGAACGGACCCGGCTTTGCGCGTCCTGGTTGGCGGCTCCTCTCCGCCACCGCTCCCGCCGCAGCGTCCTGGGTCCCGGCCGTCATGGCTTCCCCTCCAGTGCCTCCCGGCACAGCGCATCGAGCTCCTTAGGCGTCAGTCCCGCCCGGCGGCCATCCGCGATCAGCGCCTCCAGCTGCCGCCGGATCGCTGCCCGGCGCTCGCCGTGACAGAGTCTCGGCGCGCCGTCCGCCACGAACACGCCCAGCCCACGCTGGGTGCGCAGAATGCCCTCGCGCTCCAAGTCCCGGTAGGTCTTCGCCACCGTGTTCGGGTTGATCAGGGCCTCAGTGGCCATCTGCCGGATCGAGGGCAGGCTGTCGCCGGGCCGCAGTGCCCCCCGCGCAATGGCGGCCCGGATCTGTTCAGCCAGTTGCTGAAACACCGGCACCGTCGAAGCACTGTCGAGCCGCACCCACATCGTGCACCACTCCGTCAACGCCGCACCACTGCACTAGCTTACTAGTACGGTATGCCGTGATTGCTGTCAAGCCCCGGGGCGCCAGGGCGCCGCCTTGCTCGGGATCTGGCGACGGGCCCCATGACGGTGGACCGGGCCTGCCGGAGACGACGGACCTCGGTCCGCGGAAAGGTGACAGCCGGGCTGGCGCTGTCCGTCAGGACGGATTAAGATAGTCTGCAGCAGTGCTGCAAACAGACAATGGGCGATCACGGAGATTACCGATGGGCATGTGGGTCGAACGGCTAGCGGCAGACCTGGTACGCGACGCGGCAGCCACACGACCGGCGGTGCTCCTGACTGGAGCCCGGCAGACGGGGAAGAGCAGCCTGCTGCACCATCTGTATCCGAACGCCAGCCATATCTCGTTGGACCGGCCCTTGCTTGCCGCCGAGGCGCGGGAGAATCCCTCTCGCTTCCTCGACCGGCATGCGGAATCCGTCGTGGTGCTTGACGAGATCCAGTACGCACCCGACCTGTTCCGCGAACTCAAGGTCCGGATCGATGCGGACCGGGACCGCTGCGGGCACTGGATCCTGACCGGCAGCCAGCGTTTCCCGCTGATGGAAGGAACCAGCGAGAGCCTGGCAGGGCGTATTGGCATCGTGCGTCTGAACACCCTGAGCGCAGCCGAACTGCGCGCCACTGAACGCTGCCAGGGCAGGCTCCCGGACTACGTCTGGACCGGCGGATACCCGGAGTTGTGGGCCAAGCCCCGCCTGGCGTGGGGCGCCTATTTCACCGACTACATCGAGACCTACCTCGAGCGGGACCTGCGCGCCTTGGTGAACGTGAGCAGCCTTGGTGACTTCCAGCGCTGCCTACGGCTCTGTGCGTTGCGCGCTGGGCAGTTGGTCAACTACTCTGAGATCGCCCGGGACACCGGGGTGGCGCTGAACACGGTCAAGAGCTGGCTGCGGGCACTGGAAGCGTCAGGGATCGTCTGTCTCCTGCCGCCGTACTCCGCCAACATCGGGAAGCGCCTGATCAAGGCTCCCAAGCTGTACTTCGCGGACCACGGGCTCCTCGCGTTTCTGCTGAACATCGAGAGTTCGTCCGGCTGGAGTACTCATCCGTGTCGAGGGGCGCTGTGGGAGAACCTGGTGTTCTTGGAGTACCTGAAAGTGCATGGGCTCACGCCAGGGCGCAACATCTTCTTCTACCGCGACCAGAACGGGGTAGAGGTGGACTTCCTTATCGAGCGCGCTGGAGTCATCACGCTGGTGGAAGCGAAGGCGGCGGAATTGCCTGACCCCGGCAAGACCAGTTTCAGGAAGGTCCAGCCGCTGCTGGCGCGTGTCGCCGCGACTGTCAGGTGCGTACTGGCCTGCCCATGTCAGGAGCCGGAGCCTGTGGCGCTGAAAGAGGCGACCGTGCTCAATCCCGTTCTCCACAGTCCCCGCTGAGCGTAGCCGCGCGGCTGTTCCTGGAGACCCAACCCAGACCGGCGCAGGGCCTGGCCGCGGCCGACGAAGTCCCTCGGCGTGACCGACGCACGAGGGCCGATGGACCGGCGCGGCGATGTTGGGGCCGTGGGCGTCGACAGCACTCCGGGGTGGGAACTCCCGCCCGCTGGCAGTACGTTGTGTGCACGCCACCGGACGGGTGGCGCGAATGGGGTGTCGTCGGGATCACGGATGCAATCAGCGCGAGGGCTTGGCCATGCTGACTCCGAAGGTGGCTTTCATTGTCTACGGCGTGCACAAGGATGGTCTCAAGGACCCCATGGGGACGCCGTTCATCGACGCGGCCCTGGTGGCGCAGGCCAAGGGGGCCCTGCGGGGGGCGGGGCTGGAACTGGTGGAGTACGAGCCGGTGATCGCCAGCAAGGCGGAGGCCAGGGCCTGCCTGGCGGAGTTCAAGCGCCGGGACGACGTGGACGCGGTGGTGCTGTTCAGCGGCACCTGGGTGTGGGCGGCGCACCTCATCGGGGCGCTGCGTGACTTTGCCGGCACGGGCAAGGGGATCGTGCTGTGGACGAACCCCGGCTCCCAGGGGTGGCGCCCGGTGGGCGGCCTGGTGATGCACGGCGCGCTCAAGGAGATCGGCCTCGTCCACCGCTTCGTCTACGGCGCCTGGGACGACCCCGCCGACGTCGGCCGGATCGCGGCTTACTGCCGCGGCGCGGCGCTGCGGAACCGACTCAACCTGAGCACCATCGGCGCCTTCGGCGGGCGCGGCATGGGCCAGACCTGCGGGGTGGCCGACCCCTCCCAGTGGATGAAGGTCTTCGGCGTCGACATCGACTCCCGCGACACGACGCAGCTCATCCGGGTGGCCGAGAGCTTCCCCGCCAGCGTCGTGGCCAAGGCCCGCAAGGCCATCCAGCCCTACTTCCGCATGCCGGTGCCCGCGGACGACGCCAGCAGCCGCTCGGTCCGCCTCTATCTTGCCCTCCGGCAGCTCATCGCCAGCGAGGGCTTCGATTTCTACACCATCCAGTCGTTCCCCGGCTTCGGCGATGACTACTGCGCCACCTGCTTCGCCCAGAGCATGATGCTGCAGGCCGGCGTGGGGACCTCCACCCTCGGTGACTTCAACACCGCCATGACCGTGAAGCTGCTCACGGACCTGAGCGCCGACCCGGTCTACTACGGGGACCTCCAGCACATCGACAAGCCGGCCAAGGAGATCAAGATCATCGGCGACGGGGCCTGTCCGCCTGGCCTCGCCGGCAGAGTCGGCCCGGCAGGCTTCGCCGAGCATGGCATCCCCACCGAAGGCGCCGCCGGAGGCCTGTCCGTCGAGCTCGTCTGCAAGCCCGGGAAAGGGGTCCTGGCGCGCCTCGGCCGCCTCGATGGCCAGTTCGAGATGGTCGTCACCCGGTGCACCGTCTTCGAGCCGCCGGCCAAGACCCTCCGCCAACGCCGCGAGGAGTGCCAGATCCCCTTCTGGCCCCATGCCTTCGGTACGGTCCACTGCGATGTCGAAGCCATGATCGAGGCGTGGAACAACGAGTACGCCGTACTGGGCTACGGCGACACGCTCTACGATGACGTGGTGGCCTTCTGCGCCCAAGTCGGCATCCGCTGCCTGGCGCTGTGAGGCCCGGGCTGCCGCTGCGCCCTGCGGCGGCCGTTGGCATTGGAGCCTTCAGCCACCGACGCCCTGTGGGGACCGCCGGCCCGGTGAGGAGACGCGGCTCTCGCTCATTCCCCGGGCGCCCGCCTTGACTGGCCGGGGCCCGGCGCTACATTGTTTGATGACTAAAACAACCGGGGCCGGGCCGCGCGGCCTGTCCATTGGTTTGAGGTGATGTCCATGCCAGGTCCTGTGAGTGCTGCTCTCGAGGACTATCTCGAGGCCATCGCCGAGCTGGGTCGAGGGGCTGCGCCGGCCCGGTCCCGGGACATCGCGGCCCGGGTCAGGGTGCACAAGTCGACGGTGACGGCCGCCCTGCGGTCGCTGTCGGCCAAGGGGCTGGTCATCTACACGCCATACGCTGCGGTCCAGTTGACGGACGCCGGCCGGCGGGTGGCGGCGCAGGTTTGCCGACGGCACCGGCAGTTACGGCGTTTTCTGGGGGAGGTGCTGGGGCTGGCGTCCGGTGAGGCCGATGCGACGGCCTGCCGGGTGGAGCACGCGGTGGACCGCGAGGTGGTGGACCGGCTGGTGCGTCTCGGCGAGTTTCTGGAGTCATCGGCGGAGTGGCGGGCCTGGGCCGGGCGTGCGGCTTCGTCGACGGAGGGGAACCGGGCATGACCTCGGGCAGCCGCGAACGGAACCGCGTCCTGCGCCAGCAGTTCGCTCGCGTGATGCGGGACCTGGGTCAGGAGCTGGTCCCCGAGGACGAGACCATCGTCGGGAGGTTCCTCGACTCGGACTGCCATCTGACCGAGACCGAACTGCACCAGGGGGTCGCCGACCCCGCCATCGACCTGGCCCACATCCGCCGGGCCCTGCGCCTGCTCTGCGACCTCGGCATTGCCCAGCCCATCCGGCTCGATGGCCAGGTCTACTACGAGCCCCTGCACCTGGACCGCCACCACGACCACCTCATCTGCGTGCGCTGCGGCAGCATCGTCGAGTTCATGGACCAGGGCATCGAGCAATCGCAGCGGGCCACCTGCGAGGCCTACGGTTTCACGCCGCTGCTGCACAAGCTGGAGATCCGGGGGGTCTGCCGTCAGTGCGCGGCGGCGCTGCCGGTGACCCGGGCGCTGGCCTCGTGCCTGCGGGGAGAGGAAGTCGAGATCGCCGACGTGCTTGGCGGACACGGCATCAAACAGCGCCTGCTGGCCATGGGCCTGACCCGCGGCACCCTCGTCAAGGTGCTGACCGGCGACGGGCCGGTGGTGGTGGAAGCGCGCGAGACGCGCCTGGCACTGGGGCGGGGTGAGGCGGCGAAGGTCATCGTCAAACAGCCCGCGACGGAAGCCGCCGGCCGTGGAGGTCAGGACCCATGACGAGCACCCTGGCGGATCTGGATCAGGGGTGCCGGGCCCGCATCTGCGGCACCCGCCCGGGCGGCGGGGCCGTACGGCGGCGCCTGCTTGACATGGGCGTGACCCGCGGCGCCGAGCTCCTGGTCGAGCGCGCGGCGCCTCTCGGCGACCCCATCGAGGTGCTGCTCAAGGGCTACCACCTGGCCATCCGGCGCGATGAGGCGGCCTTCATCGAGGTGGAACGGCTGGGAGACGAAGCCTGATGCCGGAACCGGGCGCGAAACGAACGGTTACCGTGGCCGTTGCCGGCAACCCCAACGCCGGCAAGACCAGCCTGTTCAACCTCCTGACCGGCTCGAACCAGACTGTCGGCAACTACCCCGGCGTGACCGTCGAGAAGAAGGAGGGGACGGTCGAGCACGGGGACCTGCGGCTGTGCATCGTGGACCTTCCCGGCACCTACTCGCTCACCGCTTACAGCCTGGACGAGGTGGTGGCCCGCGAGGCCATCGTCGACGAGCGACCGGACGTGGTCCTGGACGTCGTCGATGCGGCCAACCTGGAGCGGAACCTCTACCTGGCCATGCAGTTGGCGGAGATGGGCCGTCCGTTGGTCCTGGCCCTCAACATGCACGATATCGCCCTGCAGCGCGGGCTGCGCATCGACCTCGACAGGCTGTCGCAGAGCATGGGGGTCCCCGTCGTGGCGACCGTCGCCCACCGGGGGCAAGGCCGGCGCGAGTTGCTGGATGCCCTGGTGCGCGTGGCCCAGGGCGCTGTCCCCTCGCAGCCCCTGGCGGTGAGCTACGGTCCCCGCCTCGAGGACGCCATTGCGGAACTGGTGGCCTTGGTGGGCGCCGACGGGGCCCTGGCCTCGGCCCTGCCGCCACGCTGGCTCGCCATCAAGCTGCTCGAAGAGGATGCCCAGGCGGCGGAACGGGTCCGGACTACGGCCGCCCAGCCGGACACCATCCTGGACGCCGCCCGCCGCATCACCAGCCATATCGCCGCCCAGGAGGGCCAGGACCCCGCTGGCCTGGTCGCCGAACACCGCTATGGCCATGCCGCCGGCATCGTGCGGGCCTGCGTCCGCGTGCTGGACCGTGGGACCACCCTCACGGACGCCATCGACACGATCGTGTGCAACCGCCTTCTAGGTTTTCCCATCGTGGCCCTGGTGGTCTTCCTCGCCTTCAAGCTGACGTTTCTGCTTGCCGACGGCTGGGCCTATGTGCCGTGGTTCGGCGGCTGGACGACCCCCACCGGCGCCTTCACCTGGGTCTTCGACGAGTTGCTTCCCCGCTGGACGGCCCCCCTGGCGGCCGGGCCGCTGAAGTCCCTCTTGGACCATGGCATCCTCGCTGGCGTCGGGGGCGTGCTGGGCTTCGTGCCACTGGTCTTTTTCATGTTCCTCGTCCTCGCCGCCATCGAGGACTCCGGCTACGTGGCCCGTATCGCCTTCGTCCTGGACCGCGTCCTGAGGGCCTTCGGCCTCCAAGGCAAGAGCATCCTGGCCATGATCGTGTCCGGCGGCATCGCCGGCGGCTGCGCCGTGCCCGGTATCCTGGCGACCCGTACCCTGCGCGAGGAGCGTGACCGGCTCACCACGATGCTGGTGGCGCCGTTCATGAACTGCGGGGCGAAGATGCCCGTCTTCGGCATGCTCATTGCGGCCTTCTTTGCGGAGTGGAAGGGGGAGATGATGTGGTTGCTGGCGGCCCTCTCCTGGTGCTTCGCCCTGGGGGCGGCCCTCTGCCTGCGACACACGGTGATTCGGGGCGAGCAGACTCCCTTCGTCATGGAGCTTCCCCCGTACCACGTGCCGGTGCTGCGGAACCTCCTGCGCAGCGCGGGTGAACGCAGTCTGATGTACGTGCGCAAGGCGGGCACCGTGATCCTCGGTGTGAGCATCCTGCTTTGGGCCCTGACCTACCTGCCGCGCCTGGACCCTGAGCCGTTCGAACGCCGGTTGCGGGAGAGCGCCGAGGCGACGCGCGCCGCGTTGGCCGGGAGCCCCTATGCCGCCGCCTGGGACCGGGCCGGTCCAGCCGTGCTGGCCCAGTGGGTCCGCCGGGCCCGCCAGGGGCTTTCTGTACCGGACCGGGCCCGCCTGGCCGACCAGCAGCCCGAGCTGCTGCCCCTGACCGAGGTCGCCGCCGGCGTGCGCCAGCCCGCGACGATGCCCGTTCGCGACCCGGCCAGGTTCGTGCTCAGCTTCGTCGAGACCGTCGACCAGGTCGCCCTGGAGCGGCAGCGGCTGCAACTGGAGAACTCACTGGCCGGGCGCCTGGGCCGGGCCCTGGAGCCCCTCGCCAGCCTGGCCGGTTTCGACTGGCGCGACTCGGTCGCCCTGCTCGGCGGCCTCGCCGCCAAAGAGGTGGTGCTCAGCACCCTGGCCATGACCTATAGCCTGGGTGACCCCCACGGACCGCAGGACGACGACCGCGACTTCGTCCTGGCGGAGACCCTCCGGGCAACCCCGGGCTGGACCCCGCTTCGCGCCTTCTGCCTGCTGCTGTTCGTGATGCTGTATGCGCCCTGCGTGGCCACCGTGGTGGCCATCGGTCGCGAGAGTGGCTCGTGGCGCTGGGCCGCGTTCTCGGCTGTCTACAGCACGGCCCTGGCGTGGGTCGTCGCGGCCACGGTCTTCCAGGTCGGCTCGGCCCTGGGTATCGGGGTGTAGCGTACCCGCGTCGGAAGGAACGGTGGCGCAGGCATGTGGCAGACCGTCGTCAGCGGGGTCCTCGTGGTGGGAGCGGCCGTCCTCCTCGGCCGCAGACTGCTGCGCTGGCTGCGGGGCGGGCAGCGGCCCGACTGCGCCTTCTGCCCGCGCGGCAAGGGGTGTGGGCCCGGGGCGCGGAGCGCGGCGCACGGCGCCGGGAGCTCAGGTCCTTCCCATGAGCGTTGAGCGTTCCCGCTGCAGGTCCGGTCGCCAGGCTGCCCTTTTGCGTTGGGTCGTGCTATCTTGCTCATCGTCGGCAGCCGCGCCGGTGCTGATCCTGCAGCCGTTCCAGGAGGGCCTCGCCCATGACTGGCCACTACACCTTCCACCTGATTGCCAACGCCCACCTGGACCCGGTTTGGCTCTGGGACTGGCGCGAGGGCCTGAACGAGGGCATCATCACCTCGCGCACGATCCTGGATCTGATGGACGAGTTCCCCGAGCTGACCTGCATCCGGGGCGAGGCGCTCATCTATCGTCATATCGAGGAGAATGATCCCGAGACCTTTGCCCGCATCTGCCGCCGGGTGGCCGAGGGGCGCTGGGACGTGGTTGGCGGCACGTATGTCCAGCCAGACACGAACCTCACGGGCACCGAGACCTTCTGCCGGCACTTTGCGCGCTCCCAGGCCTATTTCCGGTCGCGCTTTGGCCGTCCGGCGCAGATCGCCTGGGCGGCGGACTCGTTCGGCCACAGCGCCGGCCTGCCAGACGTCCTGGCCGCCGCCGGCATGACGGGTTTCGCCTTCACTCGGCCGGGCCCTGGGCAGTTGCCGCTGGCCAAGCCGGCGTTCTGGTGGGAAGGGAGCGCCGGCGGCTGCGTGCTGGCTTACCGACCCCCGGCCGGCTGGTATGGGTGTGAACGCGACGAGATGCCGCGCCGTCTGGACGCTCTGCTGGCGGCGGCCCAGGCCGGCGATCTGCAGAACATCGCCGCGTTCTACGGCCTGGGCGACCACGGGGGCGGCCCCACGCGCCGCGTCCTGTGCGATATCGCCACCTGGGCAGCGGCCCATCCCGAGGTCACGGTCGTCCATTCCGGGTTGCACCGTTTCTTCGCCGCGCTGCGGGCGGAAGTGGCGGCCCAGGGCGATGACTCGTTCCTGCCGGTTCACCGCGGCGAGATGAACTACTGTCTGCGGGGCTGCTACGTGTCCATGGCCAAGCTCAAGTTCGCCTTCCGCAGGACCGAGGTGGCCGTGGCTCGGGCCGAGGTCGCGGACAGCGCCATTGCCGCCGGGCTGGGGCAGCCGTGCAGCGACCTTGGCAGTGCCTGGGACTCGTTGCTGTTGAACTCGTTCCACGATATCCTGCCAGGCTCCTCGATCGAGCGGGCCTACGATGACCAACTGGCCTGGCTTGGGCACGCCCGGCATCTGGCCCTGGCGGCCGAACAGCGTGCCCTGAACCGCCTGGCCCGGCGGGTCGACACGACGCGGTCGCGCCAGGCCGAAGGGGATATGCCTGCTTCGGCCGTGCAGCTCGTCTGGAACCCGCACCCCTGGGAGTACCGTGGCCCGCTGGAGTTGGAGGCGTCGCTGGACTACCGGCCCATCTGGTCGTACCGCGGCCGTGGTGCCGAGTTGCCGGTGGCCCTGCGCGGTCCCGATGGCCAGCTCCATCTCGGGCAGGTCGTCGAGACCGAGCACTCGGCCATGCCCGACTTCCCTTGGCGCAAGCGTGTCGTGGTCCCGGTCACGCTGCCGCCCTGCGGCTGGACCGTCATGGAACTGGCCTGGGAGGAGGGCGCCCAACTGCCCTCCCGGGCCGACGCCCCCACCGCCGCCGGCCGTCTTGGCGAACGGGCCATCGGCAACGACCTCTTCAGGGTGGAGGCCATCCCGGGCGAAGCCGGGGTCAACATCGCTCGCTCCGGGTGCCGCATCTTCACCGGGGCCGGCCTGGGCGTCGTCACGGTGGACGACCCCTGGGGCTCCTGGGGTGGCATGGGCGAGGAGCCGGAGTCCCTCGATCTCTCGACCGTCCGCCAGACGTGGCGCGTGGCCGCCAGCGAGGTCCTCGAAGCCGGCCCCGAACGGGCGACCCTGGCGGTGCGGTTGACCGGCGGCCGGTCGCGGCTTGACCTCCACTTCAGGCTCTACCATTCCCGGCCGGTCGTGGAGGTGTCTGCCCGGCTGTTCCTCGACGAGCGCTCGGCCCGCGTCAAGCTGGTCATGCCGGCCGGCGGCGACCAGGCCACCTTCGAGGTCCTCGGCGGAACGGCCGAGCGCGGTCCTGCAGGGGAGGTCCCCGGCGGCCGCTGGGTCCGGATGCGGACAGCCCAGGGCGCCCTGGGCTTCGCCAGCGACTCCCTGTACGGCTTCGACCTCAAGGACGGCGCCCTGCGGGCCAGCATCGCCCGCGCCAGCCGCTATGCCAATGACACCGTCACCCCCCCGGAGGCCGATCCCTGGCGGCCGGTCGTGGACTGTGGCGAACTGCGCTTCCGCTTCCTGCTGACCACCGGCCCCGAGGCGGAGTCCGGCTTGCCCCGCCTGGCGCGTGAACTGGAGATGCCTCCGGTCGCCCTCTGTGTGGCCCCCAAGGCTGGCGACTTGCCCCGTCACGGGTCGTTGCTGGAACTGCGGCCGGCCGGCCTCCAGCTCCTGGCGCTGAAGCCGGCTGAGGACGGCGATGGCTGGGTCCTGCGCCTGCAGGGGCCCGCCGGTCAGGCGGCCAAGGCGGCTCTCGTCTGGTGCGGCCGGAAGCTCGCCCTGGGTACGGTCGCCCCGGGCGCGATCGTCTCATGGCGTCTGCGCCGCGCCGCGGACGCCTGGCTGGCCGAGCGCGTCAACTCCCAGGAGTGCTGACGCGACGGCCCCCGGCATGGCTATCGGGCGGGTCGGACCGAGCGGACGGATCCGACAGATCCGACAGATCGGTCCGATGCCCCCAACCAGCCCGCGGGGCGCCGCCGCGCCGCAGGCTCAGCCCTTGACCACCCCCAGGGGCTTGAGCCGCACCAGCACCTTGACCAGGTCCTGCTGAGCCGCGATCACGGCCTCGATGTCCTTGTAGGCCAGGGGTGCCTCCTCCAGGTCGTAGAGGCCGGCGCCAGCCTTGGCCTTGCCATGCCCGAACTTGCCCTTGAGGGGCTTCCAGCCGTCGAAGACGATGCCGGCCATGGCCCGGTCACAGGCCTCCTTGCTCAGCGAGCGGCAGGCCTCCTGGCGGCCCATGACGCGGCCGGCTCCGTGCGAGCAGGACATGAACGACTCCGGGTTGCCCAGGCCCTCGACGATGTAGGACGGCGTCCCCATGCTCCCAGGGATGATGCCCGTCTCGCCGGCCTTGGCGGAGGTGGCTCCCTTGCGATGGACCCAGACCTCCTGGCCCAGGTGCCGCTCAGGAGCGGCGTAGTTGTGGTGGATATTGACCTCGCGCCGGAACTGCACCCCCGGCACGACGTGGGCCACCTCGCAGCGGAAGGCGGCCATGATGCGGCGTCGGTTCTCCCGGGCGTAGTCGAGAGCAAAGCCCATGTCGCGGAGATAGGCCTGGCCTTCGGCCGAGTCGGCTCTCAGGAAGGCGAGTTGGCGGTCCGGCAGGGCGATGCCGTGCTGTTCGTTGAGCCGCAGCGCCAACTGGTGGTAGTGCTCCGCGATGCGGTAGCCGAGGTTGCGGGAGCCGCTGTGGATCATCAGCCAGACGAAGCCATCGTCGCCCTGCTGCAGTTCGATGAAGTGGTTGCCCCCGCCCAGGGTCCCGAGGTTGCAGTAGGCCAGGTCCCAGCCGTGCGCATCCACGCCGCCGGGCCGGTGCCCATCGCGGGCATCGAGGGCGTCCCATTGCTGACGCGCCCCGTGCGCATGGCCTTCGCCGACCGGCACCGAGCGCTTGACGCTGTGCAGGATCTGGCGCACCAGTTCGGGTGTCAGCGCGTCCGCCGGGATATCCGTCTGGGCCGCGCCCATGCCGCAGCCGATGTCCACGCCCACGGCGTTGGGGATGACGGCTTCCTGGCAGGCGATCACCCCACCGATGGGCATGCCATAGCCGACGTGGCAGTCCGGCATCAGGGCCACGTGGCCGAGGACCACCGGATGGGAGGCCAGGTTCGCGGCCTGCCGCAAGGCGCTACCCTCGATCGTCTCACACCAGGACTTCACGGGCAGTCGGCCCAGGTCGGTCTTGGCCCACTTCATGGCTATACCCTTTCCATAGCTATACGTTCGGTGTCGCCTCAGTGTCCTGCCGCCGCGCCCAGCCGGACGCTGACGGTTCCGCCCGGCTCCGGTACGGTCTCGATGGCCAGCGGCAGGAACTGGCGGACCGTGTGCAGGTTGGTCTCCGTGTGCAGCGTCAGGGGCAGCGTGCGGAACTCGCCGCCGCCGGCCATAGCCAGCGGCAGCAGCAACTGATCGGCCAGGTGCTGCCCCACCGGCACATCGCTGGCCTCGAACGCCGCGATCTCCGTGGCCAGACGTGAGGCCACCGCCTCGGCGCTCACACCGTGCTGACCGAACCCAGTGAACAACTCCGTGTGGCCCTGGTCATCCGTGATGGCCGCGGAGAGCGTGTTCCCGGGACCGGGGGAGTCCGTGACTCGCTCGGTGCGCACCTCGGCGTCGGTCCAGTCCAGGCGCCGGCGCAGGGCGTCGACCTCGCGGGAGGCCACGTGGTCCGGGACCTTCGAGACCGTGGCGACAATCTCCCGGCGGACCACCGCACCCCGACGCCGCAGCGCCAGTCGCTGCCAGGCTTTGACCGGTTCCACGTGCACCTGGATGCAGCCACCGCCCGCCGGGTAGAAGCCGTGGCGGATCAGCCTGGCCGTGACCCTCGCCCCCATCCGCCGCAGGACCCCCAGAAAGACCCGCTCCAGAAACTCGAAGGGCGGCGCCAGCGGGTTGTGCGTGCCGCCTTCCAGCGCCACCGTCGACGGCCCCGGTGCCAGCAGCAGCGCCGGCAGAATCGTCTGCAGCACCAGCGTGCAGCTCCCGGCGGTGCCCACGGCAAAGCGGTAGTCCCCCGCCCGCACCGGTCCCGGGCGGAAGACCAGGCGCTGGGAGCTGATCTCAGCGCCCTCCAGACGCGCGCCGCCGACCTCGGCGGCCGCCAGCACGGCCGTCAGGTGCTGGCGCATCAGCCCCGGCTTCGGCCGCCGGGCGCGGAGGTTCTCCAGGGCCATCTCCTGGCCGGTCACCAGCGCCAGTGCCAGCGACGTGCGCAGGATCTGCCCACCGCCCTCACCATAGCTGCCATCGATCTTCAGCGTCGTCAGTCTCCAGACCGTCGCCCGCGGCGACCAACAGTGGCGAAACCAGCAACCCCCGGAAGGGCTTTGCTCTACCCGCTGAGCTACGGCTTGCGCCGACGGGATTCGAACCCGTGACCAATGTACTCCCGCCGGCATTCGCGCACCCGGCCGGCAACCTGTCGACCCTGCATCACGCGGCGTTGGCCGCGTCGAGTTGCACTCCTTGGATCTGCCGCACCCACCAGTCCGGCTGGGCCCCGCCCTGGGACACGGCCGCGATCAGCCCGAACACCGGGTCGCCGAACCCGGCCACGTGCAGGACGTCGGTCCCCGGCTTGGCCTGTACGTCCGCGTAGGGCTGGATGTCGATACAGACCATCACCGCTCGCGGGTTGCGGCGCCTGAACTCGGCCCACTCCTGCAGGGTGGCGGTCGGTGCGCCGGTCTTGACCACAGTGTCCACCCATGACTGGTTGTCGGACACGTGGACGACCAGGCCAGCCTTGGCCCGCCGGGCGTTCAGCTCCCGCAGGGGCGCCGAGCAGTTCGTGCCCCCGGAAGGCAGTCCGGCCAGCACCTCGGCATTGGTCAGCACCGAGTCCCGCGGGTTGAGCTGGCAGGGCACCACGTCGTCCGAGAAGGGCAGCACCTGCGTCCCCGGGTTCCGCCGCAGCAGGGCCGCCGCGACCAGGGCGGCCACGTCCACGCACTGCACCGACGAGGTGGCGCCGTGACGGTGCCCCGTCACCGGGGAGCGCATGGAGCCCGACACATCCGGGAACACGTAGACCTGCCCGCTCGTCGCCGGCCGCGGGTGGACCATGCGCACGACGTCCGCCAGCGACGGCGAGCCGCCCACTGCCGCCCGGAAGAGCCCCTCATCGTCCTGCGCCGCCAACCGGTTGCGGCAAGTCGCGCCTGGCGCGTCGGCTCTATGACCTCAAGCGGGCGCGCGGACTGCTGGCGGAGACCGCCCCCTTCGTCGAGGTCAACTGTGCCACCCTACGCGGCGACACGGCCATGTCCACCCTTTTTGGGCACTGCCGGGGTGCGTTCACCGGGGCGTCGGAGGACCGGGTTGGCTTGCTGCGCAGTGCGGATGGCGGTCTGCTCTTCCTGGACGAGGTGGGCGAGCTTGGGCCTGACGAGCAGGCCATCCTGCTGCGTGCGGTCGAGGAGAACCGCTTCTTCCCCCTGGGCGCCGATGCGGAGGTCGAGAGCGACTTCCAGCTCGTCTGCGGCACCAACCGCGACCTGCGCGAGGCGGTGGCGGCAGGCCGGTTTCGCGAAGACCTGCTGGCGCGGATCCAGCTCTGGACCTTCCGCCTGCCGGGCCTGCGGGAGCGGCGTGAGGACATCGAGCCCAACCTCGACTACGAGCTGGACCGGTTCGCCCAGACAACCGGCCGGCGGGTCACGTTCAACCGCGAGGCCCGGGCGCGGTTTCTGGCCTTTGCCGGGTCCCCGGAGGCGCTCTGGGAGGCGAACTTCCGCGACCTCAACAGCGCCGTGGTGCGCATGGCAACCTTGGCCCCTGGCGGCCGCATCAGCACCGACCTCGTGGCCGAGGAGACCGACCGCCTGCGGCAGGGGTGGCACCGGCCCGGAACCGGGGCTGGTGGGCAGGAGGCGGCCCTGGCGGCCCTGGCGGCGCTGCTAGGGGCCGAGGCTGTGGCGGGGCTGGACCCGTTCGATCGGCTCCAGCTTGCGGTCGTGGTGCGGGTCTGCCGGGAGTCGGCCTCGCTGTCGGGCGCCGGGCGGGCGCTGTATGCTGTCTCGCGGCTGCGCAAGGCGACGGCCAACGACGCGGACCGCCTGCGCAAGTACCTGGCCCGGTTCGGGCTGGACTGGGCAACGCTGCGGGCCCAGGCAGAGCCCGGAGCAGGATGTTCGACGCCGGGCTGAGGGGTCGGCGCGGCCACGCGTGCCTGGCCCCCGGGTCGCGCGGCGGCCGATCGGTGCGTCCGGCCGGTCTGCCGGCCGCCGGTCACCAACGGGCTTCGACGCAGCCGTGCACCCTCAGGGGCGGGACGTCCACGACCCGGCGGCCGTCATCCGCCGTCTGCCACGGCAAGTGGGTGCCGTCGGGTTGCCAGCGCAGGCTCGGGGGCCTGTGGGATACCCTGATCGGGGTGCTGGCCGACCCCCGTCACCGTGGCGGGGGTATGCATGTCGAAGTGGATCTTGTGGACGACGTCGGCGTGCCCGTTCTGCATGGGCCCTCATTCGTCCTCGATGACGTCCCGCGGCAGGTCGCTCACCAGTTGCGTCAGTTCGTCGAACTTGAAGTCGATATCCATCACCGCCACCACGGCCCCGGCGCCGTCCCGGATGGGTTGGGCGAAGGTCATGATGAGCTTGCCGGTGAAGCGTGAGAAGCAAAGGTCCGACGCGAACGACTGGCCGGTGCTGACGACCTCCTGGAACCAGTCGTGGTCGGAGAAGTTCTCCGTCAGCAGCGGCCGGAAGAGGGCCTTCTCGCCGCGCTGCGTATGGACCTGGGTCAGGCGGCGGCCGTTCATGTCGGTGAGGGCCAGCAACTGGATGGCCGGCTCCGCCTTCACCACCTGGCGCAGGAAGCGCTCCATGCGTCGGGGGTCCATGCTGAGCACGTCGGGCGACGCACTGATGCGTTCGGCCAGGACGCTGCCCTTGTGCTGGGCTGCCTTCCTGAATCGTTGGAACTCGCTCTCGAAGAGGCTGGGCACATGGCGCTTGGCCTGGGCGACCATCTCGTCGGTACTGATGCCGGTGGTGCGGCCCCGGGCGTACTGCTCGCTGACCCAGTCGTTGATCCGGCGCACGCCGGGATGGCGCTTGCTGATGGGCTCGAACTCATGGTCTCGAGCGACCTTCTGGGCGTACTCGTTCAGCCAGTGGGCAATGCCGGCCATGCCGGATTTGTCGGTGATGCCGACGTGCACGGGACGCTTCAGCAGAGCGCTGGTGTCGAAAATGTTGTAGATCTCTTCGTGCTTCAGGACCCCGTCGATGTGGATGCCTGCCCGGGTGGTGTTGAACTCGGCGCCCACGAAGGGGTAGTTCTCCGGGATCTCGGCGTGCACCTCGGTGCGGTAGTACTCGGCGATCTCGGTGATGACGGTCGTGTCGATGCCACAGGCGTCGCCCATGAGCCCGATGTACTCCACGATGGCGCCTTCCAGGGGCGGGTTCCCGGTCCGTTCACCGAAGCCCAGCAGGGAGGCGTTGAGGCTGCTGACGCCGTACAGCCAGGCCGTGGCCGCGTTCGCGTGCACCTTGTGGAAGTCGTTGTGGCCGTGCCACTCCAGGAGTTGGGGCGGCATGCCCAGCTCACGCCGGAAGGCCCGTGCGAGCTTCGGCACGCTGCGCGGCAGGGCCGCCCCGGGGAAGCTCAGGCCGTAGCCCATGGTGTCGCACAGCCGGATCTTGATGGGGATACCGCTCTCCTGGCTGAGCTTCGTCAACTCCTCGGCAAAGGGCAGGCAGAACCCATAGATGTCCGCCCGCGTCACGTCCTCGAAGTGGCAGCGCGGGACGATGCCCACCGCCAGCGCCTCTTTGACCACGGCCAGGTAGTCGTCCATCACCCGGCGCCGCGTCTTGCGCAGTTTCAGGAAGATGTGGTAGTCCGAGACGCTGGTCAGGATGCCGGTCTCCTTGAGCCCCAGGGACTTCACCAGCTTGAAGTCCTCGGCATTGGCGCGGATCCAGCCCGTGACCTCGGGGTAGGGGTAGTTCAGTGCCAGGCAGCCCTCCAGGGCCTCCCGGTCCCGGTTGCTGTAGACGAAGAACTCGCACTGCCGGATGACGCCCCGCGGGCCGCCCAGGGCGTGCATGAGCCGGTACAGCGCCACGATGTGCTCGGGCTTGTAGGGCGGGCGGGCCTGCTGGCCATCCCGGAAGGTGGTGTCGGTAATCCAGATCTCCTCGGCCGGGTCTGGGGCTTCCAGGATTCCGTCGAAGACGATCCGCGGGACCGTGGTGTAGGGGAACTGGTCCCGCAACAGGTTCGGCTCCCTGACATCGTCCAGCGTGAAGCCGTCCGTGTGCGCGGTCTGTGGCCTGAAGCACCAGTTGCCCACGGTCCCCGCCTTTCTCTGTGGCCAAGCCGGCAGTACCCCATGCATCGCGATCCCGTGCCTTCCACCCCCCTGAGAGTGGACCCCGTTGGCGTTGCCCGACGCAATGGCCAATATGCCTCGCCAGGCCATTTTGTCCTGTCGGTCGGACATAAATCAGACAGTTACAAGCCTGGAAATGTCGAGTGTGCGTCCTCGGCTACCTGCCCCGGCTAACCTCTGGGCTGTCTTGGTGCATCGCGCCTGATATCGGTTCAACGTCTGTCGTGGAGCCTGGGCCGGTACCGCGCCCTGCGGTCGCGCAGTCCCCGGTCTTCCGGCTGGAGCGCCCACGCCTGCCTGCGCGTACACGCAGACAGGGCCTCGTGGGCATGGCCGCGGGGGCGTTCGCCCCTGTGGCCGCGGCCGGTCCAGCAAGGCACTGCGGCTGACGTCCAAATGGCATGGGCTGGCATGGGGCCCTGTCGTCGGCGTGCGGGCCCGGGTCGCACGCCGTCCGTGGAACCTCGGGGCCCGGGGCTTGTCTTTCACTCCTCAGTTGCTGGAACTGCCGAAGCGACACGATGTCGGCGCGGCGGCGGTATCGCGCCTGGGCCAATACGGGGGTAGGGCGCCGCGTCAACTAGCTACAACGGAGTTCAAGGAGTTGTGCTGGTATGAGCGTTGACGTCAAGCAGATCGGCGAGCGGGTGACCCAGGAGAGCGTCCTCCTGGCGCAGGTGCGTGCGGAGATCGGGCGGGTGATCGTGGGCCAGGGCGAGCTGGTGGACCGGCTGCTGCTGGCGCTGCTGTGCAACCACCACGTGCTCATCGAGGGGGTCCCCGGGCTGGCCAAGACGCTCACGGTCACGACCCTGTCCCGCTGTATCCAGACGAGTTTCCGGCGCATCCAGTTTACGCCGGACCTGTTGCCGGCCGACCTGGTGGGCACCCAGATCTACAACCCCAAGACGGGCGACTTCTCGACCCGGAAGGGGCCTGTCTTCGCCAACCTGATCCTGGCCGATGAGATCAACCGGGCTCCTGCCAAGGTCCAGAGCGCCCTGCTGGAGGCCATGCAGGAACGCCAGGTGACCATCGGCGAACAGAGCTTCCGGCTGGATGAGCCCTTCATGGTGCTCGCGACCCAGAACCCGGTTGAGCAGGAGGGCACGTATCCGCTGCCCGAAGCCCAGGTGGACCGCTTCATGCTCAAGCTCAAGGTGACCTATCCTTCGCGCGAGGAGGAGCTGAAGATCCTGCGGCGCATGGCCAGCAGCACCCCCAAGCTCGAGGTGAAGCCCGTGCTGACACCCAAGGACATCCTGCGGCTGCGGACGCTGACGGACGACGTCTATATGGATGAGAAGATCGAGGAGTACATCGTCTCCCTCGTCGAGGCCTCCCGCGACCCGGCCCGCTTCGGGCTGACGATGCCCGCGCCGGACACCAAGCAGGCTCCTACGCCCCTGGGGCAGTTGATCCGCTACGGGGCCAGTCCCCGCGCCAGCATTTACCTGGCCATGGCAGCGCGGGGTCAGGCCCTGTTGGACGGCCGTGGCTACGTCACGCCCCAGGACGTCAAGTCCATCGCCATGGACGTGCTGCGCCACCGGGTGATGATCACCTACGAAGCCGAAGCCGAAGAGAAGACCAGCGAGGATATCGTGCGTCGCATCCTCGACGGCGTCAAAGTCCCATGATTCCCCGGGAACTCGCTCGCAAGATCCGGTATATCCAGATCTACACGACCAAGGCCGTCAACGACGTCCTGGCCGGCGAGTACCACAGCGTCTTCAAAGGCCGGGGCATGGAGTTCGACGAGGTCCGCGAGTACCAGCCCGGCGACGAGGTGCGCTCGATCGACTGGAACGTGACGGCCCGCATGGGGCATCCCTACATCAAGCGCTACCGCGAGGAGCGCGAGCTGACGGTGGTGTTTCTGGTGGATCTGTCGGCCTCGGGGGCCTTCGGGACCGCGGGCAGGATGAAGAACGAGGTGGCGGCGGAGATCTGTGCCCTGCTGGCATTCTCCGCCATCAAGAACAACGACAAGGTCGGCCTGATCGTGTTCACCGACCAGGTGGAGTTGTCCATCCCTCCGGCCAAGGGCACGCGGCACGTGCTGCGGCTGATCCGGGACCTGCTCGAGTTCCGGCCGCGCCAGGCCCAGACTGACATTGCCGGTGCCCTGGAGTACTTCGGTCGGGTCACCCCGCGGCGCTGCGTGGCCTTCCTGGTCTCCGACTTCATCGGCCAGGGCTTTGACCGGCGGCTGCGGGGGCTGGGCCGGCGGCACGACCTCATCGCCATCTCGGTCACAGACCCGCGCGAGGTCGGTCTGCCCGACGTTGGCCTGATCGAGCTGGAGGATGCCGAAACGGGCGAGGTCACGCTGCTGGACACGTCCAGCCCCGCCGTACGCCGGCGCTACGCGGGGCTGGGCGCAGCCCGGGCGCTGGCCCTGAAGGACGCGTTCCGAGGCATGGGTGTGGACCAGATCGAGGTGATGACCGACCGGGACTACGTGCGTTCGCTGGTGGCCTTTTTCCGCGGTCGTGAGCGACGTCTGCGGGTGTGAGGGTCGAGGGTCGAGGAGTCTGGCGTCGGAAGTCCGGAGTCCGGCGTCCGGCGTCACGGGGTCAGGGCGCGAGGGTCGAGTGGCGAAGGTCGAGGGTCTGTAGGGGCACTGGGTATGCCAGATCAACTGAATCTCTCGGTACCGGGGACGCCCGCGCCGACGCCGGCGCGTGGCGGGCGGGGGCTGGCGGTGTTGGTGGTGCTGGGGGTGGTCCTCCAGGTGGCTCTGCTCGCCCTGGTGTGGCGTGGTCAGTGTGCCGCGTCTGGGCGCGTCGGGACGGCGTCGGGGGCAACGCTGAGCGTCGATGCCCGGCGCGAGCTGGCCCTCAAACTGGAGAAGCAGGGCCTGACCGAGAGCGCCGTAGCCGCCTGGCAGGAGTACCTGGCGCTGAAGGGTGGCGAGAAGGACAAGGCCGCCGAGATCTGGTACCGCATCGGGACCCTCTGGCAGGACGCCGGGCAGTATGACCAGGCCCTGGCCGCCTACTACACCTCCGAGAGCTATGGCCGCTTGCCCAGCCTGGAGAGCGAGATCGGCCGGCGCGTGCAGGAGTCCCTCGATGCCCTCGGCAAGTACGCGGCCCTGCGCTATGAACTCAAGGACCGCACCACCGTCGGTGGCGAGGCCGGTGCCGGCGACGAGGTGGTGGCTGAGATCGGGCCCCGGAAGATCACCAAGGCCGACCTGGACCGCATCATCGAGACCCAGATCAACGACCAGCTCGAACGCTTCGGTCAGGCGCTCCCGCCGGAACCGCGCGACCAGCGCAAGGCCGAGTTGATGAAGCAGTTCGCCGACAACCGGCTGCGGGTCCAGGTGCTGGGGCAGTACCTGACCGAAGAGGTGCTCTGTCGCAAGGCCCGCGAGGAACGGCTTACGGATGACCCAGCGGTGCGCGGGCGCCTGCAGGAGGCCGAGCGCAGCCTCCTCGCCGGCGAGCTCGTGGCCCGCGAGGTCACCGGCAAGGTGACCATCACCCCCGGCGACGTGAAGACCTACTACGAGGCGAACAAGCAGGAGTTCAAGGTCCCCGAGCGGGCCCGGGTGGCCCACATCCAGGTGGCCGATGAGGACAAGGCCAAGGCGTTGATCACGAGCCTCGGCGAGGGGCAGCCCTTCGAGGAGATGGCCAAGACCCTGAGCCAGGACAGCCAGAGCGCCCCCAAGGGCGGCGCCCTGGGCGGGCCCGTGATCGCCGGGCGGGACGAGGCCCCTGGCGTGGGTCGTATCGAGGGCCTCTCGACGGCGGTTTTCGCGACGGCCGCGGGCAGCGTGGTGCAGGAGCCCCTGCGCTCAGCCAGGGGTTGGCATGTGCTGAAGGTCGTGGAGCGCCTGCCGGAGTCCCTCCCGTCCTTCGAAGAGGCGCAGCAGGATGCCTACCAGCGCCTGAACAGCGCCAAACAGCGGGAGGTCCAGGAGGCCCTGATCCGCGATCTCTACAAGGCCTATGATGTGACCCTGCACCAGCGCGCCCTGGGCCTCGCCGAGGACCCCGCCGCCGGTGGTGACAAGCCGGCACCCGCGCCGGCCAAGCCCTGAGGAACCCGGCCTCCGTGTCCGCCCGATCCACACGCGTCGACTTGGTGAAGGCCCTCCTGCGAGGGCTGGCGTGCCTGCTGCTCGGCGCCGCGCTGGCCGTGGGCTGCCGCGGGCGCACCGCGGCGGCAGGGGCCGAGGCCGCGGCTGCCGCCAAGGGGGTCACCAAGGAGGCCAGCAGCGGGCCGCTGACGGTTCGGGTCAGCCTGGACCGCCAGGAGATCACCCTCGCCGATCAGCTCCAGTTCACCGTGACCGCCGAGTGTGACGAGGGCTACGAGGTGGTCCTGCCGAAGTTTGGCGAGGGCCTGGAGCAGTTCCTCATCCGCGAGGCCCGTACCGAGGACCCGCGCCTGGTGGGGGCAGGCCGCACGCAGACCGGCCGTGTCTACACCCTCGAACCGCTCGTGTCCGGCACCTACCCGCTGAAGCCTGTGACCCTCACCTTCGGCAAGCGGGGCGAGGAGAAGCCCGATGCCCATAGCCTGGAGACCCCGGAGCTGAGCGTCACGGTGACATCGCTGCTTCCTGAGGACGTGGCCAAGCTGGACGTCGAGGATATCGTCGGGCCCCAGGACTTGCCGCGTCCGCCCCTGCAGCGGCTCTGGGGGTGGCTGGCGGGCGCCCTGGCGGTGACGGCGGTGGCGGGGGTGCTGTGGGCGCGGCGTCGGCGAGCCGTGGCGGCTGCGGCGGCGCCACGGCCGGCTCATGAGGTGGCCTACGACGAGTTGCGGGCCCTGGTCGCGCGGGACCTGCCCGGACAGGGCCTGCTGAAGGAATTCTACCGTGAGGTGTCCGCCATCCTCCGGCGCTATATCGAGAACCGTTTTGCCCTCCATGCTCCGGAACGGACGACCCAGGAGTTCCTCGCCGAACTCAGCCGCGACGCGAGCCTGGCTCCGCCGCACAAGGAGTTGCTCAAGCGCTTCCTGAACCACTGCGACCTGGTGAAGTTCGCCGAGATGGTCCCCGAACGCCAGCAGGTCCAGGAGACGTTTGACCGCTGCAAGGAGTTCATCGAGCAGACGCGGGCTGACCTGGCAGAACCCCAAGGAGGCAGCTCGCCGTGATGCGGTTCGAGTCACCGTGGGTGCTGGTGCTGGTCCTGCTGGTCCCGCTGGTCCAGTGGCTTGGCGCGCGCCGGCGTCGGCGGGCGGTGGTGCGTTTCTCCTCGATCGCAGCCGCCTTGCAGGCCGGGCAGTCCTGGCGCCAGGTGCTCTCGGCGGCGCCCGCGGGGGCCCGGCTTCTGGCGCTGCTGCTCATGGTCCTGGCGCTGGCGCGGCCGCAACTGGGCCGGGAGCAGATCCGCGACGTCAGCAAGGGCATCGCCATCATGATGGTCGTGGACCGGTCGGGGTCCATGTCCCAGGAACTCTCCTTCCGCGGTCAGATGCAGAACCGGCTGGAGGTGGTCAAGCAGGTCTTCAAGGAATTCGTGGCGGGCAATGGCCGTGCGCTCAAGGGCCGGCCTGGGGACCTCGTCGGCATGGTCGCCTTCGCGCGCTACGCCGACACGGTCTGTCCCCTGACCCTGGGCCATGGCGCCCTGGAGCACTTCCTGACCAACGTTCACCTCGTGAACCGTCGCAGCGAAGACGGCACCGCCATCGGTGACGCCGTGGCTCTGGCCGCGGCCCGCCTCAAGACCGCGGAGGAGACCCTGGCACGGCAGACGGGTGAGAGCGCCGATGCCTATGCCATCAAGAGCAAGGTCATGGTTCTGCTGACCGACGGGGAGAACAACTGTGGCGAGCGCACCCCTGAGGAGGCCGCGGCCCTGGCCGCCGGGTGGGGCATCCGCATCTACACCATTGCGGTCACCGGCGGCGAGGCGCAGCGGCTCATCGGCGGCCTGATCGGGGCGGTGATGCTGCCCGGCTTCGGCCCCCGGATCGATACGAGCACCCTGGAGATGCTGGCCTCGACGACCGGCGGCCAGTTCTTCAAGGCCGAGAATGCCCGCAGCCTGGAGGAGGTCTACCAGCAGATCGACCGGCTCGAACGCAGCGAGGTGGAATCCCTGCGGTTTGTGGACTACCGGGAGGTCTACCCCTGGTTTGTGGTGGCAGCGCTGGGGCTGGTGGTGCTGGAGGTGCTCTTGCGCAGCACCCTCTTCAGGAGGCTGCCGTGAACGAAGCCAGGTTCCAGGCGGTGCAGTGGCTGTTCGCGCTGTGGGGCCTGCCGCTGCTGGCGGCGGTGTTCGCCTACGCGGCGCACCGTCGGCGCCGAGCGCTGGCGCAGTTCGCCGACACCGCCCTGCTGCCGCGGCTGACGGGGTCTGTGAGCGTCGTGCGTCGGCGCTGGAAAGCCGGACTGGTCCTGCTGGGCTGCGGGTTGCTGATCGTGGCCCTGGCCCGGCCCCAGTGGAATCCCAAGCCCAAGACGGTCCAGCGTCAGGGCCGCGACGTGGTGTTCATCCTCGACGTGTCCCGCAGCATGCTCTGCGATGACCTCATGCCCAATCGCCTGGAGCGCGCCAAGCTGGCCATCGCGGACTGCATCGAGGTGCTCGACGGGGATCGCGTCGGCCTGATCACCTTTGCCGGCAGCGCCGTGGTCACGTGCCCGCTGACCATGGACTACGGGTTCTTCCGTATGATGCTCAACCAGGTGGGCACCGACTCCGTCTCGCGCGGCGGCACCAAGATCGGCGATGCCATCCGCCGGGCTATGGACGACGTCTTCGACGCTCGTGAACGCCGCTACAAGGACATCGTGCTGATCACGGACGGCGAAGACCATGACAGCTTCCCCGTCGAGGCGGCCCAGAAGGCTGGCGAAAACGGCATCCGCCTGCTGGCCGTGGGCCTGGGCGACGAGAACGAGGGCCGGCCCATCCCTGTCACGGACGAACGCGGGCAGCGGGGCTACCTCGAGTACCAGGGGCAGCGCGTCTTCAGCCGTCTCGACGGGGACACGCTCCGCAAGATGGTCAACGCGACGCCCGGTGGCAAGTACCTGCCGGTGGCCGTCGGCGACATCAACCTTGACGCGGTCTACGTCAACCTCATCGGCGAAGCCGAGAAGCGCGAGGTGGAATCCCAGACCATCAAGCGCTACGAGGAGAAGTACCAGATCTTCCTGGCCGGTGCGTTCCTGCTGTTTTGCGTGGAGGCGGTGCTGAGCGAGCGCCGACGGTCCTCATGAGGCGGAGTCGAGTCCATATCTTGGTGGCTGGCTTGGTGCTGGTGCTGTGCAGCGCGGCGGTCCTGGCGGAGTCGGCGCGGGGCCTGGTGCGGCGGGGCAACCGGGCCTACGAGGCCGGGCGTTTCGACGAGGCCATGAAGGCCTACGAGCAGGCCGATGTCGAGAGCCCCGAGTCGCCGGTGGTCGCCTTCAACCAGGGCACCGTGAAGTACCGCGCCGAGGACTTCGCGGCGGCCCGCGAAGCGTTCCAGAAGGCGGCCAAGGGGAGCCGTGACCCGCGCTTCGAGGCCAAGTGCCGCTATAACCTGGGCGACTGCTGGTTTCGCGAGGTCCGGCGGCAGATGGACAGCGATCTGGCCAAGGCGGTCGAGGCCTGCGAACGCAGTGTGGACGAGTACCAGGCCGCCCTGGCGCTGGACCCCCAGCTCGAGGCCGCCCGCCGCAACATCGAGGTCGTCCGGCGGCTCTGGAAATCCATCCTGGACGAGCAGAAGCGCCGCCAGGAGGAACAGAAGGCACAGCAGGAGCAGCAGCAGAAGCTCGCCGAGCAGCTCAAGCAGCTCATCGAGCGCCAGGAACAGGCCGCCGGCCAGAGCGCCGAACTGGCCAAACAGCAGGCCTCCGAGGGCCCCAGCCAAGCCGTGCAGCAGCAGGCCGCGGCCCAGGCCGGTAGCCAGACCCAACTGGGGAAGGATACCCAGGCCTTTGCCGACACCCTGCAGCAGACGGCCGCCCAGGCCCAGCCCCCCCAGGCGGCCCCTGGGACCGCCGCGGCCCCGCAACCCCAGCCTGCGGCCCCGCAGCATCCGGCGCTGTCTCACCTGCAGGAGGCCCGGCAGGCCCAGGATCAGGCGGTCCAGAAACTCGGCCAGACCCAGCCAGGCGCTGCCACCGACGACCAGAAACAGGCCGCCGAGGCCCTCCGCAAGGCCCTCGAGAGCATGTCGCAGAAGCAGGATGGCCAGCAGGGCCAGCAACCCCAGCAGGGGCAGCAGCAGCAGCAGGAGCCGAAGCAGCAGGACCAGGGAAAGGACCCGCAGAACGGGGAGGAACAGAAGCCGGGCCAAGAGCAGGAAGAGAAGCAGGGGCAAGAGCAGGAGCAAGGGCAGGGGCAGGGGCAGGGGCAGGGAGAGGAGCAGGCGCAGCAACAGGAGGCCCAGGAGGGCGGGGAAGAGAACCAGGACCCCAAGGACCGGCAGCAGGCCAGGGCCCGTCTTGCCGATGAGGACGCCCGCGACATATTGGACCACGAGAAGCGGAACCGGGACCGACGCACGGCGGGCGAGCAGCGTGGCCTGGCTCCTGTGGACAAGGACTGGTGAGTGGTGGTGAACGGCAGAGCCCAGGACCTCGGCATCCGCGGCGGCCTCCGTTGGGGGGTTGCCGTCTGGGTGCTTGGTGTGCTGGCCGCCTTCGGGGCTCCCGGGCCGGACCTGCTGCAGGTCCAGTTGGCCATCGAAGCGCAGGACATCTATACCGATCAGCCCGTCGTCTTCCAGATCACGGTGACGGGCGAGGACCAGCCGGAGCCCCCGGACCTGGCCGCCGTTGCCACGGACTTCGCCGTGCAGTTCCTGGGGGCGTCGCCCAACAGCAGTACCCAGATCTCGGTCATCAACGGCCGGGTCAGCCGGGTCGCGAAGACCGAGACCGTCCTGTCCTACCGCCTGACGCCCAGGAAGGCCGGGCAGCTCACGATCCCCTCCTTCGTGGTCCGGGCCGGCGCCAAGCAGGCCATGACCCAGCCCGTGCCGGTGCGCGTGCGGGATGCCGCCGCGGCGGCCGGCCCCGGGGACGCCCCTGGCCCCATCACCCTGAGGATGGCGCTGTCGAAAGAGACCGTCTGCGTTGGCGAACCGGTGGTGGTCACCTGGACGTGGACGGTCGGCGCCCAGGTGCGCGGTTTCGAGACGCAGTTGCCGGTATTCGCGGAGAAGGCCTTCGACTTCCCCAAGATCGAGCCGACGGTGGACCCGCGCATCCCGCGGGACCGGTACCTGGCCATCGCGCTTCCCGACGGTCGCCAGCTCGTGGCCCTGCAGACGCCGCGGCGCACGGCCACGGGTACGGTCACCGACGTGGTCTTCAGCCAGGTCCTCATCCCGCAGGAGGCCGGCACCTTCACTCTGCCGAAGTCGACACTCCTCTGTGAGGTGGTCACTGGGGCGCAGCCCGCCCGGCGCCGGCAGGGGCCCTTCGGCGATCCCTTCTTCGATGGTGCCTTCGGCCAGCGCGAGACGGTCCGGCGCATGGCCGTGGTCTCCAATGAGCCGACGTTGGCCGTGCGGCCACTGCCTGAACAGGGCCGTCCCCCAGGCTTTGCCGGCCACGTGGGCCGCTACCAGATGCGGGTCAGCGCTGAGCCCACCGAGGTCAACGTCGGAGATCCCATTACCGTGACCATCGAGGTGTCTGGGCCGGCCTACCTGGACAAGGTCGAGGGCCCTGACCTGGACGCCCACGAAGAGCTCAACCGCGACTTCCGCGTCTCGCCGCCGGAGCCCGGTATCGTGCAGGACGACATCAAGGTCTTCAAGCGGGTCCTGCGGGCCAAGAACGCCGACGTGACTGCCATCCCCGCCCTGCGGTTGCCGTACTACGACTCCGAGGCGCAAGAGTACCGCGTGGCGGAGTCTGCGCCCATTCCGGTGACGGTGAAGGCTGTCAAGGTCGTGACCGCTCTGGACGCCGAGGGGACCAGTGCCCCGGTCAGCGATGCCGGCCGTAAGCTGCAGGCCTGGAGCCGAGGCATCGCGGCGAACTACGAGGACCTGGACGCGCTGGCGGACCAGCACGTCGGCGCCGACGCCTGGCTGCACTCGCCGCTCTGGGGTGCGGGTCTGGTGTTGCCCCCGGTGCTGTACGTGGCGGTGCTGTCGACGGCCGCCAGCATCCGGCGCCGGAACGCCGACCCGGCCGCGCGCCGGGCCCGGCAGGCGCTGTCGAGAGCGCGGCGCGAGCTCAAGGCCTCGGCCGCGGCCGCTGACGACGCGCCTGCCCGCATCCTGGAGGCGTTGCGGGAGTACTTCGGGGCTACGCTGCGGCTCAGCGCCGGAGCCCTGGTCTTCCGCGACATCGAAGGGCAACTGCGCGAGCGCGGTGTCGCCGACGAGGACCTGGCC
>Ga0172371_10000434_pt1 | contig 64356 bp, 58 predicted proteins | sample Lak12m_FD_114543 | JGI IMG/M metagenome (GOLD analysis project Ga0172371, IMG submission 114543) | Freshwater microbial communities from Kabuno Bay, South-Kivu, Congo - kab_022012_12m | ecosystem: Environmental > Aquatic > Freshwater > Lake | place: Democratic Republic of the Congo: South-Kivu... | reverse complement strand
ACTATGTCCTTTCCAGCCATAATGCCCCCCTCTCAAAGGGAGAATTACAGCCTTAAACTAGGACATTTCTACTTTGGTAGCTTAGGACATTCTCATTTTGGCGGAACAGAACATTTTTGAATAAATTCTATCGGAGCCATGGGGATGTAAAATTCCCTTGACTTGCCGAGTCGCACTTCTTTATCTTCACTCTTCCTGGGGACGGGCACCCATCCCGGGAAACGTTCCTTCCCGCATCGGTGGGGACGGCACCGCCCGGAGGAAGTGGAGCTCCCAAAGGGCGAAAACCCGGGACCGATTGACACGACGGATGTTGAACCCGCCGTGGTGAACACCAGTCCAATGGGCGGGCGCATCAGGCGGAACGGGGTTCTTCGTCAGTGACGCTTACATAAAGGGATAGATCATGGCAGACGAAAACCGGACACGGGCCCTCCTTCTTCTGGCCGCTACAGCGTTCCTCTGGAGCCTGGGAGGCGTGCTCATCAAATGGGTCTCCCTGCCTCCAATGGCTGTTGCCGGCTTCCGGAGCGCCATCGCCTTTCCGGTGCTCCTGGTCTTCTTCCGGTGGCGCACCGTCAATTTCTCGGCGATCCAGCTTGTCGGCGGGGTCTGTTACGCGGCGACGGTCATCTTCTTCGTTTACGCGACCAAGCTCACCGCCGCGGGCAACGCCATTCTGCTGCAGTATACGGCTCCGGTCTACGTGGCCCTTTTCTCCGGATGGCTGCTCAAGGAAAGGATACGATGGTTCGACTGGGCGGCCATCGTCGCCGTGCTCTGCGGGATGTCCATGTTTTTTATGGACCAATTGAGCTCCGGCGAGATGACCGGCAATCTCCTGGCGATCGTCTCCGGTGTTGCCTTTGCCTCACTGGTGCTTTCCCTGCGCAAGCAGAAGGACGCCTCACCGGCAGGCTCCGCGATCCTGGGCAACCTGCTGACAGCCCTCATCTGCCTGCCCTGGATGGCGGAATCCTGGCCGGGGGCAACGGACTGGAGCCTGCTGGCATTTCTGGGTGTGTTTCAACTCGGGCTGTCCTATATCTGCTATGCGGTGGCCATCAAAAAGGTGACCGCCATGGAGGGCATCCTCATTCCCATGCTTGAACCGGTCCTGAATCCGGTTTGGGCGTTTCTCTTCCTGGGGGAGAGGCTCGGTCTATGGGCGCTTGTCGGCGGATTTGTGGTCGTCCTCTCCATCGTCTTCCGCAGCGTCATGGTATCCCTGAAAGTCCGCCTCCCGGGATAGGCCCCCTTGTTCGCAGCCTTTTTCATCGAGCCGGCAGCGAGGAAAGCAGCAGGCGGCCTCAGCGGACGAGATTGGAGAGGACCAGCACCGTCCCGTAGGGAAACAGGGTAAGAAGGATCAGGGTCACGATGTAAGCCGGGATATAGTACAGGGCCCCCCGGAAAACCGTGGAGAGAGGAATGCTGCCGGCCATGGCCGCCACGACATAGCAGCAGATCCCGATCGGCGGCATGATCGCGCCCATGGTCGTGACGATCGTGATCACCTGGCCGAACCAGATCGGGTCGTATCCCACTCCCACCACAAGCGGATAGAAGATAGGCAGCGACACAAGCAGAAAAGCCAGCGCGTCCATGATGCAGCCGCCCACGATGTAGCAAAAGAGGATCAGGACCAGGAGGAGCTCCCGGGGGACCGCCAGGGAACCGATCCAGCCGGCCGCCTCAAAGGGGAGTCGCGTGATGGCCAGGAATCTTCCGAAGATCACCGCCCCGGCGATGATCATGAAGACCATGCAGGAGATCCTAACCGTATCGCCGACCGCGGAGAGGAATCCTTTCCAGGAGAGCTTCCGCCTGGCCAGACAGATGGCCAATCCCAGCGTGCAGCTCACCGCCGCCGCTTCCGTGGCGGTCACCACGCCGGTAAAGAGGGCATACATGATGATGGCGAACAGGGCGATGATGTCCAGCGCTTCAGGTAGGGCCGCGAAACGCTCCTTCCAGGTGCTCCGCTCCGCCGCGGGCCCCCAGTCGGGGTGGCGCCGGCAGATCACCCAGACGGTCGCCGCGATCAGCACGGTCGCGATGGCGCTGGGAATCACGTTTCCGAAAAATAGTTTGCCGATCGACTGCCCCGTGTAGATTCCGTAAACGACCAGGACGATGCTGGGCGGGATCAGGACGCCGAGCGTTGCGCCGGCGGCCACCGAACCGGCATTCAGGATGGGATTGTAACGGTATTTCTTCATTGCCGGAATGGCGACCGTGCTCATCGTCGCCGCGGTCGCCGTATTCGAGCCGCTGATCGCGGAGAAGGCGGCACAGGCCATGATCGTCGTGATCGCCAGCCCTCCGCGGTAATGGCCGAACCAGCGGTTCGTCGCGTGGTAGAGGCTGTCGTTGTAACCGGCGTAGTGGACGAACTCCCCGACAAGGATGAACATCGGGATCACCGTGAGGCCGTAGCCGGAGAAGATGTTCCACATCTCCCCGCCGATCATCCCCAGGGCCGCCGTAAACGAGGTCGCAGCGGCAAGGCCAAAGAAGCCGACGATTGCCATCGTGAAGCCTGCCGGGATCCGCAGCAGAAAGAGGGCGGCGAACATGACCACGATCCCGGCGACCCCCAGAAACGGTCCGTTCATGGCGCCTCCCTCTCCTTCCGGAATGTCCGGACGATGTCCAGAAGGCAGGTCAGCGTCAGAATACCAAAGCCAAGCGCCACACCGAAGATGAAGGGATGGTAGACGATCTTGAGCGTCTCGGACACCTCTCCCGCGGTCATGATCCGCGCCCCCCAGACAGACACCTGCCAGGAGACGATCCCGAAGAAGACCGCGCTGATCCCGGCGGAAAGCGCATCGACGACGCATCTCACCGGCCGAGAATAGCGGGAAGAGAGGATATCCACGACGATATGGCCTTTGCGACGCTGCGTGGAGGCAAGGGCAAAGGCGACCCCGATCGCCCCCAGGAAGGAGACGATCTCATAGGTCCCCCGGAAAGGGGCATGAAAGATCCTGAAAACCACGTTGGTCGTGGCCAAGAGCATCAGCGCCAGAACGGCGGCGCCGCTCATGACCAGCAGGATCCGGCCCAGCAGCTGATCGATCTTCTCCAGCGTCGCCATCATTTCCCTTTTTTATCGTACTTCTTCATCAGCTGTTCGATTTCCGCGATGATCTCCGCGCCGGGAAGCCCCTGAGCGCTCACCTTCTTCACATAACCATCGATCATCGGCTTCACGAGAGTCTTGATCTCCGCCTTGTCGGCGGCGGGGAGCTGGATCACCTGATGGTTGTATTTCTGCTTGGACCAGGCAAGGGCCTCGGTCACATGATTGTCCACGTATTTTCCCGTCCACTCCGCCTGCTCCACGCGCAGGCCGTCCATTGCCTTTTTCACGTCAGCGGGAAGCGCGTTCCACCTGTCCCGGTTCATGACCACGGCAAAGGAGACAACGAAGAGGTTCGTGTCCGTGGCAAAGGGGCAATAGGCGGCGTAGTTCATGTCCTTGAGGACCTCCAGCGACGAAACAACTCCCTTGACGATCCCCTTCTGGATCGCTTCCGGGGTTTCGGACTGGGGCATGGCAATGGGGATGCCGCCGAGATTCTTGACCACATCCGCTCCCGTCCCCGAGACGCGAAGCTCCACCCCCTTGAGGTCCTTGAGAGTCCGGACGGGTTTGCTCGTCATGAAATCCGCGGGCGGACAGGTGAACAGGGTCAGGATCTTCACCTTCTCGAACTCCTTGGGCTTGTACTTCTCGATCAGATCGACAAGGACAAGGCTTGCCACGCGCGCGTTCGGGAAGCCGAGCGGCAGATCCACCGCCTCCGAGACGGGAAAGCGGCCCGGCTGGTAGCTCATCGCGAAATTCCCGATGTCGGCGGTCCCGGCGATGACGCCGTCGAAGATGTTTTTGGCCGGCAGCAGCGTCCCGCCGGGGAAGGTGTTGATCTTCACCTGACCGTTCGTCCGCTTCTCGACCTCCTTGACCCATCGTTCCATCTGGACGCAGGGGAAGGTCGAGGCCGGCGGGAAGTTCGCGTAGGTCAGCGTCATGGGCGCGGCCTTCAGGGACGCGGGTGCCAGCAGCAGCGCCGCGGCCAGACACAGGACCGCCAGGATCGTTCTGGACAATGGACTGATCTTCATCGTATACCTCCTTATACACATCAAGATTAGGGACAATTGCCTATAAAGAATCTTCGGACCCGCTTCGACACGAAGAAAGCCCGAGACGGAACCCCTCCAGGTTCAGGTCAAGCTGCCGGGGCGGCGAGATCCGCCGGATCACCGCTTCGACGGTTGCCGCGTCACAGAAAAGCCCTCCCCGCCGGATCGCGAATCCCAGGAGCACCAGGTTCGCAATGACGGGCGCCCCGTGCCGACGGGCAATAGCCGTCGCATCCATCGTCTCGGCGCTACCCGCCTGCGGGGCGTTCATGTAAATGATCCCCTCCGGTTTCAGGAATCCCTGATGGACCTCCCGGTTCCCCGCATGGAGAAAAAGACCGATGTCGGCCTCTCCCATCCGGATGAGCGGGCTCGTAAAGGGACCGACCTTCACATGCGAGATCACCGTCCCGCCTCGCATCGCCATCCCGTGCGTCTCCGATGTCAGGACCTCCTCTTTGCATTCAACGGCCGACTCCGCGAGGATGCGCGTCATGAAAAGGACCCCCTGGCCGCCGATGCCGGAGACGACGATCTGCTGCTTCATGACTTGCCTCCTTCCGCCTGGATGGCGGCCGAGGGACAGACGTGCACGCAAATCCCGCAGCCGATGCAGCGGTCCTGATCGATCTGCGCCCGCTGTTTCTCTTCGTCGAAGAGGATGGCCGGACACTCGAACCCTTCGATGCACACCCGGCAGCCGATGCAGCCGTCCGTGATCTCCATCGCGAACACGCTCTGCGTTTGGCGCGCCGTGCGGTCCACGACGCAGGGGTGAGAGGCGATCAGGACGGCGATATCGCCTTCCGGCGACCGGATGAAGGCGTCCGCCTCCTTGAGCGCCGTGGTGAAGGCCGCGACATCGTAAGGATCGATTTGACGAAGGTGCCTAACGCCGCAGGCCCGGACGATCTCGGTGATGAAGACCTTCCTTCCGGCGCTTCCGTCCGCCCGGACCCCGAGCTGGGGAGTCGGCTGATGGCCGGTCATGGCGGTGGTGCCATTGTCCAGAATGACCAGGATGAAATGTGCCCCCTGGGAAACGGCGTTGATGAGGCCCGGGATCCCGGCATGGAAGAAGGTGGAATCCCCGATGGTGACGACGATCGTCGGGAACTGGCTCCCTCCGGCGCTGTAGGCATGGTAGAAGCCCGCCCCCTGCCCGATGCAGGCGCCCATGCAGTGGCAGGTGTCTACGGCGCCGAAATTCATCCCCAAGGTATAGCAGCCGATGTCGCTGGGAAAAATCCCTTTGGGAAAGGTCTCGCGGATGGCCCAGAAGGCCGCCCGGTGGCCGCAGCCCGCGCAGAGCGACGGACGCGTCCCTCTCTTTGCAGCCAAGGCTGCCCTGGCTGGAGGAAGGTCAAGGAACTTACGGAGGATCTGTTCGATGACGTCGGGCGTGAGCTCTCCCTGACGGGGCACATCGCCGGAGGCGCGCCCCTTGAGGCCGCAGGCCCCCAACTGCATCTCGATCACGGCGTCCGTCTCCTCCAGGACAAGGACCTTCTCGTAACGCCTTCGGAGCTCCTCCACAAACGGCCTGTGGAGCGGGTGGGCGAGGCGGACATGGTAGAGGTCGACCCTCCCCTCCGGCCCCAGGGCATCGAGGAGCTCGGAGGTATGGGCGTAGGCGACGCCGGAGGCGACGATGCAGGTGCGCGTCCCGGCCGCACCGGGGATCAGGATCGGGGCGAAGGCCTCTTCCCGCGCGATCCGGTCGAGCTTGTCGTTGAGCAGGCGGTGCAGTTCGGTCAGAAACTGCGGCGTCGCCACCCACCGGCCGGGATCCTTTTCAAAAGCCGCCTTCTGCGGCCGGGCGGAAGGCATGCGGCAGGAAACGTTCTGTCGGGCGTGACAGACCCGGGTCGTCGGCCGCAGCACAACAGGGATCTCATACTTCTCCGAGAGGGCAAAGGCCTCGGCCACCATCTGACGCGCCTCCCGGGGGGATGAAGGATCGAAGACCGGCGCCTTGGCAAAATGGGCGAAGAGACGGCTGTCCTGCTCCGTCTGGGAGCTGTGGGGACCCGGATCGTCGGCGGCGATCAGAATGAATCCTCCCTTGACGCCCAGGTAGACGGCGCGGGTAAAGGGATCGGCCGCAACGTTGAGCCCCACCTGCTTCATGGCCACTGCCGAGCGCCGACCCGCCATGGAGTTGGCGAGCGCCGTCTCGCAGGCGACCTTCTCATTGATCGACCATTCCGCGTGGAGTGCGGTCCCCGTCTCCTTGGCAAAGGCGCTGACCGAAGAGAGGATCTCCGAGGCCGGGGTCCCCGGGTAGGCAGCCGCCAATGTGCATCCCTCCTCGATAAGGCCGCGGCCGATCGCCTCGTTTCCCATCAGGATCCTCTGCTGCGAATGGTCACCCATTTTCCTGTCCTCGATAGCAACAAAAAGGCCATGGGTTATGCGCCCATGGCCTTGATTCCTGCTGTGATGTTTCTCTGTCTGCCTTAGACCCGCACCCCGCTCCCTTTATGTGCGCTGCGCCACCACCAGAGGTTCATTGTGCGGTTCATGTATTTCATAACAGTCCCTTAGCGAGAGTTCATACACAATCCGGGATCGGAATGCAAGCATTTTTTCCATCGGTTTACGCTCTGTGATCGAAGACGCGCTTCGCCTTGCGCTCCGTCCTGGGGAGACTCTGGTAATCCACGATCTCCACCTTTCCGCTGACCAGCGTCTCTTTCCTGAGGGCGCGCTCGATCCGCGCGGCAAGCGTGTCGTCGGCCTCCGGCCTGCTTCCCGCCTCCCGCTCCACCTTGATCACCATGTAGTCCTTGCCGTCTTCATAATGGTCGAGATGGATCTGGAATTCGCTTCCGATCTCTTTTTCGCGGGAGAGGATCTCATCGATGTGGCTGGGATAGATATTCACCCCCCGGACGATGAACATGTCGTCGGAGCGGCCGACGATCCGGTCGTGGCGGGGAAGAGGCGAGCCGCAGGGGCACTGGCCGGGGATCGCCTTTGTCAGGTCGCGGGAACGGTAGCGGATGAGCGGGGCGCCCTCTTTCCTGAGCGTCGTGTACACCATCTCGCCCACTTCGCCCTCGGCGACCGGCTCCAGGGTATCGGGATTGAGGATCTCCAGGATGTAATAGTCCGCCCAGTAGTGGATGCCCGTGTGAAAGGGACAGTCAAGCCCCGTGCCGGGACCGTAAAGCTCGGTCAGGCCGGGGATGTCAAAGACGTGGCCCGCGCCGGTCAGGGTTTTCACCTTTGCACGCATCGCGTCGCTCGACCGCTCGGCGCCGAAGATCACCTTCTTCACGCAGATCCTGTCACGGACGCCGCGCTTGTCGATCTCCTCGGCCAGCAGCAGGGCCATCGAGGCCGTGCAGCACAGGACGGTCGTTTGGAAATCGATGAGGAACTGGATCTGGAGGTCGATGTTGCCCGGACCCGCGGGGATCGCCAGCGCCCCGAACCGCTCACAGCCGAGTTGAAATCCCACACCCGCCGTCCAGACGCCGTAACCGACGCAGATCTGGACCCGGTCTTCCCGGGAAAGCTCGGCCGTCCCGTAACAGCGGGCGAACATGTTCGCCCAGTCGTCGATGTCCTTGGCCGTGTAAACGAGGACCTTTCTCTTTCCCGTCGTTCCCGTAGAGGCATGGAGACGGACGATCTTCTCCATCGGCATGGAAAGCAGAGGCCAGGGATAGTTCGCCTGAAGGTCCTGGGCGGTGACAAAGGGAAGCCGCTTCAGATCGTCCAGACTTCGGATCGCCTCCGGGGTGACCCCGGCCTCTGTCAGCCGCCGCCGATAAAAGGGCGAGCCGTCGAACGCGTGGCGGACGGTCCACTTCAGGCCGGCCAGTTGGATGGCGTCCAGCTCCTTCCTGGTCTTGAATGCGGGCATGAAACTTCGGTCCACGGCATCTCCTTTTATCCGGCAGGTGACAGTGACGAAAGCGGGTGGCGGCTTGCAAGCCGCCACCCGCTTCTTTCCTGGTATCTACAGCCTCTCTGGAGGCCGGATCTCAGAGAAGAAAATCCTTGTCACAATGAAGATCGCCACATTGCCTATTCAACCTTGAATTCCAACATGGTGACCCGTAAGGCGTCCTCGCTGTCGTAGCTGAGCGCCATCGTAGAATGAGGGCCCTTGCTCAAAGGAATCTTCACCGACATGGTCCAGCCGGATCTGAGCCATTTGTCGTTATTGAACGTCTTGGCCACATCCGGCCTGTCAATCTGAAATTCCGCCTCCCCCGCCAGTTTCCCGTCGACATACACCAGGACCTTTTTGAGAGGGGCGCCGTCTTCCTTGTCTGCAGACCAGCCGATACCTGTGAACACGCCCTTTTCGTATTTCGCCACATCATAAAAGCCTACCGGGGCATCATTGATTTTAGCAAAATTCTTGCTGTAGTCCTTTTTCTCCTCCTTGGAGCAGGCACCGGTAAATATCAGCAACCCCATCATTCCGATTACGATCAGCCTCGCGATTCCTTTCATTCTCAACCTCCTCGAATATCCTAAAAATTATACTGAAGACCCACCAAATATCCATAGGGCGACTGCTCTTTTCGCCATTGTTCCTCATATCTCTCGTTTTCGACCATTCCCGTTGCAAATGCCCTTACATCCTTCATGATCATATAGACCACCTTGATCAGCAGTCGTTTGATCGGATCGTCATGATAGGGATTGCCGACCTTTTCGGGGTAATACTCCCCGTAATTCAAGTGGATATCCCAGCGGCCGTCTTTATATCCCAGGTCCAGGTAACCGCCGATGCCGTATATCGGATCGCCGTTGTTATAAATCTCCCGATAATAGAGGGAGATGGTGCCGTTCTCTTCTCCCCTTTTCTGGTGATAGCCGTGTTGATCGTAAACGACCTCGCCGGAAAGAACCCATGCGGGGTTGAGACGGATCTTAAAATCCACACCGAAGTAGTTGTTGTACGTCTTGTCGTATTCCGACCCGATTCCGTCATGCCATTTCCCCGAGAGCCCCACCCCCCACTGGTCCTCCTTTCCTATTCCCACTCTGGCCATCACCGCTTTGCTCGAATTGGTGTCTTTCTCCCGCTCGCCATTGACCCCTGCAAGATCCAGACGAAAGAGCCCAGGGGTGTAAGAGAGGAGGAGGCCTGTTTCACGGGCGAGAATAAGCTCCTTGCTCCTGATAAAGGGGGCATCGAAATCAGAATGAAACAGCACCGGGTATTCGGTCCTGCCAAAAGGCGTTATGAATTTTCCTATGCTGACGGACAGGGTTTTCTTCTTGGAAATGGAGAGATACAGCTGCGACATCTCCAATGTATCCACATCGAAATAAGGCTCATATTTTTTTATATTGCTGTCGGAAAGGGCAAGGTTTCTTTTACCGAACGGCTGATGGATCAAGAATTCAGACCCAACGGCCGTCGTCCCCCACGGGTATTCCCTGGCGAATTTCGGCGCCAAAACAGCCTCTGTGCCAAAAACGGATTCCATGCCGCTCCATTGGACCCTCTGATCGCTTATATAATAACCGCGCACCGCACCGCTGATCTCAAGGGAGGTCGGATGCTCCGAATCCTCTAATTGATAGCTGATCTTTGCCTCTGCTGTTGCGAGTAAAGACATCACCAAAAAGGCAAAGACAATGGATGAAACGGTCTTCATTCCCCCTCCCGTGGAAGCATTGTGGATGGCACACCATCGCCGGGCAACGCTGCCTGCTGTCGGCCATTGCCGTATCAGGCGGCAATCCCTGTTTTAAAGCGATCTTTTTCCAGTTTTACACTGTGATGCAATGGGTGCAACGGCACCCGAGTTGGTGCTACCGCTTCTCATGAAAAAACCCCATTAGTCAAGAAATAAATGGAGCCCAGGGGTATTTCACCCGGTCCGGTGTACAACAGCTCACCGGTGGGCAGGGGAGTCAAGCGGGAAGACAAGATGGGGATGAAACTTATCCGGCAAGGAGCCGCGCCAGTCGGGCTGTATCGTCGAGCCGATCCAGTGATTGGACAAGATCGAGAACCCGATCGGACCGGTCGCCGATGACCGGTATCGCCAGGTCCCTGAACTTCTCGGCGAGCCCTTCATCCGAGACAGGATTTTCGGCCGTCCCGCTGGCCTGGGGGATATACTTTTCCCGCCTGCTCCCATCGGTCAGGGTGACCGCCACCCTGCATTCGGATTTGCGGATCGCCTCGTCGGGTAGAAAAGTGACTTTGCGGCGCAGGGCGACCACCTCCGGGTCGTTCACGCGGGCATCGGTGAACTGGAGTTTACGCGCAGTGCCGTCCAGCAGGGCGACGGCGACGCAGTGGTATGCGCTGAACTTTCCCGCCAGACCGGTCTGGGGTTCAACCTGGCCGGTTGCCTGGAGGACAAAAGGATTGACGCGGGCTTCGATCTTCTCCACCTGGCTCCCCTGCATGCCTTCCCGTCTCAGGGTTGTCATCGCATCGATCAGGGCGTGGGTCAGCACCCCGCTGGCATAGGGCTTGTAGCCGTTCTCCAGAATCAGGTAGCGGTCCCCCAGGCGATCCGTCAGCCGAAAAACCGCCTTGTCGCCCTCTGCGACATTGAGGTATCCCTTCGGATCGGTGATGGGCTCTGCTGCGCTGTTGAAGCCGAGCTCCGCCATCAATGCCGAGCGGAGCCCCAGCTCGGCCCCCTTGCCTGCATGGTAGGATTTGCACATGGAGCCGTGCATCGCCGTCACGCCGCCGCTGTGGGTGATGGCGATGCCGATGGCATTGCGGAGCTTCAGCCGGTCGAGTCCGATCAGGGTCCCCACGCCGACGGCGGCGCCGACCGGCCCCATGGTCGCCGTCACGTGCCAGCCTCGGCTGTAGTGGGCCCGCCCCATGGCGTGGGCGAGTCGGGCCGCCGCGTCAAAACCCAGGACAAAGGACCGCAGGACAGCCTTCCCGTCGAGGTGTCGCTGTTCGGCCACGGCCAGCAGGGCGGGCAGAAGGGGCGCCGTGGTATGGAGGTTCGTCTCCGGGGGCATGAAGGTATCGTCGAAATCTAGGATATGGGCCTGCTGCCCGTTCACCAGAGCCGCCAGTTCAGCGGGCAGGCGCTCCGGCCTCCCCCAGACCTGCGCCTGCTCGGTTCCACCGATGCCGCGGCAGTAGTCCATCAGGATCCCGGCGGAAGGATCATCCACGCCGCCGAGGCCGACGCCCAGGCCGTCGAGAATCGCCCATCGGGCTTCATGAATCGCCTCCCGGGGGATGTGTTCATATCGGGTCTCGACAAAAAAACGGGCAAGCCGATCGGTCACCGGATCGACTTCCTTTCCCCGCTTGGATTTTTCTTCTACCTCCGTCATGGTTTCACCTCTTTGAATCATTGAAAAGACAAATCTTAAGGCGACTTCCCTTATCAGAGCAAAGGACATCCCTTCAAGAGGTCTTCTTCCGCAGGCTGCTCAGCAATCCCCCTTCCCGTATCAAATCCCTTTCCCGGGGGCTGAGATCAAGAAGGGCCTCGAACGTGTTTGACCGGGAGCGGTTTTCAACCACCATCTCCTTTTTTTGAATCTGATCCGTCAATCCGCCGATGAACAGCAGATCGCCAACCTGAATGGCGTCATAATCGGCCGCGCGTTTGAAGAGTATCGGGAGGACACCGCTGTTGACCATGTTTTGCCGGTATATCCGGGCGAATGACTTGGCGATCACCACCTTCATGCCGACCGACATGGGCGTCAGGACCGCATGCTCGCGGGCAGAGCCCTGGCCGTAATTCTCTCCTGCAACCACCGCCCAATAGAGGGGCAGCGAGCCGGTGCGCCCCGCGAAATCCGGATCGGCGCGATTGAAAAGATAAGGAACCGATGCCGGGATGTTCGAACGCAGGGAAAGTGTCTCTGCACCGCCGGGGAGGATGTGGTCCGTTGTGATATTGTCTCCCAGCTTCAGCTCTACGGAGAATTCCAGATGCCCGGGCAGCGGCTCTCCCACGGGGATCGGCTGGATGTTCGGTCCCCGGACGATCTCGACCGCCTCGCCTTCGCCCGCCGGCTCCAGGAACAGATTGGGAATTTGCGGAAAGGCATCGGGCAGAGGTATCTCCGGACAGCGGCCGAATTTCCGGGGATCCGTGATCCGGCCGGACAGCGCCGAAACAGCTGCCGTCTCCGGGCTTGCTAAATAAACCTGCGCGTCCTGTGTCCCCGAGCGGCCCTTGAAATTCCGGTTGTGGGTCCGGAGCGAAACACCGCCGGACTCGGGCGATTGCCCTATGCCATTGCAGGGGCCGCAGCCGTTTTCGAGCATCCTGACGCCGGCCTTGATCAAGCAATCCAAACCGCCGTCCGACGAGAACCTTGCCAGCGTGCGCAGGGAGCCGGGGGAGATCACCACGGACACGCCGGGGTGAACGCTTCTGCCCCTGAATATCTCGGCCGCGATCATCAGGTCCCTGTAAGAGGAATTGGTGCAGCCGCCGATGCAGATCTGGGTGACCGGCAGCCCCTCGACATCCGAGACCTTCCGGACATGATCCGGACTGTGAGGGAGGGCGATGAGAGGCTCGACGGCCGACAAGTCCACATCCATCGTCTCATCATATGCGGCGTCCGGATCGGCCGCCAACTCGAACCAATCCTTCTCGCGCCCGAAACTACAAAGATAGGCCCGGGTCTGCTGATCACTGGGGAACAGGGAGGTCGTGGCTCCGGTTTCCGCACCCATATTGCAGATCGTGGCCCGGTCAAAAACGCTCAGCGCCGCCACCCCCGGTCCGGAAAATTCAAGAACCCTTTCTGTCCCGCCATGGACGGTCAGGGCTCTTAAAAGATGAAGGATCACGTCCTTTCCGGACGACCACTCGGGAAGGCGCCCCCAAAGCCGGATGGAAGTGACCTTTGGCCTCGGCAGATGGAACGGCTCCCCGGCGATGGCCGCCGCGATATCAAGCCCCCCTGCGCCTATGGCGAGCATCCCCAGCGCCCCGGACATCGGCGTATGGCTGTCCGAGCCCAGCAAAACGATTCCCGGCCTGGCGAAATTCTCCAGGTGCACCTGGTGACAGATGCCGTTGCCGGCCCTGGAATAGAGGGCGCCGAATCTGCGCGCCGCCCCCCTCAAATAGAGGTGATCGTCCGCATTGCGAAATCCTGCCTGCAGGAGGTTGTGATCGACATAGACCACGGTGAAGGGCTTGACCCTTTTGAGATTGATCGCCTCGAGTTGCAGAAAGATCAGGGTTCCGGTGGCGTCGTGGGTCAACACCTGGTCCGGATGGACAATCAATGCATTGCCTTGGATCTTGATGCCTCGACGGTTCAGGATCTTTTGAAACAGGTTCATTCCCATGAGCGCCTCATGAAAGGCAGATGCCTTGAGCGTCCCCGCCTTGGCTCAAGGAACTTCACGGCATGGAGGATCGACTGAAATGTTCGCACCCCCTGCCTCTTCAACACAAAGACAGGAGGTGCGTTTACTCATGCGGCAGGGCCTGAGTTCTTGACGCCGTTGCGCTCATCCCGAATCGCCCGAATGATCGGGAAGAAAAGCGTGACCAGGGCCAGGATGATGAGCACCAGCGCGATGGGACGGGTATAGAAGCAGGAGATGCTGCCGTAGGAGATGACCAGAGAGCGCCGCAGCGACGTCTCCACCATGAACCCCAAAATCATCGCCAAAACCATCGCCGACGGCGAAAAATCATACTTCCTCATCAGATAGCCGACCACCCCCAAAATCAGCGCGATCCACACGTCGTTGATGTTGTTGTTGATCGCATAGCAGCCCACCGTCACCAGGGCCATGATCGAGGCCATCAGGATCGGCTTGGAGATGTTGACGATCTTGATGCAGGGTTTGATGAAGATATAGCCGGTAACGAGCATGAAAACATTGGCGATGATCATCCCCACAAAAAGACTGTAAACGATGTCGGGGCTGTTCTGGAACAGCATCGGCCCGGGGCGCAGACCCTGGAGCATCAAGGCCCCCAGCATGATCGCCGCCGCATTGGACCCTGGGATCCCGAAGGCCAGAAGCGGCACCATCGCGCCACCCGTCACGGCGTTGTTGGCCGACTCGGGCGCAGCCACCCCTTCCAGAGATCCCTTGCCGAACTGCTCCGGCGTCCTTGACCAGCGCTTCCCCTCGTTATAAGCGATAAAGCCCCCGATGGTCCCCCCTGCCCCAGGCATGATCCCCACGATCGTGCCGATGACCGTCCCCAGGGTGGTCGCCCGCCATGTCGATTTCAGTTCCACCCACGTGGGGAGTTTCGAGGCAAAGGCCTCGTCCACCTTCGCCCAGGACCCCTTTTCCGCAGCCTGGATAAAGACCTCGGAAACGGCAAACAGGCCGATCATCGCGGCGATCAGGTCGATGCCCCCCAGGAGCTCCTCCGAGCCGTACGTGAAGCGGGGGATCCCGGAAAAGGGATCCATCCCCACCGTCGCCAGGATCAGACCCACGACCCCGGAGATCAGCCCCTTCACCATGCTCTTCCCCGCCAGGCTGGAGATGATCGCCAGGCCGAAAACCGTCATCCCGAAATACTCCGGCGGCCCGAAGGCAAGGGCGAAATTGGCCAAAGGCACCGCCAGGGCGATCAGCACAACGACGCTGAACAGACCGCCAATGGTCCCCGTATACAGTGAGATCCCCAGGGCCACACCGCTTCGACCCTGCTTGTGGAGCTCGTAGCCGTCAAAGATGGTGGCCGCCGAGGCCGGCGCACCGGGGGTCCGGATCAGGATCGCCGTGATCGAGCTGCCGTACATGGCCCCGATGTATACCCCGGCCAGCATCATCAGGGCCACGGAAGGCGCCATGCTGAACGTCAGGGGCAGCAGCAGGGCCATCGCTATCGACCCCGTGATCCCCGGCAGGGCCCCTCCCAAAATACCCCACAGGACACCAAACAGAATGAACAGCAGACTCGTCGGGGAAAAGGCAACGGATGCACCCAGCATGAAGTTATGAAGCATTTCTCCCTCCTGTTGTCTATTCGAAAAAGATCCCCGCGGGCAGAGTGACCCCCAGCGCAACCGCAAAAAGGAGATACAACGCCGCTGTCAAACCCACGGAAGCGGCAACATTATTCACCCACTTCTCGTACCCCAGGAGCCTGATCAGGACGATCAGGAACAGAACCGTACTGATGACAAAGCCCAGGACGGAAATCAGCCACACATAAACAAAGGAAAGCGCGATGGTGCCCAGAAGAAACTTGTAGGAGATATCCTCCGCGCTGAATGCGTCTTCCTCAAGACGCTCGGCGCCTTCGATCACCGCACCGCCCTTTTGTTTCCCGGAGGCCCGGCGGGCCAACAGGTTGTTCAGGATCAGCAGAAGGGACAGGAAGGCCAACACCCCCGCCAGCAGCGCAGGGAAGAACGCCGGACCCAGGTTCTCCGTCTTGCTGGGCGGAGGGAAATCCAGGGTCGAGTAATAGTAAAACGCCGAACCGGCCAGAAGTATGATCCCGATGACGATATTGCTCCAGTTCATCTTCCTTCTCCTTGATGCCACGAGCAGGGTCGGGGAAGAGAAGGACACCCTCTTCCCCGACCGGCTCGGCAGTCAACGGTTATTTTTTCTCCTTATACTCTTTCAACAGCCCGATCTCTTTCAGGTAGGCTGCGAGGCGCGCATTTTCTTTCTCGACACTGGCGGTATAATCCTTGCTCCCGAGAAAAGAGGGAAGGAGGTTCACGGATTCATAGTATTTCTTGTATTTGGCATCCTTGAGCACCTGCTGGATCTTTGTCTCCCACCAGGTCAGGACCTCGGCGGGAAGCCCCTTGGGCCCGACGATGCCGCGGAATTTCTCCACCACGACATTGTGGCCGACCTCCTTCATCGTGGGGACCTCGGGGAGGAGGGCCAGTCTGTTTTCCGTAAAGCAGGCCAGGATCCTGACCTTCTTCCCTTCCACTTGACCCATCACCTCTCCCGGTTCTCCCAGGCCGAGGTCGACATGGCCGCCCAGGACCGCGACCAGAAGATCCCCTCCGCCCTCGAATGTGACGGGCACCACGTTGATATTGGCCACCTTCTGGATCTGATGACCGATCATGTGCTCGACGGAACCGGGCGTGGCCCCGCCCCAGCGCTGCTTGCCGGGATTCTTCTTGGCAGCCTCGATGATGTCCTTGGCGCTCTTGAAGGGGCTGTCATATTTCACATAGAGGATCATGGGATCGATAAAGACGCGGGCCACGGCCGTCGTGTCCCGATAGGTACGGGCCGTCTTTCCCAGGAGCGGGGTCTGCAGATAGGTGGGGGTCACCCCGAGCAGGGTGTAGCCGTCCGGCCGGGAGGTGACCACTGCGTTCAGCGCGATCGCTCCGCCGCCGCCTGCCTTGTTCTCCACAACGAGCGAGGCCCCTCCCAGATACGGTTCCATATGCTTGGTGAGGTTGCGCAGGAAGATGTCCCCCCCGGCACCGGGGCTGGAATGGGTGATCAGAACGACAGGTTTGGTGGGATAAGCGGCCATGGCCGCACCCGCCATAATGAGTGTGAACGCTATGAATATGGAAAAAGATAGAACGCGGCTTCTTTTCATACCAACTCCCTCCTTGGCTTTAATTTGTATCCTATTGGTAGAAACACACCACGACATAACCCCCTATCTGTTCGCTCTAAAAACCACCTCCCTTCCTTCATGCGATGTCTGTTTTATTGATGATGTTAAATAACTTTCTTTTCTTTGAGCTTGTCAATCTTTTCTTTGGAATATCCCAATATCTTCGAAAGAACAGACTCCGAATGCTCTCCCAGAAGCGGGGGTGGATTGTAGACCTGCTTCTCGACCCCGGACATCTTGATCGGGTTTCCCACGTCCTTGACCTTTCCGGTGTGGGGCGAATCGATTTCGACGACCATGTTTCTGGCCACCACCTGCGGATCGACAAAGACCCTGTCCAGGGTATTGATCGGACCCGCGGGAACCTCCGTAACATCGAACAGGGCCTGCCATTCGTCGGTTGTCTTCTTGAGAAACGCCTCTTCCAAAAGGCGGTCCAGCTCGTCCCGGTTCGTCAGGCGGTTCTGTCGTGAATTGAAGCGCGGATCGTCGGCCAGAGCATCCAGCCCCAGGACCTGGCAGAGGTTCCGCCAGAAGTGATCCATGAACGCTTCGATGACGATATATGTATCTTTGGTTCTATAGGCACGCAGAGGAACGCTGCTCACATGCGCGGTGCCCACGGCCTTGGGCACTTCGCCTGCGACAAAGAAGTATTTCGCCCGGTAGGTGTGAAGCGCGGTCATCACATCCAGCATCGATATGTCCACCATCCTTCCTTCCCCCGTCTTGGTCCGGGAAAGCAGGGCAGCGAGAATCCCCACGACGGCCTGGATCGAGGCCCCCAAATCCCCATACGGTATGCCGCAGCGGGCGGGCGGCCTGTCCGGCTCGCCGGTGTAGCTCATGACGCCTCCCACGGCCTGGATGATGATGTCGTAGGCGGGCCGGTTTCGGTAGGGGCCGTCCAATCCGTAGCCGGTGATCGACGTCCAGACGATCCTGGGATTGATCTTTTTGAGGGTTTCATAATCCAGCCCCAGCTTCTCCATGGTGCCGGGGGCGAAATTGTTGACAACGACATCCGCCTTCTTGGTCAGCTCATAGAAGATCTCCTTGCCTTCAGGGGATTTCATGTCCAGCGTGAGGCTCTTCTTGTTGCGGTTCAGCGAAAGGAAGTAGGCGCTCATCTTCTTCTCGCCGATGAAATGGGGCGGCATCCTCCGGGTCTGATCCCCCACGTCGGGACGCTCGATCTTTATGACCTCCGCACCGAGGTCGCCAAGGATTTGGGTGCAATAGGGTCCCGACATCACGTGCGTCAAATCCAGGACCATAAATCCTTCCAGCGGCAAGCCCATATTCTTTCCTCCTTCTGTTTTCCTAAAAAATCCGGGACGCTTCCACGTCAAAGCCCCTATGCCTACAGAGGCATGTTGGCATGTTTCCTCTCCACCTTGGGGGCCCTCTTGGTTTTCAAAATCCTCAGAACCTTGATGATCCGTGAGCGGGTCTCCCTTGGATCGATGATATCGTCGACATACATCTTTCTGGCGGATTCAAAGGGGCCGTCGAAGATGCCCCTGTACTCTTCGATCAGTCTCTGCCGTGTCGCCTCCGGATCGCCGGACGCCTCGATCTCCTGACGGCAGATGACGTTCACCGCCCCCTCCGCCCCCATCACCGCGAGCTCCGCATTGGGCCAGGCCAGGACCAGGTCGGTCCCCATGGGTTTGCTGCACATGGCTTGCTTGCCTCCCCCATAGTCTTTGCGGCAGATCACCGTGATCTTCGGGACGGTCGCCTCCGCGTAGGCAAAGAGCATCTTTGCCCCGTGGCGGATGATCCCCCGGTATTCCTGATCCACGCCGGGAAGGTACCCCGGGACATCCACGAAGGTGAGGATGGGAATGTTGAAGGCATCGCAGAAGCGGATGAACCGCGATCCCTTGTCGGAGGCGTCCACATCGAGGGTCCCGCCCAGGAAGGTCGGCTGGTTGGCGATGATCCCGACGCTCCAGCCGTCCATGCGGCCGAATCCGGTCAGGATGTTCCTCGCGTAGCGAGCCTTGATTTCGAAAAAATCGCCCTTGTCCAGGACGCATCTGAGGATCTTTTTCATGTCATAGGATTTCTTGGTATCCGAGGGCATGATGGAGAGGAGCTCCTCGCACCCTCTATCCGCATCCTCCTGCGGCTCGCGCCTCGGCATCGATTCCTGATAGCTGCCGGGCAGGAAGGCCAGGAGCTCCTTGACGAGCAGGACCGCGTCCGCTTCGTCGGCGGCCACGATATCGCAAACCCCGCTCTTTTCCGAATGGACCCTGGCGCCGCCGAGATCTTCGACCGAGACATCCTCGTTGGTCACGGACTTGATCACGTTGGGTCCCGTGATGAACAGCTGGCTCTTGTCCTTGACCATGATGACAAAATCCATCAGGGCGGAGCTGTAGGCGATGCCGCCGGCGCAGGTCCCCAAGATGACCGATATCAGGGGGATGACGCCCGAAGCCTGGGTCAATGAATAAAAGATCGTGTCAAAGCCGATGTTCTTGTTGCCCTCCTGGATGCGGGCCCCCACCGAATCCTGCAGGGCGATGAGCGGGACCTTTAATTCGCAGCACTTTCTGATGATCTGGCTGATCTTTGCCGCCTGGACGTTCCCCAGAGAGCCGCCCTGCACGGTCTTGTCATGGGCATACACGCCGACAGTCCTGCCGCTCACGCTCGCAAAGCCGGTGATGACTCCGTCCCGCGGTATATACGCCGGATTGGGCCCGAACTCGGCCGGCTGTGGACCCGCAAAGGTATGCCATTCGACAAAGGTGCCGGGGTCCGTCAGAAGGGCAATCCGCTCGTCGCAGGTGAGATAACCCTTTTCCTTCAGCTTTTTGATCCTCTCCCGTCCCCCGCCCAGCAGGGCTTTGTCTCTCAATTCACCAAGTTTCTTCAACGCCTGTTCCATGTCGCTCATGACAGCATCCTTCAGTTAGAAAGAGGTTTTCTTCGTCTTGATGGCGCGCAGCAGGGCTTTTTTGGCGCCCAGGGTGTGATTTCTCATGACAGTCGCGGCTTTTGTGCTGTTTCTTGACTTGATGGCTTCCACGATCTTCTTGTGCCTCTGGAGGGACAATCGCAGATGGCCGGGGAGCGACAGAGAGACCCTCCGGAACAGGGACATCTGCTTGCACACCCCCTCATAGATGGAAAGGAGGGTCCCATTGCCCGAAATCTCGACGATCGCCGCATGAAACGCGAGGTTCGCCCTGTAGTAGGCATCCGTATCGTTGGTCTCGACGTACGCCGCCATCTCGTCGATCCAGCGATTGAGTATGCGGAGATGCTCTTCATTGATCCGCTCGGCAGCCTTCTCGCCGGCGAGCACATCGAGCGCCGCCCGGATATCGTAAAGCCCTTCAACCTCACTGATCTTGGGGTCGCGGACAAACATGCCCCTGTTGGCGCGGATCTCCAGGATGCCGCTGCTGGCCAGAAGACGCAGGGCCTCCCGGATGGGGGCGCGACTGACCCCCAATTCACTCGAAAGTTTGCTCTCGTTGATCCGTTCACCCGGCTGAATCTTTCCCGACAGGATCATCCCCTCCAATTGGCGAAAGAGGATCTCCACCAGGGACCGGCTCTGAACCTCTTGAATCTCGGCGAGATTGAACTCGTTCATCTCTTCATCCAGGAACAAGGGGGGAAAGTGGATTTTCTGTAGTCTGTCGACAGACTACAATATTGTCCCCCGCCCTGTCAAGCCTCACAAGGAAGGCGGAATCATTCTCTTTGAATTTCAATTTGTTACTCACGGGCGTGCGGTTTCAAGAACACTTTTCGCGAAAAAAAGCGAGCACTTAAAAGCCGATTTTTCTTGACACGCGTTTGTTTTATCCCGTATTTTCTTCCATCTCCAAATGTCAATCTCAGAGAAGGAGGTGGGGCGGATGTTTGAGCTGGAGCTGATGGAATCGGCGCGCAACTTGGCAGAAGTGGTCATGGCGGTCAAAAAGGAAGACAAGGTCCTTGTCGTCACGGACGCCGCCAAGCTGACGGTGGGAAACGCGTTTGCACTGGTATGCCGGGGGATAGGGGCGCAAACCGTGATCGCCCTGATGCCGATGACCGGAGAGCACGGCAGCGAGCCGCCGGCCACGATCGCCGCGGCAATGAAGGCGGCGGACATCGTTTTTGCCCCCACCACGCATGCCCTCACCCATACCCGGGCCAGACTGGAGGCCTTTGCCGCCGGGGCGAGGATTGCCATCCTGCGGGGGGTCAACGAAGACATGATGGTGAGGGGCGCCATGACCGTCGATTTCCAGGAACTCAAAGTCCGCACCGGCAAGGTGGCCGAGATCCTCTCCGCGGCAAGCGTCATTAAGGTCTCCTCCGAAAACGGGACCGATGTGACCTTCAGCATCAGCGGCCGCAAGGCCTTTTCGCTCGACGGCTTTTTCCACACGGAGTACGGTTTCGCCACCCTGCCCCCTGGCGAAGCCCCCACCTGCCCGGTAGAAGGGACGGTCAACGGAACGATCGTGTTTGACTACTCCATGGACGGGATCGGAAAATTGTCTCAGCCGCTGGTTCTGCGGATCAAGGACGGCAATGTCATTTCGGTCGACGGTTCAAGCGAGGACGTCCATTTTCTGGAGCGTATATTCAAGAAAGATCCCTCTGCCCGCAATATCGCCGAATTCGCCATCGGCACCAATCCCAATGCAAGGCTGATCGGCAATCTTGCCGAGGACAAGAAGCTCTGCGGAACGGTCCACTTTGCGGTGGGGGACAACAAATCCCTGGGAGGGGTCGTCGAAAGCAGCGTGCATCTTGACGGCCTCATGCTGAAGCCGACCGTCCTGGCGGATAAAACCCTCCTGGTGGAAGCGGGTAATCTAAAGGTGTAGCGCCGTTCTGCTGCCCTTTGTAAAGTACGGAGGCGTGAAGCGTGGAACTGAGCATACTGGCCGCGGGGGCGACCGAATCCATCCTTCGGGATGCGGCAGGGATATTCGAAAACGAAAGCGGGCAACGGGTGAAACTCGCCTTTGCCCCGGCGGGAGCGGTTCGGGAAGGGATCTTTGCCGGCGAGCCTGCGGATATGGCCATTGCAACGCCTGCCGTCATCGAACAGCTCCAAGCCAAAGGGCTGGTAAAGCCCGACACAGCCACCCCTCTGGGAAAGGTCGGCGGCGGCATCGCGGTCCGCAAGGGCGCCCCGCGTCCGGCCATAGGAACGCCCGATGAGCTGAGAAAGGCGCTCCTGAACGCGGAAGAGATCTACTACGCCGATCCCAGGATCGGGACGGCCGGGGCCTATCTTCTGCAGGTGGCGGACCTGCTGGGCATCGGCGACGAAGTCCTCAGGAAAAGCCGCACCGCCAACGGAGGCAAGGCGGCCATGGAACAGATGGCGATCTCGACCGCCAAGGCCATCGGCCTCACCCAGATCAGCGAGATCCTTTCCGTCAAAGAGGTCGCCCTTGTCGGCCCCTATCCCGAAAGCCTCCAGAACATGACCACGTACACGGGTATCCTGCTTATGCGTACCCCCCATCCCGAAGCGGCGCAAGCCTTCCTGAGCTTCCTTGCGAGCCCGCCCATCCAGACCCGATTCAAACAGGCGGGATACCAGCCTGCGCACTAAAAAAGTAACCGCCTTCAGGCCCCCACATGGCCGTCAAAAAAAGAGAAAAGAATGCAATTCTCCGAGGTTCATTTTCCCTGTCCATGGCCATGTCCCTATTCCTTCTCCTGTCGCCGCCGGTATTTTCAGGCTGCGGAAAGGAGACTGCCGCCTATGACCCGGAGGTCGCGCACAGACGGGGCTTGTGAGGATGCGGACAGTTACCCAGGATCCCGCTTCCCGGTTGGCATCATGTGACGATATGGCCTTGACATAGAAGTCCGCCTTCCCTATCCTTAGAGACAGATATAAGCCGGTCCCGATCAACTACAGTCATTCGGAGGTCTTTACGGGAACACCATGCTTGTTTCTTCCTTGATTTTCATCGGCAGTCTACTGCTTCTACTGGTATCCGCGAGACTCATGACAGGGGCAGCCGAAAGGCTGGGGCTCTATTTCCGCATGTCCTCCTTTGTGATAGGGGTGTTCATCGTGGGCATCGGCACCTCGCTGCCTGAATTGGTGGCGGGCGTTCTGGCGGGCTTTTACGGAAATTCGGAAATTGTCTCCGGAAACGTTCTGGGCGCCAATATCTCAAACATCTTCCTGATTCTGGGCCTCATTGCCGTGCTGTCCAGGAAGGGGATCGAGCTGGGTACCGGCTATATCATGGTGGACCTCCATTTTATGGTCGGATCTTCGCTTCTACTCGGTCTGATCATGATGGATGGGGAAATTGCCTTTTCCGAGGGGATCTTCCTTCTTGCGACCTTTGCCATTTACAGCCGCTTCCTGCTAAGGAGCGGCCAACAATACCTCTTTGGAAAAGATGGGGCAAACGCATCATTGAAGGCAGCTTTCCCGTTCAAGGAGATACTGATCCTGCTGGTATCGGGTGCCGGCATTTATATCGGGGCCGACCGTACGGTGGAGAGCGTGATAGAGGTCGCAAGAAATCTCGGGGTTCCCCCTTCACTCATTTCACTGACGGCCTTATCGATGGGAACGACGCTCCCGGAACTGGTGGTCAGTATCACCGCTGTCCGGCAGAGGAGATCGGAGATCGCCGTAGGCAACATTCTGGGCTCTTGCGTTTTCAACGCCCTGGTGATTCCCGGAGCCGTGTCGGGATTCGGTGCCATTCAGGTTCCGGAATATCTGATCGGCTTTTCCTTGCCTGTGTTCGTCGTCGCCTCCTCCCTGTTCTATTTACTGGCCCAGGACAAAAAAATATCCCCCACAGAGGGCATGCTGTTTCTCATCTTTTACGCCTTTTTCATCAGCAAGGCAGTCACCTCTTTTATCTGACCCCACCGGTCGGGCAGCGATCCATGAAGATGCTGGAATCAGAAGCGGGTGTATTGCTGGTCCAACGCGTGGATTTCCAAGAGAAAGATCATATAGAAGCACATTGGCTATCGGGCTTCCGCCTTCAGATGCGCTGAATGCGGATGGACGGGCTATAAAAACTTCATCAGCAACAGGGGGAAAATACATCCATACATCCGCCGATGCAAAATGTCTCTTGGCCGGTAAAAAGGAGCCCTCCTATACATCCAGCCATAGAAAGCAATGTCCTATAAATTCACTGCACAAACATGGCCATTTTTGCCTTGAAGCAGTCCTTCGGTATATGGCCTTTTGGAAGAAAATTTCCTTGACAGTCGAGACGTCGTGCCCCTATACACTGGCGACCGAGAAGTGAGCTCCTATCATCTTAAGCGAAGATCTTGCATGTTCTCCTCAAGGAAAGGACACCATGGGCGGCATCTGCGGTATCGTGAATTGGAATGGGAAGGCGATCGATGAGACGGTCTTGCGCCGAATGATGGAGGCTCAGCGGCACCGTGGAGCCGACCTCACCGAAACAGGTCTCGTCAGCCTCTCCGGTTTCAGTGCGGGATTCGGAAACGGCCTTCTCGTCGTCGATCCGACGACCGATCAAGGTTCGGCGATCTTTCCCGATGGACGGAATGTATGGACTTCGCTGGACGGGGAGATTTACGGCCTCGACGATCTCTGGAAGAGGGTTGTGCCTGGAAGACCGTTGCCGGCCACGGAGCACGAGGCCCTGTCGGCCCTGTTCGAGGCCAAGGGTCTGGATCTGTTCGTGGAGCTCAACGGCGGATTTTCCATGGGACTGTGGGATCGAAGGAATGCGAGGCTGGTCCTGGCCCGCGACCGGGTCGGCGTCAAGCCGCTCTACTACTTCAGCAAAGACGGCGAATTTGTGTTCTCGTCGGAGCTGAAGGCGCTTCTCTGCCATCCGAAGGTGGAACGTACTCTGTCGCTGCGGGCGTTGTCGAAGTATCTGGCCTACGAGTATGTTCCCACGCCGGATGTGATCATCGAGGGCGTCCACAAACTCCCCGCGGCAAGCTTCCTGGTGCTGGAAAAAGGAGACATCCGCATTCGTTCCTATCACCAGTTCCGGTTCTCGACGCTGCCGAGGAAAAGTTGCGATGAAGTGTTTCTTGTTGAGGAATTGCGGAGGCTTCTCACCGAGGCCGTGCGACGCAGGCTGGGCGGCCCCAGCGTCCCCGGCTTCTTCCTGAGCGGGGGCATCGACTCCAGCGCACTGGTCGCCTTCGCCAGTCGTCTTGTCGATCCGTCAAAAATCAAGACATTCTCCATCGGTTTCCATGAAAAATCCTTCGACGAATCGTCCTTCGCCCAGACGATAGCCCAAAGATTCGGGACCGATCATCACCTGGAAGTTCTTGACCACCAGCGGTCTCTTGAGGCGATCCCGGAAGTATTTCGGCATCTCGACGAACCGTTCGCCGACGCTTCCATCATCCCCACATCGCTGGTTTGCCAGTTTGCGCGAAAGGAAGTCAGGGTAGCGATCGGGGGCGACGGCGCCGACGAATTCTTCAGGGGCTATCCCACCTTTCTGGCTCACCAGTTGGCGCTTTTGGTGGGCTGGCTGCCGAGGCAGGCATTCGATATGATGCGGGCCGGCGCTTCCCTCCTGCCGGTGTCGATGGCCAATCTGAGCGTCGATTTCAAGATCAAGCAGTTTCTGAAGGGCCTCGCCTATCCCCCCGGCCAAAGGAACCAGGTCTGGCTCGGCTCATTCGACCCGGAGGAGCAGAAGGAACTTTTTGAAGATGGCATCTACGAGCAGATCAAGGAGCTCGATCCCTACGAGGACATCGCCCGCTATGAAGGAGATGTGGCCGATCAGCGCTTCATCGATCGTATCGGCTACATCTACATCCGTACCTATCTTTCCGACGACGGATTCGTCAAGACGGATCGCGCCGCCATGCCGGTTTCGCTGGCGCTTCGCACACCCATGCTGGACAATGACCTTCTGGACTTCGTCAATTCGCTGCCTCCTCAGTACAAGTCACGAGGCACTGGGACGAAGATCCTCTTGAAAAAGGCCCTGGAGGGGATTCTCCCCGAGGAAATTCTTAGCAGAGGCAAGAAGGGCTTCGGCATACCTGTGGCCTTCTGGCTCCGAAACGAGCTCAAAGGCCTGATGCTGGATCTGCTGAGTCCGGAGAAGATCAGACGCGAGGGGACGTTCCGTCCGCAAAAGGTTCAGGCCCTGATGCAGGATCACTTGTCCGGCAAGAAGGACAATCGGAAGCCGCTATGGGCGCTGATTTGCTTCGAGCTTTGGAGGCAAAACTACCTGCCGGGATAAGGCCTCTGTGACCTCTCAATGCTGACCAGAGAACCGCGGACGCATAGGTGTGCAACGGTCGGACATTGTCGAAGCCATCCTTACCGATAACGAATACTAATGCTCTTGGTTAATCAGGGCTGCTCAATGAATTCGTGATGAAATATGCACTGGTTAGCGTTTGCTTCTTCCAATGATCTGGGAAAATTGTATCTTCCTGAAATCCTAAAATCGTTTTTCTTGACGAATATGCTGGATTTCAACCATAAATAAATGATGTTTGTTTTCTCGGTATTATGGTATGAATAAAAGGCAGATGGACATCATGTGTGAGTGGGTAGGGTCGATCGATACATGGTTGAAATCTTGTGGCAACGTTGGGAAACTGGGTGGTAAACGGAGACAATAAATCTTAAAGAGACCCTCTATGCAACTCAAGAATTTTGAGTACAAACAGTATGAAGGTGACAAACGAGAGTGGACCGTTGAACCCGCATCGTTCGGCCCGATTAACCTGCTAGTTGGCAAGAATGCCAGTGGCAAGACCCGTACCTTGAACGTCATAGCTGCACTCGCGCAGTTATTAGCGGGAAAGCGACAGGCTCTAGGCACGGGCGATTTTAAAGCGACTCTGGTCACACCTAATGGCAAGAGATTCGTGTATGAATTATCTATGCAGAAGAATTTGGTCAATCGCGAATACCTTAGCTGCGACGATGAACAATATTTAACACGGGAAGGTCCTGGCCCCGGCAAAATAAAAACAGAGCCAAACGGAGAGATGGCCGACTTTCAGATAAAATCCAATCAATTGGCGATATTTTCGAAAAGAGATTCTTTACAATATCCATTCCTCGAAAAAATCGCAGCTTGGGCAGAGGGTACTGAGCATTATGAATTTGCCACTCTATTTGGACCTAACGCTATCGGAAATCCTGGAATGATCATTTCTGAGGGTCAGTTCAAAGATCCAGAGAAGACGCTCAGCCGTGATTTCGCACATCGGGAAATGCTGCAATTGCTGGTAGCCGCTGCCATTGATAGATATGGCGATGCCTTCAAGAAATCGATTATTACCGACATGAATAAAGTCGGATATGAGCTTGACGATATTGGTATAGGGGTACTCTCGGAAATCAGCATAAGTCCTCCCCCTATCGGAATCTGGGTTAAAGAGCATGATCTCCAATGCAATACGGAGCAGAACCAGATGTCTTTAGGAATGTTCCGAGCGCTTTCTGCTGTCATTCGTATGAATTTTCCTCAGTTTACTAATGTTCCTTCCGCTGTCTTCCTAGATGATGTTGGAGAGGGCTTGGATTTTGAAAGGTCAGTTGGACTGATTAAGATCCTGATAGAAAAAGCCGAAAAAGGTGGTTTCCAATTGTTCATGACTTCGAATGATCGATTTGTAATGAACGAAGTGCCACTGAAATATTGGAGCGTGATAGTCCGCATGGGCTCGTCGGTGAAAGTGAAAAACTACGAAAATTCTAGAGATGAATTTAATAAATTTGAAAAGCTGGGACTTAATAACTTTGATTATTTCGTTGCGAATTCGAGTCAGACATGAGTGCTTTTGCAATATTTGTGGAGGGGCAAACTGAGCTTATATTTATAGAACGCCTACTGTTTCAGATAATCGGTCATCAACATTTAAGAATAGAGCTCCAGCAACACCATGGAAGACTCTATCATGAGATTGGCATCCGTGGTGCTCCACCAGAGAATTCATATCATAATGTCCTATTAGTCAACTGTGGCTGCGATGGAAAAGTTCTTCCTGCTATTGAAGAACGTGCAAACGGGCTTAGAAATGCCGGATATGATCGGGTAATAGGCTTACGCGATCTTCATCCAAAACAATCTGATGAACTATACGAGATTTACAAACTAATAGAAGAACGATTGGCGTCACTGCCTTTGCTCTGCAAGATAGTCATCGCAGTAAGAGAGATCGAGGCATGGTTCATCGCGGACAGAGGACACTTCTGTCATTACAATTCATTGCTTACCTCGGCATTTATCCAACAAGAAATTGGTGTCGACGTTGATCAGCAAGACGTTGAACAGATACCCCATCCATCAGAATTGCTTAAAAGGATTTACAATCTTGTTGGTGGCACATACGACAAGAAGTTAAAAGAGACCCACCGAGTGACCAGCATCTTGAATTACGATTATTTGTATTTAGAGGCTCCTGAGAGCGTTCCAGCCTTGAAGAAATTCATGGATGAACTCGATGCTACATTAGTAGCGCCCTCATGACACATTTTAACGGTAATTCTCACTTAAAGTCCAAACCGAAAAACATTGACTCGTAGGTGGAGTCCATTTTCAACTCATTTCACTTTTCTGCAGATCTTGCCTGCGTAATGCAGGTTGAAAGCCGCAATACATGTGTACTCATCCTTGAAGCTTCTCTTTGATCACAAGCCCTGACGTCATGAGCCAAATGATGATTTGAAAAAATAATTGACAGATCCCCGAAAAGCTGTTAGAAGGCCCTCAACCATTTGGAAACGTGTGAAATCATATGAAGATGCAGATTGCAGGGAAAAACTGGTGGTGGTGGAACAGCATAAGGGAGGGGTTTGTCCGCCGCTGATCCAGTGAATGAATGATGATGAAAGCCGTGGGAACCTCTTCAGGAACCCACGGCTTTTTTGTTTTGGAAGACAAAAGGGCCGTGATGATTCACGGCCTTTTTTATTGTGCAAACCGCAAAAGAGGAACAGACGATGTATACACCGGATTTTGAAACCTTCAAGAAACTGGCAAATGAGGGAAACCTGATCCCCGTCTATCGGGAGATCCTCGCCGATACAGAGACCCCGGTCACGGCCCTCATGAAACTGGTGGACCGGCCCCATCTATTTCTGCTGGAGAGCGTGGAGGGCGGAGAAAAATGGGGGCGCTACAGCTTTCTGGGCGCGGACCTGCTGGCCACCTTCCGGGTGCGGGGCGATGAAGTGGTGATCGAGGAAAACGGCGAGGTGCAGCGCCGTCCCCACAGGGGCGATCCCCTCAGCCATCTGAAGGAGCTCCTTAGCCGCTACCGGCCGGTCCCGGTGGGCGGGCTGCCGCGGTTCTTCGGGGGGGCCGTGGGATTTCTCGGCTATGACATGGTCCGCTACTTCGAGAGGCTCCCTGAGGCCGTCGGTGACGTGACGACCGATGACGCGGTCTTTGTCATCACCGACTCGCTGGTCGTCTTCGACAATGTCCGCCACACGATCAAGGTCGTTGCCTGCGCCGTCATCGAAGACGATCAGGATCCGCGGCCGGTCTATGACAGGGCCCTTGCCCGGATCGATGCGATGACCGGCCTCCTCAAGGCCCCCAGGCCCGCGAAACCTGCCGCCCCGATCGGGAAGGAGGCCCTTCCCTTCCAGGCCGAGATGACCCCGGATGCATTCAAAAAGGGCGTCGTCATGGCGAAGGAGTATATCGCGGCCGGAGACATCATCCAGGTGGTCCTCTCCCAGCGGTTTCAGAGGGAATCGGCAGCGGATCCGGTCGATCTGTACCGGGCGCTTCGCCACATCAATCCCTCGCCTTATATGTTCTTTCTCCGCTTTGATGACATGCATCTGATCGGCTCTTCACCGGAGGTGATGGTCCGCCTCGAGGAGGGGATGGCGGAGCTCAAGCCCATCGCCGGAACGAGACGCAGGGGAAAGACCGAGCAGCAGGACCGGCAGCTCGCCGACGAGCTGCTGCAGGACCCTAAGGAGCGGGCGGAGCATATCATGCTCGTCGATCTGGGCAGGAACGACCTGGGTAGGATCGCCCGGACCGGAAGCGTCCAGGTGGGAAAGCTCATGGCGGTGGAGCGCTACTCCCATGTCATGCACCTCGTTTCCGACATCCAGGCGCAGGTCGCGCCAGGCAAGGACGGCTTCGACGTGCTCAGGGCGACCTTCCCGGCCGGGACCCTGTCCGGGGCGCCCAAGGTTCGCGCGATGGAGATCATCGCGGAGCTGGAGCCTTCCCGCCGGGGCCCTTACGGCGGCGCTGTGGGATACTTCGGCTATGACGGCAACATGGATTTCTGCATCACGATCCGGACGATGCTGATAAGGGACGGGAAGATCCTCCTGCAGGCCGGGGCCGGGATCGTGGCCGACTCTGACCCGGAGGCCGAATACAAAGAGACGCTCGGCAAGGCGGAAGGGATGGTCCAGGCCGTCCGCCTGGCCGAGGGCGGATTCGAACTATAAAAGGAGCATGACGATGATACTGATGATCGACAACTACGATTCCTTCACCTACAACCTGGTCCAGTACCTGGGCCAGCTCGGGGAAGAGGTGACCGTCCGCAGGAACGATGAAGTCGGCCTCGCGGAGATCGAGGCGATGAAACCGGAGGCGATCTTCCTCTCCCCCGGCCCCTGCACGCCGGAGCAGGCAGGGATCACCATCGACGTGGTCCGGACGTTTCACGCAAAGGTCCCCATCATGGGGGTCTGCCTCGGCCACCAGGCGATCGCCAGCGCCTTCGGCGGCCGGGTGGTCCGGGCAGGGAGGATCATGCACGGAAAGACCTCTCCGATCCTCAACGACGGCAGGACGATCTTCGAGGGGCTCGCGAGCCCCTTTCCCGCCGGGCGCTACCACTCGCTGCTCGTGGACAGGGAAACCTTGCCGGACTGCCTGGAGGTAAGCGCAGAGACCCAGGAAGGGGAGATCATGGGGCTCCGGCATAAACGATGGCCTGTGGAGGGGATCCAGTTCCATCCGGAATCGATCCTGACTCCCAATGGAAAACGGATCATCCGGAATTTTCTCAAGATGCTCGGCGGGAAAAGGGGGTGCAACGCATGATCAAGGAAGGGATAGCCAAGGCGGTCCGGGCGGAGGACCTGCGGGAGGCGGAGATGATCGCCGTGATGACGGAGGTGATGGAGGGGCAGGCGACGCCCGCCCAGATCGCCGCCTTCATGACCGCGCTTCGGATGAAGGGGGAGACGGTGGAGGAGGTGACGGGGGCGGCCCGCGTGATGCGGCAGAAGGCGACCCGGATCGATGCCCGCTCGCCGGTGGTCGTGGACACCTGCGGCACAGGAGGGGACGGCAGCAACACCTTCAACATCTCCACCACCACGGCCTTTGTTGTCGCGGCCGCGGGGCTCACGGTCGCCAAGCACGGGAACCGGGCGGTCTCCAGCGGCTGCGGGAGCGCGGATGTCCTGGAGGCCCTCGGGGTCAAGATCGACGCGGACCCGGAAGTGATGGAGGAGTGCCTCCAGCAGATCGGCATCGGCTTTCTGTTCGCCCCCCGGCTCCATGGGGCGATGAAATACGCGATCGGGCCCCGCCGGGAGATCGGCATCCGGACGATCTTCAACATGCTGGGTCCTCTGACGAATCCCGCCGGGGCGACCTCGCAGCTGATCGGGGTGTACGACCCGAAGCTGACCGAAATGTTCGCCGGGGTCCTCAAGAACCTGGGGACGAAGCGGGCCTTCATCGTCCACGGCTCCGACGGCCTGGACGAGGCGACCGTCACGGGCGAGACCCGCGTCTGCGAGCTGAAGGAGGGGCTGATCGCGACCTACAACATCGATCCGCTGGAGCTCTTCGGAGAGACCTACCCTGCCTCCGACCTTCGGGGCGGGGACGCGGAGACGAATGCCCGGATCACCATGGAGGTCCTGGGCGGCGACAGGCAGGACGCCTGCCGCCGGATCGTGATCCTCAACGCGGCGCTTGCCATCGTGGCCGGAGGCAAGGCCGCTACGATCAAGGAAGGGATGGAGGCCGCCGGGGCCTGCATCGACAGCGGCGCCGCCCTGAAGAAGCTTCAGGGGCTGATCGAGAGGAGCCACAGTTGAGGGGCGGCTTCAATAAAAGTCCGGATGCTGCGCGCCTTGCCTGCGGACTTTTTGACGAAGCCGCCTGCTCTTCCGGACTCCTCCCGTATGCGGAGGGGCCTGACACACATGACAAAAGGCAAGCCCTATGATTTTGGACGACATCATCGAGGTCAAGCGCCGCGAGGTGGCTGCAAGGAAGAAAACGACCCCCCTGTCCGCCCTGACGGCGGCGATCGAGGGGATGCCCAGGACCAGTGATTTTCGGCAGGCCCTCGGCAATGGGAAGCAGGCGATCATCGCCGAGGTCAAAAGGCGCTCCCCTTCCCGGGGCGCGATTCAAGAGGATTTCGATTCGGTCCGGATCGCCGGGGAATATGAGAGGCACGGGGCTGCCGCCGTCTCCGTCCTCACCGACGAGACCTTCTTCGGAGGGAGCAACGAGGACCTGATCGCCGTGAAAAAGGCGATCTTGCTGCCGGTCCTCAGGAAGGAGTTCATCATCGACCCCTGGCAGATCTTTGAGACGCGCGCGATCGGCGCCGACGCGCTCCTGCTCATTGTTTCGGTCCTGACGGAGGGTCGGCTTCGGGAATACCGTAAGATCGCGGCATCCCTGGGCCTGGACGCGCTGGTGGAGGTCCATGACCGCCGGGAACTGGAGACCGCCCTCCACGCCGGGGCGGAGATCATCGGGATCAACAACCGGGACCTGAGGACCTTCACGACGGATATCGGCACATCGCTGGAGCTGGCGCCCCTTGTCCCGGAAAACCGGATAGTGGTCAGCGAAAGCGGGATCTACTCAAGGGCCGACGTCGAAACCCTCGGACAGGCCGGTGTCCAGGCCTTTCTGATCGGCGAGGCGCTGGTCGCCTCCCCGGACAGGGGGAAAAAACTGAGAGAGCTTCTGGGGGAAGCGCGATGACGGAAATCAAGATCTGCGGGATTACGCGCCTCGAAGACGCCCTGTGCGCCGCCGCGTGCGGGGCGGACGCCGTCGGTTTCATCTTCCATCCGGGAAGCCCGCGGTACATCGCGCCCGAGCGGGCAAAGAGGATCATCTCACAGCTTCCCGAAAGGATCGCAAAGGTCGGGGTTTTCGTCAACCGGCCGGCCCAGGAGGTGCAGCGGACGATCGAGGCGTGCGGCCTCGATTTGATCCAGCTCCACGGCGACGAACCCCCTGCGTACTGCAATTTTTTCCCGGCCGGGCAGGTCATCAAGGCCGTCTCCCCGCGAACAGTCAAAGAGATCGGAGAGCTTGCGGCTTACAAAATCCGGGCCTTTCTGGCGGACAGCCGTGACGCGGGCCGCTACGGCGGAACAGGAAAGCGGTCCGACTGGAGCCTGGCCGCAAGGATCGGGAAGCTTTACCCCCTGATCCTTGCCGGCGGCCTCGATTCCGGAAATATCCAGGCGGCCCTGGATGCCGTCAGCCCGCAGGCCGTCGACATCAACAGCGGCTGCGAGCTCGCGCCGGGGATCAAGGACCACGACCGGATGAAGCGGATCATCGGGCTGATCCGCTCGGGAGGGCAGCCCGGACCAAACGTCATCTTCAGCACCTTGAGGAAGAACCTGGGAAACCTTAAACCGGAAGCGGCTTCGGAAAAGGCCCCAGAGGAAGGGCAGGCAAAGTCACTGGAAAGGAAAATGGCTTCATGAAACAGACGCAGCCGGACAGACACGGCCACTTCGGGATCTTCGGGGGCCGCTATGCTGCGGAGACCCTGATGCCCGCCCTGATGGAACTGGAGGCGGCCTATGGCAAGGCGAAAAGGGACCCGGCCTTCAAAAAGGAGTTCGCTTTCTATCTTCATGAGTATGCGGGACGGGAGACGCCCCTCTACGAGGCGCAAAGGCTCACGGCGGCCCTCGGCGGGGCGCGGATCTATCTCAAGCGGGAGGACATGAACCACACCGGCTCCCACAAGATCAACAACACCCTGGGGCAGTGCCTCCTTGCCCGGAGGATGGGTAAGAAAAAGGTGATCGCCGAGACCGGGGCGGGTCAGCACGGCGTGGCGACCGCGACGGCTGCGGCCCTGTTCGGCATGGAGTGCCGGATCTTCATGGGGGAAGAGGACATCCGGAGGCAGGCCCACAATGTCTTTCGGATGCGGATCCTCGGGGCCGAGGTCGTCCCCGTCGCGGCCGGGACAGCGACCCTCAAGGATGCGATGAACGAGGCGATGCGCGCCTGGGTGACAACGGTCCGGGACACGTTCTACGTCATCGGCACCACGGCAGGCCCCCATCCTTATCCGGTGATGGTCCGCGATTTTCAGAGTGTCATCGGCCGGGAGGCGAAAAGGCAGATCATCAAAAAGGAAGGAAGACTGCCTGACTTCCTGATCGCCTGCGTGGGCGGGGGCAGCAACGCTATGGGGCTCTTCTACCCGTTCCTGAAGCACGGCACAGTGGCAATGACCGGGGTCGAGGCGGCGGGGAAAGGGCTCTCCACAGGGCACCATTCGGCGAGCATCACGGCCGGACAGGTGGGCGTCCTCCACGGGAACAAGACGTATCTCCTCCAGGACGAACACGGACAGGTGAGGGACGCCTATGCGATCGCCGCCGGCCTCGACTACCCCGGAGTGGGGCCGGAGCATGCCTGGCTCCACGACACAGGGCGGGCCGGGTACGTCAGCGTCACGGACGAAGAGGCGGTGGAGGCGTTCGTCGCCCTCTCCCGTTACGAGGGGATCATCCCGGCGCTGGAGAGCGCCCATGCCGTTGCCCATGCGATGAGGACGGCGCCGGCCATGGCAAAGGAGAGGATCGTGATCGTCAACCTCTCCGGCCGTGGCGACAAGGATGCCGAGACCATCGCGGAAAGCGGAAAGGTGAAGGGATGATGGGACGGATCGAAGAGAGATTCAGGGCACTGAAAAAAAGGGGGCAAAAGGCGTTTGTCGCCTATCTCACGGCAGGCGATCCCGACCTGAAGACAACGGCCGAGATCGTCCAGGCCCTGGAGGCCGCCGGGGTGGACATCGTTGAGATCGGCGTCCCCTTCTCCGATCCGACGGCCGACGGACCGGCCATCCAGGCCGCCTCCCAGCGCGCCTTGAGACAGGGGGCGACCCTGGAGAAGATCCTTGCCATGATCGCCTCCCTGCGAGAAAAAAGCGGCATCCCGATCGTCCTGTTCGGCTACTACAACCCCATCCTCTCCTACGGACCGGAAAAATTCGCCGCGGATGCAAAGGCGGCAGGCGTGGACGGGATACTGGTCGTCGATCTCCCCCCCGAGGAGGCGGGCGAACTGAGGCGCTACACCGACAAGGCAGGGCTGGCGTTCATCACGCTCATCGCCCCGACCACCGATCCCGGGCGGCTGCGGAAGATCCTCCGGGGCGCAGCGGGATTCGTCTACTTCATCTCCGTCACCGGCGTCACGGGGACGGCTGCCCCCCGGACCGAGGAGGTCGGGCTGGGCGTGGAGCGGATCAAGGCGATGACCGCCCTGCCGGTCGCCGTCGGCTTCGGCATTTCCACACCGTCGCAGGCAGAGGCGATCGCCCCTCTGGCGGACGGAATCGTCGTGGGGAGCGCCCTGGTCCGTCTGATCGCCGAAAGGGAGGGAAAAGGCGACCTCCTCCCGGCGGTCTTCTCCTTTGCGGAAAAGATCCGCCAGGCGATCGACACCGCCCGCTCCCACCGCTGAACAAAGGGATTCCGTTTCCCGCCGAAATGATTTTCCTTGACAGACAAGGACTTTTGCCGCATTTTTAGCCGTCCGAAATCCACTGGTTTTCCCAGTCAAATAAAGAGGATATTTATGAAGAGAGAATTGAGACTGTCTTTCCTGGCCTTCTTTCTGATGGCAACGCTCACCGCCTGTGGTGGAGGAGGCGGTGACAGCTCGGGAACAGTCGCGCCCGCCGGGAACTCTCCTTCCGCCATTGCGGTTGATCCCTCAGGGAAATTTGCCTACGTGACAAACTGGGGCTCTAACAGCATCTCGGTTTATACCGTCAACGCGACCACCGGTGCGCTGGCCGTCGTGACGACTGCGGCTTCAGGGGAGAATCCCACGTCCGTCGCCGTGGATCCGTCAGGGAGATTTGTTTATGCGGCCAATTGGGGCTCCAACAGCCTTTCTGTCTATGCAGTCAATACAACCACCGGGGCGTTGACCGCCGGGACCGCGGTTGCCGGAGGGATAAAACCTACGTCCATCGTCGTTGACCCCTCGGGGAAATTCGTCTATGCGGCCAATGAGGGTGACCACACCCTTTCCGTCTATACCATCAATACGACGACAGGCGCCTTGACTCCTGGAACAGCGGTGGCAACAGGGAGCTCTCCCGCATCCGTCACCGTGGATCCGTCGGGAAGATTCGCCTATGCGGCAAACTGGGGCTCCAACAGTATTTCAGTTTATACGATCAATACAACGACCGGGACGCTGCTCCCCGGAACCGCCGTCACTGCAGGAACCAATCCCAATTCCGTCACCGTGGATCCGTCGGGAAGATTCGCCTATGCGGCAAATTGGAATTCCAACGAAATCTCGGTTTACAGCATCAATGCAACCACCGGGGCGCTGACCGCAGGAGTTGCCGTCGCTGCAGGGATCAATCCCTCCTCCGTCGCCGTAGACCGTTCAGGAAAATTCGTCTATGCGGCAAACTGGGGCTCCAGCGGCATTTCGATCTATAGCCTCAACACGGCGACAGGGGCATTGACGCGCTCTGCGACAGTGGCCGCGGGTACGAATCCTATTTTCCTCGCCACCGATCCTTCGGGAAAGTTCCTCTATGCAATCAATGAACGAGACAACAACATCTCCGTGTTCACCATCAACCCGACAACGGGCATCCTCCAATGATCGCTTGAAGAAACGGCCGGGAAAAGGTCTTGACAACGAAGCAGGGCTCGGATAGGAATGCTTCGCCTTTCCGGACTCGAAAAGGCCGGCAGGAAGCGATGAAGGATTAAGGAGTCACATGGCCAAGGCATTGAAAATCAACACCCGCGACAACTGCGCGGTCCTTTTGGCCGATGTCGAAAAGGGGCATGCGGTAGAGGTGCGCTCTGAACAGGGGGCGATCCGTCTGAACGCCCGCAGCGACATCGCACTGGGCCACAAGATCGCCCTGAGGGATATTTCGGCAGATCAGCCGATCGTCAAGTACGGTGAGGAGATCGGCCGGGCCCAGAAGGCCATCCAGGCCGGCGACTGGATTCATCTGCACAATGTCTATTGCCGGCGCGGACATGAAAATCAAGGATAGCGGTTGCAATTTATGAATACATTTCAAGGATATCGAAGATCCCAGGGCTTGCCGGGCGTCCGGAACGCGGTCGCCGTCATCCCTTCGGTCTTTTGCGCCAATACAGTGGCCAGACGGATCAGCCAGCACGTCGCCGGCACGATCGCCTATTGTCATCCGGTCGGCTGCAGCCAGGTCGGCCTTGACCTGGAGCTGGCCGCCCTTGGCCTGAAGGGGCTGGGAAGGACCCCCAATCTTTACGGGGCCGTGGTCGTGGGGCTCGGCTGCGAGAGGCTCCGCGCCCGGGAACTGGCGGAGGCGATCGCCGCAGCAGGAAAACCGGTCGAGATGCTGGTCATCCAGGAGGAGGGAGACACCTTAAAGGCGATCGAGAAGGGGGTCGTGTTTGCCGGCCGCCTCGCACAGGAGGCCGCCCGGCAGGACAAAGAGACATTCCCCCTGTCCGATTTCTCGCTGGGCCTCAAATGCGGCGGAACGGACGCCACCTCGGGGCTTGCCGCCAACCCGGCCCTGGGGTGGGTCACCGACAGGATCGTCGAGGCCGGCGGCCGCGCGATCTTTACCGAAGTGACCGAGCTCATCGGGGCGGAGGCGATCCTCGCCGCCAGGGGCAAGACCCCGCAGGTGGGCAAGGAGATCCTCGCGACGATCGACGCCATGGAAAAGAGGCTCTCCGCCGCCACGGCAAGCGCGGAACTGAAGCACCGTTCGGCCCTCATCTCTCCGGGAAACGAGGACGGCGGGGTGACGACCGTCGCCGAAAAGGCCCTCGGCGGGATCTACAAGGCAGGGACCGGGCCGATCAGCGGGGTTCTTTCTTACGGCCAAACGCCGGCAGGCCCGGGTCTGTACCTGCTGGACTGCGTCGGCCACGACGGGGAGGCGGTCACGGGCATGGTCGCCTCCGGCTGCCAGGCGGTCGTCTTCACGACCGGCCGCGGGACCCCCACGGGCTTTCCGGGCGTACCGGTCATCAAGATCACGGGAAACAGCGCCACATTCGACCGGATGAGACTCAACCTCGACTTTAACGCCGGCCCGATCATGGAGGGGGCGGCCATCGCGGACGTGGGCAAAGGGCTCCTCGAAAAGATCCTGCGCATCGCATCCGGGGAACCTTCCCGGGCGGAGCTGCTGGGGCACGACGAGCTGTTCTGCATTACACGGATATAAAGATTTGCACCCAACCTCTGTTGGGAGAAAGGGAGGTAGTTTTTATGTTCAAACTGTACGGGATCTATGCACCCATCGCGACACCGTTCAAAAGCGGCAAGATCGCCTACGACATGCTAGAGAAGAACCTGAATTTCTGGCTGGGATCCGACCTGTCGGGCGTTGTCGTCATGGGCTCAAACGGCGAGTTTGTCCTGCTGACGCCCGAGGAGAAGGAAGAGCTGACGCGGTTTGTCTGCAAACAGTCCAAGGGGAAAAAGCCGGTCATCACCGGGACGGGCGCCGAATCCACCATGGAGACGATGCGGCTCAACGAAATGGCCGCCAAGGCGGGAGCGGACGCGGTCCTGGTCGTCACCCCGAACTACTACAAGGGGGAGATGACCGACGCGGTTCTGGCCCGTTTCTACACGGATGTGGCCGATGCCTCGCCCCTGCCGGTCATCCTCTACAACATGCCGCGGAACGCCGGGATCAACATCTCCGCGAAGCTCGCGGTCGAGCTGGCCAAGCATCCCAACATCATCGGGATCAAGGACAGCGGCGGCAATATCGTCCAGATCGCGGACATGATCCGGAACGCGCCGGCCAGCTTCTCGGTCTTCGCCGGCTCGGCGAGCTTCCTGCTGACGAGCCTCGTCCTGGGCGCGACGGGCGGGACGCTTGCCCTGGCCAATGTGTTTCCGAACGAATGCGCCCGCCTCCAGAAGCTCTTCGAGGCCGGAAAGACGAAAGAGGCGCGGGACCTCCAGATGACCCTCATCGACCCCAACAGCGCGGTCACCGCCAGGTGGGGCATCCCGGGGCTCAAGGCCGCCATGGAGATGATCGGCCTGTACGGCGGAGACCCGAGACCGCCCCTGCTCCCCCTCAAAGAGGCGGACCGGGAAGAGCTCAAAAAGGTCCTGATCCGGACGGGATTTCCTCTGAAGGCGTAAGATTGGCGCCTTAGATCACCGGCTACCGGAAGGCTCGGGCGCATACGAAAAAAAAGGGGTTGTTCGGCATCCGATCGCAGGATTGGAAAAGGCCGCGACAGCCCCTTTTTATTCAATTCCAAATCCTCTTCTTTTCTCATCGAATCCCAATACTTGGGTCCTAAATGCAATTTTTTATTGACAGCCCCCCTTCTGCATGTTAGAGGCATCGGCAAAGGATTACCGATGCCGATGAACCAGATATTCAATATCGAAGATATCGAGAAGAAGATCCTCCTCATCCTCCGGATCCTTAACGAATCCCCTGAACCCTTGGGCGCCCGCATCATTTCCCGGCGCATGCAGGACCACGGCGTGACCCTCAGCGAACGCGGTGTCCGCTACCACCTGAAGCTGATGGATCAACGGGGACTGACCCGTCTGATCGGCCGTCATGACGGCCGGACCATCACGGAGCAGGGGATCGAGGAGATCGGCAATGCGCGTGTCCACGACAAGATCGGCTTTGCCATCTCCCGCATCGAAATCCTTGCCTTCCGCACATCGCTCGATCTGGACAAAAGGCAGGGACTCCTCCCTGTCAACGTTTCCTTCTTCCCCCGCAAGTCTTTCCAAAAGGCCCTCGAACTGATGAAGCCTGCCTTCGGCAAGGGACTCTATGTGAGCGAGCTGGTTGCCTGCGCCGACGAAGGGGAGCGGATCGGCGAATTGACCGTCCCGATGGGATATACGGGCTTCGCCACGGTCTGCAGCATCGTGGTGAACGGCATCCTCCTGAAATGCGGCGTCCCTATGGACTCCCGGTTCGGCGGCATCCTGCAGGTCAAGGACGCAAGGCCGCTGCGCTTCGTCGAATTGATTCACTATTCCGGATCCTCCCTTGATCCGTCCGAGGTCTTCATCCGGGGGAGGATGACCTCCGTCCGGGAGGCGGCGGAACAGGGCGAAGGGAAGATCCTGGCCAATTTCAGGGAGATCCCCGTACCGGCGATGAAGCTTGTCGATACACTGATCGTCAGTCTTAAGAAAGCGGGGATCGGCGGGGTGCTTGCCATCGGGGAGATCGGGGAGGCGATCTGTCAGATCCCGGTCGACACGAACCGCGTGGGAATGATCCTGTACGGAGGGCTCAATCCCGTCGCCTGCGCCCATGAGATGGGCGTCGAGGTGGAAAACCGCGCAATGTCCACCCTCATGGAGTATCACGAACTGCGGAATTTCTGGGAGCTCTGCAAAGGCAGATGACAGAGGACCGGAAAGGTATTTTACCAAACACTTCATTTCAAGAAAAAGGAGGAAAATCAGTTATGGCCAAGGTTAATCCGTTTACAGTAGCACAGAAACAGCTCGATCAGTGCGCAAAGATCCTTCATCTGGATCCGGGCATTCAGGCCGCATTGAGGGTTCCCTCCCGCGAACTCCACGTCTCGATCCCCGTCCGCATGGACGACGGCTCGGTGAAGGTATTCCAGGGATTTCGCGTCCAGTACAACGACGCCAAGGGGCCCTGCAAGGGCGGGATCCGTTTCCATCCCGACGAGACCATCGACACCGTCCGGGCCCTGGCGGCGTGGATGACCTGGAAATGCTCGCTTCTGGACCTGCCTCTGGGCGGCGGAAAGGGCGGCGTCATCTGCAACCCCAAGGAAATGTCGCAGGGCGAGCTGGAAAGGCTCTGCCGCGCCTACATCGACCAGGTCGGACGGATCATCGGCCCGGAGAAGGATGTCCCGGCGCCTGACGTCTACACCAACCCCCAGATGATGGCCTGGATGATGGACGAATACTCCAAAATTACCGGGAAGAACCAGTTCGGCGTGATCACCGGCAAACCCCTGGCCGTGGGCGGCTCGGCCGGACGCGGCGACGCCACCGCCAGAGGCGGTCTTTTTACCGTCCGCGAGGCGGCCAAGGAACTGGGGATCGACCTCTCCAAGGCGAGGATCGCCATACAGGGTTACGGCAATGCGGGCTATTACGCGGCCTGCCTGGCCAAGTCGCTGTTCGGATCCAAGATCGTGGCCGTCAGCGACTCCAAGGGCTGCATCCTGTGCGAAGACGGTCTCGACGGGGAGGCGGTAGGCAAGCACAAGGCAAAGACCTCGACGGTCTGCAACTACAAAGGGGCCGGCGCGATCAGCGACAAGGACCTCCTCGAACTCGACGTGGACATCCTGTTCCCCTCTGCCCTGGAAAACGTCATTACCGAGGAAAACGCCCCGCGGATCCGGGCAAAGATCGTCGCCGAGCTCGCCAACGGACCCACGACGCCGGAGGCCGACGAGATCCTCCACAAGAACGGCGTCCACGTGATCCCGGACTTCCTGTGCAACGCGGGCGGCGTGACCGTTTCCTACTTCGAGATGGTCCAGAACTTCTACATGTACTACTGGGATGCGGAAGAGGTCTACAAGCGCCTGGACAAGAAGATGACCACGGCCTATCACGCGGTCCTCAATACCTCCAAGAAGTACAACATCAACATGCGCCAGGCCGCCTATGTGGTCGCGGTCGAGCGCGTCGTCGAAGCGATGAAGCTCCGCGGCTGGGCATAGCACCTGTTCAAGGATCGAGAGAGGGGGGCGCTCGCGCCCCCCTTTTTTTTGACTTTTACCTGACCTTCCGGTATACATTTTTCTTATAAATATCGGGAAGGACGCTTTATGAATCCAAAAGGAAACTGTCCTCCTCCAACGCTCGCCGCGGGGGAAAGACGGCAGGGTTTTCTCATCAGAAGGATCGAACAGATCCCGGAGATCCGGGTCACCGCTTACGAGATCGACCACGAAACGACGGGGGCCAAGATCCTCCACCTCCACTGCGAAGACAGGGAAAACCTCTTCTCCATCGGCTTCCGGACACCGCCGCGCGACTCGACCGGGGTGCCCCATATCCTCGAGCATTCCGTTCTCGCAGGATCCGAGCACTATCCGCTCAAGGATGTCTTCAACGAACTCCTGCGGGGAACGCTCCAGACCTTCATCAACGCCTTCACCTATCCCGACAAGACGATCTATCCCGTTGCCAGCCAGGAGAAGCGCGATTTCTTCAACCTCGCCCGGGTCTATACGGACCTCGTCCTCAGGCCCCGGCTCCTGAAAGAGACCTTTCTCCAGGAAGGCCGCCACTTCGAATTCGACGGCGACCGCCGGATGAACGTTTCCGGCATCGTTTACAACGAGATGAGGGGGGCCTATTCCTCGCCGGACACGCTGATCTATAAGGCCATCCAGGAAAACCTCTACCCCGAGACGCCTTACCGCTTCGACTCGGGAGGAGATCCGAAGGTGATCCCCACCCTGACCTACGAGCAGTTCCGGGAGTTTCACCGGACTTTCTATTCACCGACCAATGCCCGCTTCTTCCTCTACGGGGACATCGCGACCGAAGAGCATATCGCTTTTCTGGCGGAGATGCTCGCCGATTTTCCGCGTGTGGCGGTCGATTCCTCCGTCCTGGACCAGAGGCCGTGGCAGGAACCTCGGAGCATTCACGGTTTTTATCCCATCGATCGGGAAGAAAGATCCACCGGAAAGACAACGGTCAATCTGGCCTGGATGACGGTGGAAAATACCGACGCCGAGACGGCGATGATTCTGGCCATCGTCTCGGACCTCCTGGTGGGCAGCGCCGCAGCGCCGCTCCGGAAGGCCCTCATCGATTCCGGACTCGGGGAGGACCTCTCGCCGGTGACAGGGCTGGAGCGGGACCTCAAACAGATCGCCTTTGCGGTGGGCCTCAGGGGGACCGAAGCGGACAAGGCCCAGCAGATCGAGGCCCTGATTCTCGATACCCTCAAGGAAGTGGAAGAAAAGGGATTCGACGTCGAGCTGATCGAGGGTACCCTCCACCAGATCGAATTCCATGGGCGGGAGATGGTCCGCGGCGCCTATCCTTACGGCATCGTCCTGATGGGCCGCGCTTATCACACCTGGCTTTACGACGGAGACCCCCTGACGGATATGAATTTCCCCCGCACCATCCTCTCCATCCGCCGGAAGTGGGACGCGGACTCCGCGTTCTTCCAGAAAGGCATCCGGAAGTGGCTTTTGGAGAATCCTCACCGGCTTCTTTCCGTCATGGAACCGAGCCGGACCTTTCAGGAGGAATGGGAACGCGTCATCGACGACCACATGACCCGTTTTCAGAAATCGCTCTCCGAGGAGGAAAAGAAGAAGATCCAAGAAGAGACGGCGGCCATGAAACGTTTTCAGGTGGAGCCCGATCCTCCCGAGGCAGCCGCCTCCCTTCCGAAACTCTCGCTCACCGACATCTCCCGCGAGATCGAAACGATCCCTACGGACCATGCGACCATCGGCGGTGTCCCGGTTTTGAAGCACGACCTTTTTACCAACGGGATCGCCTATCTCGACCTGGCCTTTGATGTCTCGGACATCCCGGAAGAGCTTCAGCCCTACCTGCCGCTCCTGGGCAAACTCACCGCGCAGATGGGGGCGGCCGGCCTTTCGTACGAGGAGATGGCGAAACGGATCGCCTTGAGAACCGGCGGCCTGGGATTCAACCTCGCCGCCGGGCTGAGCGCCGGCGGCGAGAAAAACTGGCAGAAAATGTTCTTCTCCGTGAAGGCCCTTTACAGAAACGTGGACGAGGCGATCGGGATCGCCCGGGATATCCTGACGGCGGGCGACCTGTCCGACAACGACCGGATGCGGGACCTGATCCTTGAAAAGAGGAACAGCCTCCATGCCTCGGTCATCCCCTCGGCGCACCTTTTCGCCCAGATGGCGGCAGCCGCTCCTCTGTCCCTGTCGGCCCGGCGAAACGAGCAGTGGCACGGACGGACCCAGCTTCGCTTCATCGCCGGGACAGCCGACCGTCTGGCCGATGCCGGTGAGAAGCTCAGAGAAAACCTGACGCGCCTCCGGGAGATGGTCTTCGTCAGGAACCGCCTGCACCTGAACCTGACCGCCGATCATGAAGGGCTTGAGAGGCTGACAACGGCGGCGAGCAGGATGATCGACACCCTTCCCGCAGGGTATCCACCCCGGACAATTCAGGTGCAGACCCAACCTGCCGGACACGTCGGCATCGCCATACCCGCCCAGGTCTGTTATGTCACCAAAGTCCTGGCCGCACCGCCTTACCGCGATCCGTCCTCCGCCGCTCTGTTCGTCCTGGCAAGACAGCTTTCCAACGGTTATCTTTACAAGCACATCCGCGTCCAAGGCGGGGCCTACGGCGGATCCTGCCGGTATGAACCGCTGGGCGGCCTGTTCGCCTTTCTGTCCTATCGTGACCCCCATCTGACGGAAACCCTCACCATCTACCAAGATGCGGTGGAATCCACCCTGCGCAATCCCGTGACGCAGGAGGAGTTGGAGAAGGCGGTCATCGGCGCCATCGGCGCCCTGGACAGACCCCTTGACCCCGCCGGCAAGGGGTACACCGCCTTGATCCGGGAGTTATCCGGTCTGACCGATGCCGACCGGCGCCATTTTCGCAAGGAGGTGCTCGGCGTCACGCCGGAACGCTTGCGGGAAGCGGCGCGGCGTTACTTTCCGCCGGCGGAGGGCTCTTCGGTCATCGCCGTGTGCGCACCGGAGGAGCGTTTGCAGAAGGCCAACGAATTGTTGAAGGACAAGCTCGTCCTGGAAAAGCTCGTATGAGCATCCGTAAGAGTCGTTTATTGTCATGTAGGGAGGTAACCGTATGAAAAGAAAAGTCCGTATCTGGTTATTGCTGGCGGTATGCCTGAGCGCGACGGCCTGCGCCAATCCGCTTTTTCGGAACTATGGTCAGATCAATCCGAGCAACGAGGTGACCCGGGCCTTTGAGGCTTACCAGATCAATCCCGCCTTCCGCTACTACATCAGCGGCTCGGACGTTTATCCCAACGCCCTGATGGGGCTGCATCGGGATTACCGTCTCGACCCCAAAACTCTCTGGAAAGAGGTGACGATGACCCCGGCAAAGATGAAGGAAATCGTTCAGTTCATGAAAGCCAAGGCGGATGAACATCGTCTGTTTCAGTATGGATTTGAAATGTCGGATGACAAAGGCCGGCCGATCGGGGTCTGGTATTCGATCCTTACGGCCCGAACCTTCGTGCGGATGCAGGAAGACGGAACGGTAAGGATCGATACACCCGAGCTCGACACATACAAAGAATTCGAATCGGACGGGAAGGAGTACGAAGGCCGTCATTGAGAAGAAGGATCGCAAACCGCGGGGGCTTTGCCCCCTTGCAATTTACACGATTATCCGCTAAGTGCTTCGATAAAACATCCGAGGAGGCAAGGACGCAATGAAGGCTTTGGTCACCTATTACTCCCAGACCGGCAACACCGAGAAGCTTGCCCGCGCCATTTACGACGCAATCCATTTCGAGAAGGAACTCATCCCCATCAAGGACATCAAGAGCAGCAAGGGCTATGACATCATTTTCGTGGGATTCCCCGTCCAGGCCCACAGCGTCCCTCCCGCGGTCCACTCCTTCTTCAAGAACCTGCCCGATAAACAGCCCATCGCCCTGTTTTGCACCCACGGCTCGCTCCGGGGAGGTCACCTTCCCAAACAGGCGATCGAGCACGGTATAAGCCTTGCCTCGAAAGCCAGGGTGCTTGGCACCTTCGGCGTCCGGGGAAAGGTCAATCCAAGGGTCATCGACGCCCTGATAAAATCGCTCGAGCACCAAGCCTGGGCCGAAGAGGCGCAGGGTGCCATCGATCATCCCACCGATGCCGACCTGGCCGATGGAAAGACATTTGCCAAGGAAATCCTGGCCAAGATGGGCCGTTAGACCCGGCGGCCGGGGCACTGTTTACTGGACCGGAAAATTGAAATAGGTCTCGGGAAAGGGCTCGTTCCTCAGGGTGAAGTGCCACCATTCCTCCGGATAGTGCGCAAAGCCCTGCTTTTTCATCAGGACATGCAGGAGCATCCGGTGCGCACGCTGACCTGGAGGCAAACCAGGTGAAAGCGGCCAGGACGCCTGGCCGAAAAAGTCAAAGGCGGTGCCCATATCCAATTCCCTAACCTGTGCGTCAGATGGAAAGGAAACGATCGTCAAGTCCACGGTGCTGCCCCGACTGTGGCTTGATCTGGCGGCGATATACGCATCCTTTATCAGGGTGTTCTTAGGGATGTCCGGATAGAATTCCGCCTTTGTCCGGGTATCCTCCAGGTCGCCGGCCCAGCGAACGAAGTGATCGACCGCCCGCTGCGGGCGGTATGCATCGAAGACTTTCAGTCCCAGACCGAACGGCTTCAATTCTTCCTGCACTTTCCTGAGGGCGTCCGCGGCTTCTTTCGTGAGGATGCACTTAGGCTTCAGATATCCGTCGATCCGCTCCCCGACAAAATTGTGGTTCGTATAGTACCGCAAATCAACCACGATGTCCGGAATGACGCTGTCCGCATAGACAAAGCCTTTGGGCAGAGGTTCTTCCTGCTGCCCTGCAAGACAGAGACAACCAGGCAAAGCACCCCATATCAAAAAGATGGTAACGATCATCACGTTACAACGTCTCATTTTTACGCCCCCTGCCTTGCTGAATGGATAAGAATCGCCGCGTATGCAAACGGCAGATTGCTTCCCTGTCTCGCTGTTGAAAGCCCTGTCAACATTATTGTTTCACGCCTTGTACCGAAATATGGGCTTCAATGAAGGCGCGGACCTTTTTTGATAGTTCCTTTGCAAGGTTTGCATTACGGAACAGAACATGCCCCCCCTTTACCCATAAGAAATCTTTTGGTTCCGCGGCCTGTTCATATAACCGCCGTGCATATCGGATATCGATGATCCCGTCCTCTTCGCCATGAAGAAACAGCTTAGGATTTTTCAAGTTCCTGACGAGAGGATAATTATTAAAATTCTCGCCGAACAGCCTTATCAGAAAATCAGGCAAGCCGATAAGGGTATACGCCTTCAGATAATCACTTGCACTTGTTACGCCGGAGTCTACAACGACCAAGACCCGGTCCCGCTTTGAGGCGCCATAGAAGGCCAGCGACGCGCCCATGGAAGTTCCATAGAGCACAATCGTATCCTGGCTGATCCTCCTTTCATTCGTCAAATAATCGATCGCCGCCAGGGTCATCTGATATGAGCTCTTCAGGCTCATTTCCCCTTTGCTCGCCCCTGTGCCGGGAAAATCACAGGCAAAGATATCGGCATCGATCGTTTGATGCAGGTTCTTTATCACGGACAGGTAATTGAGGATATTTCCATGTGAACCGTGCAGAAAAAGGATGGTAGGCACGCGACGGGCTCCTCCCTTTTTCATAAACCATCCGTAAAGGTCAGTTCCATCTGAATTCTTGTAACTGACTTCCTCGATGGGGAGACCTAATGCAGAAATATTATAGCCATTCACTACCTCTCCGCCCCGAATGGCCTTGCTGGAGGTACAACCCAGCACAAGGGCTATAGAAAAAAATAACAGGACGCATCTTTTTCTCATCAAAATGGATCTCCCAGCGGCCCTGTCAGATCATTCTTACCCTTCATTGCCCTTCGGAAAGAGTTCATCCATCATCCCCTTTACATCGTCAAGCCACTGTTTGCGTTGCTCTTCGGTGCTGGTGACAACCACACTGAAGGTTCGGCGATGAACGTGAGCGACGCCGCACAGGCCAAAGACGCAGTTTCGCCAGATCGTCTCCAGCGGGTCCCCAAAGGTGCGCTGCTCCCTTTCCGGCACAGTGTTTGAGGTATTGAGGATCACAGCTGCCCTGGCGGTGAGCAGACCCTCTGGTATGCCCTCGCCTGCATCCCCCTCGAGAAACTCGTAAGCGATGCCGGGGCGGATCACCCGGTCGATCCAGCCCTTCAATATCGCCGGGGGCTGCCCCCACCAGTTCGGGTGAATGATGACGATCCCTTCCGCCTGCCGGAGTTCCTCGCAATGCCTCTGTATCACCTCCGGCAGGACGGCGTCTTCAGGGATCTCTTCGCTTGCAAGCAAAGGATCGAAGTGCTCGGCATACAAGTCATGAAAGAAGACGCGATGCCCATTCGTCTCGAGCCGCCCGACAGCGGCCCGCGCGATGGCATGGTTGAAGCTCGCTGCATCGGGATGGGCAAGAATGACAAGGATTTTCATGGTCATGAGTGCATCTCCGGTTTATTCACATAACGAGGCATAGCCCCAATTGTCCAAAATAGGGCGTCATAACCGATAATCTCTACCGAGCTTTGCCTAGTTGAATCGAAAATAATACCACCGGGATTTAAAAACTTTATACAAACAAATATCTCGGAGTGTTCTCCCTATACTTTTCATATTGTTTACCGAAACGTTTGGCGCAAAGACTTTCTTCCGATACGATCATCTTATGATGCAATAGCATCATCATACCCAACAGTATGGTTAAGAGGACATTTAAAGTCGCAGCAGCGATACCTGCATAAGCAAAAAAAGCCGCCACGTACATCGGATTTCTGGATATTTTATATATGCCGTGCACTGCGAGAGTTTCTGAAGGAGTTCTGACATAGCTTGCTACCGAAGCAATAAAGCCGATCAGGCCGATCGCATAGAGCAGGAAACCTATAGCAACGGAAATTTTATTTGCCGATAATGGAATGAAGACGGTCAGCAATGTGAACAGATGGGGCGTCATTGAAGCCGAAACAGTGAAGACCTTTTCTTTTCGGGAATAGCCGGTCATATCGGCCATGCGTTTTGCCGCATCACGATAGAATACGGCAATATATATGCCGACAAGAATGATGGGGACCGTGAGAAACCATGCATTATACAGTTGTATATTCATTGCTCCTCATCTCCTTGTCTCTCCCCCCTGTTTGAGCAGATGGATCTGTCCTGTGCTGACGGCATCGATGAGGAGTTTCCCGGTCAGCTTCAGTTTTCCCAACCTCCCCTTCTTGTGGGACATGATCAGATCGTGAAGCTCCTCTCTGGTTTGCGGCGGCCTGACTTCCACAGGCTTTTTTTGCAGGGCAACGGCCTTTTTCGAACACGTGGTTACGCAGAGGCCGCAGCCGATGCAGAGGTTCAGGTCGATCGAGCTTTGCTTCGTCTCCTTGGCCACTCTCGCCGCGCCTACCTGGCAGCGCTTTTCGCACTTGCCGCATCCGTTGCATGCCTCGGCATCGACAACGGCATAGAAATTTGCAGCCCAGAAATCCAGCGGCTTGGGCAGGGATTTGTGCAGGCCGAGCATTCCACAGCAGCAGCCGCAGCAGGAACAGATGAACTCCGCCTTTTGCGTGTTGGAAGGCTGAAGAACCAGTCCCTCCTTCTGATTCTGCGCCAGGATCTCCAGGGTTTCACCCAGCGTGATTTCCCTTCCGATGCCTGTTTTGAGGGCAGCCTCAGCCAGATGGCCGACGGCAAGGCAGGTCTCCTTCCGGTCCGTCACCTCGCAGGTCTTGCCCTCCAGGGCCTTTTTCTTGCGGCAGATGCATTCGAGGATGGCAAAAGGCGCTTCTGCAGACTGCAACAGCGCAGCCATTTCATCGAAGGTGCTTACCCTGTGCTGCGGCTGGATGGATTCGGCGATCGGAATCGTGCGCATCTGGGGGAGTTCCGTGCTCAGAAACTCCAGCCCGAATCGTTTGTCGGATGTGTATTCGTCAAAATCGCGGCGAAACTCCGGCGTCAGCTTACCGACCTGAAATTCGAACATCCCGACCAGAAGAGGGATATTGCAAAAATTTCTCATGCCGCCTTTGATCTTCGATTCAACTCCTCCCTTTTTCCAAATCCGGTCAAGGATCTCCTCCAGCTCCGCCGATGTTTCAACCAGATGGCCGGCCCTTTCAAATATCCTTTCCAGCGATTCAAACTTGTAGGTCAGACAGGCCGCGATCTCCGCCTCACGGGGCGTGAAAATGTGCTTGAGAATCCTGATCTCGGCTCCTGACCTGGTCGCGGGAAATCCTATCGCCTGCTTGTCCAAATGGCGCTGCAGTTTGACATACACTTCTTCATTCTTTTCCATTTTGCAGTCCCTCCTTTTGAAAGGCAAGGCCGGCGGGCCTTGCTATCGGCCACACCAGGGCTGTTACCATCACTATCATTACCCATCCGGTGGGATGAACGATCTTTTCATCGTCATGCGTGTCGTGTACGACTCCTCTCATTCGGCATTTACTGCCGAACGCGGCGTTCAGCCTCTCTTTTTTCGCTCCTCCGTCAGTTTGTCTCTTCTTCCCGAAGCCGCCGCAATCAGCTGAGCCAGCTCAGCGGACATCTTCACAAATGCATCATAGTTTGTATTTTCCCCGTCCACGCTTGGCGAGACATACTTCAATGGGCCGGCCGGCGAGAAATCATCCTCGGCAATGACTAGACCGAAGTGTCTTACGATCGATTCTTCAACGATGTCATCGAGCGGACTGGCGTTCCTCTCCTTGACGTCGATGTCCAGTATCGACTTCATCTTGGACTTCATTTTTTCGAAGTACCCGCCCTCTCCACCTCCGACGGCGACGGAGATGATCTCTCTGGGATCGAATGCATTGACTACGGTATACATGGTCGTTGGGGCGCCAAAGCCGCTCGCATGAAACCACGCTTTCCTGTAATCGTCAAACGTCTTGCCTTCCCTGAGCCTCCGGTGAATTATCGTAATAAACTTCATCGATCACCTCCCCATATGAAAAAACCTTTGTTTCGCGTTTCTCGCCGGCACGCTATCCTGCTTACAACAATACCGCTATCCCCCGATTCCGCAGGCATTCCTTGACCTGCCGAATACTCAGCAGCCGATAGTGAAAGACCGATGCCGCAAGCAGGATACTGGCCCCACCCTGGAGAACCGCAGCGGCGAAATCCTCAAGTTTCCCGGCCCCGCCGGATGCCACCACAGGCACCGTGACCGCCTCCGCAATCGCTTTGGTGAACTCCAGGTCATACCCCGCCTGGGTTCCATCGCCATCCATACTGGTCGGCAGTATCACACCCGCCCCCAGACCTTCGCACTGTTTCGCCCATTCCACCGCATCCTTCCCCACCGGTTGAGTGCCCCCTGAAACAACCAGTTCGAACCCGGACGGCATGGCCTTGTTCAGGCGCGCATCGATCGCCACGGTAATCGACCCCGAACCAAACTTCTTTGCCGCCTCCATGACCAGCGCCGGGCGCTTTACCGCCGCACTGTTCATGGAGACCTTGTTGGCACCGGCATCGAGCAGCAGATCGATGTCCTCCAACACGGAAATGCCGCCGCCGACTGTCAGCGGTATCTCTATGACCGACGATACGTTTTTCACCCATTCCAGCCGAGTCTTGCGATTTTCGAGCGTGGCGGCGATATCGAGCATGGCCAGCTCATCGGCGCCTTCCCGCTGGTAGAATGCGGCATTCTCCACGGGATCGCCGGCATCCTTGAGTTCCGTAAAGTGAATCCCCTTGACCACGCGGCCATTTTTCATATCGAGACACGGCATGATCTTTACTGCTGTCATAATTTCTCCTTTCGCAATTCTGTTGCAAACACCCCAGATCTCTTGATCATAAAAAGCGGCTAACGATAAAACCCAGCGGTCCGTATTACAGTTGAGCCGTCTTTCATCGTTATTTTGCAGCGACATCCAAGAGTAACTGATAAAGTGCATCCGGCATGTCGGCCATCGGCACGTGCGATGACGGCAACTCGATATAGGTCCAGCCTTGGTTCGCAGCGGCGATCTTCTGCCTGGCGATGCGAGTAACAGCGATGAATTCGCTTTTCGTGCAGAGGATATAGGTTTTGGGCAGGGCTTGTATCCTGGCGGCGTCGAACTGCAACCTTTCCACATAGGGCGGAGCCTGCTCCGGCATCAGCGGATCGCTTCCGGAGGAGATAGACAATCCCATATTGAGCAGGTCATACAAGGATTGTCCGGGGTCCGGCAGGGCCGCATCGAGATACACAAGGCGGCGGATCCTGTCCGCCATCCTGTCCGCAACGCCGGAGATCACCATCCCGCCGTAACTGTGGCCGACCAGGATGACCTCATTAAGATTGTTTTCGGCAATCAGTGCGCAGATCTGTTCGATATCTCCGGTCAGGGTGGTGCTGTTTTCGTCCTTGAGGGTCGGCGCAAAAACGCGGTGGCAATGCGTCGTGAGTGCGGAAACGGTCCCGTCCCAGTATTTGCCGCCCAGGCGGCCGCCCGGGGGATAATCGTCCCTTTGGGCAAGCTTGTTCCACGTGTCCGTGGACATGCTGCCGCCTTGAACCAAAACATAATCAGCCATGCCGAGCATCCTTCCTTTCCGCCCTTTTTACGATCCCAAACATACAGCCTTGCATCCTGCGTAACAACGTCCCGGAATCACTGTTTGACCAATTCCACCCGTCGATTCTTCGCCTTTCCTTCCTCTGCATCGTTCGAAGTGACGGGTGAAAGGGAGGCCACGCCATGGGGCTTCAAACGCGCGGCAGCTATCCCGTGTTTGCCGGACAGGGCCTTTGCCACCGCGTCCGCGCGGTCTTTCGACAGCTTCATATTGGAATCGAAGGACCCTACATTGTCCGTATGCCCGACGACATACAGCTTCAGCGCGCCGTTGCTCTCGAGGAGCTTTGCTATTTCCGAGATAGCGGCGTCGGATTCGGGTTTGATCTCCGACTTCCCGGTGTCGAAGTATATGCCGTATACCGAGACGTGGCCGGTAGAATTGATGTCGTTGCCCATCGCCTCGGCGTTGGCAACGACCTCCTGTTTCATGATCTCCTTTTCCACTATCGCCAGCCGATATATGTTACTGTGGGCATTGACCTCGACCCACGTCTCCTTGCCCTCCTTTTGGAGCACGATGGTGGAGATCTTGTTGAAGTTATCATCGATGAGGACCCTTCCGCCGATCTTTTTGAGGGCGTCCTGGATGTTCCTGCGTATTTTTAATTCTCCGGGCTCCGCCTCACCCTTGTTCAGGCGGTAGCCGATGAGGTACTTGTGCCCCTCGATGCTTACCTTCTTTTTGTCTTGGCCGATGAATTTATGGCTGTCGAAGTCGGTGTCTTTATAATTCGTAATGTGGAAGCCCGGCATCCTCGACAGCAGGGGGTGGTCCTTGCTCCCTTTTACATCCTGATCGGCGGCCATAGAGAGACCAAAACCTGTCAGCATAAAAAACAAACTGAAAGTCATCGCCACTATTTTTTTCATGTTATTATCTTACCTCCTGCTTCTTATTAATTTTTTATTTGGTTGCCGACGCAGAAATCAGCGATGAGCATGCATCAGCTTGAGTGCCTTGTTTGGAGCGGTTTGCTGAACCAGCCGACATAGGTCAGCCAGAGGCCGGCCAGGACGAGCAAGGAAAAGCCGATCCGCACAGCCGGCACCATGTGCATGGAGGCGGCACCCCCGCGCTGGATCCACTGCGGAGCGGCAAGAAGAATCAAGCCGCGGAGCGCAAGGAACCAGCCGAACAGAGAGATCATGACCGCCGCCGCACTTGACCAGTATTGGTGGAAGGCGATAATCAGCAGGCCGCAAAACAGCAACAGCGCGCCCATCATCCAGACGATCGCCTCGTTCTGGAAGAAAGCGGAGAGGATCGGCCCCAGGTCAGGCGCCCGGATAACCAGGATGCCTGTCACGATGACGAGGAACGGACCTATGACGCGGGCGAATGCGCGCGTGCGAACTTTGGATTCTAATGTAGCCGGCATCTGCATTTCTCCTGTGGGTTAAGTAGAGTTATTATGAGTTTCATTGCCTGTTGAGAAAATCATGGATGTATTCGTATATCTCCGGCGCCTTTGACGGCTTGTTGAGCGCGATATGGTCATACCAGTAGCAGGTGTCACGCCTGTTCACGAAGGGATCTCCATCAAAACGGGCCGACCACTCCGGAACCATTCCATCGTTGTCGCCGAAGGCCCTTAATGCAGCCCACCCGGCCTTGATTTGCGAGGGGTAATCGCCTCTCTTCCATTCGTATTTTCCCCATACACATACCCCCATTACCTTTTTCGTGCACTCCCAGTTTGCATCGACCCTTCCATTGAGCAGATGGTACTTGGGACGACTGGCGATATCAAGAGTGCTGTTCATCAGCAGCAGGATGAAGGGAGAATCGGGTCTGAGGTCATCGACGCCTGTGCCCGTAGCCCACGGAAATATGTAGGTCAAATCGGCAAGAGGAGAGCCGCGGTGCGGCGTGCCGAGAGTGATCAGCGCCTTGACGTTTCCTCCTTGTGAAATATGCGCCCGTGTGACGAGCCCGCCCATTGAATGGGCGACGACAATCGGATGCTCCGAGAAATTCTGTTCAAGGATTTTTGCACCGAGGTGCAATCCATTATCGTAAATCGAGACAATCCAATCGTATTGATATGTGTAAATGGAATGTTTGTTGCAGATCCCGTCACCCTTGAACTTCTCTATCATTTCATCCCATGTCGAAGCATCGTCATCCATGCCATGGATCAGTATGACGGGCGAGCCGGACCCGCACTTTTTTTCAAATTTGTATGCGTTGATGTACTTACCCGGGATCGGCTGCTTATCCCTGAAAAACAAAATGTTTTCCTTCCTTCCGCCGCCGGTTTCCAAAAGCATTTGCAGGGTATCCCTGTCCACCACCTGCCCGCTCAGCGACAGGGTCTCTTGGCCGCCTGAACCGATCAGGATCAGTCCATCGGGTCCGTTGGCGCCCGAGAGCATGAAGACCGGCTTGGCGTCTTTTTCCGGGAAATGAAATTCGCCGAATAGCTCCCGTTCGTTGTCGGTCAAAATCAACCGGTACCGTGACAATGCAGAGTCAGCCTCATTCTGTCCGTCAACATACAGGTGACTGCTCCATGAACCGCTCACATTGATTGGTGTTTCCTGATGATTGCCTGAACAGCCGAAGAGAACGAGCAGCATCCCCATGAAAGCGGCAAGGGCGGCCCCTTTTTTCATCGTAACCTCCTATGAATTTTTTCACACACCGCAGCAATCAGCCGAAGCGCAACGATCCGCTCGAACTCCTTGGTAAGCATGAGGGATCAAACCTATCCCACATTTCCTCATCCGCACTGCGGCGCCCATTTCGTCCTGATTCCAAGCGGCAGTGTTTATTCTGCGTCTGCCGATCCGTTCATTTTTTCACGGTAATTTTCCCATACTGCTCGCCCATCAGAACGTGCCGATAGGCGCCGTCGCCCTCCTTTGGGACGGTCAATGTAAAATCCACATTCTTTTGAAACAGTATGACATAATCCGAACCGCCGAACAGGAAATATCCCAGCATGTCTCCCTTCTTGACCGTACTGCCTACTTTGACGGCATCTTCAAAATTGACCGAGGATACCTGCGACATCCCGATGGGCAGCAGCGCAACCAAGCCGTATTTCTCGGTTTCGACAATCACGCACCCGCGGGTCTCGATATTTTGCCAGCCGGGGGTGTTTGCATCAAGAACGTATCTCTTGGCCTTGGCGTCCCATGTGGTAATGCCGCCGGCCGCATCATCACTCTGAATGAGGCGAACCTCCCTTATGGTCCCGCCGATCGGAAAATGATAGCGATGGTAATCGTTCACGTCGAGAAAGGTATGCGTCAACGTGCCATTGGCGAATTTGTCCCTGTATGCGCTCCCATCGCCGATGAGCACTGCGATCGATTTAAATACATTCGATTTGATGGTAACGCCCTTCTTATGGACAATGTTGGAGTTTTTGTCTATTTTCCATACACCCTGAGGCACTGAGTCGGCGGGGGACGATACGATTGAGGGGTCGTTTGGAGATGCAACCGGACGCTGATCAGGCGATTTGAGATACCTCGCGAAAAAATCATTGAATGTCTTCCATTTTGACGGATCTTCATACCACCCTTTATGCAGCCCGAATCTTTCATCTTCCAGAGCCTTCTTATAGTACTCATCCTTCCACGACCCCTCTTTGCTTAAATAGATCCCCCATTCTTTTACAAAGTGGATCAGCCAGGTACGATACGGTTCATGGTATTGGAGCGAATTGTTGTAGTATCCTTTATTTTTCAATTCAGGAAGCGGCTGATCATTGATGAAATAGAAGTAGTCCAAACTCTGATCGATCTGATCGTACAGCTTCGAATACGGAAGATTGGGTAAAATCGACCAGGGCATTGCCTTTGCCGCCCAATCTATGAAATTGTAATACTCTTCCAATGTCTGGGCCGGATTCATTGTCCTGTCGGGATTGATTTTCTTTGCCAGTTCAATCGATTTGATGAGCATCTTTTTTGTTTCTGCATTATGCTCCACCATCGTTATCAATTGCTCGGTAATCGGCTCATGCTTGGCTTGTGACGACTTGCTGTCCTGAGCGAGTGCGTTGAAGTTCAGGAAAAAACATAGTGCAGCAACCGACAATAAGCAGGCCAGGATTCTTTTCAGTTTCATACACATCCCTCCTTCCAACGTGAAATCACGCGTCGCATTTACGCAGCCGCATGGATTGAGATGTTCGCTTCAGCGATAAACATCTTTAACGAATGATGATAGACAGGGTATCGTCATTCTATCTTCTCTCCTTTTCAGCACGGCGAAAGAAGTCTCGCACGACTTGCAGATATTCCTGCGGCTTTTCAAGATGATGCTCATGCGAAGCATCGTCAAAAATGTACATCTCGGATCCGGGTATGCTTTTTTGATAATATCGGGTTGTTGAAGGGGTTGCTTCGTCATAAAATCCACAAGTCAACAGGACGGGCCTTGCAATCTTTTTCAGCTGATCGACACGCTCATAGTTCTTAAGTACTCCGGTTACGGTGAACTCGCTGGGTCCCCACATATATCCGTAAATCGAAAAATTCAATTTTTCAAAAGATCTATTCAGACACTCGGGCCAGGGATTCAGGCGGCAGACATGGATTTTGTAATAGGCCATCATCGCATCTTGATATTGTGGAGAACTGAATTCTCCGGCATCCTCGCATTTCAGGATAATTTCCTGGATCGCTTTCGGAAGTTCCGCAATATAGGCTCTCTGGTCTTCAATCCAGCGCGAAGTGCTGAGCAAGGGTCCGGAAAGGACCACGCCCACCACCCCCTTCGGGTTCATCGTAAGAAGATAATCGACCGCCAGAGAGGTCCCCCACGATTGACCGATGATGTGGACATTCTTCAGTCCGAGAGCCTTGCGGACTTGATGGAGCTCATCAACAAACCGCTCTATCGTCCAGAGAGAGATGTCATCGGGCTGGTCGGAATCGCCGCAGCCGAGTTGATCATAAAAAACAACCGGCCGTTCGTCGGAAAGCGCTGCTAAAGGCTCAAGATAATCGTATGACGCCCCCGGTCCACCATGCAGCACCAAGGCCGGAATGCCCTTCTTATCTTCTCCCGCTACTTTATACCTGATTTTACCGCCGGTTACCGAGATATACGCATCCTGAATTTCATCCATATTTGATGCCTTGACGTTTAGACGACTGTTCAAAGCCCCATCTCCCGGAAAAGGCAAAGACAAGAATGGAGCTCGTTGTATGCAGGCTGCATAAAATATTCATGATGCATCAACTGGGCTTCGCATACCCTGCCCGCCTCTGTTGGGCCCATGGGTGCAAAGGATGGATGGGTGTTTGCCTTTACAGGAGCTCCGGCAGCTTTTCGATGGCCAGATCCAGGTGCTCCGGCTTCTGGCCGCCTGCCTGGGCCATGTCGGGCCGGCCGCCGCCGCTGCCCCCGACGAGCGGGGCGATCGCCTGGATGATCTTTCCCGCGTGGTACTTGTTTGTGAGGTCCTTGGTGACCAGGCACAGGAGCATCGCCTTTCCGTCCGCCCGGCTCCCGAGCAGGATGATCCCGGAACGGAGGCGGTCGCGGAGCTTGTCGCCGAAGTCCCGGAGTGTCTTGACGTCGGAGGCCTCGACCACGGTCGCCAGGACATCGATCCCGTTGACCTGGCGGACGCGGCCCATCAGATCGCCGGAATCCTTTGCGGCCAGCTTGCCCTTGAGGGCCTCGATCTCCTTCTCCAGCTCCCGCTCGCGCTTCAGCAATTTGTCCGTCCGCTCCGCCGTCTCCAGAAGGCCTGTCTTCAGAAGACCCGCGGATTCCCGCAGCTCCTCCTCCAGACGCCGGACATAGGCCACGGCCCCGCTTCCCGTCACCGCCTCGATCCTACGGACGCCGGCCGCGACGGACGATTCATGGACGATCTTGAGGCAGCCGATGTCGCCGGTGCGTCTCACATGGGTCCCGCCGCAGAGCTCCATGCTCATCTCGCCCATCTTAACGACGCGGACCGTCTCCCCGTACCGTTCGTCGAAGACCGCGGTCGCCCCGGTCTTCACCGCCTCCGCCAGGGGCAGGACCTGGGTCTCGACCGGGCAGTTCATCCGGATCATCCGGTTGGCCTCGCTTTCGACCTGCGCCAGCTCGGTCTCGTCGATCCTGGAGAAGTGGGTGAAATCGAACCGGAGCCGCTCGGGGTTCACCAGGGAGCCGGACTGCTTGATATGCTCCCCGAGGACCGTCTTGAGGGCGGCCTGGAGGAGGTGGGTCCCGGAGTGGTTGGCCTCCGTGGCCCGCCGGGTGTCGTCCTGCACCTGCAGCGAGACGGTGTCGCCTTTTCTGATCCTGCCGCTCTGGAGTTTGCCCCTATGCACGATGAGATTCTCCAGGGGCCGGATCGTGTCCATCACCTCGAAGACCGCTCCGCTCTTGCCCGTGATCGTACCGATATCGCCGACCTGGCCGCCGGTCTCCCCATAGAAGGGCGTCTTGGCGACAATCAGTTCCGCCTCGTCGCCCGCAGCGATCCCCTCGATGATCTGCCCGCCTTTCAAGAGAGCCGCGACCTTTGATTTGACGGGCCTGCCGCTGTAGCCGTATCCGGCAAACTCGGTTGCGATCCCCTCGACGGAGAGGCGGTGGTAGACCTCGGAGACCGCCTCCTGGCCGCTTCCCTTCCACGATTCCCTCGCCTTTTCCCGCTGGGCCTCCATCGCCTTTTCAAAGCCCTCCATGTCGAGGGAAATCCCGTCCTTCCGGATGATGTCCGCGGTGAGGTCCGTGGGGAAGCCGTAGGTGTCGTAGAGTTTGAAGACGGCCTCGCCGGGAAGGACGTTCAGGCGGTCCTTCTTGAGATTCGCCACGGATTCCTGAAGGATCCTGAGCCCCGCGTCGAGGGTCTCGATGAAGCGCTCCTCCTCGCTCTCGATCACCTTGCGGATATAGGCGGCCCGGTCGACGAGCTCCGGATAGGCCCCCTGCATCTGGTCGATGACCGCCTGGCTGACCTCGTGGAGGAAGGGCCGGCCCAGGCCCAGGAGCTTGCCGTGGCGAGCCGCCCGGCGGAGGATCCTGCGCAGGACATAGCCGCGCCCCTCGTTTCCGGGAAGGACTCCGTCGCCGATGAGGAAGGTGACGGACCGGCTGTGGTCGGCGATGACGCGCATCGAGATGTCGTCGTCCTCGTTTTTCTTGTAGGTCCGGCCGCTGATCTTCTCGATGCAGCGAATAATCCCGGTGAACAGGTCCGAGTCGTAGTTGCTCGTCATCCCCTGAATCACCGAAGCGAGCCGCTCGAGCCCCATCCCCGTATCGATGTTCGGTCGCGGCAAGGGGGTCATCTTTCCCGAGGCGTCCCGGTCGAACTGTGTGAAGACCAGGTTCCAGATCTCCAGATGGCGGTCGCATTCGCACTCCACGCTGCAGGTCGGCAGGCCGCAGCCCGTCCCTGCCCCCTGGTCGTAGAGGATCTCGGAGCAGGGGCCGCAGGGGCCGGTCTCCCCCATCATCCAGAAGTTGCTCTTCTCTCCCATCCGGACGATCCGCTCCGCGGGCACGCCCATCTGCTCATGCCAGATCGTGAAGGCCTCGTCGTCGTCCTTGTAGACCGTGATCCAGAGCTTGTTCTTGGGCAGCTTCATGACGGAGGTGAGATACTCCCACGACCAGGCGATCGCCTCTTTCTTGAAGTAGTCTCCGAAGGAGAAGTTGCCCAGCATCTCGAAGAAGGTGTGGTGACGCGCCGTCACCCCGACGTTCTCCAGGTCGTTGTGCTTTCCCCCGGCGCGGACGCACTTCTGGGAGGTCGTGGCGCGCCGGTACCCGCGGTCCTCCAGGCCCAGAAAGCACTTCTTGAACTGGACCATCCCGGAGTTGGTGAAAAGGAGAGTCGGATCGTCCTTCGGGACCAGGGAGGAGCTCGCCACCCGCGTATGGCCCTTCCCTTCAAAATATTTCAAGAAACTCTCCCTGATCTCACTCCCCGTCATCGTCATGAACCTCTTCCTCCCCCGCTTTTTTTAATCTTCTCAAAATAAGGCCCGTGGGGAATCCCTTCCCCAGCAGGCGTCTTGCCAGTCTCGTTCTTTCCCGATCGTCCATCCCGGCGATCGCCTCGTCCTCGGCTGCCCGGCCGATGATCCGGTCGATCGCCTCCTTCTCGCTGATCTCCGCACGGGCCTCCTCGATCGCCTGCCGGGAGAGCTCCTCGGAGATCCCCCGCTCCCTGAGATCGAAGGCGATCCGGCGGTCGCCCGCCAGCCGGTTCACGGCCAGGTCCCTTGCCCGCTGCCGGGCGAAATTTTCATCGTTCAGATAGCCGAGTTCGCCGCATTTTTCAATCACTTCGTTGACCAGCGGCTCGGAAAAACCGCCGGCCTTGAGTTTTTCCCGCAATTCCCTCTCGCTGTGCGCCCTGCGGGCGAGGATACGGTAGGCCCTCTCTTCGGCCCTCTTACGGCTGGGTTCGCCCCGCATCTATTCCGGATCTTCCTTTGCCGAGGCGGTCTTGGGCCTTATCCCGACCTTCTCGCGGACGTCGGCCTCGACCTGCGCCAGGATGTCGGGATTCTCCTTGAGGAAGACCCGCGTGTTGTCGCGGCCCTGGCCGAGACGCTCGCCCTTGTAAGAGTACCATGCCCCGCTCTTTTCGATGATGTTGTTGTCCGCGGCCAGGTCCAGGACATCCCCCTCCTTGGAGATCCCCTCCCCGAAGATGATGTCGAATTCCGTCTCGCGGAAGGGGGGGGCGACCTTGTTTTTGACGACCTTCACCCGGGTCCTGAAGCCGATCACGTCTTGGCCGATCTTGATCGCGTTGACCTTCCGGATATCGAGGCGCATGGTCGAGTAGAACTTGAGCGCGTTTCCGCCGGTGGTTGTCTCGGGGTTCCCGAAGAAGACGCCTATTTTCATCCGGAGCTGGTTGATGAAGACCACGGTCGTCTTCGACTTGCTGATGCTCCCGGTCAGTTTCCGGAGGGCCTGGGACATGAGGCGCGCCTGGAGCCCCATCTGGGCGTCCCCCATCTCTCCCTCGATCTCCGCCTTGGGGACCAGGGCCGCCACGGAATCGACCACCAGGACGTCCAGCGCCCCGCTGCGGACCAGGGTCTCGGCGATCTCGAGCGCCTGCTCGCCCGTGTCGGGCTGGGAGATGAGCAGATCGTCGGTATTGACGCCGATCTTCCTGGCATAGGTGACGTCCAGGGCATGCTCCGCGTCGATGAAGGCGGCCAGGCCGCTCTGCTTCTGCGCCTCGGCGACGATGTGGAGTGCCAGCGTCGTCTTCCCGCCCGATTCCGGGCCGAAGATCTCGACGATCCTCCCCCTGGGGACCCCGCCCGTTCCAAGGGCCATGTCAAGGCTGATCGATCCGGTCGAGATCGCCGGGATGTCGGAGATCACCTCCCCGCCGCCCAGCCGCATGATCGCCCCTTTTCCAAACTGCCGCTCGATCTGGATGATCGCCAGATCGACCGCCTTTTCTCTCTCCGTCGTATCCGTTCCCATAGCCGCCTCCCCTGCCTTTGTCCGTGGTTTTGTCTGCGTTTGTCCCATGTGCGTTTCTTCGCCTTTCGGTGTTTATCCCTGGTTCGTCCCCGAAAAGGGGAACCATTTGAGTCGTGTGTAAACGGCTCCCTGGGGCGTCAGCTCGCTCTGCATCAGGCTGAGCCCGGAAGCGACAAAGCTCCCCGCCGCATATTCCTCCGCCTTTTCCAGGACCCGGGCAAGACCCATCAGCCCTCTGGAGGTCTTGATCCGTCCTAAGGTGAGGTGCGGCCGGAAGGGCCGCTCCTCAGGCGGAAAACCGATCTGCCGGAGCGACCGCTCCAGCCCCTTCTGAAAGGCCACAAGCCTTTCCACATCCCCGTCCATCCCCAGCCACAGGACCCGGGGCCGGTGCGGATCGGGAAAGACGCCCGCTCCGACGACCGCCAGGGTAAACGTCCTTTCCCCGGCCGCCGCCTTCTCCACGACGGCCGCGATGTTCTCGATATCGCCGCCTGAGATATCGCCGAAGAATTTCAGCGTCAGGTGGATCCCCTCGGGCCGGACCCAGCGGACATCCCCGTCGACGAGTTTCCGCAGGCGGCCCTGTACGGCCCCGATTTCCCTGAGGACCTCTTCCGGCGGATCGAGCGCCAGAAAGGAACGGATCTTCCTTTCATCCTTCATCGCCGACCTCCCCGGACAGATAGCGCCAGAGCATCAGGAGCGCGATCTGGGCGGCCGCGATCTTGTTTCTTCTGCGGTCCCAGCGAAGGGCGTATCGGCGGAAAAGGGTCGTTTCCGCGTCGGCCAGGGCGACATGGACGGTCCCCACCGGCTTCGCCTCCGTCCCGCCGGAAGGGCCCGCGATCCCGGTGACGGCAAGGCCCAGATGGGTCCCGGCCAGGCGCCGGACCCCCTCGGCCATGAGACGGGCCGTCTCCGCGCTCACCGCGCCGTGCGTCGCGATCACCTCCTCCGGAACGCACAGCAGGGAGATCTTGGCCGCATTGCTGTAAGTGACCAGGCCCCGCTCCAGGAACACCGAGCTTCCGGGGATGTCCGTCAGCCGGTCGGTGATGAGACCGCCCGTGCAGGACTCGGCCACGGCGAGGGTAAGCCCCCAGTCGGTGAGCAGCCGGGCGACGTTCCCTTCGAGCTTTTCCTGGCCGTGGGCGAAGATATACTTCCCGAGCCTCTCACTCACCCTCGCCCCCGCCTCCCGGAGCTTCTCCCCCGCCTCCGCCGCGGAGCCGGTCCGCGCCGTGAGGACCACGTGGATCTCCGGAAGGTTCGGGTAGAACCCCACGCCGATCCCCAGATCGGCCATACCCGCGTCGGCCAGGGCCGCGTCCACCGACGCCTCGGGGATCCCGAAGAGCTTGAAGGTGGATGTCTCCACGTGGAGCGCCGCCCCTGGAAATTCCCTGCGGAGCAGCGGGATCACCCCCTCGGGGAGCATCCTTTTGGCCTCGGCCGGGACACCCGGGATGACGGCGACGATTCTCCCCTCCTTCCGCACGGCAAAGCCGGCCGCCGTGCCCGCGGGATTCGCGATGATCTCCGCCCCCTCGGGAAAGAGGGCCTGCTTGGCGTTGTTCTCCGTCCAGGCGAGCCGCCGCTGGGCAAACAGGTCCCGGACATGCGCCAAAACGGACTCGTCCAGACAAAGGGGCAGGCCGAAGGCATTGGCGATGGCCGCCGTGGTGATGTCGTCCGCCGTGGGGCCCAAGCCTCCGGTCGCGATCACCGCCTCGGCGCGTGCCAGCAGGAAGTCGAGGGCGTCATGGATGGCAGCGTTGTCGTCGCCCACCGACAGCATCGCCGCGACCGACCACCCCTGCTCCTGCATGGCGCGGGAGATGAGGGCCGAATTGGTATCCTGAATCCGGCCGGTCGTCAACTCGTTTCCTATGGTCAGTATGCCTATCTTCACCCTTTTATCCCCAAGGCCCGGTAAGACGCCATAATGCCGGCTCTTCTCAATCCAGTCACATCCCGCCCAGTCGAATCAAAATCTGCAGGGCCGCGTTGGCATAGATGCCAGCGGCTGCATCGTCCGCCACCACCCCCAGCCCGCCCGGAAGCCGGTCCTGAAAGCGCCGGGCCGGAAAAGGCTTCACGATATCGAAAAAGCGGAACAGAAAAAAACCCAGGACCCCATGCAGCACTGTCGGCTCGATCAGAAAGAGACTCCACTGGAGCCCCGCAATCTCATCGATGACGATGCGCGGGTCGTCCCTGCGGCCGAACAGCTTCTCCGCCTCCTCCGAGACGTACCATGCAAGACAGGTGAGGGAGAGGATCGTGATCAGCCAAAGCGGCCAGGGCATGGCCGAAAAAACCACATACAGGGGAATGCCCACCAGCGTTCCCGCCGTCCCCGGCGCCAGGGGCATGTAACCGCTGCCGAAACCCGTCGCTGCAAGCGTGATGAACCTTCTGTCCAGGAAGCACCTCTTTTCAACTTTTCTCAACGGATCCGGGCGGAAAGCCTCCATATAACAGAGCAGATTAATCTTTTCGCCCCATTCTGTCAATGGCGACTTGCCCAAATGTCAAGCCAAAGTAGAAATGTCCTATTTTCCCCAAAATAGAAATGTCCTATTTGTTTAATAGTCGGATGCTCTGGCGGGCATCCAGTTTTTCCAGCTTTTCCTCCATGGATGATTCATT
>Ga0172371_10000433_pt1 | contig 64481 bp, 60 predicted proteins | sample Lak12m_FD_114543 | JGI IMG/M metagenome (GOLD analysis project Ga0172371, IMG submission 114543) | Freshwater microbial communities from Kabuno Bay, South-Kivu, Congo - kab_022012_12m | ecosystem: Environmental > Aquatic > Freshwater > Lake | place: Democratic Republic of the Congo: South-Kivu... | reverse complement strand
TCCGGGAATCCCGGAGAACGGTGTCGCGGTCGCCTCGGACGAGCTGCATATCGAACATCCCGATAAAGGATCCGTCGGCCAGGAACATATGGTCCTCGGTGAACCTGACCGGATCGCCCTGCGCGGGGCGGAAGCTGACGATCCGCGAGCCGACTTCGATAAGACGGGCGGTCGTTTCGACCTCCGGAAAGGCCTTCTGGATCTCCGGTCCCATGGCCGGCGCCGATGCCGCCCAATGCCGGGTCGTGGAGCCGTATTGCGAGTCCGTCTGGAGGCGATAGATGCGGTCCGACTTGGGAAAGCCGGTTTCGTAGCTGAGTTCGCCCTTGACGTGAATCAGAATGACCAGAAGGCAGGTCAGACTGACGCCGAGCCCCAGAATGTTGAGAAAGCTGAAAAGCTTCCGTTTATTTATGATTCTCCAGGCCATTTTCAGGTTGTTCTTCAGCATGATTCCTCTCCAATACAGGGAATTCCAGATAAACATCGGCAACGACTTCATGAGCATGATCCAGAAAGCCGCGGCCGCTTTGGCCGGCCCTTCCTCGGCGGCTTGAATGCGGAACCGCTCCTCGAAATCGCCGGCGGCTTGATCGAATTCCTCATCGTCCAGGGAAAGCCAGAGGAGGGCTTTCCCCAAACGGGGGAGGCGTCGAGTATGCGGGCTCACTTCCGCCCTCACTTGAACGCGGTTTCGCAGGCTTCGGTCCAGAGAGCCTGATGGATTTTGCGGATCTCCCGGAGGGCGGTGCGCCCGTCCGGTGTCAGCGTATACATGTATTTGCTCCGCCCGCCCCGCTCGGCGAAGGGGGAGCTCGCGTTTTTATCGACGTAGCCCTTATGGAGGAGCTGTTTGAGCGGCTTGTAGACGGCGCCGAACGACCAATCCTGGCGGGTGTCCCGGGAGACCTGGTCGCGGATGGGCACGCCGTAAGCGTTGTCCTTGAGCTTCCAGACGGCCAGGAGGACGATTTCCTCCGATCTCGAAAGGATGTTCATCTCGGGCCTCCCTGCCATTTGTATGAACTTTGGGTACATATATCCATACGAATAAATTCATGAAACGTTTACTCCGGATCGTCGGATGCCCTCAATTTTCCTTTCTCAGGGCCGTGACGGGATTCCCCAGGGCGGTACGGACGGCTTGGAAGGCAACGGTCACAAGCGCCAGTCCCAGGCTGAGGGCGAAAGAAAGGATGAAGATGTCCGGCCCGATTTTCGTCTTGTAGGCGAATCCTCCGAGCCAGCGGTTCATGACGGCCCAGGCGGCCGGGAGGGCGATCAGGTTGGCCGCCAGAACCCATCTCAAAAACTGGCCGGACATCATCACGGTCAGGCCGGAGGTGGATGCGCCGAGGACTTTCCGGATGCCGATCTCCCGGGTCTTCTGCTCGGCCATGAAGGAAGCCAATCCCAGGAGCCCGAGACAGCCGATGAACACGGCCAGGGCGGCGAAATACCGGAAGAGCATGCCCAGCCGCCGCTCCGTGCGGTAGAGCGCTTCGAAATCATCGTCGAGAAACCGGCCGTCGAAGGGATATCCGGTTTTCATCCCTTCCCAGGTCTTTTGGAGCAAGGCCAGGGAATCGGCGGCGTCCCCGGGGCGGAGCTTGACGTACATCATCCGGAACCAGTCCGGGAAGACCTTGAAGACCAGCGGCTCGATCTTGTGATGCATCGACTGAAAGTGCGCGTCTTTCATCACCCCGATGATCCGGCCGTCGATGTTCCAGAAGCCGAACCGCCGGCCGACGACGGGGGGTGCGAGACGCATGCGCCGGACCGCTTCTTCGTTGACGATGAAGGCGGTCTGCGCATCCGCGGCGATGTCCCGGTTGAAGGTCCGTCCTTCCGCCAGGGGAACGCCCAAGGTTTCGAGGTATTCATAATCCACGAAATCGCCTTTGATATCCATGACTTCTCCGGGAGTTTTCCCTTCCCATTCCGGCGTTCCCGGGCTGTTCTGGATATCGGTCGGCAGGGACAGGGAAGCCGTGACGCCGATGACGCCGGGGGACGCAAGGAGCCGCCGGCGAATGACCTCATAATTCTTCAACAGCTCGCCGTAGAGCGGCATCCGGATGATGTGTTCCCGTTGGAAGCCCAGGTCCGTTTTCGTCAGGAACGTCAGCTGGCGGGAAATGACGGCCGTTCCGGCGATCAGGAAGACCGACAGCGAGAACTGGAAAATGACGAGAATCTTCCGGAAGAGGGGATTGGCCCCGGCGGACCGCAGCGTCCCCTTGAGGACCGCCGCCGGACGGAAAGCGGAAAGGAAAAAGGCCGGATAGCTCCCGGCCAGGAAGCCGGTGATCAGGGCCAGAATGAAAAAACCTCCGAGAAGAGCGGGGTTCATCCGTAGGATGGAGGGGAGATCTTTGGCCGCGAGGGAGTTGAACGGCCGGAGGACCATCTCGAGAAGGACGAGGGCGAGGAGGAAGGAAAGCAACGAGGTGAGGATGGATTCGGCGAGAAACTGGCGGACAAGCTGCGGTCGCCTCGCGCCTACGGTCTTTCTCAACCCGACCTCGCGGGCCCGGCCGGCCGAGCGGGCGGTCGTCAGGTTCATAAAATTGACGCAGGCGATCAGCAGGATGAAGACGGCTAGGGAGCCGAACACCCAGACGTAGGTGATGTCGCTTTTATTGCGGAAATCATGGCTGAGCTTGGACCGGAGATGGATCTCGGCCAGGGGTTGAAGCGCCAGGCGGTCGGTCTCTTCGGGATCGACGGACTTGAGGACATCCGCGAGCTTCCGGCCGAGACCGGAAGCCGCGCCTTCCTCCTTCAAAAGGACGAACGTCGAAATCGCGTTGAATCCCCAGTTCTCCCGGTTTTTTTCGCCGAGAGAGTTCCTGATCAGGATCTCGAAGGGAGAGAGCAGGTCGAATTCCAGGCTCGAACCGGCCGGAGCATTCCCGATGATGCCGGTGACGACGACGTTATAGGAATGGTCGATGCTCAGCGTCTTTCCCATCGGATCGGCCCGGCCGAAATATTTTTTCGCCGCGGTTTCGGTCAAAACGACGCTGTACGGAGAGGAGAAAACCGAAGCCGAGTCGCCCTGGAGCAACGGGAAGGAGAACATTTCAAAAAAGCCGGGATCGACGAAATAATAATTGTTGTCGGCGAAGGTCCGGTCTCCGATCGAGACGAGCTTTCTCTGCCATTGGCCGAAACGGGTGGCGGCGGCGATCTCGGGGAAATCCCTTTTCAAGGCCGCGGCCATCGGCGGGGGCGTCAAGGCGGATTTGGCGCCGCTCTGGGAGGCCGACTCGTCCCGGTAAACCCGGTAGATCTTCCGAAGGTTTTGATGGAACCGGTCGTATCCCAGCTCATCGGCGATCCATAGGCCGATGAGCATGCAAACCGCCAGCCCGATGGCCAGGCCGGCGATATTGATGAACGAATATCCTTTTTGCCGGCGGATCTTGCGCCCGGCCGTTTTCAGGTAATTCCAGGCCAGATCGGGCATGAAACGGGACGGCCGCAGCGGCCGCGAGCGGTCGAGGGCGGCGAGACGGTTCTTCCGGAACTCTCCGGCGATCTCCTCCGGCGATCCGATCCGGGCGGCGGCGGCGCGAAAAGCATCCTCCTCGGGAAGGCCGTCGCTCTTCAGCTCTTTAAAAGCGTCGCGGATCTCCATTTCAAGATCGGCGATGATCCCGTCTTCGAGGGATTCCTGTTTCAAGAAAGCTCTTTTCCACGCTCGAATTTCGCCTTCCAGATCGAACATGCTTCTTCTCCCGTCAGTTTTCCGAAAAATCGGGCGCGCTGAATTTGCGCAAAGCTTTCCAGACGCACCGCCAGCCAACCAGTTCATTTTCGAATTCCCGGCGGCCCTGTTCGGTGATCAGGTAATAGCGGCGCGGACGTTCTCCTTCGGACGCTTTCCAGCGGGAGACGATCAGGCCGTCCATCTCCATCCGCTGGAGAACGGGGTAAAGCATTCCGTCCGTCCAAGCCAGGGTCCCCTCCGTTTGTTTTTTGACTTTTTGGATGATGTTGTACCCGTAATCCTCGCCCCGGGCCAAAATCGCCAGAATGATCGGCCGGGTTGAAGCCGCCATCAGTTGTTTGGATACCATCGCAAACCTCGTCTCAAATTACTTTCGAAATCTATGTATGCAATTAATATACCAACCGCGAATTCAAATGGTTACGAGGGCTATTCGGGATCCGACCGTCCGGAATCGGACGGAATGATTCCGCCAACGGACAATCGCCTTTCCGGGCTTCCGGTATCGAGCCCCGGCCTCGGCGGCTTACCAGAACTTCCGATACTTGAAGCGGTTGATCCGGGCCGCGTTATACGGATCGATGATCTCCGTCCGGTCCGTGTATTGATAGGAATAGATCGTTTCGAGCTCATAGCCGGGATTCCCCGGCGGGTAATCGACGGCGCCGAAGAGATGCCCCAGCTCGTGGAGAAGCATGGAATCGTCGCCGACGATGACGCAATTGCCCAGGAAATGGGCCGCGCCGACGTCCATCCATTGATCGGGAGGAGGGGCGGACGCGTCGTCTTTCCCGGTCATGAGAATCAGGATCTGCGTCCCCCGCCGGTCGACGTGCCTTTCGGCGTAAGCGAGGATGTCGGAATATTCGATCAATTGTTCCGGCCGGTCCCAGGCGCCGATGCCGAGGACTTTGAGACGGATGCCGAAATCCTTTTCCAGCCGGATTTTGATTTGATCCATCCGGTCCGCCAGCCGGTTTTCCCAGTCCGGCCGGAAGCCGCGGTAATCCTGGTCGGCGTACACCCGGACGAAGAGCTCGACCGGGCCCGAGGGAGGGAAAACGGCCTGCCAGGTGTTCCGAATGACGAAATTGGCCGCCCGCTTGGCGAAATAGGCGTGGCCCCGCAGAAAATAGTCCGCGACGGTAAAGCTGAGGGCGAAAATGACGAGAACGGCGGCCAGGATCTGGACCGCCCATTTGAGGGTGATCCGAAGCCGTTCTCCGGTTCGAATTTCTTCAGTCAAAATACCCGGTCAGATCGTCCCGGTTGAGGCCCTTGTCCAGGGCCACCCGGGCCACGGCCCGGGCGACCCGGCGGTGAAGGTCGAGGTCCAGGGGGCTGGGGACGACGTCGCCCTCCGGGGCCGACTCGGCGATCGTCCGGGCGGCGGCGAGCAACATGTCCTGGGTGATGCGGCGGACGTCGGCGTCCACCGCGCCCCGGAAGATGCCCGGAAAACCGAGAACATTGTTGACCGCCTTGCCGTCGGCGGCGAAAGCCGCGCCGGCGTTCATTGCCGTCTCGGGATCGATTTCGGGGACGGGATTTGACAGCGAGAGGATGATCTGTCCGGGCCGGACCATGGCCGGCTTGATCAATCCGGCCGCGCCCGTCACCGTGACGACGACGTCGCAGGAGGCCATGATCTTGCCCAGGGCGGAGGCCGTCCCGCCGTATCCCTCGAAACGCCGCAAGGCGTGCTCAGCCAGATCCGCGCCGAAAACCGTCCGGCCGGTATAGAACATCAGCATCTTGCCGATGGCCATCCCGGCCGCGCCCAGGCCGACCACGCCGATCCGGCAGTCGCGGAGCGGTTTGCCGGCCCGCTTTTCGGCGTTGAGCAGGGCCGCCACCACGACCGTCGCCGTCCCATGCTGGTCGTCGTGAAGCACCGGGATATCCACCCGGTCCTGGATCCGGGCCTCAATATCGAAGCACCGCGGGGCGGAGATGTCCTCGAGCTGGATGGCTGAAAACGTCGGAGCGATCGCCACCACGGCTTCGACGATTTCGTCGACATTCTTGGTGTCCAGCAGAATGGGAACGCCCGAGAGCCCGGAAAACGTTTCCATCAAGCTGGCTTTCCCTTCCATGACCGGCATGGCCGCCTTGGGCCCGATGTCGCCCAAGCCCAGAACGGCCGTCCCATCGGTGACGATGGCCACGAAATGGCGGATGGCCGTGAACCGGCGGACGAGCCGGGGATCTTTTTGGATCTGGAGACAGACTTCGGCCACACCCGGCGTATAAACCCGCCGGAGGACCTCGAGGCTGTCGATTTTATAACGGCTCCGGATGGCGATTTTTCCGCCCTGGTGCATCTCCAGGACGTCGTCCCGGACCTCGAGAAGCTCGACGTTGGGAACCGTTTTTGCCGCGACGATCAGCTTGTCCATCGCCGCCGGATTGGCCGCGAAAACGACGATGTCCCGGTCGACGTCCGTCGTCCCCTGACGCAGGACGCGGATTTCCCCGATGTCGCCGCCGGCCTCGCCGAGCGCCGACAACAAGCGGCCCAGGACGCCCGGCTGCTGCCGCAGGCGGCAGCGAAACGTCCGCATCGTTTTTTCTTCCCACCACATGGATTCTCTCCTCGTCCCGGCGAATCAGTCGACCAACAGGAAGGCGTACCGATTCATCGCCTTGTCATAGTCGGCCAGGACTTCGATCGGGTAGCCGGCGCGCAGGACCGTGGAATAGACGTCCACGGCCATGGCTTCGGGCGTCGGCCGGGCTTTCAGGGGAAGCTTGCATCCCGCCCGCGAGCCGGAGCATGTTTTGCAGAGCTGGCAGCTGTCCAGGGACAAAAGGAAGGCCTTCACTTTTCCCGAAAGAAAAACCTCCCGCTCGAGGTCCATCAGGCGGAGGGTGATCTTTTTGGTCCAAGGGAAACGGTCTTCGGGCTTGTCCACTTTTTTTTCGAAATGGAAGATGACTCCCCGTTGATATTCCTGGAAGAACCGGGCGCAATCCTCGACCGACGGCACGTTGGGCGGGCAGGCGCCGTTCTTGCCGTAATCGGGGCAGCCGAAGATGCATTTCATCCGGACCCAGGCCGCCACAACGGTGTCTTTCGGAGGGAACCATTTGAAATCTTCGAACCCGTAACGGAGGAACATGGTTTCGAAGGCGGCGCGGTCAGGCATGGGAAATCTCCTCTGCGAAAACGGCGCCATTATAGCATATAATAAGGGACCCGCGAGGACGCTTCATGCCGACGACGGAATCATCTACGCCCGTCCGCCCCGTCGTCGTCCTCGTTCGCCCTGAAAATCCCGAAAACATCGGCCTGGCCGCGCGGGCCATGAAAAACACCGGCTTTACGGAGCTCCGCCTCGCCGGCGTCCGGCGTCTGCCTGGGGGAGCGGGCAAGACCGCCGTCCATGCCGAAGGCATCCTTGCCGAAGCCCGCTTATTCGAAACGCTCGAAGAAGCGACGGCCGATCTTCAGTTCGTCGCCGCGGCCACGGCCAAGCGGCGGAAGATCGGGACGATGGTCGAGGTGGACGAGGCCGTTTTCCGTCTTGGCCGGCTGCCCGCGTTTACCCGGACGGGGCTCCTTTTCGGCAACGAGCGGACCGGATTGACGGCGGCCGAGCTCCGCCGGGCCAATTTGATTTTCACGATCCCCCAGGCCGTTCGCCAACCCTCCTATAATCTGGGAGCGGCCGTGCTTCTCGTTCTCTACGGACTGTTCCGGGCCGCTTCTCCGAAAGCCGCGGCCATGGTCGATGCGCGAGCGCCTCTCCCGCGGACCGAACAGGACGCGGTCATCGGCCGGATTCTGGAGAAGCTCGAGGCCCAGGGATTCATTCACCGGACCAATCGCGCCCATGTGACCGCCTGGATTCACGACTTTTTCGGCCGACAGGCGATGACCGTGTTGGATCGCGGATTTCTTCTGGCCTTGTTCGATAAAAGGGCCGTCGACGATTCGGCCCGAAAGGAGTCCTGACATGGCCGACAACGATTACATGGTGACGTTCCCGGGCGGCGTGAAGGTGGACGTGGTCTTCCGAAGCTTCACGATTCACACCGACCAGCCCGTTCGGGACGGCGGCGGGGATACCGCGCCGTCGCCGTTCATCTATTTCCTGGCTTCCCTGGCGGCCTGCGCCGGTTATTACGTTCTTTCGTTCTGCCAGAGCCGCGCCATCCCGACCGACGGGATCGAAATCACGATGAAGACCGAGCGGGACGCCAAGGGCAAGATGATCGCCCGCGCGGCCATCGACATCAGCCTGCCGCCGAGCTTCCCTGAAAAATACGTCGCCGCGGTCGTCAAGGCGGCCGATCAATGCACGGTGAAAGCCCATCTCCAGTTTCCCCCGGACATCGAAACAAAAGCCTTCCTTCGCAAATAAGTGGAGTCGCTCATGCCTTTCAAATCCCTCAAATCGGCGGCGTTCGTTTTGGCCCTGCTTTTTCTCGCGATCCTGGCGGCTCCGGCGCCGGCTCAGAACCGGGGCGTGGATCACGGCCAGCGGTACGACCATCTGGTCATCCGCAACGTGATGGTCATCGATGGAAAGGGGACGCCGCCGCGCGGCCCCATGGACGTCCTCATCGCCGGCAACACGATTGTCGATGTGATCGGCGCTCTCCCGGCCGAAAAATATGTGGCGGATGCCCATGTCCTCGACGGGACCGGGATGTATCTCCTCCCGGGTCTGATCAACGCCCATGTCCACCTCCACGACGAGCGGGCCGGCCTTTCCCAGCCGTTCGAATACGAGTACAAGGTCTGGCTGTCCTGCGGCATCACCACGGTTCGCGACGTCGGCAGCGACCCGATCAAGGCCCTGGCCGAGCGGAAAAAAAGCGAGGCCGGGACCGTCGCCGCCCCGCGCCTGCTGATTTACCTTGCGGCCTACGGGCGCACGCCGGAGGAAGTCCGGGAATCCGTCCGCCTCATCAAGAAACAGGGCGCCGACGGCGTCAAGATTTTCGGGATGGACCGCGACATCATGGACGCCGCCGTGGACGAGTCCCACAAGCTCGGCCTCAGGGTCGCCAGCCACATGGGCGTGGAGGAAACCGACGCCTGGGATCTGGCCGCCTTCGGCGTGGATACGGTCGAACATTGGTACGGCATCCCCGACGCCGCGCTTCTCGGCTCCCAGAACTTCCCCCCGTCCTACAGCTACAACAACGAGAGCGACCGCTTCCGCTGGGCCGGCCATCTGTGGCGGGAGGCGGATCCGGCCAAGCTCGACGCGGTTTTGTCGACGCTGGTTGAGAAGCGGGTCGCCTGGCTTCCGACCTTCAGCACCTACGAGGCCTGCCGCGACATGATGCGGGCCCGAAACCAGGAATGGTTCAAGGACTATCTGCACCCGGCCCTGGAGAAGTATTTCGAGCCCAGCCCGTCCCGCCACGGCGCCTTCACCTGGGGCTGGTCGACCGAGGACGAAATCTATTGGAAGGAAAACTATAAGCTCTGGATGCGGGCCGTCCGGGATTTCGCCGAGAAAGGGGGCCTGGTCGGGGCCGGCGACGACGCCGGATTCATCTACACCCTGTACGGCTTCAGCTTCATCAGCGAGCTCGAGCTTTTGCAGGAAGCGGGCTTTCATCCGATCGACGTCGTCCAGATCGCCACCGGAAACAACGCCGAGATCCTCGGAATGGGGAACAGGCTGGGACGCGTGCGAAAGGGCTATCTGGCGGACCTGATCCTCATCGACGAAAATCCTCTGGCCAATTTCAAGGTTCTCTACCCGACCGGCGTGTTGGACATCAAGGACGGGAAGCTCGTCCGCCGCGGGGGCGTGAAATGGACGATCAAGGACGGCCTCGTCTATCACACCCCGACGATCATGAACGAAGTCAAGGACATGGTCGTCAAGGCCCGGGCGGAATTGAAGTGAACGGCCCGGCGGCCGCGGGCGGCCTCAGGCCGTGATCCGGGGATTGGGCCGGATCACCCGCAATGCTTTGTGGAGGACCTTCAACTCGAAGGCATCGCGCGTTTCGATCGCTTCGCCGTTGTATTGGGCGTGGAGATCTCCGCCTTTGATGATGATCCGGCGGACTTTGTAGTGCTTTAAAAGCTTCTGGTAGATGCCGAGGTAGATCAGGGGGAAATACAAGACGTACGTGATCGCCCGGATGTCGAAAACGGTGACGTCGAGGTAGCCGTCGTCGATCTTTGCCTTGGGGGCGATCAGCCAGCTGTAGCCGAAATGGTTGGTCTTGTTGACGATGACGTCGAAGACCTTCAAGTCCAGGTCCTTCCGCTCGAAGCGCGCGCCCGAATCGTCGCGGCCGTCGAACAGCGAGATCGCCATCGGATGCCGGGGGTGGGTGAAGATGATCCGGGAGGCGAGGAGATGGCCGATGAATCCGGGGATTTTCGACTGGGACGTCCTGTAGGTGATCAGCCCGGTGGCCCCGATGCTGACGAAGCTCGCGATCCGGCCGTTGATGTCGATCACGTCCACGGCCCGGGGGGTTCCCTGCTTGACCGCCCGGATGGCTTGTTTCAGCGTCCTGGAAAGCTGAAGCGAGCGGCTCAGGGCGTTGCCGCTGCCGAAGGGAATGATGCCGAGAACGACGTCCTTCTGCCGGCCGGCGTTGAAGATGCCCTGCATGGCGTCGGCCATCGTCCCGTCGCCGCCGAGGACGACGATCACGTCGTTGTCGAGGCTCAGCCGACGGGCCGCCTCGATGAACTCGGCCTTGGTCTGGGACTTGTCGTGAACCCGGCCGCCGAACGCCTGGTGGACGATGGATCGGGCTTTGGCGTCCCGTTCCCACCGTCCCTGGGCCGATTTCGGATTGACCAGGACGGCGACCCGCTTGTCGGCAAGATAAGACGATTTTTTCCGGGGAGGCATCGGCCGAAATCCGAGACGTATTACTAACATGCCCGCCGGGGTTTGTCAAAAAGTGGTATAATCCTTCTCTTTGATGAGGATGACCCCATGAAAAAATATTCAATCATCGGCCTTCTTTTCGCCGTTCTCCTCCTGCCGGCGGCTTCGGCTCCCGGCGCGGATGACGCCGCCCTCGAGGCGGCCGCCCGGGCTCTCCACGCCAAAATTCTCACCGTGGATACGCATTGCGACACGCCCGGCAACATGGTCGAGCCCGGATGGGACATCGGAACGCGGCACGATCCGGATCCTGACGGCGCTTTCATGATCGATCTGCCCAAGATGAAGGAAGGCGGCCTGGACGCCCTCTTTTTCGGCGTATTCACCGGCCAGGGCCCCCTGACGGCCGACGGGTACGCCAAAGCGCGGAGCCGGGCTTTGGCCCAGATCGAGGCGATCGAGAACATGAACGCCCGATATCCCGGGCTGGTGGGCAAGGCGACGACGCCGGCCGATGCCTATCGTTTGAAAAAGGAGGGCAAGCGGGCGGCTTTCATCGGCATTGAAAACGGCTACCCGATCGGCGAAGACCTGTCCTTCGTCGGAACGCTCGCGGCCCGCGGCGCGCGTTACATCACCCTCTGCCATTCGTCCGACAACCAGATCTGCGACAGCGGCACGGACCGGAAGAGTCCTGAGGACCGCGGACTGTCGGAATTCGGGAAGAAAGTCGTGGCCGAGTGCAACCGCCTGGGTATCATGATCGACGTCTCCCATATGTCGGACAAGTCGTTCGCCGAAGTCCTGGCTGCGACCAAGGCCCCGATTTTTGCCAGCCACTCTTGCTGCCGGGCCCTTTGCGACAATCCGCGCAACCTCTCCGACGACATGATCCGCGCCCTGGCGAAAAACGGCGGCGTTCTCCAGATTTGTTTTCTCGGCGATTATCTCGTCGCTCCAAAGCCCAATCCTGAAAGAGACGCGGCCTTCAAAGCCCATGACAAAAAATACGGATCCTGGGGAGAAATGGACGAGGCCAAGCGGGCCGAGGCCATCGCCGATTATCGGGAGCTGGCCCGCAAATATCCCGACGCTCCGGTCTACGTCAAGGACGTCGTGGATCATTTCGATCACGTCATCGGGCTCGTCGGCGAGGATTATGTCGGCGTCGGCACCGATTTCGACGGCGGCGGCGGTCTGGCCGACTGCAACGACGTCAGCCGGATGTACCGGGTGACCATGGAAATGCTCCGCCGGGGTTACTCCGAATCGCGGATCGCGAAAATTTGGGGCGGAAATATCTGCCGCGTCCTTCAGAAAGTCATCGACACGGCCGAGCCGTCTATGTAAAATATATTTACAAAAAAGCCCTCCGGATTCTTCGTCCGGAGCTTTTCGTCCTCAATTTTCACCGTATTTTTATTCAAGCGGCCGTTGGCATAAAGATTGCACCTTATTTTGAGACTTTTTGTCTCGATTTCGGGCTTGGATTATAATGACATTAAAAGGCATGAAAATCCGGCGGATTGCCAGGGTCGGCTTTTGCGGAGTTTTGTTAGGCCTTTCCCTGTCCGCAGCCGCCGCCGGCGTCACGATTTTCCAGACCTTCGTCCTCCGGGACACCCTTCGGATCCGGGGATTCGAGACATCCTTCCAGCCGAAGCTCGATCCGGCCAAGGGAGAGATGATTTTCATCACCCAGCAGATCTTCGACGGTCTCGTCCGCCTCGACGGCGACCTCAAAATCGTCCCCGATCTGGCCGAATACTGGGATATTTCCGAAGGCGGCCGATGCTATACGTTTTACCTCCGCAAGGGAGTGCGGTTCCATAACGGCCGGGTTCTGACGGCCGCCGACGTCAAGTATTCCCTCGTCCGGCTTCTGCGCAATGATCCGGGATCTCCGTTCGGACGCCATTTTCTCGAACGGCTCGTCGGAGCCGAGGCGTATGTGCAAGGGAAGGCGGACGACGTCGCCGGCTTTCGGATCCTGGATCCATACATCTTCGAGATCAAATGGAACAAGCCGTACGTTTCCTCGCTCATTCTCCTGAGCATGAGCTTCTGCCGGATCCTGCCGAAGGACCCGGCCGAGAAAGAGGGCGACGGCTTTTTCTTCCACCCGATCGGCACCGGCCCTTTCAAATTCGACAGCTGGCTGCGCAGCCCCCGGCTGGATATCGTCGGGATCCGTCTCATCCGCAATCCGTCTTATTTCGGCCGCGCGCCGCGGATCGGAGCCGTCGAATACAGCCCGTTTTTCACGTTCGATCATTTTTCCGGTCGGCTGGTCGACGTAATGCCGTATTCGGCGGATCTGGCTTCTCTCGGCTGCCAGGTCGTTGAAGGCGGAGATCTGAACGTTTCCTATCTGATCATGAGCTGCGCCAATCCGCCGTTCGACCGGGCCCGGGTGAGGCGGGCGATGGCCCTGATCATCGACCGGGACAAGCTCGTCCAGGCCGTTTCCACCGAGGGCCTCCGCTACCGGCCCAGCCATGATTTCATCCCGAGCCGGTTGCCGGGATTTTTCCCCTCGTTCAATCCGGAAAGCTCCGATGCGGCCCAGGCCGTCCGGATTCTCGAGGAGGAAGGATATTTCCGGGAAAAGGAATTTCCCGAGATCATCCTCTATACGCCGCATGCGGACCGCGTCGCCCGGCTGCCGCTTGTCCGGGAGCTGACCCGGCAGTTCGAAGCCGTGAACTTGACCGTCAGGTCCCGGACGTTTCGAAGCCTTGATGAGCTGAAGGAAGATCGCCGCCCGTTCTTCGTCCTGTCGGAGCAGAGCATGGATTTTCCCGACGCCGAAAACGTCATCGAGCCGTTGTTCGGCCGGACGTCCGCCTACAGCTGGGTGACGGCGGCATTCCCCGGGGCCGATTTTCTCAATCTCCTGGACGCCGCCGATCTGGAAGCCGGCCGGGCCCGTCGCCTGAATCTTTTCCGGGAAATCGAGCGGATCCTTCGCCGGGACGTGCCGGGGATCCCGCTGTACACCGTCGAGCAGCGGCTGGCCGTCCAGCCGAACGTCCGCGGCCTTCGGATCCCGCCTCTCGGGGCGGCTTACATCGACCTCAGGGACGTCGCCTTCATCCGATGAGACAAGCGCAATGAAAATCCGGTTGACCCTTCAGCGCCGGCTTCTGCTCCTGTTCACCCTCCTGATCGTCGTCATCGTCGGGTCCATCCTGTTCGTCATTCAGCGGCGGGAAGTGGCGACCATCTTCGAGGAATCGAGAAACCAGGCCGTTTTGATCGCCCGCAATATCGCCGACCGCAACCTCCAATCCATCCTCGTCTGGGACACGGACCATCTTCAACGCGACGCCGACCGCCAGACGAACGATTCGCTCCTTTACGTCGTCTTCTACGACCGGTACGCCACGCCGCTCGTTTCCAGCTCGCGGATCGCCGGCAACGCGCCCCTCGTCGAGGAAAGCCTTCTGAAAAGCATGCCCGGTCCGGATAGCGTCGCCGCGGAAATCCGGGAGGTCGCTCTCCTCGAGAAACGGCGGGAAGTCCTCGAGGTCGAGGTCCCCATTTTCGCCGAGGGATCCCCGGACAAGTGGGGCTCGGTGAAGATCGGCCTTTCGCTGGACGATATGCGGGCCGCCGTCCGCCGGACCCGCTCAACCCTGCTCATGATCGGACTCATCGGGCTCCTGTTCGCCCTGGGCGCGACGACGGGTCTGGCCCGCGGGATCGTCCGCCCGCTGCGCAAGCTCCTCGACGGCACGGTCCGGATTTCCCGGGGCGAATTCACCCACCGGATCGAGACCCGGAGCAACGACGAGATCGGCGACCTGGCCGTGGCTTTCAACGATATGACCGAAAAGCTCCTGGCTTCGCGCCGCGAGACCGAGGAAGCCCAGCGCCGCCTCGTCCAGTCGGAAAAGCTGGCCCAGATCGGCCGCCTGGCCGCCTCCATCGCCCATGAGATCCGCAATCCGTTGACCTCGGTCAAGCTCAACATCCAGAAGCTCCAGGAGGACGGCGCGTTCGGCGAGATCGAGCGGGAGCATCTCAACCTCAGCCAGGAAGGGATCACCCAGATCGAGAAGTTCATCAAGGAAATGCTGAACTTCACCCGGGCCACCGAGCTGCAGAAGGCGCCGTTCGCCGTCGAGCAGATCATCGATGAATCCCTGAAAACGCTGAAGGACGTGTGTCCGGAGAAGACCATCGCCGTCGAAAAACGCGTCGACCGCGGCCTGCCGGAAGTCGTCGTCGACGGCGACCGCCTCCGCCAGGTCCTTCTCAATCTTCTCCGCAACGCCGCTGAAGCGGTCGGCCCCGGCGGCCGGATCGTCCTGTCCGCCGATCTGATCGAGGACAAGGGCGGCCGCAGGCTCCGCCTCCGCGTCTCCGACAACGGCCCCGGAGTCCCGGAAAAGGACTGGGAAAACGTGTTTGAGCCCTTTTTCACCACCAAATCCTGGGGCATCGGGCTGGGTCTGGCCAACGCCCGCAAGCTCGTGGAGCTGCATCGCGGGACGATCCGCATCGTCCGCAAGAAAGGGGCCGGGACGACCTTTGAAGTCCTCATCCCCATCGTGAGGGAATCATGAAATCCATCCTGATCATCGACGACGACCCTCTGATCCGCAAAACCCTGAGCTCCCATTTGAGCCGGCGGGGCTGCGAAACGCGCGCCGCCGAAGACGGCGAAAGCGGGCTTGAAGCGTTCGCCGCCGCTCCGCCCGAAGTCCTTCTCTTGGACGTCCGGCTTCCCGACCTGGACGGGCTGGAAGTCCTCCGCCGCGTCCGCGAGCAAGCGCCCCGGGCCGTCGTGGTGGTCATGACCGCCTACGACGACATGAAGACCACGGTCGAGGCGGTCAAGCTGGGGGCGTTCGAATACCTGGTCAAGCCGCTGGATTTCGTCGCCCTGGACCTGACGATCGACAAGGCCTTCAAGGTCAAGGCCCTCGAGGAGAAGGTCGATTACCTCGTCTCGGAAAAACAGAAGGAATACCTCATCGACAACATCATCGGCCGCTCTCCCCAGATGCGCGACGTCTTCAAGCTCATCGGCTCGGTCGCCGGCAACCGGACCAACGTCCTGGTCTCGGGCGACAGCGGGACGGGGAAAGAGCTGGTGGCCAAGGCGATCCATTACAACAGCCCGTGGAAGGAGGAGCCGTTCATCGTCATCAACTGCTCGGCCATCCAGGACACCCTCCTCGAAAGCGAGCTGTTCGGGCACGTGAAGGGGGCTTTCACCGACGCCGTGGCCGAAACCAAGGGCAAGTTCGAGATCGCCGGCAAGGGGACGCTGTTTCTCGACGAGATCGGCGACGTTTCGCCCAACCTCCAATCCAAGCTCCTCCGGGTCATCGAGAGCCGCGACTTCATGAAGGTCGGCGGAGAAAAAGTCCTGAAGACCGACGCCCGGATCATTGCCGCGACCAACCAGAACCTCAAAACGCTGATCCAGAACGGCCGCTTCCGCGAGGATCTTTATTACCGCCTGAAAGTCGTCGAGATCCGGCTGCCGTCCCTGCGCGACCGCAAGGAGGACATTCCGGACCTGGTGGCGTACCTGCTGGAAAAAATCAACCGGGAGCTGCGCCGCAACGTCCGGAAAATTCCGCCCGAGGTCATGGCCGCGCTCATGGAAAATACCTGGCGGGGCAACGTCCGGGAGCTGGAGAACGCCCTCATCCGGGCCGTGATCCTGGCCAAAGGGGACGTCGTCCTGTTGGAGAACCTGCCGCTCGAAGCGGATGAAAAGAAACCGGTCTCCCGGGATCTTGTTTCCCTGGACGAAGTCGAAAAGGAATACATCCAGTATGTTTTAACCGCGGTCAAGGGCTCGAAAACGCGGGCCAGCGAAATTCTAAAAATCAGCCGTCCGACGCTGGATAAAAAGATCAAGGATTACCAGCTCGTGGTCTAGTCCAATTCGGCTTTGAACTCTTTACCCTCCATTAAAAAACCCTTACGGCAGAGCGTCCGACGGGGCGGAGAAGAGGGAGTTCCCGCCTGATAACCGGGCCTCCGGTTGGCACGATTCCTGCATTAATACGGGTGGATTTATTTGAAGGACCGCAATAATGGCTATTAAGAAGATCGTAGTTGTCGATGACGAAGAATCCATTCGCAAAACCTTTTTCCTGATTCTCGACAAGACCTACAAAGTCCACTTGGCCAAGGACGGGGCGGAAGCCCTGGCCCGCTTTAAAAGCGCCGCCGTGGACCTGGTGATTGCCGATTACCGCCTTCCCGACATGAACGGCGTCGAGCTTGTCGAAGCTTTGCGCAAGTCCGGATACACCGGGGAAGTCATCCTGATTTCGGCTTTCGCCGACTTAATCGAACCGGACGTCCTTTCCCGCCTGCGGATCAGCCATTTCTTCGCCAAGCCGCTGGATCTCAACGCCCTCAATCGCTCGATCGATTACCTTCTGCGGAAGGATGAGCTGAACGCCGGCCGCCCGGCCTGATCGTCCGTTCTTATTGGTCCATTGGACCGCCCAGAGTAGTGGCTGGTAATACTGGACTATTCCGAAAATTTTTTATTTCGATAGTTGACATTTTCACGAATGAGAGAATAAACTCGCATCATAAAGGGTTAAGGCCCGCGCAGGGAGGTGAAAAGGCTGGGGAGCTCCAGTCCTGCCTGCTTTTTTGCAGGTGCGCGGTCGGCGTTGCCGACAAGCGGCGGAGTCGCTCCCGGGAATCCGTTTCCCTGACGAGCGAATCCGCCGCTTTGTGCGGCGGATCCAGCCTGAAGACGCCTCAGAGGGTAATTTCGTTTACGCCGGGAAAAAGAAGTTTACGCTTCCCGATGTCCCAAAAATGGGATTTTCTCAATTATCAGGGGAAAAATTCTTTTGTTTCGGTGTAAACATTGGCATGGAAAATGCTGTATATATAGGTAGGCACCTATAGAGTGCCTTCCCATATATCCTTCAACTCTCTTCCTTTCAGTGGGGAGGCGGAAGAAGCCCAAGCTTCCGCCTCTTTTTTTTTCCTGGATTATTCATAAATATTTCAAAATTCTTATATTGATATTGTTTTGTATAAGATAAAAAATATGTGTATTTACCCTACGGGCGAACCGATATGACCGCATCTGCTTCGTTGCGAAGGATTCGCAGTGCGACTAGCACAGCTTCACCCTCCGCGCCTCGCATCAGAAGCCGCACTTTGGGGTCTGAACGGACGCCTCATAAAAAGCCTTGCGGCGCACGTCCCCGAAGCCGCGTAGTTTCTTTGTCCCTTCGTCCTCGCTTTTTCGGCGGAGGGGGCTGCGGCCATCTCGACTCGTGCATAATCCAGGTTGCATTGGTTTTTGCCGACCGTTTCCTTAGAATACCATCGTGAGCATTCTCGTTCCCGGATTCGCCGCTTTGCTGATTTTTTCCGGGTTTCTTTATCTTGAAAGGAAAAAAATGGCCCGACAGCGGGCCGCCGTTCCGGTGAGGATCTGCGTTACCGGCACCCGGGGAAAATCGGCTGTGACCCGGCATATTGCCGCGGCCCTCCGGGCTTCGGGCCGGAAGGTCCTGGCCAAAACGACCGGATCCAAGCCCGTGCTGATCCTGCCTGATGGAACCGAACGCGAAATTTCCCGTCCCGGGTCGCCCTCCGTCCTGGAACAGAAGCGCGTTTTGGCCCTGGCCGCCCGGCTCGGCGTCGAGGCCCTCGTCGCCGAGATGATGAGCATCCGTCCGGAATGCCTGGCCGTCGAAGCCGAAAAGATCCTCCGGCCGAACTTGCTCGTCCTGACCAACGTCCGTCTCGATCACGAGGAGGAAATGGGGCGGACGAAGGAGGCCGTGGCCGATTCCCTGGCGGCGGCGATTTCTTCCGGGAGCGATGTCTTTCTTCCGGCCGCCGAAGGATACCCGGTTTTCGAGCGGGCGGCCCGGCGGAAAAAAAGCCGGATCATCCCGATCTCTCCCGATGCGGGCCCTCTTCCCGATTTTGATTTTCCGGATAACCTGGGCCTGGCCGTAGCCGCGGCGAGCCGTTTCGGCGTCGACCGGGAAACGGCTTTGAAGGGAATGGCCGCCGCCCGGCCGGATTTCGGCGGCCTTCGGATTCGGACGATGATGTCCCCGGTCTCCGGGAAAACCTGGCATTTCGGGAGCTTGTTCGCGGCCAATGATCCGGAATCGACCCGGATCGCCCTGGGTCGCGTCCGCGATTGCGTGTCGTTTGCCGGCCGCCGGAAGATCGCCCTCCTCAATTTGAGGGCGGATCGCGCTTCTCGCGCCCGCCAATGGCTGGCCGAAGTCAAAGGCGGTTTTTTCGCCGGCTTCGACCGGATCGTTTTCGTCGGCGAGCTTGGACCGGCCTTCGGCCGGAGGCGCTTTCCGAAAGGCGGGAACGCGCCGGCCGTAGAAGCGGTTGCGGGCCGGTCGGCCGAAAAAATCATGGCCGCCCTCTGGCCGATGTCGGCCGACGAAACCATCGTCATCGGCGCCGGCAACATCGCCGGCGTCGGCGGGGCTCTGGTCGATTACTGGGACGCCGCCGGGCGGGGCGGAGACGAAGGAAAGGACGGCGCATGCTGACCACGGTTCTTGTCGGGCTTCCGGTCGCCCTGATCCTGGCCGAAATCACCGGGGTTGTTCCGGGCGGGATCATCGTCCCGGCGTATATGGCTCTTTTCGTGGAGCAGCCGGCCCGAATCGCGGCGACGTTGACCGCGGCGTTCGGCGCGCTGGGCTTATATCGGGCGGCGGCCCGCTTTTTCCTGCTGTTCGGCCGCCGGCGGTTCGTCTTTCTCCTCCTCGCGGGCGCGCTGATCGGACAGGTCTGGTTCATTCTCTGGCCGCGCTTCCTGCCCGTCGCGGTCGATCTCCGGGTGATCGGATATATCATCCCCGGTCTGCTGGCCAACAATTTCGCCCGCCAGAACATTGGCCGGACGCTGGCCGCGCTTACGGCCGCGACCGGGCTGACCTATGCGCTGGTGAAGGTCATTGCCTTGTTCTAGTCATGAAATCCGAAAATCGCCGGTCGTCCGCCGCTTTGATCGGAATCGGCCTATGGAGCCTGGCGTTCATCGCGTTCCTGCGTTTCATCCCGCCGGCATCGACGGCAGGAACGGATCCGGAGGCCGACCAGGCCGTCCTCCGGATGTCTCGGGCGATCGACGCCCTCCGGGAGTGTAGAGCGACCGCCGGCATTCCGATCGATCCTTTGTCGGACATCAACCGGACGGGATTGATCGGCGTGGAAAACTCATCGATCACCACGTCGCTCGGAAAATTGGAAGGCAAACGGACGACGGCGAATCCGCAATTCGCCCGGGCCGTGGTCGGAATGTTCCGGGAAGCGGGCCTCCGCCGCGGAGACACGGTCGCCGTCGGAGCGTCAAGCTCGTTTCCCGGATTGATTCTGGCGACGCTGGCCGCGGCCGAGTCTTTGGGTCTCAAGCCGCTGGTCGTTTCTTCGCTCGGGGCCTCGAACTGGGGGGCCAACGATCCCGCATGGACGTGGATCGAGACGGCGGGATGCCTGCGCGATAAAGGCGTCATTAAGGCCTATCCCATCGCTTTTTCCATGGGCGGGGACGGAGACGCCGGCCGGGACATGCCGGAGGAAGGCCGCGGGCTTCTGCGGCGGAAAATCGAAGCGACGGGACGTCCGTTCATCAGGGAGGCGGATCTGGTTTCGACCGTGGCCGCCAGGATGGAAGCGTTTGAAAAAGCCGCCGGCGGCGCGCCCATCAAGGTTTTTGTCAATGTCGGCGGCAGCTTCGCCGATATGGGAACGGATGGGGAAATCCTCAAGCTCAGGCCCGGCTTCAATCCCGCCTCGGATGTGTTTATCCCGCCCGTCGAGCGCCGGGGTTTGATTCAGGAGATGGCCCGGCGGGGGATCCCCGTCATCCATCTTCTCTTTGTAAAAGGCCTGTGCGACCGCTACGGCCTGCCCTGGGATCCCGTGCCGCTGCCCGGTTCGGACGAAAACCCCCGCGCGTCCGTCCCTCGGCTAATCGAGATTATCGCTTGCGTCGTATATATCGTCGGAATGATCTTCGGCCTCGCCCTCATCGTCCACAGAAATCGCCTTTTATTTCCTTTCACCTCTCGAAAGCCGGTCTGATTTTCGGTCAGACGATTTAGTAAACAGAGACTGCCGCGGACTGGCCTTGCCGTCCTACGCGAGTCCTGCGAGCTAGGGCATGTCCGGTTCAGGTCTATCGGCCTCTTCTTCACCCCCCCCCGAAAGCTGGTCTGATCTTTAGCTTTAAACAGAGACCCAAAAAGTGGAAATATCGGCTGAAGCGGACATGTCCGGTTCAGGCTTTTTGAGCAGTGTGCCGAGGGTAGCCGACTCGGAAGTAGTCGGTCGAACGATGATGTTTGAGCCCGCATACTTGCCGCCGTTATATTAAGAGGATGCGGGCGAGTTCCATCGGAGCCGAGGCAAACCGGCGAAAAAAGCCGTGAAGAACCGGACTCTTCGTCCGCGAAAGCCGATATTTCCTCGAGATTATTTTCGGCTGAAGATCAGCCCAGCTTTCGTCCTTCCATGTAAAACCTCTTTTCCCACGCTTCGCCCATGGAGAACGTCTTGCGGGGCAGGGCGCCGTCGAGGATGACGGTTTTGAACAAGTCGGTCTTCCGCATCCCCGTCAGATAGAAGCCCATGTTCCCGGGTTTGCGGCCGAGGGCTTCGACCGGCTCCGTGCCATGGACGTAATCGATTTCCCGGGCGCCCTTATCCTTCAGGAACGCATCGAGGAAATTCTGAAGCGTCCCGACGGGAAGATTCGAGCCGGCCGCCTCGATTTCCAGGATGCCGAGGCCGTCCGGCGAGATGACGCCGATTTTATGGGCCGGGCCGGTTTGCGCGTCCACGCCGTCCTGCACACTGCCGAAACAACAGCAGGGTTCGAAGCGGACCTTGCCGCCGTAAAACGCCTTGATCTCTTCGAGGAGATTGCGTCCCGTCGCCAAATCGAACAGGACCCGGTGGATGGGCTCGAAGGCCAGGGCGGAATCATGGACGTTGACTAGCTCGACCAGCGCGTAGCGGAGCGGCGAACCGGCGACAGGCGCGATTCCGCCGGCCGCTTCCTTGGTCTTTTCCCAGATCGTCTTGGCCGTGGCCAGGGAATGGTTGCCGTCGCCCATGGCGTACAGAAGAACGGGCGTGTCTTCCTTGAGCCCGTATTTGGCGGCGAACACCTTCGGATCGGCCAGACGCGACAAGCCTCGGACGATCCCGTCTTCAAGGTCTCGATCGGCGACCCGATAGCCGTCCAGATGCCCGGATCCGAGCATCAGCTCGAAATCGTAAAGCTTTTCCATCTTTCCGGTTCCGGCCGCAGCCGCGAGCGGCCCGATGACCGCGTCGTCCGGATCGTCGATGAGGACCATGATGTGGGGCAGCTCCATGGGCGCGCCTTCGCGGATGCGGACGCGCGGCGGGATGCGCTCGATGATCGTCCCTTCCGTGGCCCGGATCAGGGTCGTCGAGCCCTTCCGGTAATCATAGTGCTCGAGGTCCAGGGCCGCGACCAGCCCGCGCCGCGTTTTGCCGCCCGTCGTCCGCTCGACATACACCAGGCCTTCGGCCGCGGTGAAGATGTCCCTGGCGAAATAATCGGCCATGGCCGCCCGGATGCGGGCGATGCGGGCGCTCTTGTCCGCCTCGGGCTCGTTGAGAAAGACTTCCGGGTAGATCAGGTGGAGGGTGGATGGCGCGTTCCCGACGAGGGCCGCCGCCTTGGCCCAGTATTCCGGCTCGGAGGTGTACTGGTCGCAGGCGATGACCGCCCACTTGGCCAGGTCGATCCCGGCCTTGGGAAGGAGGATTTCGGGAATGCCAAGGGAAACCGATTCATAAGTGCGCATCGATGCTCCTGGATATGATGTCGTTCGCTCAGATGAAGGGAAAATTCTACCTGAGACCGGCCGCGTTTTCAATCCGTCTTCAAGCGGTTTTCAGGCCTCGGGCGGCGCCGCCCTGTAGATGAGGACGTTGGCTTTTTCCAGGGTGACGAGGCCTTCCTGGACCATTTCGTCCAGACGGGGGAGAAAGGCGGCGATTTTCTCCTCGCTGTCGACGATTTCGACGATGATCGGCAGGTCGGCCGAAAGCCGGAGGATTTTCGTGCTGTGCATCCGGCTTTTGCAGCCGAAGCCGAGAAAGCCCTTGATCGCCGTCGCTCCGGCGAGCATTTCCTTCCGGGCTAGATTGACGATTTCCTCGTACAGAGGCCGGCCGTGCCATTTGTCCGCTTCTCCGATAAAGATCCGCAAAAGCTGCCCTTCGCGCGGAATTTTCATTTCCGGCCTCCTTCAGATGATTTCGCCGATCCACATCCCGGCCCGAAAGAACGCAAAACCGAAGACGAGCGTGACCGCCAGGTTCAGGAACGCCTGCAGGGACTGCCCGTCGCGGATGAGATTGAACGTTTCGTAGATCAGGGTGCTGAACGTCGTGAACGCCCCGCAGAATCCGATCATGAGAAAAAGCCGCATCGGCGGCGTCAGGACAAGCCGGACTTCGGCCAGAACGGCCAGAAAGCCCAGGATCAAACAGCCGAGAAGATTGACGGCCAGCGTGCCGTGGGGGAAGCGCGAACCGAAAATCCGATAAACCATCCCGGAGACCGCATACCGGGAAACGGTTCCGATCGCCCCGCTGAGGCAGAGAATGAGGATCGTTTTCATGGCGGATCAACTTTAAGAGAAAAAAGCGCTCATTTCAATGGCTGATTTCGGCCTGATTCCGGTTTCCCGGGGGTTGGTGTAGAATTCCCCCTTGCTTTCGAGGAGGCCCTCATGAAAGGTTATGCCCGGATCCTCGTCCCGGCGGTCCTCGGACTCGCCTTCGCCGTTTCTTTCGCCGCGGCCCAGCCGGCCGAAGGCGTCCCCCGGACGATTCTCCAGCTTTCGGTCCTCAAGGACATCATCAACGAGGCCTCGGGCGATCTCGCCCTGCAGAACGAGATCTTTTTGTCCGGCGTCAACCGCAACCGGCTTCCCGAAGAATACGTCAACGGCTTTTTCGAGCCGAAATTCATCCTCGACCGCCTGCGCGAGTACGGGATCGAGGATTGCCGGATCATCGACCTGCCGGGGGAGGACGGGCAGGCCTGGGACGCGGAATCGGGCGAGCTCTGGATCGTCAAGCCGACGCTCCGCAAGATCGCCGATCTCAAGGAAATCGCCGCCTCGCTGTGCGAGGGCAGCGCGACCATGGACGTGACGGCGGAGCTCGTGTACGTCGGCCCTGGCAACCAGGACAAGTACTATGCCGGCAGGGACGTCAAGGGAAAGATCGTCCTGGTCAACGGCTCGCCGGTCTGGGCCAAACGGATGGCGATCGACAAATACGGCGCCGTGGGCATCGTCGCCTACGATTCCAGCCACCCCGAGTTCGATCCCGACGAGGTCGGGTGGAACTCCCTTTCCTGGGGCAATCCGTCGGCTGCGCCGGCGATCGGCTTCATGGTCTCGACCCGGCAGGGAACGACGCTCCGCGATCAGCTCGAGCGCGGAACCGTCCTCGAGGTCCGGGCCAAGGCCGTGACCCGGATGGTCCCCTTCAAAGAGCAGATGGTCGAGGCGCGGATCGCTGGATCGGAATACCCGGACGAGGAGCTCGTCTTTTCCGCCCATGTCTCCGAAGGCTGGGCCAAGCAGGGGGCGAACGACAACGTCTCCGGCTGCGTGGCCATCCTGGAAACGGCCCGGACTCTCCACCGCCTCGTGGCCGACAAGAAAATCCCCCCGCTGAAGCGATCGGTCCGATTCCTCTTCGTCCCGGAGATCTCCGGGACGAGGGCTTACTTGAACATGTTCCCGGACACGGCCGCCCGGTTTTTCGCCAACATCAACGAGGACATGGTCGGCGAGGGTTTGATCAAAAATCAGAGCCTGTTCGAGCTCGTCCAGACTCCCTGGTCGATGCCGTCGTATATCAACGACGTCCTCGCGGAAATCTATACTTGGGTCGGGACGACCCAGCGGAACAACGAGGGCGCCGAGGCGTATCTCCCGATCTGGGGGGCGGCCGGCTCGCGGGAACCGTTCTACTACGTCCTCGATCCGTATTCCGGCGCCTCCGACCACGTCATCTTCATGAGCGACGCCCATGTGCCCGCCGTCATGCTTTGCGTCTGGCCCGACCAGTGGTATCACTCGAACGGCGACACGCCGGACAAGTCCGACGCCACCCAGCTCAAGCGGGCCGTCTTCATCAGCGCGGCCTCGGCGGTCTTTCTGGCCGGGGCCGGGCCGGCCGAAGCCGATATCCTGATCTCCGAAGTCGGCGGGCGATCCCTGGACCGGCTCGGCCGGGCGAAGATCAAGGCCGAGCGGATGATCCGGGAGGCGGCGGCCGAGCGCCTGTTTGAATCATACAAGGCGGCCGATAATTACGCGGCGGCGAGCCTGAATCGCGAGCTGGAAACCCTCGAATCCGTCCGCTTTTTCCTGAAGGGAGATAAAGCTCTGGAAGCCAGGCTTGAAGCCGGCAAGGCGATGCTGGCCGGAACGGGCGGTTCGCTGGCCGCGGGAATCGAAGCCTTCTACGCGGAACGCTGCCGGGAGAAGGGGATCGCTCCCCAAAAGATCGTGCCGACGGCCGACGAAATCCGCCTGGCCGCGATCGTCCCCGCGCCGACTAAGCTGATGAAACCCGTGTTCGACGAGCGGGCGCTGGAGATCAAGCGGAGCGAAATAAAGGATATGCCGCCTTACAACCTCGGGCGGTCCGAGAGCGAAGTCCGAAATTTCGTCGACGGCAAGCGGAGCATCCTGGCCATCCGCAACGCGGTGGCGGCCGAAGAAGGTCCGGTGGCCTTGAAGGACGTGGAAAGCTTCTTCCTCGGCCTTGAGAAAATGGGCTTCGTGACGCTCGAGAAAAAATAAGCCGGCCGGGGCGGCCCGGCGGCGTTGCTTTTCCGGCGGTTTGGGCTAAAATACGGCCAAACGGGATGAAGGAGAAAAGAATGAATTCAAAGCGCGCGTTGTTCGGATTCGTTCTGTTGCTGGCCGCCGGATTGCTCTTTCTTTCCGGCTGCGGAAAAAAGACGCCGGGCGAAAGAGCCGGGGAGCTGAGCGTTTCCAAAATGATCGAGAAGGCGACCGGGGGCAAGGCCGAGATCGATTTCAAGACCGGCCAGATGAAGATCAAAACCGCCGAGGGCGACGCCGTCATCACCGGCGGAGGGACCTGGCCGGGAGACCTGCCCGAGGAATTTCCCCAATTCCGGGCGGGGGCCATCGTCAGCTCGTCGAATTCGACCACGGATCAGGGAAAAAGCTGGCTGGTGATTTTCCGGGACGTGGAAGCGGACGCGGTCGCGGCCTATATAGAGGATTTGAAAAACAACGGTTGGAACGTCCAGTTTACCTCGGACATGCCCAACGGCTCGGTCAGCCAGCTGTCGATTGAAAACATGATCGTCCAGATGACGTATTTCCCGGAACAAAAAACCATGAACCTGGGCATCCAGGTGAAAAAGGGCGACTGATCCCGGATTAGGGGAGGGGAGCGAGGAACCATGGAATACCGATATCTCGGAAAAACGGGCGTCCGCGTCTCCCCGCTTTGCTTCGGGACGATGACCTTCGGCAAGGAAGCCGACGAGGCGGCGTCCGGCGAGATTTTCCGCGTCTGCCGCGAGGCCGGGATCAACTTTTTCGACTGCGCCGACATGTACCAGGCCGGCCGGGCGGAGGAGATCCTGGGCCGGCTGGCCAAGGATTGCCGCAACGACGTCGTCCTGACGACGAAGGGATTTTTCCCGACGGGACCCGGTCCCAACGCCCAGGGAGCCAGCCGGCTTCATCTCCGCGAGGCGGTCGAAGCCAGCCTGCGGCGGCTGCAGACCGATCGGATCGACGTCTATTTCATCCACCGCTTCGACGAGCGGACGCCGCTCGAAGAAACGCTGCGGATGCTCGACGACTTGGTCCGGCAAGGGAAAATCCTCTATCCCGGCTTGAGCAATTTCGCCGCCTGGCAAACGGAAAAAGCCCTGGGAATCTCGGCGCTTCACGACTGGGCGCCGCCGGCCGTCATCCAGCCGATGTACAACCTCCTCAAGCGCCAGGCCGAAGCGGAAATCCTGCCCATGGCCCAAGCCGAGGGCTTGGGCGTCATTCCTTACAGCCCGCTGGCCGGCGGGTTCTTGAGCGGCAAATTCGGCGTGGGACGCCGGCCGGATTCCGGCCGCCTGACCGAGCATAAAATCTATCAGACGCGTTACGCCGATGAATCGTATCTTGCGGTCGCCGACCGGCTGGACGCCTTCGCCCAGGAGCGCGGTTATGCGACGGCGAGCCTGGCCCTGGCCTGGGTCGCCGGCCATCCCGCGGTGACGGCTCCGATTTTCGGCGCCCGAAACGTCGCCCAGGCCCGCGCGGCTCTGGCCTCGCTTGAAATTCCGATGGACGCAAAGCTCCATGCGGAAATCTCGGCCCTGTCGCCCGAGCCGCCGCCGGCCACGGACCGCAGCGAGGAGCGGACCGATACGCATTTCTTCATAAGGATCTGAAGGAATCTCCGTATAGCCGTAAAGGCCTCCCGCAAGCCGTGTCCTAGCTCCCAAAGGTCGCGTAGGACTTCAAAGCCGAGAGCACTTGTCTCATCGGTCCTCTATGCGGCTTCTGGCTCGTCTAACATGACTTTGGAGAATCAGGAGAAGCCTTTACGGCTTTTGGAGATTCCGATTCAGATGAAGAATTGATTTCGAAAGCGATTTCCGTCTTCGGGTTTAATGAATTAAGAAGATCAGTTCTTGTGCATTTTATGTGGGTATGCCAGGAAAGTGCTGCCGGAGCGGGCATTGTTCGGTTTAGGTTTTTCGAGCTGCAGGCTTTGCCGTCTTACATGAGCTTGGTGAATCAGGATATGCCGAGGGGGAAGAAGTCGGTACCATGCGGCAAGGCCGCTGTGGCACGAGAACCTGGCAAAGCCCAGGCCGAACGATTCTATTTACACTTTCATTCCAGTAGCCATGAAGCAAAGGCAATGAAGGCGAGTTAATCGGAGCCGAGCTTCATTAAAATTGGCTCGGCGTATCCTTCGCGACGCTTCGGAGCTAGGGAGCCGAGGCAAACCGGCGAGAAAAACCGTGAAGAACCGGACTCTTCGCCCGCGGAGGCGGCTCTTTCCTGTCTCCCCACATAAAATGACAATAACCATTAGATTGAATAAGAGGGGTGCGGTCGCATAAGATAAGGACCGATGCCTTATCGCTGCGGTCTTATCGGGACGATCACATCGGATACGATCGAATCGCCTGACGGGCAAATCCGCCGGGCGATCGGCGGGATCCTTTATCAAGCCGCCGCCCTCTGCGGCCTGGGCGCCGCGCCGGCGTTGTTTTCCAACTGCGGCGAAGGGTTGCGGCCCGAAGTCGAAGCGATCATCGGAGAATGGCCGACGCTCGACCGCGGCGGCCTGCGCTATGTTCCCGGGCCGGGACATTGCGTCCGGCTCCGCTATCCGGGCGGGTCTCGGGAACGGGAAGAAGTCCTTGAATCCGCGGTCCCGCCCATTTCGGTCGAATCCATCCTCGATCGCCTTCCCGAGCTCGATTTTCTCCTTCTGTCCTTTAATTCGGGATCGGATATCGGGCTTATCGACTGGCGGAAGATCGTCGACCGGGCAAGCTGTCCGGCCTGGCTCGACGTCCATTCCCTCGCCCTGACGCCGTCGACCGGCGGCCGCCGCGAATACCGGGCCGTTCCGGCGTGGGAAGCTTGGATTGACGGGATCACGTATCTCCAAGCCAACCGGCGGGAGATCGGCTGCCTCCTGGGCCGGCCGGAACAACCAGCGGATGAAGCCGGCATACGGACGTTTGCCGCCCGGGCGTTTGCTTTTGGCGTCAAGGCGGTTTTCGCGACGATGGGCGAAGGCGGCGTCTGGGCCGCAACGCCTGAGGAGACGCGCCGCATCCCTGCCCGGCCCGGGGCCGCGGTCGTCGATCCGACGGGATGCGGGGACGTTTTCGCCGCCGCCGCCATCGCCGGACGGCTCCGCGGACTGTCTGTATTCCGGGCCGCCGCGGCCGGCGTCGAATTGGCCACGCGCGCGGCCGGCGTTTCCGGGATCGCCGCGACGCACCTCCTTGCCGCGCGAGCAATGGCCTCCGGGGAACTCGATTTTTCGATTGAGGATAAATCATGATGAAAACCGCTCCGTTCCGTCTTTTCCTGATTCTCGTCATCGCGGCCGCCTCGCTTCCGGCCTGCAAACCCGACGCTTCCATCGACCGTCCGATCACGCCGGCGGAGATCGAAGCGCATATCCGCTTCCTGTCCGACGATCTTCTCGAAGGCCGGGCTGTCGGCAGCCGCGGGATCGAGGTGGCCGCGCTATATCAGGAGGCGATATTCCGCAACCTCGGCCTCGAGCCGCCGTTTGACGGAACCTACCGCCAGCCGTTCGAAGTGCGCGGCAGCACGCCCGATCCGAATCCGATCGTGGCGTTTGAGGAATCGGGGAAGAAGGTTTCGCTCCTCCCGGGCGAGGATTTCATGGTCCATACCTTCCGCGAGGATTCTCCCGCCCGCGTCTCGGCCGAGATGGTCTACGTCGGATACGGTATCCAGGCCCCTGAGCGGAAATGGGACGACTTGAAGGGAATGGACCTCAAAGGGAAGGTCCTTCTGGTTGAAATCAACGAGCCGGGAAACGCGCCAGGCGGGATTTTCGACGGTGAAGCGATGACCTATTACGGCCGCTGGGTTTACAAGTACGAAAAGGCCGCGGAGCTGGGCGCGGCCGGCGTCCTCATCATCCATGATACGAAGGGTGCCGCTTACGGCTGGGACGTCGTCCGCAACGGCTGGTCGGGAGAGGAATTCTTTCTGCCCGACAAGCCTCAGCCGCTCTTTTTCCGGGGCTGGGTCAGCGGCCCGGCGGCCGACCGGATCCTGAAAGCGGCCGGGCGCGACCGGGCTGCGTTGCGGGCCTCGGCCGAGACGGCGGAATTCGCTCCTCAGCCGCTCGGCTTTTCGATCGAAGTCGGGCAGAAATGCGCTTTTCGTTCCGTCCCGGCCTCCAACGTCGCCGGGATCCTTCGCGGAAGCGGCCGGGGCGCCGACGAGCGGTTCATCGTCCTCTCGGCCCATTTCGACCACCTGGGGAGGGATCCGGCCCGCGAGGGCGACCAAATATTCAACGGGGCCCTCGACAACTGTTCGGCCACGGCCGCGATGCTGGCCTTGGCCCGGTATTACCGCGACGCTCCGGTCCGGCCCAAGGCCACGCTCGTTTTCGCCGCCGTGACGGGGGAGGAGCATCTTTTCCTGGGCTCGGATTATTTCGTCCGCCATCTGCCCTTTCCGGCCGCTTCCATCCTGGCCGACATCAATTTTGAGATGACCGGAGTCTGGGGCGAGACCGAGGACGTTTATGGAATCGGGGCCTCCCATTCCGACCTTGATGAAATCTGCGCCCGGGCCGCGGCCAATCTCGGCCTTCGCTCCATCGAGGAACGGAACAAGGAGCTCGGTTTCTTTTTCCGGTCCGACCAGTTCAGCTTCGCCCTCAATGGAATTCCGGCCGTCTGGCTTCACGAGGGGATCGTTTCGCGCGGGAAAGACGCCGATCTGATCGCCAAAAAGAGCGCCGAATACAAGGCGAAGGGATACCACCAGGTCGACGACGAGATCCAGCCGGACTGGGACTATTCCGGGACGATCCAGATCGCGTCCTGGGCCCGGGAAATCATCTCCCTTCTTGACGCATCGCCGTCCCTGCCGCAATTCAAGCCGACAAGCTCGTTCCGGCGGAAATAAGGCCGCGCTCCGCCCGTCCGGCGCCCCGAATTGACCGGAAGGCGCGGGTCATGTAATATATCTCCGACAAGGTCAGGCATGGACAAGAAAGATCTTCTCTCTATCTCCCACTTTTCAGATTATTTCAAGGTCGGACAGCTCGTTTTCGAGCTCAAATCCAAGGACAAGGTCCAGGCCGTCGAGGAGCTGGTCGAGGTCCTGGCCAAGCAGAAGCTCATTAAAAACAAGAAGATGATCCTCACCCGGCTGATCGACCGGGAAACGCTGGAGTCGACCGCCCTGGGCGACGGCATCGCCGTTCCCCATGCCCGGGTCGACGCCAACGGAGAGATCGTCATCGCCGTCGGCCGTTCGGCCGAAGGCATCGATTTCGGCGCCGCGGACAAGAAGAAGGTCCACCTGATCATCGTCATCATCTGGAACCCGACCCTGCCCGGTTTGTTCAACCATCTGTTCGCCGGATTGGCCCATTTTCTCCGCGATCCCAATTTCCGCCGCCGGATCTTCGAAGCCAGGGACAAGAACGAGCTCTGGGAAACGCTGAGCGAGATCGAGCTCCGCCTGCCCCAGGAAGACAAGATCGTCAGCCGGGCCGGTTTGCTCCGCAAGCTCCAGGAAATCGAAAAGAAGAAAAAGCGGGCGACCAAGGCCCAGCTCCCGACCCTCATGGCCCAGTCCAACCTTCTCCGCGAAGAGCTCGACGACGCCCTCTTGACCCGGTTCGAAAAGCTGATGGCCCGCTACGGATTCGCCGTGGCCGAGGTCGAGGACGGCGTCTGCCAGGGCTGCAACATCAGCGTCTCCACGGAAATGAGCTCGGCCATCGAAGGCAGCAACGACATCTACGTCTGCGAGAACTGCGGCAAGTACCTCGTCGCCGCCTCCTCGAAGAAGAAAAAAAAGTAGGGTGTTCAGCTCCGTTCGTCCCGACAAAATCGCCGCCCTCAGGGAAAAAATGAGCGCCCTCGGCCTGCGCGAGGCCGATTTCGTCGAGTCGTTCATGCGCTCGGGCGGCAAGGGCGGCCAGAACGTCAACAAGGTCGAGACCTGCGTCCACCTCGTCCACGTCCCGACCGGGCTTTCGGTCAAATGCCAGCGCGAGCGCTCGCAGGCGATCAACCGGTTCCTGGCCCGGCGGATCCTCGTCGACAAGATCGAGGAGCGGATGAAGGGGGAAAAAAGCGCCGTCCAGCAGCGGATCGAAAAGATCCGCCGGCAGAAGCGGAAGCGGTCCAAGCGGGCCAAGGAGAAGATGCTGGACGACAAGCATCTCCATGGTGATAAAAAAGCGGCTCGCGCCTTTCGTATCGACGAATATTAAGAGGCCAACCGCAGCAGCGCGGCCAAAAGCAGATTCGCTCCCTTTTCCAGGTCTTCCCAGCGCAGGGACTCGTCCGGGGCGTGGCTGATCCCTCCCGGGCTGGGGATGAAAATCATGGCCGCGTCCGTTTTGGCCGAAAGGATTTGGGCGTCGTGGCCGGCGCCGCTTCCGACGGGCATGTGGGCCAGGCCGAGGCGGGCGGCTTCCTCGGTGAGAATCCGAACGAGCTCTTCCGGTACGCGATACGGCCGGGTTTGATCCACCATGCGGGAGGCGAACTTCAAGCCCCGGGCCGCGGCGGTTTCCTCGGCCAGGGCGGTCAATTCCTTTTCCAGCGCGGCCAGGGTTTCCGGCGAGGCGCTCCGGTATTCCAGGGAAAAATCGGCCCGTCCCGCGATATTGCTGAACGTGTCCGGGTGAAGGCGGGCCTTCCCGATCGTGACGAAGCTTCCGTAGTGATGCGCGGCCACGTGCCGCGTCGCCTTGAGGGCGAAGTCGGCCAGCCCGAGAAACGCGTCCCGGCGCAGCTCGAGGGGAACGGTCCCGGCGTGTCCCGTCTCGCCTTCGAAGACGCACCAGCGGTATTGCTTCCCGTTGATGTTGTCGACGATGCCGATCGGGATCTCTTCCGTGTCGAGGACCGGTCCCTGTTCGACGTGAAGCTCGAGGAACGCTTTGAGGGCGGGCGCCTGGCCGGCGGCCGAGCAGATGGTTTCGATTGTGTACGGTGTCGCGGCGAGGATTTCGGCCAGCGGCGGGCCGAGGGCGGTCGTCCCGCGTTCGAGAAGCGCCCGGTCGAGCGTTCCCGTGAAAGCCCGGCTGCCCAGGAAATCTCCGGCGAGGTTTCCCTCCTCGTCGGTGAATGAGGCCAACTCGAGCGACAGACGGAGCCGCAGGCCTTCCTCGAGGACGGTTTGCAGGCATTCCAGGGCGGCGAGCACGCCGGCCGCGCCGTCGAACATCCCGCCGTTGATCACCGTGTCGAGGTGCGACCCGGCCATGACCACGCCGGCCTCGGGGCCGGCCGCTCCTTCGAGGCGGCCGAACTGGTTTCCGGCGCCGTCTTCCCGGTAGCCCAGGCCGGCGTCTTCGATCCGGTTTCGGAGCCAGGCCCGGGCTTCAAGGTCGGCCGGGCTGAAGGAAGGCCGGCTCACGCCACCGTCCCCGCGGCCGATGCGGCCGAGCTCTTCGAGGTTCGATTTCAATCGCGTGAGATTGATTCGCGTGTTCATCCCTGACCGCTTTCGCGGGCGAGGCCGCGTTCCGTCCGCCCTCAGGCGGGCCGGCCCGGGTTCAGCAACGCGACCATGTCGCGCACCGCCCGGTCGATGCCGACGATGGCCGCCCGGGCGATGATCGAAAAGCCGATCGACAGCTCGCTCATCTCCGGGACGGCGACGATCGGGCCGACGTTCTGATAATCGAGGCCGTGCCCGCCGGTGACTTCGAGGCCGAGTCGGGCCGCTTCGGCCGCCGCGATCCGGATTTCCTCGAGGGCCGCTTCCTTCGCCAGGGCGGATTTGGCCTCGGCATAGATCCCGGTATGAATCTCGATTCGGGGGACGCCGAGCTCGGCGATGGCCCGGATCTGGGGAATCGCCGGATCGACGAAAATGGAAACCTTGATCCCGCCCTTGGTCAGGGCCTGGATGTGGGGCTTGAGCGTCCGGCGGAGCGAGAGCACGTCCAGCCCGCCCGTCGTCGTCAGCTCCTCGTGCCTTTCCGGCACGAGGCAGACGACGTCGGGTTTCACGTCCAGGGCGGCGGTTTTCATCTCGGCCGTGGCGGCCATTTCCACGGTGAACCGGGTCTTGATCGTTTCCCGGATGAGCCGCAGGTCCCGTTCCGTGATATGGCGCCGGTCGCCGCGCAAATGGGCGGTGACCCCCGACGCCCCGGCTTGTTCGGCCATGAGGGCGGCCAGGACGGGATCGGGCTCGTTGGCCCGGCGGGCCTTGCGCAGGCTGGCGATATGGTCGACGTTGACGGACAGTTTCACGCGGTTTCTCCTTGCCCGGGGCTTGCGCCCCTGATTTCCAAATTATACTCCAGACCGGCCGCCGTCACACGCCGACTTTTTTCCGAATCGCGCTCGCGACCCGGGCGGCCAGCTGCTCGATCAGGTCCTCGTCCTCGCCCTCGACCATGACCCGGGCCAGAGGTTCCGTCCCGGAATAGCGGACGTCCAGCCGGCCGTTCTTTCCCAGCCGGGTTCGGACCTCGGCGATGGCGGCCATGACTTCGGGCATTCCCTCCAACTCAGGCTTGGCCGAAATCCGGACGTTTTTCAGGACCTGGGGAAATTCCGTGTAGCCGTGAACCAGGTCCGCCAGGGTGAGGTTCTTTTCGATCATGGCCTCGAGGATTTTCAGCGATGTCAGGATGCCGTCGCCCGTCGGGGCGTCGTCGGAGAAAATCGTATGGCCGGAGCGCTCGCCGCCGAGGTTGGAGTCGAGCTCGAGCATTTTTTCAAGGACATATTTGTCGCCCACCCGGGTCCGGACGAAGCTGATTCCCTGCCCGGCCAGGGCCTTCTCGAGCCCCATGTTGCTCATGGTCGTGGCGACCACGGTCCGGTTGCGGAGCTTTCCGCGGGCGTCCATGGCCCGGCTGAGGACGTACAGCGTGTGATCGCCGGTCAAAATCCGGCCGTGATGGTCGACCCACAGGGCCCGGTCGGCGTCACCGTCGAAGGCGATGCCGATGTCCGCGCCGCGGGCAAGGACCGCCTGGGCCAGGTTCTCAGGATGGAGGGCCCCGCAATCCTCGTTGATGTTCCGTCCGTCGGGCTCGGCCTCGGTGGCCGCGACGGAAAATCCGAGGTCGCTCAAGATCTCCGGAGCGATCGCCGAGGCGGCGCCGTTGGCGCAATCCAGGACGATTTTGATCGCTTTGGCGCCCGCTCCGGGCGTGAACCGGCCCTTGAGGTATTTTTCATAAGCCCGGAGATGGGAGACGTCGGAATGGATCCCCGGTTTGTCCGACCAGGGGATTTCCCCTCCCTTGAGGATTTCGGTTTCGAGCCGTTCCTCCCAGGCGTCGGAAATCTTGTAGCCGTTCCGCGAAAAAATCTTGATCCCGTTGTCTTTGTAGGGATTGTGGGAGGCGGAGATGACGATCCCGGCCGAAAAATCGGAGGCGCCGGTCAGGATGGAAACCGCCGAAGTCGGGATGACGCCGGCGGAAGCGCTTTTGCCGCGGCCGGCGCGGATGCCCCGGACCAGGGCCTCCTCGATCCAGTCCCCGGACTCCCGGGTGTCGCGCCCGATCAGGACGGAAGCCGGAAGCCCCTCCGTTCGAAGAAGCTCCATCAAAGCCCGGCCGAGGATATAGATCGATTCCCGGTCCAGGGGATATTCCCCGGCGACCGCGCGGATCCCATCGGTGCCGAACAACTTTTTCATCGTCCTTCCTTTCTTCTTGCCGAAGGCCGGATGATATTGGACGGCTATTTCGATATCAAGAAAATCGTGACCGTGGCCCTCGTCTGGGCCGTGGTGAACCGCAGCTCGGGCCGGGGGAGGATCAGGTCCACTTCGAAGACCTTTTGTTCCTGCAGCCCGGTGATGTCCATGGGGCTGGTTCGGATCCGGTCCTGGGGCCGGATTTTGCTGGCCGGGCCGCGGACGAAGACTTTCGAAGGAAGGAGGTCGATGCGATCGACCTTGAGTCCGGCTTTGGGCTGCCCGACCAGCACCGGCTGGATCTCCATCAGGACCTCGGCGCTCCGCTCGACCTTGAGATGGACCTTGTTCGGGAAAACGCGGACGGCCTTGGCTCCGGCCGGGACCGTGACGATGTCCGGGTTGAGCGGATAATCCTCCTGGGCGGGCGTGGCCCGGGACAGGTTCAGGATGGCCTTGACGTCCGTCGACGTCATCTGGTTGAGCATGCGGTTGGTCGCCCGGACGGTCACGTCGATGATCGCCGGCGGCCGTTCGGTCATCTCCAGGTCGCCCGGCAGACCGGTGGGATCGAGACGGACCTGGAAGGTTTTCTCGGAAACGATCTTTTCCTCCGGCATGAGGGTGATCCAGAGAAAGAAAGCCAGGACGAAGGAGAGGAGCTTGAGCCACCCGTTGCGGAAGAAGAAATTTCGGAGTGCGCGCATCATTTTTTCAGGTATGTCAGGAGGCGTTCTTCGAGCATGTTGCGGTCCAGGAGGCGGTCCAGGGTCCCTCCCGTGGCCAGAGAGATGCCGCCGGATTCCTCTGAAACGATGATGACGGCCGCGTCGGTTTCCTGGGTCAGTCCGATGGCCGCCAGATGCCGGGTCCGGGTCGGGAAAGCGACCCGCATTTCGTGGGTGGGCGGCAGGGGAAGCAGGCACCCGGCGGCCAGGATCTTGTCGCCCTGGACGATCACCGCCCCGTCATGAAGGGGGGAATGAGGGAAGAAGAGGCTGACCAGGAGGTCCTTGGTCAGGATGGCGTCGACCGGCGTCCCCCGTTCGGCATAGGGCTTGAGACTGACTTCGTTCTCGACGGCGATCAAAGCGCCGATCTTCCGGTCGGCCATGTAATCGACGGCCAGGCAGACGTCCTCGATCTTTTCCTCAAATGACCGCAGGGCCAGGGGCTTGCGGAACGCCTTCGCCCCGATGCGGGTCAGGAACCGGCGGATGTCCGTCTGGAAGAGGACGATCATGGCGATGATGAAATACGTGACGAAGTTGCGGATGAGCCAATTGGTGACGAACAAGCTCGCCCACCTCGTGATGAGGAAGAGCAGGCCGATCAGCCCGAGGCCGACGGCCATGGCATAGGCCTTGGACTCCTTGATCAGGAGGAAAAACGAGTAGAGAAGGATGGAAACGAGAAGAATGTCGATGAAATCCACCAGCTTGAACAGATGGAGGGCGGTCAGGATGTTGTCAAGCACGGCCGGCCTCCCTTGCTTCGGGAACCGCGGGAGCCGGGTGTTCCGCTAAAACGGCGTCAGCGACCAGGGCCGCCCGGCGGGTGGATTGGACGTCATGGACCCGGAGGATGTGGGCTCCCCGGCTGATGGCGATGACCGCGGCGGCGAGGGATCCCTCGAGCCGCTCCTCGGCCGGGACGTCCAAAATCTTGCCGATCATCGATTTTCTCGAAACGCCGACCACGACCGGCCGGCCGACCTCGGCGATGGCCTCCAGGCCGCGCAGGAGGGCGCAGTTGTCCTCCAGGCGCTTGCCGAATCCGATGCCCGGGTCGACGGCCAGATTTTCCACCGGAACCCCGTAGGCGATCGCGATCTCGATTTTTTCGGCAAGGAACGCCCGGACCTCGGCCAGGACGTCGTTGTACCTCGGCGCGACCTGCATCGTCTTGGGAACGCCCTGCATGTGCATCAAGATGAAGCCCGCCCCGCTTTCGGCCGCCAGAGAGATGAGTCGCGGATCCATCCGGAAGGCGCTGATGTCGTTGATGATGTCCGCGCCGGCGTCCAGCGCCGCCCGGGCGGTTTCGGTTTTGGTCGTATCGACCGAAATCAAGGTCGTGGTCCGGGCGCGGATCGCGGCAATGACGGGGACGACGCGGCGGATCTCTTCCTCGGCGGAAATCGCATCAGAGCCGGGGCGGGAGCTTTCGCCGCCGACGTCGATGATGTCGGCCCCCTCGGCGGCCAGGCGGAGGCCGTGGTCGGCGGCCACCAGGGCGTCGGCGAAGCGGCCGCCGTCGTAGAACGAATCAGGGGTGACGTTGAGGATTCCCATGATCCAGGTCCGCGCCCCCAGGAGGTGGCGCTTTCCCTTGATCTGGAAGACGGCCTCTGTCCTCACTTCTCCTCCCGGCGTTGGGCCGGTTGCGGCGCGGCGATTTGCGGACCGCGCGGTTCGGCCGCTTCAGGCGCCGGGGCCGGGGGCGTTCCTTCTCCGCCGGAGGCGGGGGAAGGGGCGACCGGTTTTCCCAGCGCGGCGTTGATGTCGTCGGACGACAGGACTTCTTTTTCGAGCAGCAGCTTGACGATCGCTTCGAGCTGCTCTTTATGTTTCTTGAGGATTTCTTCGGCCCGATCGTAGTTGCGCCGGACAATCTTCTTGACTTCTTCGTCGATCATCTCGGCCGTCTTCTCGCTGTAATTCTTGTGGGCGGTCAGCTCCCGCCCGAGGAAGATCAGATCGTCGCGCTCGCCGAACGTCAGCGGGCCCAGGTCGCTCATGCCCCACTGGCAGACCATCCGCCGGGCGATTTCGGTGGCCCGTTCGAAGTCGTTGGCCGCGCCGGTCGTGGTCTGGTTGAGGAACAGCAGCTCGGTGACCCGGCCGGCCATCAAGACCGCAAGCTGCGATTCGAGATAGGCCTTGCCGTATGTGTAGCGGTCATCCAGCGGAAGCTGCTGGGTCAGGCCGAGGGCCATTCCGCGGGGAATGATCGTGACCTTGTGGATCGGGTCGGCTTCGGGAATGAGCGCCGCGACAAGGGCATGGCCGGCTTCGTGATAAGCCGTGCTTTTCTTTTCCTCGTCGCTGATGATCATGCTTTTCCGCTCGACTCCCATGAGGACCTTGTCCTTGGCGTACTCGAGGTCCTTCATCCGGACTTTGTCCTGGCCGAGGCGGGCGCCGTTGAGGGCCGCTTCGTTGATCATGTTGGCCAGGTCGGCCCCGCTGAAGCCGGGAGTGGAGCGGGCGATGACTTTAAGGTCGGCGTCGGAATCCAGGGGGATTTTCCGCGTATGGACCTTGAGGATCTCCTCCCGGCCCTTGACGTCGGGCATGTTGACGACGATCCGGCGGTCGAACCGCCCGGGCCGGAGCAGCGCGCTGTCCAGGATGTCAGGGCGGTTGGTCGCGGCGATGAGGATGATGCCTTCGTTGGAGTCGAATCCGTCCATCTCCACGAGGAGCTGGTTGAGGGTCTGCTCCCGCTCGTCGTGGCCGCCGCCGAGCCCGGCCCCGCGCTGGCGGCCGACGGCGTCGATTTCATCGATGAAGATCAGGCAGGGAGCGTGCTTTTTCCCGTTTTCGAACAGATCGCGAACGCGGGAAGCTCCGACGCCGACAAACATCTCGACGAAGTCCGAGCCACTGATGGAGAAGAAGGGGACTTCGGCTTCGCCGGCGATCGCCCGGGCGAGCAGGGTTTTACCCGTGCCGGGAGCGCCGACCAGGAGCACGCCCTTGGGGATACGGCCGCCGAGCTTCTGGTATTTCTGAGGTTCCTTGAGGAAGCCGACGATTTCCTTCAGCTCTTCCTTGGCTTCTTCGACGCCGGCGACGTCCTTGAAAGTGGCCTTTTTCTGGACGGTCGAGAACAGCTTGGCCCGGCTCTTGCCGAAGGACATGGCCTTGTTGCCGCCGGCCTGCATCTGGCGCATGAAGAAAAACCAGAAGAAGACGATCAGCAGCAGCGGCGCCCAGGTGAACAGGATGGAAACCCACGTGGACCGGTTGGCGTCCTTGACGTTGATTTCCACCTTGTTTTCCCGGAGGATCTTGACCAGGTCGTCGTACTGGGGCGGGATGACGGTCTTAAAGGACGTTTTGTCGGCGAACTGCCCGGTGGCCTGGGTCCCGTCGAGAGTGACTTTCTCGACCTTTTGGGATTCCACCGCGTTCATGAATTCGCTGAACGTGACCTCGGTTTTGACCATCCCGGGGGACTGGAACAGGCTCCAGAGGAAGATGATGAGGAGTCCGGCGCCGAGCCAGAACAGGATATTTTTCACAGGTTGATTGCGTTTTACGGCCATATGAGTTCCTTTTGACAGCCCATTTTAACATGGATTTAAGGGGATGGAAAGACGGAAAAAGGGCTTTTTATGCCGATTGCGGCCGATGGCAATCTCCGCTAAGATGTCCGAAGCATGACCCGCCGCGAACGCGTCCTTGCCGCCATCGCCCATCGCGAACCCGACCGCGTCCCCGTCGACTTGGGGGCGATGCGGTCCACGGGGATCACGGCAGCCGCCTATGGCCGACTCAAGGAATATCTGGGCATGTCCGGCGGCTCGATCGACGTTTACGACGTCATCCAACAGCTCGCCCGGCCGGAGCAGGCCGTCCTCGATTATTTCGAGGCCGACGTGGTCGATCTCGGAAGGATTTTTCTTACGGGCGACTCCGACTGGAAGCCGTTCGTCCTCCCCGACGGACAGGCCGCCCGGATTCCCGCATATATCAATATCATCGAGGACGGCGCCGGCGGCCGCCTGGCTCTGGCCGCCGACGGGACGCCGATCGGAGCGATGCCCGCCGAATCCTTTTTTCTCGACCAGACCGTTTTCCCGCTCCTGGATTGGGACGGCCGCGACATGTCCGTCCTCGATCGATTGTCGGAGCTTCAGAATCACGTCATCTGGGCGGCCCTGCCGTCCCCGCCGCATCATCTCCCGCCGACGCCCGAAAACCTGGCCGAGATCCGGCGCGAGGCGCAAATTCTTCACGACACGACCGATTACGCGGTCATGGTCGCCTTCGGTGGGAACCTCCTCGAATGGGGGCAGTATCTCTGCCGCATGGACAAATTCCTCATGGACCTGGCGGCCGAGCCGCGGGCGGCCGCGGCGCTGCTCGATAAGCTGGTCGAATCGCACCTGGCCGGGCTGGCCCGGTTTCTCCCGGCCGTGGACGGCGTGGTCGACATCATCCAGATGGGCGACGACCTGGGGATGCAGAACGGCCTGCAGATGTCGCCCCGAATGTACCGGGAGGTCTTCAAGCCGCGGCAGAAGATCATCTTTGACTACATCAAGAAGCACTCCGGTTTGAAGATCTTTCTCCACTCCTGCGGGGCGATCGCCGACATCCTGCCCGATCTGATCGAAGTCGGCGTGGACATCATCAATCCCGTGCAAACGAGCGCGAAGGGGATGGATCCGGCCCGCCTCAAGCGGGAATTCGGCCGCGACATCGCCTTCTGGGGCGCCGGTTGCGACACTCAGCGCATCCTGCCTCTCGGGACGCCGGAAGAGATCCGGGACCATGTTCGGCGGAGGATCGAAACGCTCGCCCCGGGTGGCGGGTACGTCTTCACCCAGGTCCACAACATCATGCCCCATGTTCCCGCCCGGAACATCGCCGCGATGGTCGAAGCCGTCCGGGAGTACCGGTAAGCCGCCGGCGGCTTTTATTCTTCAGTCCCGATAAATTTCGCGACGATGTCCAATCTTGAAGATTTCGACGATGCACTCAGCTTCGTCGACTGAATAAACGATGCGATAGTCCCCCTGTCGTATTCGAAAGAGATTCCGGCTAGAGAGCTTCCGACAGCCGGACGGCCTTGGATTTTCAGATAAATTCCGGATGCGCTGAACGATTTTTTCAAGATCACGCTTCGGGATCCCGCCCGCAAGCTCGCCGGCGGCCGATTTCTTGATCAGAATTTTATAGCTTTCCATCTTTACGGAGCTTTTTCAATACTTCTTCGAAGGCGATGGACGGCTCGGCGGCGCGGTCTTCGACGGCCTCAAGATCGAGGCTGTCTTCGCGGAGGGCGTCCCGCACGGCATCGTTGACGAGATCGGAAACCGAATATTCCGTCTCGGCCGCTTTGACCTTCAAGGCGCGGTGGTAATCGGATTGGAGATAGACGGTCACGCGCTTGTTTGCTTTATCCATGGCTGAAACCTCCGTTAAAAAGCATTATAGCGACAAAACGTTAAGACGTCAATCGCTTGTTCTTGAGAATTTGATCGGCTTTGGGGCGCGCCGGGATGAGACCTTTACAGCCTGGAGGGTTTGCGGGAGAATGATTCCTGGAGAACGGATTCGAGGAGAGCCGCAAACATGACCGCCCTTGCCTTTCTCGATGATGCCGCCGCTTTGGAAGAGATCCTGTCGGCTATTTATGAAGAGCTGGCCCGGTTGACGGTCAATCAGCGATTGAAGACGGAATTGCAGCGTCTCCAAAAGGAAGAGACCAATCATTCCCTGGTCATCCGGACCGGCAAGAATTACGTCCGCCAGGCGCCTGACGCTTTCGGGAAGACGATCGTCACAAAAACGGAGCTGGAGGGCGGCCTGGAAGCCGCCCGGTCGATTCTCGACGATGTCCGGTCAGGCGGGGAAGATTTCCGCGAGGCGATCGTCCTTGTCCGCCGATTGGAGGACCAGTTCGAAAAGATCCACATGGCCACGGCCATGGACATCAAGGACGAGATGCTTCAAAAGCTGTTCCAGCGGTTGGCCAAGGACGACAAGGACCACCGTCTCGCGCTGGATGAAATCCTTCAAAGGCTGGGCTGAGCGGGCCGCTGTCGCCTCCGCTTGACGGAATTCCCCGTTTATCGTATTATGAGCGCCCTTCGTGTGGGGCTGTAGCTCAGCTGGGAGAGCGCTTGAATGGCATTCAAGAGGTCGCCAGTTCGATCCTGGTCAGCTCCATACCTCTCCCAAAGCATCGTCGATTCCCCCCTAATTGAGCTAGGGGGGCAGGGGGATTAATAGAAATAAAACTTGGGTCTTGCGAGATGCTTTGGGCAATTCTTTTCTTGATGAGTTGTCCTGCCTCCCCCTTTGATTGAGTCAAAGAGCTATGCTTGTTGGCTTTGCAATCCTACGCGATGCTTCAGAGAAAAGCCGTCCACCGCGAACCTTGTGAGTTAGGAGCGGCCGATAGATCTGACCTCCGCCCCCTGCGTTTTCAAATCCTCTTCCACCGTCCCGTCCGTTCCGAGCATCCCTAAACAGTCCGGGTGGAGGGGCATGATCCCGAACGACTCATTTCCCGCCTCATCTTTGAGCACGCCGAGCGGGAACAGGCGGCAGACCAACGGCCGGGCGGGATGAACGCGGCAGCCCTCCGGGCTGAGGAAAATGCAATCCCCGTCCTTCGTCAAACGCAATTCGTCGGAGGCCGGATCGAGATATTCCGCGGAGAAGCGCTCCTCGTCTACGCTAAGAAACGCGGCCAGCCGCGCCCGCTCGTCGGGGGAGGGCACGATCCGCTTGTTGTTGCAGCAGACGCCGCAGCGCTGGCACTTGAATGAATACGGGCTGTCCCGACGCAAACCGAAGGACAGCCCGCCCTCGTCGAACACGGCCGTCAGCCGATGATTTCGAGGGCCTTCGGGACCAAGCCGATCTCGAATTCCGTGAACCTGGACCGCCCGTCGCTCGTCCCGAGGATTTCCCCGTCCGCCTGAATTTCCATGGCCACGGTGGACCGGACGCGGAAGGATTCGGCCCGGTGGAATTCGACCTGACGGAAGCGGCCGTGCCGGCCCCGGCCGGAAAGCCGGTAGATCTCGGCCAGCCGGATGAAGGGGCAGGGCTTGATCAGGCAGAGATCGAGGATGCCGTCATCGGCCCGCGCCCGCGGATTGATGATCCTCCCCGTCGCCCAATAGCGGATATTGGAGAAGACCGCGACCAGGAATTTTCCGACGGCGGTTTGTTCCCCGCCTTCGACCACCAACCGAATGGGCACTTCCCGCGAAAAGATCGCCGACCGGATGGCGACATAACCGGCGGCAAACTGCAGCCGGGCTCTTTTCCACCGCCGCTCGGCCATCCGGGCGACCCGGCGGTTGACCACAGCGCCGAGCCCGACGTTGGCCTGGCCGAGAAAACAGCCGATCGTCTGGCCCGCCGCCCGGACGATCCCCACATCGATTTTGCGCCTCCGCCCGTCCTTGATCGCCTCGACGGCATAGTCGATCCGCTCCGCTCCGAATTCCCGGGGGACGTCGTTGCTCGAGCCGAGCGGAATCATTCCCAGGGCGGCATTCAAGCGGCCGGTGAGGATTTCGCCGGCGATGAGGGAGTACGTCGAATCGCCGCCCGCGCCGACGATCAGCTCGTGGTCGCGGCCGGCCTCGCGGGCCACCCGGCGGAGGTGGCCGACGCTCTGGGTCACGACGAACGTGTATTTCAGCCCGGCCTTGTCGAGGGCGGCCTGGACGGCGGCTTTCTTGGCCGCGGCCCGGCCCTGGTTCGACGACGGATTGAAGAGAACGAGCATCGGTTTCATGGACGGACTCCCTTTTCATTTTTGACCGTGACGGCGGCCATCGCCGCGGCCCGCTCTGTCAGGATCGCATGGACCCGGAGAAGATCCCGGCGGATGAAGGCGCAGACGGGCAGCCAGAGAAAGATATTGAGGACCCAGAAAGCCAGCACCGCGGCCATGGCCGTCCGGATTCCGTATCGGGTCGCAAGATACGAGGCGCAAAGCGGCCCGAGGGCGTTTCCGGCCATGTCCATCACGGTCGCAAACGAGATCATGGCCGGCCGGTGCTCCGGCAGATTGACGTCGGTCAGGGCGCCGTACCAGTTGGGGTTCACGCCCTGGTTGATGAACATGGCCGCGGCGACCCAAAAGACCAGGACGATTACGCCGGGAGCGGCGAACGTCGCCGCGACGCCTGCCCCTTCCGGGACGCGCGCTTTGGAGGCGAGAAACGGGATCATGATCGCCGCAGGGGCGGCGTTGCAGATGAGGGCGGTCCAGACGCGGGCCCGGCGGTCGCGACGGAACCAGGCGTCGCCCAACCGGCCGAAGACGAGCGCCCCGGCCGCGCCGGCGACGAAGACGCCGACGACGGCGACGTTGACCGCGGCCGCGTCCATGTTGTGAACGTCCTTCATGTACTTGAAGATCAGGAACAGGACGATCGATCCGGGGATGACGTCGAGAAAGTTGAAGATCAGCCAGGCGTTGGACGGAGCGGCCCCGAGGGCGGCGAAGTCCTTGCGCGTCCAGCGGAACCGGTAGACTGCTCCGGCCGCGATGGCGGCCTCGAGCTCCGGCTCCCGGCTTCCCCGGGCCGGTTCGCGCCGGCGGAGGAGAAGCCCGGCCAGGACGAGGTTGACCGCGCCGATCAGGGCATAGGCGAAGCGCCACTGGCCGCCAAGGGCGCCGCCGGCGAGAAAGCCGGTCATCCGTCCGGCCAGCATGGCCACGGAGAGAACGCCGAACGCCGTGGCCCGGCGCCCGGCGGCGACGAGATCGGGAATTAGGGAAAAAACGGCGGGGACGATGAGACCGATCCCGACGCCGGCCAGCGACCGGGCGAGGAAAAAGACGGCGAAACCCGCCCGGCCGTGGGGGACAAGAACGGTCAGGACGCCGATGAGGCCGTAGACCGCGGTCCCGGCCAGGCAGAGGCGCAGGCGCGAAACATGGTCGGCGAGCAATCCGGCGGCGATGGTCGCGATCGCCGAAAGCACGGTGAAAACGAACGTCACCCAGCCGAGAGGAACAAGGTTGTCCGTTTGCCCGAAGAAATCGGCGAGCAGGGGATTGAGGAGAGGGCTCTGCAGCGACTGGTCGGCGAAATTGAATACCAGGAGGAAGGCGAGGACCGCGAAGACGCTCCTCGAGGCCTTGACAATCAGGTCCGTCGACGAGCGATTCATGGTTCTTTTCCCCGGCCGTCCAATATAGCCGAATCGGCCGGGATTGAAAAGGGCGGCGCCGGCTTCCTTCAATACATGTCGAATCCGCCGTAGCCGCCGCCGAAACGGGGATTGACGACGTTGCTGTAGACCGAACCGAAGCTATAGCTGAAGCCCACCGAAAGCCGGTAATCGAATCCCGAAGCGAGCTCAGTCCTCTTCAGGAGGAGCTCTTCGACCGAGACGTCGCTTTTCCGGAGGGAAAGCTGATCGTTGAGGAGGGCGTAGCGGCCGTCCAGGGTGAGGGAGAGCCCTTTGAAGAGGCGGATATTCAGGAAACCCATGATTTTCAGGTGGTTGGTGGAAAAATCCCGCAGGAGACTCGCCGCTTCCGCCGATATTTCGGCGCTTCCCCATTGGTCGCGGGCTTCGAAGGTGGCCGTAAGGGCGTGGCTTAACGTCTTTTCGGTCGTCTTGTCGAAGATCGTCTGTTCCATGTATTTGTCCAGGTTGTAACCCGCCCGATAGAGAAACCGGAGCTGGCGCCGCGTGGATTCGGAATATCGGAAAAAATTGTATTCGACGGCCGGATGGATGCTGATCCCCAGATGAATGTTGTTATAAGTCGATCGGTTGAGATTCAAATACGCCCCCACCGACCAATGATCGCCGAGGCTGAAAACGTAGAGACCGTCGATGGAACGGTACAGGGAGCTGCTGGTCTCCTGATAGTCGTCGTAGTCGTATTCGCTTTTTTCCTGATAAGCGGAAAATCCCAGCCGGAAGCGGCTCTGGGGCGTCACCCGATTGACGGTGAAATTCCCGCTGAGAGAGTCCGACGTGTACGCTTCCTCCCCCTCCAGCCGGGCCCGGAAGCTGAGGCTGAACACCCAGTAATTCCAGGCGTCGGAGACGGGCGTTTGCCTGACTTTTCCGGCGAAGTTCAGGTCGAGGATTTGGCCGATGGGCGTGCGGGCGACGTAGGGAGCGAGCCCCAGCTTGAGAGACTGGACGAGGCCTTTCCGCGTATCGTCCTGCGTGTCGATCTTATTGGAAAAATATTTCAGCTCGTTCTTCAGGCCGTCGTAGCTGCCGAGCCCGATGAACGACAAGGTGTACTCGCTGCCCCCGCTGCCGGTGCCTTGCTGGCTGATGAGGACGTGAACGTCCGCTTCCTTGCGGTCCCGGACGTAATTGACGAATTCGATCTGGGTTTTGATGTAATCCGTGTCGAGCCGGTATCCGTCGAGATAGACCCGGGGGGCGGATTTCTTCAAATCATCGATGTTTTGGACGTCGGGGTCCTCCCCGGCCCAAAGAAGGGCGGCGGCCGTCGGCAAGAACACGGCGATGATCGCAAGGATGGCGAAAAGTTTCTTCAATCGAGGCTCCGGTTCGAGATCGGATATGGACGAAACAGGGTCGAAATATTTTAGCAAATGATCCCGCCGCCGTCTAATCTTTAGAATGTCATTTACTCGTTTCGGCGGATTGCATATAATGGCGGAGACGCGGAACCCGAAATGCTCGACCTTCTCAAATCCCTCCGCCCGTCGCAGTGGACGAAAAACCTGTTCGTTTTCGCCGCTCTCGTTTTCGCCCAGAAGGCGCTGATCGAGACGGCCCTTTTGCGGGCTCTCGCCGCGTTCGCCGTTTTCTGTTTCCTGTCGGGGGCGACGTATCTCATCAACGACGTCTGCGACCTGGAAGCCGACCGCCGCCATCCCAAAAAGTCCCTCCGCCCGATCGCCGCGGGCCGCGTCCGGCCGGCGACGGCGATCGGCGTCGCCGTCGTTTTGATCGCCGGCGCCCTGGCCGCCGGCTTCGCCCTCCGGCCGCTGTTCGGCGTGATCGCCGCGATTTACACCGCGGCGATGCTCGCCTACTCGCTGCGGCTGAAGAACGTCGTCATCATCGACGTCTTTTTCATCGCCGCCGGCTTCGTTCTCCGGGTGGTTGCCGGAGGCGTGGTCATCGACGTCCCCCTGTCTTCCTGGCTGATCATCTGCATGTCCCTTCTGGCCCTGTTCATCGCTTTCGGCAAGCGCCGCCACGAGCTCGTTTTCCTGGAGACGGATGCGCCGCTTCACCGTCCCATCCTCCGGGAATACAGCGCCTATCTTCTCGACCAGATGATTTCCGTCGTCGCCGCGGCGACGGTCATCGCCTACAGCCTCTATACCGTTTCGGAGGAAACCGTCGCCAAGTTCGGGACGCGGAACCTGATCCTCACCACGCCTTTCGTCCTGTACGGGATTTTCCGCTACCTTTATCTCGTCCACCAGCGCGGCCAGGGTGGGAACCCGGAGGAAATGATCTTCCGCGACAAGCCGCTGGCCGCCGACATTTTCCTCTGGATCACGGCCGTCGTCATCATCCTGTACGCCCGCTGAGGCCGGTCGCGGCTCAGGCCCGCAGAAAGCGGAGGCTTTTCGGCTCGCGCTCCAGGTGGAAGATGATCATGGCCTGAAGCGCTTTCTCGAACGACTTGATCTCTTCGGCTGAAAACGGCGCGGCGGAGCAGGCCGAAGGCGGATTGTCCTTCACCCAGACCAGAAAACGCCCGAGAGAGTCGGTGATTTCTTCCTTTCGGGCGGGGGCGCAGGAATCGCAAAAAACGCCGTCGCGCCGCGGGGAAAGCCAGCCGGGAGCCATCTCGGCGATCGCCGTCCGGCAGCGCCGGCAATGGCGGATGTCGGGCATGATCCCGTTGATCCGGAGGAGCCAGGCTTCGAAGTACCGGGTCAGGATGCCGGCGTCGACGCGGTCCCGAAGGGCCTGGAGAATCGAGAGAAACAAGCGGAACGACAGATTTTCCCTCGCCCGGACGGGAACGAATTCCTCGATCAGCTCGATGATGTAGGATAGAGCATAGGTGGTCGGCAGGTCGGAAGCCAGGTCGAAGAACGATTCCCGCAGATCGCAGCCGCTGATCGTGACCAGGTCGTTGTGCTCTTTTTCGTAAAAGAACGTTGTGATGTGGGAGAGGGGCTCGAGCGAGCTGCCGAAACGGTTTCCGAATTTCCGGGAACCTTTGGCCACGCCGCGGAGCAAACCCCGCTCCCGCGTGAGAAGGACGGCGATTTTATCCTGGTCGGCCAGGGGAAAGGTCCGAAGGACGATGGCTTCGGCCTGATCGCGCGGCATGCGGCCTCAGGGGAGAAGGGTGATGCGGAGGTCCTTGATCTTTTCGCGGAGCTCTTCAGGGGTGACGGCCAGCTCGGCCGCGGCCCGGATTTCGTCCCAGTTGTTCCGCCGGAGGGCGTTTTGGACGGCGTCCCGTTCGGCCCGGCGGACGGCTTCGGCCAGCGAGGACCGGATCGCCGGCATCGGTCCCTGTTCGCGGGTTTCGACCAGAAGGTTGAGGTGCCGCGGGCCGATTTCCTCGTCCTCAACGAGGATGACGAACCTCTCGAGAACGTTCATCAGCTCGGCGACGTTGCCCGGCCAGCTGTAATTGATGAAGGCCTGGAGGGCGTCGGGGTGGACGCGCTTGGTCGCCCGGCCGTATTCATGGCAGTAAATCCGCAGGTAATAAGCGATGAGGACGGGAATATCCTCGATCCGCTCCCGTAGCGGAGGCAGGTTCAGGGGGATGACATTGAGCTTGAAGAACAGGTCCTCGTTGAAGCGGCCCTGCCGGACGCGCTCGGGCAGATTGGTCCGGGTCGAAGCGATGATCCTGGCGTTGAACGGCAGCGATTCCGCGCCGCCCAGCGGCTCGAACGATCCGGTGGCGATGGTCCGGACGAGCGCGGCTTGCGTGGCCAGGGGAAGCGATCCGACGCCTTCGAGAAAGAGCGTGCCGCCTTCGGCCTGGCGGAGCTTGCCTTTCTTCTCCTTGGCCGGGTCCGGGCCGTGCCCCTTGAGGCACCCGAAGAGCTCGGCGTCGATATGCGTCGCCGGCAGCGCCGTGCAGTTGATTTCGACGAAGCGGCGATCGCGCCGCGGACTGGCCTGGTGGATGAGGCGGGCGGCGAGCTCCTTGCCCGTCCCGCTCTCTCCGGAAAGGATGACGCGGCCGTCGGTCGGGGCGGCCACGCGGATCTGTCTCCGGATCGCCTGCAGCGCGGCGCTCCGTCCGACGAGACGGTTGCGGCCCTGGAGACGCTCGCGGAGACGGACGTTCTCCTCCTCCAGGCGGACACGCTGGATGGCGTTCTTGACGGTTAGGACGACCTTTTCGAGCGACAGCGGCTTTTCCAGAAAATCGTACGCTCCGAGCTTGACCGCCCGGACGGCCGTCTCCACGGTCCCGTGGCCGGAGATGACGACGACGGCCGGCGGATCCTCGTGGCGCCGGATTTCGGCCAGCACGTCGAGGCCGCTCATTTCGGGAAGCCAGATGTCCAGCAAGACCAGGCTGAACGTCGCCTTGGCCAGGATCTCCAGCCCTTCCTCGCCGCTGGCGGCGGCCTGGATGGAATAGCCCTCGTCTTCGAGGATGCCCCGGAGGGAGGAGCGGATGGCGGATTCGTCGTCGATGATCAGGATGCGTTCATGACTCATGCGGGCAGCTCGATGATGAATTTAGCCCCAGCCGGCCGGTTGTTTTCAACCCGGATGAGGCCTTCATGCTCGCGGACGATCTGGCTGACGATCGCCAACCCGAGTCCCCGGCCTTTTTTCTTCGTCGAAAACGTGGGCAGAAAGATCTTGTCCGTATCCTCGACGGGGACTCCCGGCCCGGTGTCGGCCACCGTCACCAGGACATGGCGCGCGTCGCGATCGTAGGCCGCGAGGACGGTTATTGTACCTTTTTTGTTCATCGCGTCAATGGCGTTGTCGATGAGATTGATGAACACGCGCTTGATCTGCTCGCCGTCGAGGGGGATTTCGGCCGGCACATCCGGGGCGATCCGGACGTCGAAGGCGACTTCGGCGAAGATGCCCCGGAACAGAGCCACGACCTGGCGGAGAATGTCGGCCAGCGAGGCCGGCTGAAGCGTGGTCTTGGGCAGCCGGGCGAAATCGGAAAACTCGTCCACCAGCGATTTGATCGTCTGGGCTTCCTGGATGATCGCCCGGGCTCCTTCCTCGACGACTTCGCCCGTTCCGGATTCGCCTTTCTTGAAGTTGCGGAGAATCCGTTCGGCGTTGAGCTGAATCGGGGTGAGGGGGTTTTTGATTTCGTGGGCGACGCGCTGGGCGACTTCCTTCCAGGCGGCGATCTTCTGGGCGGTGATGAGCTGGGTCAGGTCGTCCAGGGCGACGATCAAGCCGGAGAAATCCTCCTCCGGCCGCCGCATCGGGGTCAGGGTGAGGGAGAACGTCTTGAGCTGGCCGAGGGACATGGAGATTTCCCGGTCGCTGATCTTCGTCCGGTTGCGGAGCGCATTGTCGATCGCGGCGCTGAGGTCCATATAAGGGGCCGCCCCGAGGACGTCGCGGAAGCTCCGCCCGTCGGCCGGCTTGTCCGACAAGTCGAGCATCTGCCGCGCCGCCGGATTGATCGTCGTCACGACGCCCTGGGCGTCAAGGGCGATCACCCCGGTCGAAATCGCGTTGAGGACGGTCTGAATCGTCCTCTGCCGGGCGGCCACTTCGGCCGTTTTCTGGGCGACCTGCTCTTGGCCGGTCCGGAGGTCGGCGATCATCTGGTTGAAGGAGTCGATGAGGGTTCCGAGCTCGTCGGAGGCCGGGTCTTCGATCTTGACCAGAAGGTTGCCCCGCGAGACTTCCTTGGTGGCGGAGGCCAGCTTTTCAATGGGGACAGTGATGCTTTTGGCGATGTGGAAGCCGATCCAGATGGCTGTAAAGACGATGATCAGGGTGACTAGGATCAGGGTCAGGGTGTACAGCGTCTTGGTCAGATCGCGCTGGGTTCCCCGCATGTTGTACCGCTCGTCCTGGGCCATGATCGAATTCATCTTCTGGGTGAGGTTCTGGGGGAGGAATTTCCCCGCCGTGACCAGGACGTTGCCTTGTTTCGGCGCGGAGAAGGACACGCCCCGGCGGACGAATTCTCCCGAGCCCATCGGTTTGATGTCGGCGAGCTCGTCGCCGAGGTGGGCCCGGCGGACGTCGTCGGCGTTAAGGTCGCGGTAATCCTGAAGGGGAAGGTTCGGATTCAGAAGCGAGAACAGCTCCTCGTCCTCGAGAAACAGGCTGATTTCGTCCAGCCGGTATTCGGACAGCTTGGCCTTGACGAATTCTTCCAGCTGCGGCCGTCTGGCCGGGTCGGCCAGATCCTGGCGGCGGATCTCCCGGGCGAGCTGCTGGGCGAAATGCAGCGTTTCCTCCGACATGGTCGCGTAGAAACCGTCGGCCACCGCCCGGGTGTCCTTGATCATGCGGGAGATGTCGATCCGGAACCACTGGTCGATGCTGTTGTTGATGAGGCGGCTGGTGAAGATGAACAGGAGAAGCGTCGGGATGAAGGACAGGGCGGTGAAGAAGATGACGAGCCGGGTTTTGAAATGGGAACCGACGACGCGGTGTTTCCGCTCGAGATACAGCTTGACCAGATTTCGGCCCAGGACGAAAAAGAGAATCAGGGCCAGCACCAGGACGATGAACTGGAGCGCGGCCAAGAGGATGCCGGTGACCTTGCCGGGGGAAAATTCGGCCGAGCTGCGGATTAAAATGTCGATGACGAAAAAGAGAATGACCAGAAAAGCGATGACCCCGACGAGAATCCGGGTGCCTCTTTTCTGCCGTTGATCCGGACTTGTTTCCATGCAGGTCAGCGGGCGGCGCCCGGATCGGCCGGCGGGATTTCTTCCCGGAGGAAGGAGGCGGCATTTTCCGGCTTGATGCGGATATCGGTGAGGACGACGCCGGCTCCGCCGAGCGTCCTTCCCGGTTTCCCGTTCAGGGTGTACTCGAATCCGCCGGCGTTACCTGTCTGGAGGATGAATTCCTTCTCCGCCCGAAGCTCGGCTGACGATCCGGCCGTTTTAATCCCGTCCATGACCACGACGCCGTCGGCCCTGACGTGCATCCAGCAGTCGGCCTGAAAGCGGAAGACCAGCCGCAAGCCCGTTTCCGCGGGTTGCGGTTCCTCTTTGACCGCGGCGGCGGGAACCGCGGCTGAAGGCGGCGCCGTCTCTTGAGATGCGAGCGCCGGCGTTTCGGCCTTTTTCCCGGGTTTCACCATAAAAAAGACGAGGATCGCGACGGCGGCCAGGATGACGATGGCGAGGAGAAATTTGCCGAAACCGCGTCCGAAGGAGGATTTTTCCGAGTCCAGGGTGATTTTTTTCCGGGAATCGGTCTTTTTCCAACCCCGCGCGGCCCGGTCTCTTTCCGCGGCTTCTTCCTTGGCCGCCCGTTGCTTCTCATATTTTTCCAGATAAACGGCCGGATCCGCGCCGATCGCTTCGGCGTAGGCTTTGATGACCCCTTTGATGAAAAATTTCTCGGGCATGAGATCCCAGCGGTCGTTTTCAAGGGCGATCAGGATACGCGTCCCGATTTTTGTCCGGTCGGAGATGTCTTTTATCGAGACGGTCCGCCGTTCGCGATCTTCCCGAAGCTCCTGTCCGAGTGTGGCCATTTGGGAAAATTCTAGGCCTAAGACTCCGGGAAGTCAATTATTTACAGGGGAATGGGGAAAAATCGCCGTCAGGAACGGAAAACCCGGCCCAGGGCGGCCATGCTGCCCAGGAGACCGGCCAAGCCGCCGCCGGCGATCAAGCCGATCGCCTGAAGGATGGACAACGTCTCGAAGCCGAGGAGGTCTTGAAAGGCGCCCAGGGAGCTCCCCAGGTATATGGTGAAGAGCCTGGCCGTGAGCGAAACCAGGCCCGCCGCCGCCCCTCCGCCGGCCGCGCCAAGGAGCAGCCCTTCGACCAGAAAGGGCCCGCGGACATAGCCGTCGGAGGCGCCGACGAGGTGAAGAATGTCGATTTCCGGACGCCGGTTGAGGATGTTGAGGCGGATCGCTCCGGAAACGACCGTGATGGAAATCAGGATGAGAAGGCCGCCGAACAGGAATCCGATCGCGTCGCTCAGCCGGCCGAGAGCCCGGATGCGGTCCGACCAATGGCGGTTGAACTGGACGTCCTCCACGCCCGGAATGCCCCGGAGCTCGTTCATCAACCCGGCAACCGACGTTTCCGGCGCGGCCGGGTTGCGCAGCGTCGCTTCGACCGAGGCCGGCAACGGATTCCGGCCGAGATTCGCGACGACGTCCTTCAGGTCGGGGAATTCCTTGAGGAAAGCGTCGTTCGCGTCTTCCGGCGTGATGGAGCGGATCGAGGCGACCAGCGGCGACCGCCGGACCCGGTCGGCAACAAGCCGCTGTTCCTCGGCCGAGGCGGACGGCGAGAAGTAAACGACGACGGCCACGTCTTTGGACAGCGCCTTGGCCCGGGCCCGGAGGTTGTTCGAAAGCGAAAGGAAAAGGCCGGCCATCAGAAACGACAGGACCAGCACGGCGAAGGAGACGGCATGGCGGGTTTTCGCCCGGCGCAGGTGGCCGATGGCGTCCTTGACGACCGAGGCCATTCCGCGTCGGTTCATGACCCAAGCCCCCGATCCCGCATCCGGCCTTCGCGGAGGGCGAGGACCCGGCCGGCGTACTTGCGGACGATTTCCCGGTCATGCGTGCAGATGAGCATCGTCGTGCCCTGGCGGTTGATTTCCCGGAACAAGCTCATGATTTCTCCGGCCAGGTCGGGATCCAGGTTTCCGGTCGGCTCGTCGGCCAGGATGATGCGGGGATTGTTGACGACGGCCCGGGCGATGGCGACCCGCTGCTGCTCCCCATAAGAAAGCTCGGCCGGCGTGTTCCAGATCCGGGCGTGCAGGCCGACCATCCGGAGAGCCAGAAAAACCTTTCGCTTGATGTCCTTGGCCGGCAGGCCGAGGACGCGGAGCGGCAGGGCGACGTTTTCAAAGACCCGGCGATCGGGGAGAAGACGGAAATCCTGGACGACCACGCCCATGGACCGGCGGAGAAGATAAACCTTGGCCGCGGGGATGCGGCGGATATCGGTCTTGTTGACCAGGATGCGGCCTTCCGAAGGAAGGCATTCCCGGGTCAGGAGACGGAGGACCGTGGATTTGCCGGAGCCGCTCGGCCCGGTGATGAAGCACATCTCGCCGGCCTCGACGGAAAAGCTGATGTCCGACAGAGCCCAAGCCGGTTTTTGATATTGTTTCCAGACGTGGCTGAACTCGATCATCGGCGGGGAACCGAGCCGATTATAGCATTTTACCTGCAATATTCATGGGTCGAGTTTTAAAATATTTACGAATAATGCAGGTTAGAGGGTGAACAGATACATGAGCCAGCCGAAAATCACGGCTCCGCCGACCATGATCGCGAACATGACCAGGCCGTATTTGAGCCGGCTCTTGGGCTCGTCCCGGCGGAGGAAGGACAGGACGATGGAGACAAAGGCGGCGTAGAGGACCATCGCGAAAACGTGGCTTCGAAAGATCATGACTTGGTCCCCGCGGCGATATCGTGGGCGTCGAGGGCGATGAGGAAATTCAGCAGCCCCGCCCCGGCGACGAAGGCCGTGCCGAACTCGAACGTGGCCAGCTTCAGGTCGCCGACTCCGATGGGCAGGAACCGGGATAGAACGTAGAGAAGCCCGTTTCCGATGTCGGCGAAAAAGGCCAGGATGGTCAGGGGATTTTCCGTCTGGAAGGGATAAATCCGGCCGCCGAGGGCGAGGCCCAGGGCCGTCATCGCCGAAATGCAGACGAAAAAGACCGCGCCCCGGACGTATTTTTTCTGGGCGGCGTGGCCGAGGCCGGGAACGGCCCAGCCCAGGACCATCATCGCGGCGGCTTTGATTTTCATAACGGGGGACATCTTAGCAATCTTTAATCGGAGACACAAGGCCCGTTTCCCCGCGCCGCCTTCGTTCATGTACAATGTCTCCATGCCCGAGCTGCCCGAAGTCGAAACCGTCGCCGCCGGCCTGCGGGCCGTGATCTCCGGCCGGAGGATCCGGGACGCCCGATGCCGCCTGCCCAAGCTTCTTCGTGAGACGCGGCCGGTAGATCTCGAAGCCCTGGCCGGGAGCCGGATTTCCGGCGTGCGGCGGAGGGGCAAGGTTCTCATCATCGAAGCGGAATCGCGGGCGCTTCTCTTCCATTTGAAGATGACCGGCCAGTTCCTCTGGGTCCGGGCGGACGAACCGGCCGACAAGCACACTCATTTTGTCCTGGCTTTTCATGACGCGGCGGAGGAATTGCGGTTCCGGGACGTCCGGAAATTCGGTTTTTGCCGTTGTCTCCTGTGCGCCGAAGTCGAGGCGAGCGACGAGGTCGGACGTCTCGGCCCCGAACCGCTGGAGATCGGGCCGGAGGAATTCGCCGCGCGCATCGCGGCGCGGAAAGGCCGGTTGAAAAGCGTTCTTCTGGACCAGCGCGTCCTGGCCGGCGTCGGCAATATTTACGCCGACGAGTCGCTTCACGCCGCCGGACTTCATCCTCTGACCGCGGCCGGCCGCCTGAATCCCGGCGAACTGATTCGTTTGCGGTCGGCCCTCCGCCGCATCCTGAAGGCCGCGATCGCCGCCGGCGGCTCGAGCGTCCGCGATTACCGGGGCGTCGGCGGCGAGATCGGCGATTTCCAGACCCGGCACCGCGTCTACGGACGGGCGGGGGAGAAGTGCCGCCGCTGCGGCGGGACGATCCGGCGGATCGTCGTCGGCGGCCGGTCGACATTTTTCTGCCCGAAGTGCCAGAGCCGGAAATGGTGAGTGTGAATTCTCGGCCGCGATAACGGCGTCATCCGCCGGATCACTCGGCCCGGAGATTCCGGGAGGGATCGGTCTGAACCGCCCGAAGGACGTGCGCGCTTATGGTCAGGCTGGAAATCCACATGGCCAGAAGCGCCGCCGACGCGAACGATCCGATGTCCGGCCGGATCCGGTAGGCGAACTGGTCGAGCCATTTACCGGCGGCCCAATAGGCGATCGGCCAGGACAACAGGGCGGCGACGGCCGCTCCCTTCAAATATTCCTTCAGGAAAAGAATGAGAATTTCCGCCTTGCCCGCCCCCAGCACTTTCCGGATCCCGATTTCCTTGGTCCGCCGGATGACCGAAACCGCGGTCAGGCCGAACAGTCCGAGACAGGAAATGAACAGCGCGAATCCGCCCGCCCATCCCACGATCCGGCTCCAGTTCCGGTCCCGGCGATACGCCCGGGCCAGCGCTTCTTCCAAAAAATCGTAGCGGATGGGGACATCGGGTCGGACCGAGGCCCAGATCTTTTCCAGTGCGCCGGCGACGGCCGTCATTTCGCCGGGCCGCGTCTTGACCAGGATGGCCCGGAATCCTTGAATGGCGGGGATGAACGACTTGAGGCCGAAAGCCATGGGCGCGATCGGCTCGTGCAGGGAGGATACGTGGAAATCCCGAACGACGCCGATGATCTTCGGATCGGAAGAATATTCGGCGGGAAGTTTGTCCCGGGCGAACTCGGAAAATCTCCGGCCGAGGAAATTTTCCAGAGCGAAGTCTTTGACCAGGGCTTCGTTGACCAAGACGCCTTCCCGGGCTCCGGCCGTTCCCTCCCGGGAATAGCCTGTTCCGGCAACCAGCCCGATATTCATGGCCTGCAGATAATTCTCATCGATCTGGAAGGCCTCGAAGACGTGTTCCACTCCGTCCTTGTCGTAGCGCCGGGTAATGCCCCCGCCTCCGTCCGGAAAGATCCCCGAATCCGCCGTGACCGCAAGCACCCGCGGATCCGACCGCAGGGCGTTCCGGAAGGCCTCGAGTATCCGTCCGCCCAGGGCCGCTTCTTCGTCGGGAATTTGGGTGTCGACGAAAACGATGTCGGCGGAATCATATCCGAGGTCCGTTCCCGTCACGAACCGGAGCTGTCGGGCCATGACCAGCATTCCGGTCAGGAGGGCGATGGAGGCGGCGAATTGGGCGACGATGAAAAAACGGGCCCGGCCTCCGGATCCGGCCGCCGCCAGGCGTCCCCTGACGATCAACGCCGCGGGTTGACGGGACAGGAACCGGGCGGGAGCGAGTCCGGTGATGAAGCTTCCGATCGCGATCGCGGCGAACGCCGCCGCCAGAATGGAGGGATGAAGCAAATCCGACAGTCTTACGGCTTTGCCCGTCAATCCGTTGAACGACGGAACGAGGAATGCGGCGGCGGACAGCCCCGCGATCAGGGCGGCCAAGCCGGCGAGAAGGGATTCCAGGATGAACTGGCTGAGAAGGTGCCTCCTCCGGGCTCCGGCCACCTTCCGGATCCCGATCTCCTTCATCCGGGACGAGCTTCGGGCCAAGGACAGGCTGACTGCGTTGAAGCAGGCCAGAACGAGAATCAGGAGGGCGATGCCGGAGAGAATCCAGGAGAAGGCCGGCCGGCTGCGCGGGCCCAGAATGAAGGAGCGAACCGGGCCCAGATGGTAATCGGCCAGGGGAAAGAGATCCAAGCCCCTCTTGGGCGGATCCATGTTGATCCGTCTCCACATGTCGCCGTAAAGCCGGTCGCTGAGTCCGGGCAGTTTGGCGCGAAGCGCGGCGGCCGCCCGTTTGTCCCGAATTTCGAGAAAAGTCATCGCGAACATGGGCAAGGTGACGAAATCAGTGTTGTTCGGATCGACATGGAGAGCTTCGAAGACTTGGGAGAAAGGGAGGAGGCCGTCGAACTTGAGGCTGGAATTGGCGGGAGTGTCCTTGATGATTCCCGTCAGGAGGAAGTCTTTTTCCGCTTCGCCGATCCGGACGGTCAGAGCCTCTCCGAGACGATCCGGGCCCAGGCCCAGGGCTTCGGCGGTCGCGGCCGTGAGAATGATGCCGCCGGGATCGGCCAGGGCCCGGTCAGGATCGCCCGCGACAAGAGGAAACGAAAACAGCTTGAGAAAACCGGGATCGCAGAAAATAAAATCCTTGACGACGCGACGGCTCCCCCGGCGGATCGTCTGTCCGTTCGCCGCGACGCGAACGGTGGACCCGGGCTTGATCTCGGGATACTCCGATTCCAGGACCTTAGCGACGAAGTGGTGAGAGCCCCCAATGAATTGACCCCGGAACTCGCTCGTCAGGAAATAAATGCGCCCGGCCTTGGCGTGGAAACGATCGAACGAAAGCTCGTCGCGGACGGTGACCGCGAGCAGGGCGAAAAAGGCGAGGCCGATGCCCCATCCGGCGACGGTGATCGCCGATGACAGCCGTTGTTTCCGGAATATGCGGAAGGCCATGATCAGACAATGTCGCAATTTTTTTCTCCGCCCGGTAACCGTTTTCCGGAGGAGAATTGTTTATCCCCCGCTTTTTGACATCCCGACCCATTTCGCTATAATGCCATGGGCCGTTTTCATTACATCCGCGGGAGGGAACACGATGGCCTTTTCGTCCCTGGATGAGATCCTGGCCTTTGCCGTCGCCCGGGAGATCGAAGCGGCCGCTTTCTACGCCGACCAGGCCGGGAAAGCCCGGTCCGAGCCGCTGCGCGCCCTGCTCCGGGAGCTGGAAGCGGAGGAGCGGCAACACAAGCTCCTTCTCGAAAAGTACCGGGCGGGATCGCCCGTCCCGGCTCCCGGAGAGCCGGTGCCGGACATGGGCCTGACCGCAACCGCGGAAGGGGAACCCCTCGATCCGGCCGCCTCCGTCCAGGACGCCCTGATCGTCGCCGCCCGGAAGGAAGCCGCGGCGGCCGACCTTTACGGCCGGCTGGCCGCTGCGGCGGCGGAGGCCGCGGCCCGGGAGATGTTCGAATATCTTGTCCAGCAGGAGCTTCGGCATAAGTTCCGGCTGGAGAGCGAATACGAAGCGCGCGTCCTGACCGAGGACTGAGCGCGATCGCGGAAAGGAGAGTCCAATGTCGAAATGGGAATGCACGGCCTGCGGTTACGTCTACGATCCTGAAGTCGGCGATCCGGACAACGGCATCAAACCGGGGACTTCGTTCGAATCCCTGCCCGACGACTGGACCTGTCCCCAGTGCGGCGTGGGCAAGGATTATTTCAAGAAGGTCGAGGACTGAGCCGAAGGATTCGCTCGCTCCGTGAACGTCGTCATCGTCGGCAATGGTCTGGCCGGGACGATGGCCGCCAAGGCCGTCCGGGAACGGGACGATCGCGCCTCGATCACCGTCTTCGCCGCCGAACGCCGTCCATATTATCCCCGGCCGAACTTGATCGAATTTCTGGCCGGGAAGCTGCCTGAGGAGAAGCTGTACGCGTTTCCCGCTTCCTGGCCGGAGACGAACCGGATCGATCTGCGGCTCGGAATGCCCGTCCGGAATATTTTTCCGGCCGAAAAGAAGGTCGAAGCGGCCGACGGATCGACTGCGCCCTATGATGCTCTTCTCCTGGCCGACGGCGCTTCGTCGTTCGTCCCACCGATCGCCGGAGCCGATCAGGCCGGCGTTTTCACGATCCGGACGGTCGACGACGCTCTGGCCTTGCTCGACGATCTGCGCAGCCGTCGGAAGGTTGCGGTCCTGGGCGGCGGACTGCTCGGCCTTGAAATCGCCCGGGCCTTGCGGACCCGCGGGGCCGACGTCACGGTCGCCGAGATTTTCCCCTCGCTCCTGCCGCGGCAGCTCGATCCTCCGGGCGGAGAAATTTTAAAATCCAGGATCGAGGAAACAGGGATCCGCGTCCTGCTCGGCGTCGCGGCGGCGGAAATCACCGGACGCGACCGGGTCGACGGGATCCGGTTCAAGGACGGATCCCGGCTCGAGGCCGAGATCGTCATCATCGCCGCGGGAGTCAAGCCGAACACGGCCCTGGCCCGCGAAGCCGGCCTGGCCGTCGATCGCGGCGTCGTCGTGGACGACCGGATGGCGACGAGCGCTCCCGGCGTTTTCGCGGCCGGCGACGGCACCCAGCACCGGGGGCGTCTCTACGGCATCATTCCGGCCTCGTTCGCCCAGGCCCGCGTCGCCGCCGAGAACATCTGCGGCCGGGAAAAGCGCTATGAGGGCACGGTCATGTCCAACCAGCTGAAGGTTTCGGACATCCCCTTGTTCTCCGCGGGGATCATCCGACCGCAAGAGCCGGGCTTTGAGGAATTCCGCCTGTCCCGGCCCGACACGGGCCTTTATAAAAAAATCGTGCTCCGGAACGGCGCGCTTGTCGGCGCGATTTGGATGGGAACGAAAGCCGGAGCTTCCGAAATCGGCGCAGCCGTGGCCGAAAGCCGGGACGTCTCCGCCTGGAAAACCGAGATTCTCCAGGACGGCTTTGATTTCAAACGCTTATGAAAAAATTTTTTATTCCGATCCTTCTCCTGGCGGCGCTCGGCTCCGTTTTCGGAGCCGAGGAAACCACCCTCAAAACCTCCACCAACGGGTATTTTTCCTTTGATGCGGTCCGGGGCTCGGGCTCCCTTTCGGACAAGGATTGGAGCCTGGAGAATGTCCGCGGCGGCTTGTTGTTTTCCGGACAATGGTCCACGGGATTCGCCTTTGCCTTGGAACCGACGTTCGTTCCCGGCGGAACGCTCGGCCTGACCCAGGCCTGGGCGGGCTTCGCCTTTTCCCAGGCGATCACGGTCAAAGCGGGGCTCTTTCTCGTCCCCTTCGGAAGATACAATGTCAACCGCCGGCCGTATGAAATCACCCTCGTCTCGGATCCCGATCAAATCGGGGCCGTTTTCCCCGAGAACTGGCGGGAGATCGGGCTGCAAGGCGAAGCGAAATGGGGGAGCTTCAACCTGGCGGTGTTTGTCGGCAACGGCCTGGCCGAAGCCGAAGACTTCGGGTCCGGCCAGCAATTGAGGGACAATAACAGGAACAAGGCGTTCGGCGGGCGGCTCGGCGCCGTCCTGGGCCAGTCGTTTGAAATCGGCGGGTCTTATTACCGCGGCAAGGCCGACGCGGCCAACGAGCGGGCTCTTCAGATGATCGGCTTCGACGCCCTCTGGCTGACGGAAAGCATCCGGTTGTCCGGCGAATACGTCCAGACCCGGATCGACAATCCGAAGCCGTTCGGACGGGGAACAGCGGAAGGCTGGTTTGCCCTGGCCGAATTGAAATGGGACCAATGGACGCCGGCCGTTTCCTACCGGTATCACCGCGTCGACGATCCGTTCCACGGCCCGGGTTTTGCCGGCGCGGACGCGCCGGGCGAGGGGATCACGAGCGGCGGAACGCGCTGGGCCTTCGGCGCCTCCTATTCCCTGGCGGCGAATTTCAAGCTCAAGGCCGAGTTCGACCGCCGGCGGCTGCGGGACGCGGACGACTGGACGTCCGGGCTGCAGTTTCAGATGGCCGTTTATTTTTAACCTGGATTATGCGCGAGTCGAGATGGCCACAGATGCGAGGCGCGGAGGGCGATGCTGCCCTCACCTCGTTTTACGAGCTGAGGACTGCAAAGCCCGTGCTAGTCGCACTGCGAGCCCTTCGCAACGAAGCAGATGTGGCCATATCGGCTCGCCCGTAGGGTAAAAAAATATATATATAAGAATTTTAAAATATTTATGAATAATCAAGGTTAAGGATCGCGAGGCATTTCATGGCGAACATCGTCATTCTCGGCGCCCAATGGGGCGATGAAGGCAAAGGAAAGATCGTCGATCTCCTGACGCCGGCCTTCCAGGCCGTCGCCCGCTACCAGGGCGGCCACAATGCCGGCCACACGGTGTATGTTCACGGCCGCAAGATCGTCCTGCATCTGATTCCGTCGGGGATCCTCCATCCGGGGACCCTCTGCCTCATCGGCAACGGCGTCGTCATCGATCCCAAAGCCTTCCTGGACGAGATCGAGGCCCTGAAATCCGTGACGGAGATCCGGGACGATTCCGTCGCCGTCAGCCGGACCGCCCATCTCATCCTGCCGTATCACGGGCTGCTCGAGCGGGCTTCCGAGGCCGCCTTGGGCGATCATAAAATCGGCACGACGTGCCGGGGCATCGGCCCGGCCTACGAGGACAAGATCGGCCGCCGCGGCATCCGGGCCGGCGACCTGCTGGATCTTGAGATCCTGCGTGAAAAGATTTTCCGCAACGCCGCGGCCAAGAACGAAATCGCGGTTTCCAAGGGCCTCGCTCCGCTGGATCCCGAAAATCTCTATGCCGAATACGCGGGCTATGCGGCCCGCATGGCTCCCTACGTGAAGGACGTTTCTCGGCTTGTTTATGACGCCGTCCGGGCCGGCAAGCGCGTTTTATTCGAAGGCGCCCAGGGCGTGCTTCTGGACGTCGACCACGGGACCTATCCGTACGTGACGTCATCGAATCCGACGGCGGGGGGGGCGTGCACCGGCCTGGGGATCGGCCCTTCGGCCATCGACGCGGTCCTGGGCGTGATCAAGGCTTATACCACCCGGGTCGGGTCCGGCCCGTTTCCGACGGAGCTTTTCGATGAGGACGGAAGGCTCCTGGCCAAACGGGGCGACGAATTCGGGGCGACGACCGGCCGCCCCCGCCGATGCGGCTGGCTGGACCTCGTGGCCGCGGCCTATGCCTGCCGGATCAACGGCATCACCCGGTTCATCATGACCAAGCCCGACGTTCTCGACGTTTTCCCCGAGGTCAAAGTCTGCACGGCCTACCTGTACAAGGGAACGCCGCTCCGCGATTTTCCCGTGGAACCCGAAATCCTCGAACGGGTCAGGCCCGTTTACGAGACGCTTCCGGGCTGGAAAACGCCCGTGCACGGCGCGCGGAATATCGCCGATCTCCCTCGGGAATTCACCGATTATCTCGAGTTCGTCGAGGATAAAATCGAAGCCCGGGCGGCGATCGTCTCCACGGGCGTCGAGCGGGACGAGACGCTCTTCCGGGACGACGTCCTGGAAGGATTGATCGATCTGAACGCGGTCCGGAAGGGGATCGCCGGCGCTTGAGCGCCGGTCCGGGCCGCGCTGCGGGAGATATTCCATGCCGGTGAAGATCGACGAACGCCATTTGCAGTGGATCGAAATCGACCGCCGGGCCTTGGCCTCCAATGTCCGGCATTTCCGGGAGATATCCGGCCGGCGGCGCCTGCTGGCCGTCGTCAAATCCAACGCTTACGGCCACGGCCTGATCGCCGTTTCCCGGCTGGCTCTGGCCGAGGGAGTGGATTGGCTCGGCGTTCACGCCGTCGAAGAAGGCCTGCTCCTGCGGGCGGCGGGGATCGGCGCTCCCGTCCTGGTCCTCGGCCCGGTCGCGCCGGGACTCCGCGAGGACGCCCTTCGCGCCGATCTCCATTTCACCGTTTACGACCGCGAAACGGCGGAGGGATTGTCCGCGGCCGCCGTCCGCCTCGGAACGAAAGCCCGGGTTCATCTCAAGGTCGAGACGGGAACGAACCGCCAGGGCCTTCGGCCGGCGGAGCTTGCGGCCTTTGCCCGGCGCCTCAGCCGGCTCCCAAGAATCGAGATCGAAGGCCTCTCTTCCCATTTCGCCAACATCGAAGACACGACATCGCTCGAATACGCCCGGCGGCAAATGACTCAATTCGGCGAAGGCGCGGCCCTTTTGCGGAAGGCCGGATTCCGCATCCCGATCCGGCATTTCGCCGCCACCGGCGCGGCCATCGTCTATCCCGAATCCCGGCTGGACATGATCCGGCTGGGCATCGGACTTTACGGCCTCTGGCCGTCGAAGGAAACGTACCTTTCCTGCCGGCTTCGAAAACGGAAACCGATCGTCCTGCGGCCCGTCCTGTCCTGGCGGGCGAGGATCGCCCAGGTCAAGCGCGTTCCCAAGGGAGCGTTTATCGGCTACGGCTGCACGTTCCGAACCACCCGGCCGACGCGGCTGGCCGTCATCCCGGCGGGATACGCCGACGGCTATGACCGGGCCCTTTCGAACGCCGCCCACGTCCTGGTCCGGGGAAAACGGGCCGCCGTCCGCGGACGGATCGCCATGAACTTTTTCACCGCCGACGTCACCGATATCCCCGGCGCGGCCGCGGGCGACATCGTCACCCTGATCGGACGGGACGGCCGGGAGACGGTCTCGGTCGACGCCCTGGCCGCCCTGGCCGGAACCATCAATTACGAGATCCTGGCCCGTCTGAACCCGGAGATTCCGCGTTTGATCGTCTGACGCGCCGTCCCGGACGCAAGATCCGGCTTGATTTTTTCCGGCAGGTCGGGCATATTGAAAACCGAAGAAGAAGCATTTCTGTTTAGGGAGGATTTCATGAAACGTTCGGCCGTCGTTCTCGTACTGGCGCTTCTTTTTGGAGGCCTGGCCCTGGCCGGGGAGGCCGCGACCGTATTGAAGGTGAAGGTGGCTACGGCCAATGTCCGGAGCGAACCTGACATCAACGCCGCCGTCGTCCGGCAGCTTGCGGCCGGGACGCTTCTCGAAGCGGAGCAGATGGTCGGCGATTGGTGGGAAATCCAGGTGACCGACAAGTCCGGCAACAACGTCATCGGCTATATCCACGCCAACGTCGTGGATGTCGTCAGCGGCGGCGACGAGCCGACGCCGGAGGAAACGCAGCCGGTCCGCCGGCCCGAGCCGACGCGCGCCCAGCCGCCGGTTTACCGCCAATATGAAACCGCTCCCGCCTATCCGGGCGGCTTCAAGCTCCTGGCCGGCTACGGCATGGCCAGCTTGAAAACCTCGGCCGAAGCGGAAAATCCCTATGATAAATATAAGAGGCTCTTCGTGATTCCGAGTGGGTGATTTCAGGGTAAATCGGCATGGGATTCTCAAATGGCGGGCAACATACAGGTCAGGATCTTCAGCCGAAGATACTCTTCGTTGCGGAGTCCGTAAGCC
>Ga0172371_10000432_pt1 | contig 64614 bp, 70 predicted proteins | sample Lak12m_FD_114543 | JGI IMG/M metagenome (GOLD analysis project Ga0172371, IMG submission 114543) | Freshwater microbial communities from Kabuno Bay, South-Kivu, Congo - kab_022012_12m | ecosystem: Environmental > Aquatic > Freshwater > Lake | place: Democratic Republic of the Congo: South-Kivu... | reverse complement strand
CAGCTTCACCGATGGTTTCCTCTCCTTGAGGACCTCACCCGTGCCGGTGATGGTGCCGCCGGTGCCGATGCCCGCCACGAATATATCTACCTCTCCGGCCGTATCGCGCCATATCTCCTCCGCGGTCGTCTTCCGGTGAACTTCTGGATTTGCCGGGTTCTTGAACTGCTGGGGGATAAAGGCGCTCTCATAATCTTTCGACAGCTCCTCCGCCCGCTCCACGGCCCCGCGCATGCCGTCCGGACCCGGGGTGAGCACAAGTTCCGCACCATAGGCCTTGAGCAGCAGGCGACGCTCAGTGCTCATCGTCTCGGGCATGGTCAGGATCAGGCGGTAGCCCTTGGCGGCGCAGACAAAAGCCAGCGCGATGCCTGTGTTGCCGCTGGTCGGCTCGATGATGACGGTCTTGCCGGGGATCAGCTTGCCCTCCTGCTCGGCGGTTTCAATCATGGCGATGCCAATTCTGTCCTTGACGCTGCCGCCGGGGTTAAAACTTTCCAGCTTGGCCGTGACATCCCCGTCGATGCCCTCGGCCAGACGATTGATGCGAATCAGCGGAGTGTTGCCGATCAGCTCAGAAAGATTTTCAGCTATGTTGGTTTTTGCGAGCATGGTTCTGGTTTCGATTGACATGGTTCAAATTCCTTTCCGCCCCGTATCAGATGTAATACATTTCGCTGACTTTTTCCCTCATGAGGGTCTCTCTGTAAGCCAGATCAGCGATGTTGGCAGAGCTGAGGACTTCCTCCAGACTGCTCTTCACGTCAGCCCATACCTCATTCATGACGCAGGAGTCGACTTTCGAACAACCGACTCCGGAAGTACAGGCGGCCGGCGCCACATTCCCATCCAATACCTCTACAACATCCAGAACGCTCACATCCTCAGGCAGTCTCTTAAAGGAGAACCCGCCGCGCACACCGCGGTGGCTGTTTAGGATTCCGGCCTTCCGGAGAGTAGAGAAGAGCTGTTCCAGAAACTGCAGGGGGATGTCCCGGCGATTGGCGATATCCGCGATCGGGACCGGGGAGGCGCCGTCATGATGGGCTAGCTCGACCAGCGCCCGGACTGCATAACGGCTTTTTGCTGAGATATTCATATGCGGCTCCTTATATCAACATAAAATTGATATGTTTAATCGGTTTTGCAATCCTATCTACCCAAAAGGCCGTTGTCAAGGGGTTTTGGAAATATAATTCAAATTTGAGCAATTTTATAGGGATTATGTCATCATTTGAAATTATCGAGCACACCGCCGACATCGGCATCCGCGCTTTCGGCAGCACCGAGGCCGAGACATTCGAGAACGCGGCAACCGGCATGTTCTCGCTGATCGCCTCGCAGGAAAACGACGTGCGCAGCGTGCAGGTTTTTCCTGTAGAAGTCACCGCTGAGGACCGCGAGACCCTGCTGGTGGAATGGCTGAATGAGCTTCTTTATATATTTGAAAGTAACCGGGTACTGCTTTCCCGGTTCCAGGTCCAGGAACTGGGCGAAACACATCTGGTGGCCAAATCATGGGGTGAACCCTTCGATGAGACGCGTCATGAGTTCAAAGATGACATAAAAGCTGCGACCTACCACATGTTGAAAGTCGAAAAGACCGCGGAGGGATGGGAAGCGGACGTCATCTTCGACGTCTAGCCAGCGTCCACCGCATCCGGGACTTCATGGAAATCACGGCAGCCAAACTGACCGAGATCGACCCCTGGACGTGGGAAATACCTCGCACCGGGAGGATGAATGTGCCGGGGCGGGTCTTTTCCGACCGCCAGCTGATTGAAAAGGCGGCACAGGAGCAGGCGCTCGAGCAGGTGGCAAACGTAGCCTGTCTGCCGGGAATAGTCGAAGCCTCGCTGGCCATGCCGGATATCCACTGGGGGTATGGCTTTGCCATCGGTGGGGTAGCCGCGTTTCGCCTCGAGGACGGGATCATCTCTCCCGGAGGCGTCGGCTATGACATCGCCTGCGGTGTACGCTTGCTGACCACCAACCTGACTTTTAAGGATCACGGCGCCCAGGTTCCCCAGCTCGTCCATGAACTTTCGCGCAGCATTCCCGCCGGCGTTGGGCGCCGGGGGAATGTGACTCTAAGCCACAAGGAGCTCGACGCGGTCATGACCAGGGGGGTTCCGTGGATCGTCAACCACGGATATGGATGGGGTGAAGACATAGCCTCGATCGAGGATGGGGGAGTGCTGGCGGGCGCCGATCCGGCACTGGTCAGCCAGCGCGCACGTGAAAGAGGTTTCTCCCAACCCGGCACGCTGGGAGCGGGAAACCACTTTGCCGAGATCCAGAGGGTGGAACAGATCTATGACCAGCAGGCGGCGCGTGCGTTTGGCGTCTATGAAGATCAGCTTGTTGTCATGCTGCATTCCGGTTCCCGGGGCCTGGGTCACCAGGTCTGCACCGATTTCATCAAGGTGATGGCGGGCGCGGCCGCCCGCGCGAATATCTTCCTGCCTGACCGCCAACTCGCCTGCGCCCCGATCAATAGCCCGGAAGGCCGGAACTACTATGCGGCCATGGCTTGCGCCGTGAACTTTGCCCGGGTGAACCGCCAGGTGATGACGCATCTGGTCCGGGAGTCATTTGAATACATCATGGGAACTTCCGCGGAAAAGCTGGGGATGGACCTGGTCTATGACGTGTCGCACAATTTGGCCAAATTCGAAGTCCACGAAGTTGAGGGAAACCAGACCAGGCTCTGCGTGCACCGCAAAGGAGCCACACGCTCGTTTCCCGCAGGCCATCCAGACCTGCCCGCCAAATACCGGGACATCGGCCAGCCGGTGATCATACCGGGCGATATGGGCACGGCTTCATATCTGCTCAAGGGCACAGAGACCGCGATGCGGCGCAGCTTTGGATCCACCTGCCACGGCGCCGGCAGAGTGATGGGCAGGCGGGCTGCCAAGAAGCTGATCCAGGGCTTTGAGCTTAAGCATCGGCTGGAGGCACAAGGCATCACGATCCGGACCGGGAGCACCAAGGCGCTGGCGGAAGAGGCTCCTGAAGCTTACAAGGATGTTAACAAGGTAGTGGAGGTATGCCACCAGGCCGGCCTGTCACACAAGGTGGCGAGGATGCGGCCGCTGGGGGTTGTGAAAGGTTAGAGCAGGGAAGGCTTGCTCAAGGCGGCGCATTCACAGGCCGCGCTTTCGTCCACCGCGTCAATCGCTTCCAGCAGGATCCGCGACTGCAAGACAGCGTCCTCGGTAAAGATCTCCTTGAGCTTCTCATGCTCCCAGTCACGCACAACGCCCTCGGCATAGTTGACCACGATGTACAGCGCGGCATAATGAGCGCTGATGTCGCGGGCCAGCCACACTTCGGGGCACATGCTCTGTCCGATGATATCGCCGTGCGGCCGCATCATGCGGATTTCCGCCCGGCTTTCGAACCGCGGCCCCTCGGTCACCACGCAGGTGCCGCGGCCGAACACCCTTCCCTGCCCATGACTATTTGCCGCCTGCTCGAGCGCCGTCCTCATCTCAGGGCAGACGGGATCGCGCATGATCAGCAGACGGCCGCCAACCACCGGTTGTGGATCACGATGAGTCGTCAGGTCGACATAATCGTCAGGGATGACGATGTCGCGCGGATCCAGGAGAGGGTTGAGGCTGCCTACGCCTGCCTCGGAAAATATCCGTTTGACGCCAGCCTCTGCCAGGACCCAGAAAACCTGCCGGGAAGCCTCGCCTCTGGTTACCCCCTTACGCCATCCATGCAGCCGCACGGTCAGGCAACGGCGGCCGCCCGCGGTCTCAAAAAGTGAGAAGGCAGGGGAGTCGCCATAGGGAGTTGGAAATACGAGCCCTTCCTCGACCGGCTTGGCGCCGGCGCCGGCGTCCTCGGGAAAGGCGCAGCCCTGTGTTCCCGAGCCGCCGATCACGGCCCAGGCGACCGGTGGGATCTTCTTGTTACCCGGGCTCAAAGATTCCCGCCTGCTGCTAGCGTAGGGGGGAGTTGAGGGCTTCTACCTGCATGTGCACATGGTTGCCGGCGTCATAAGTGAACTGGCCGAGAGGCTGCTCCATGCAATTGTCCAGCTTCCTGACCGCACCCAGCCTGGACACGCCTGCCTTGACCGGCTGCCCCAGCGTCGCCTGGATATTGCCGACATGGGTCAAGACCACTATCAGATTGGACTGGTTGACCGGCTGGATCTTGATCTCGTTATCGGGACAGGCCCCCTTGAGGCTGTATGTCTTGATGCCGGCAATCGTGCCGTCCACCGGGGAAAAAACGACGGTTCCGGCAGGCGCCCCCACATCGATTGAGCTGGTGGCCGAACCAAGCTGACCGCCTTCACCCATGATGAAATAGCCGAAATCGTCGGAGCCGCTGACTCCGCCGAGGCTGGCAAACAGGTTGTCATTCATCTGGCGCCCATGCGGGCCAAGGTTGATCACGTTGGGATCGTTGACCGGATGGTAGCCGATAGCGGTGATCTGCCCCTGGTAAACAGGCAGCATCAACTGGACATCGCCAGCTTGCGCCAGGGCCACCCGGGCAGGTTCCTCGATGCTTGAGAGTTCTCTGGCGGCTGACATCGTCTGCTCATTGAGAAGGGGAGTGGATACCGCTCTCGAAGAAACAATTACAGCAATCAATGCCAGCAGTGCCAGAACGAACATGGCCGCAAGAAAAGCCGCGGAGTGCCACCGGTATCGATATCTGGTGGGAACCCGCGGCTGAAGAGTGTGTTGCTCTGTCGCCATATCGGGGCATAACCCTACCATCTGCCAGGCTGATTTCAACCGAGTAAGTGATTAATGTAACTAAGTCTAATGCCGAATATCGCAATTTGCGGGCTTTATCTCCGCCAAGAGTCCGTCCCGCTGTTGATATAATTGTCGCAGCCAACAATACATCCAGCGAACATGCTTAATGGATACTGACGCGAGGGAGGCGAAACGCCTAGCATGGAGATAAGGATACCCAGATGGGCGCAGATGGTGGGCCTGCCGGTGCTGATCCTGTTGATCTGGTTCACTGCTTCTCTGTTTACCCAGGCTATCTTCATCTTCACTGCCGCTGGCATTCTTGCCCTCATCCTGGATCCCCTGGTGCGTCGCCTGGAGTGGTTGAAGGTGCCGCGCTTCATCGGGGTATTTGTCGTCTACCTGACATTCGTCGCGCTTCTGGTGCTGCTGCTGATTCTGGTGATCCCGCCGGTCATCGTGCAGGTGCAGGAACTCGTCGACAAGCTGCCGGCATACACCGACACCGTCCGGGAGCAGTTCAATAGCTGGAAATCTTCCCTGGAAGGCCTGAACCTGCCGCTTGATGTCAGCTCCGAGGCCGACAAGATCATCGAACGCATCCAGGGTGGCATCATCGATCTGGGATCGACCTTGGTGGAGGTTTCCATCAATGCCGTGGGCTTCATCACCCAGCTGTTCATTATCATCGTCATCTCCATCTATATGCTCCTGGACGCCAAACGTATCGGCCGCACCATTCGCAGGCTTTTTCCGGAGGACCGCCAGGAGGATGCGGATGAGTTCGTACAGCGAAGCCGCCGGGCGGTCGCCCACTGGGTGCAGGCACAGACACTGCTCAGCTTTCTCATCGGCGTGAGCACCGGCATCGGCATCTGGGTGCTCGGCATCACGGGCATCTGGCCCGAGGGATCACAATATGTGATCTTCTTTGGCGCCTGGGCGGCCCTGACGGAGTTCGTCCCTTATATCGGGCCGGTCCTGGGAGCGGTGCCTCCCGTCGTTGTGGCAGCGTTCGCCAATCCCTGGGCTGCATTAGCCGTGGTCCTGGTATTTGTCTTCATCCAGCAGGTGGAGGGCCATATCCTGGTGCCCAATATCATGGGGCAGGTTGTCGGCATCCATCCCCTGATCGTGATCTTTGCCGTGCTCGCAGGCGCTGAACTCAAGGGCATCGCCGGCATGCTGCTGACACTGCCGCTCCTGGCGCTGGCGCGCGAAGTGGTCGTGTTCTTCAAGCCCCGCATGAGATTCGAAAAATTCGTCGGCGGCATGACGCCTCTGGATGCAGACCCGGCCCCGCCCGGGGGCGCCGGGACATCCGCGGGCGCGGACTCGCAGCCTGATAACAGATCATCAGGTGACTCAAGCGATATAGGCGGGTCTACCGATGCGTGAAAAGATCCTGATTCCCCGCTTTGTCCAGTATATCGCGCTGCCCACGGCGCTCGTGATCGGGTTCTGGTTCGTCAACACCATCCGGGAAGTCGTCATCATGTTCGCGTTGGCTTTTATCATCGCACTGGTGATGGACCAGCCTGTCAGCCTGCTACAGGAGAAGTTGCGCCTCCCGCGGGTACTAGCGGTCGTCCTGGTGTGGCTGTTCATTCTCTCGGTGCTGGGACTGGTGATCGCTTTCCTTGTGCCCAATATCATCTCTGAACTCAATTACCTGATAGACAGGTTTCCGGAATACTCCTTGAAGGTCGAGTCCATTTCGGCGGATGTCCAGCAGTGGTTCCGCGATCTTGAACTGCCGTACAAACCTGACATCACTCCCGCGGATGTCGCCAGTAAACTGGAATCGGCCGGAGTAGAGATCGCCACCCGGGGTCTCGGCTTCGCCCAGGCGCTGTTCAACATCGGCCTGGATGTCTTCCTGATATTCGTGATCTCGGTCTACATGCTGATATACACTGAAAGGCTGAAAAATGGCGCCAGGGACATGGTTCCCCAGAAGTTCCGGAATGACGCCATCAAGCTGTTCAGCCGGCTGCAGAAGGCTCTGGGCAGTTACCTGCGCGGCCAGCTGCTGGTCTCCACGGTGATGGGGGTCATTGGTGGTATCATTGCCTTTTATGGCGGAGGCGGCAAGTATGTGTTTCTGATCGCTATCTGGGTGGCGGCTACCGAAGTCATCCCCCTGATCGGACCTTTCATCGGCGCTGCCCCGGCGGTTATTTTGGCCTGGTTCGCCGTCAGCCCGACCCGGGCGCTGGTCGTCTTCCTGCTGTTCCTGGCAGCGCAACAGCTGGAGGGCCACATCCTGGTGCCACGGATCATGGGCAAGAGCGTGGGCGTTCACCCCCTATGGGTGATGTTCGCCGTACTTACCGGCGCTACGCTCGCGGGTATCATGGGCGGCCTGGTGGCCGTCCCTCTGGTCGCCGTCATCAAGGTGCTCATCGATTTCTACCGTGAGGAAATGGTCTTGGAACAGTGGCAGCGGCCATTACTGGAAAAAACTGAGATTATCGAGGAAGGCGAGGCTCCCTGATGTGTTTGTACCTGGCGCGGCGCTGGTTCTGGAGCCGCTGTGCCTGATACCGGAATGAAGCTTTCCGCCATCCTGCGCGGCGTCGTCCCACTGGATTGCCATCCGGAAACGCCGGAGCCGGTGATTACCGGCCTGGCTTACGATTCCCGCCGGGTCCAGGCCGGCGACCTGTTTTTTGCGGTGCCGGGCTTTAAGGCCGACGGCAGAGAGTTTGTCGCTGAGGCGGAAAAGGCGGGCGCCGCGGCGATCGTGACCGAGAGCCCGGGCGCGGGTGTCGGTATCCCGCAATGCCGCGTTGAGAACATCCGTCTGGTCATGGCCCTGGCGGCAGCGAATTTCTATCGGCGGCCGTCCTCGGGCATGACACTGATCGGGGTCACCGGCACAAACGGAAAGACGACGACAACGTACATGATCGACGCCATCCTGCGCTCGATCGGCAGCCCCACGGGTGTCATCGGCGGGGTCCAGTACCGCATCGGCGACCGGATGTTGCCTGCTACCCGCACGACCCCGGAGGCCATCGATCTGCAAAAGATGCTCGCAGAGATGGCAGCCGTCGACACCGAAGTCGCGATTCTGGAGGTCTCATCTCATGGCATCGAGCTATCGCGCGTGGCCATGCTAGATTTCGATATCGCGGTCTTTACCAATCTCACGCATGACCATCTCGATCTGCACAGCGACATGGAGAGTTATTTCCACACCAAGCGACGGCTTTTTGTCGGCTCTTTAGAGTTCGCGCAGCATGAAGCGGTTCCGGGAATGCGGCCGCTGGCGGTTGTGAATATCGATGACGAGTACGGTCAGCGCCTGGCTGATGACCTGGAAGATGTCATCACGTACGGGCTTACCCCCGAGGCGGACATCAGCGCCGGCACGATCAAGCAGGAAGATTGGGGCAGCACCTTCACCCTGGCTACGCCCGAGGGCCTGGCGCCGGTGAGGCTGAGGCTGCCCGGCATGTATAACATCATGAATGCCCTGGCAGCAGCCGGCACCGCCTACTCGGTGGGCCTCAAGGCAGCCGGTATCGCCGGGGGATTAAGCAGTTTCAGAGGTGTCCCCGGCCGCTTCGAGCTGGTAACCGACCAGCCTTTCAGGGTGATTATCGATTATGCCCATAATGAGGACGGCTTGACTCAGGCGCTCACTGCCGCCCGGCATCTGACAGCCGGACGGCTCATCACCGTCTTTGGCTGCCCGGGCGAACGCGATCAGGAAAAACGTCCGGGTATGGGGGAGATCGCCGGCCGGCTTTCCGATCTGGCGATCCTCACAACCGATGATTGTTACGCGGAGCCTCCCGATCAGATTCTGGACGCAACCCAGGAGGGTCTGGAAAAATCCGGGGCGGAGTTCCAGAGGCTTCCCGACCGGCGGTCAGCCATAGACAGCGCTCTAAATGCAGCGCGTCCCGGTGATACGGTATTCATCGCCGGTAAGGGCCACGAGACGACCCAGATGACCGCCGCCGGCGCGATACCGTTCAGCGATCGCCAGGTGGCGATGGAGTTGCTGGCTCAGCGTTGAACTTAAGATCGTAACCCTTTCTCGAGGGTCTGCCCACCAGATTTATTTCGCTGTTTGCGAGATAAAGATCTTCCCACTCCAGCCCAGCCATTGTCATCTCGATGGCGTGATGATAAGTTCTGATTCCCACTCCGTCGTCTTATCCGGCAACAGGAAACGGTTACCAGCGGGAGGTTGTCATGTGGAAACGGTTTGGTGGGCTCAGCGCGTCAATTTTTGTTGTCATATCTTGCTTGTGGTGGACTGGAGCTGCGATGGGTGCATGCGACACCGCAGCGCCAGCGCCTCCGGGCGGTTTTGTCTGGCCTCTTGAGGGCGCCCTGACAGATTCCTGGGGTTACGATTGCCGGACAGACAGGGGCCACCGGGGCATCGACATCACCGCGGCCGCGGGTAGCCCGGTCAACGCGGCGGCGGCCGGAGTGGTCTCTTTCGTTGGATATACACCTGCTGAGGGCGGTGGCCAGACCATCACCATAGATCATGCCGGAGGGTTACGCAGCACATATCTTCATGTCTCCGAACCTTCGGTCATTGTGGGTCAGTCTCTCAGCGCGGGTGATCCCATCGGCATCAGTGGAGACGGCCGGCTGCACTTTGGCATCAAGATTCCCAATGGCGGGCAAGACACATATTTCAACCCTCTGGATCTGTTGCCGCCGATGCCAGCCACGCCCTCAACCACGCCGCCTGGCGACCAGACTGCACCCACCCCTGGAGACGCCGTCAGTGAACCCGTTTCAACGGCACCAACTCCAGATCCCGGGATGGCGGTTCCCATTCATCAACCCAACCCCGTTCCGGCCGCGCCTTCAGCCGAGCTGCCAGGCACGGTGGCGGCTACGGTTACGGCGCCACACCCAGCGCTGACCCCAGCAGCAGATAATACAGTGGCAAGTGGTGTGCCCGCAGCCAGTGGCGCAACGACGATGATTGTGGCGGGAAGCGCTTTCCCAGAGACCCTGCCGTCACCGCTGTTGGAGGGTGCGGCGCCGCTCGATGCTCCCTTGCCGGTACCAGGCGTCTTCGACGATCTGTTCCCGGATGAGATGGAATCGGACGAGGCTGCGCCAGCGTCCCGGCGCCTGCTCAACACCCATAGATCAGCAAACCGGGCGATTGCGGCGGCGGCAGTCCTGCTGGCATCAGCCCTTGCCGGCGCCGGCATCCGCTTATCGAAAACTTCAGCCAAAGGCAGCGAACCACTGCCGGCTGCCCTGTGATTTCTGGAGTCGCCGGCAGGTAATAGCCAGGGAGGGATGCCGCCATTTTCAGAGCTTGGGAAGGCGCGGTGCAGCTGTTAATATAGCAACTGCTCGTAAAGGAAGCCGCTCATTCCCCAAATGACAAACACTTTTTATATAACAACTCCCATATATTACGTCAATGACGTGCCGCACATCGGCCATGCATATACGACCATCGCCGCGGATGTGGTGGCTCGCTATCACCGGCAGCTCGGCGATGAGGTATTTTTCCTGACCGGCACGGATGAACACGGCAATCCCGCCGCTCAAGCAGCCGCCAAGAGGGGTCTCACCCCCCAACAGCACGTTGATGAGATGGTAGAGAAGTTCAAAACTCTGGTGCGGCGGGTCAACGCTACCAACGATTTCTTTATCCGTACCACCGACCCACAGCACACTGAGATCGTCCAAAAGTTCATCCAGCAGCTTTATGACAAAGGCGACATCTACCTGAAGTCATACGAGGGCCTTTACTGCTCATCGTGTGAGGCTTTCTATATCGAGAAGGACCTGTTGGAGGGGAAATGTCCTGACCACGGCACAGTCCCTCAGCTGGTAAAAGAAGAGAACTATTTCTTCCGCCTCTCAAATTACCAGGAGCAGCTGCTCGAGCATTATGAGGAACATCCTGATTTCATCGCCCCGGAAAGCCGGTTCAATGAGGCGGCAAGTTTCGTCCGCCAGGGCCTTGAGGACATCAGCATCAGCCGCGCCAGCCTGGAGTGGGGCGTGCCGATCCCCTGGGATCCAGGCCAGGTGGTATACGTCTGGGTGGACGCGTTGCTCAACTATATCTCCGCCCTCACTTATGCCCGCGAGGAGAACCTGGTGCCCAGGTTCTGGCCGGCCAATTATCATTTCATGGCGAAAGACATCCTCAAGTTCCATGCCGTGATCTGGCCGGCGTTGCTCATGGCTTCCGGATATAAGCTGCCCCGGCACCTTTTCATTCACGGTTATCTGCTCATGGGCGGCCAGAAGATGAGCAAGACTCGCGGCAATGTGCTCGATCCGTTCACTGTCATGGATCAGTACGGTGTCGATGCCTTCCGTTTTTACTGCTTCCGCGAAGTGACCTTCGGGCAGGATGGCGTCATCTCCATGGAGGGTTTTGCAGCAAGGTACAACTCCGAACTGGCCAACGACCTGGGAAATCTGCTCTCGCGGACCGCTACCATGGTGGCCAAGTATAGTGGCGGCGCCGTGCCGCAGCCGCCGGCTACCGACCGGCAATTCGACGAGGTGGCCCAGCAGCTAGCTATCGATTTCGGACGCTTGATGGGCAAGGTGGATCTTACTGGTGCGCTGGAGCGAACCTGGCAATTCGTACGCAGCCTGAACAAGTATGTGGAAGATAGCGCTCCCTGGAAGCTGGCCAAGGATGAAAAGAGCCGCGGGGAGCTGGAGAGCGTGCTATACAACCTGGCCGAGGGCCTGAGGATCTGCGCCGTTTTTCTCCATCCCTTCATGCCTGATGCTTGCGAAGAGATATTGCGCCGGCTGGATGCCGGCAGTCCTCACGAAGCCCTGCAGATGAAAAATGCCGAGTGGGGGATAACCCAGCCTGGAGCTCAGGTGGAAGTAGGCACTCCCCTGTTTCCCAAGCTTGCCTAGAGCTCCAGGCAGCCACGCAGCCCAATGCCTGAACTTGTCGACAGCCACTGCCATCTGGACCTCTGCGGAGACCCTGATGAAACCGTTGCTGCAGCTGCCGCCCAGGGTGTCAGCCGGATCCTGGCCGTCGGCTTCGATCTGCAGACCAGCCAAAATGCCGTGGCGCTGGCGAAAAAACACCCCGGAGTCAGCGCCTCGGTCGGCATCCATCCCAATGATGCACGGACCGCTGCTGGCAACGCCATGACCGAGATAGCAGTCCTGGCCCGCGAGCCAGAAGTCATAGCGATCGGCGAAACCGGCCTCGACTTCTACCATGACAGGGCACCCCGCGAGGTGCAATTAGAGGTTTTCCACCGCCATATCGAACTAGCCCGGGAAACAGGGCTGACGCTCATGGTCCACACCCGGGAAGCCCAACAAGAAACCCTGGATGTCCTGAAGCAGCATGCGGCAGGGCTGCGCACGGTCCTGCACTGTTTCTCCCTCTATGAGCAGCTCGATGAATGCGCGAACCGGGGGTATTTCATGTCGATCGCCGGTAATGTCACCTATTCCAAGGCGGCTGAGCTCAAGGTGGCGGCCGCAGCCATTCCCGCCGGGTTGCTTCTGAGCGAGACAGACGCGCCGTGGTTGACGCCGGTCCCGCACCGCGGCAAACCCAATTCCCCGGCGAATACCCCCCTGATCCTGGCTGAGCTGGCGCAGATACGCCAGACTCCGCAGGAGGAGCTTTCAGCGCAGATCCTCAGGAATTTTCAGACTGCTTTCCCCTCGCGGGGCTGAACCGGCTCCGCCCGCCCCCGAATCAGATTGGTTTAACCGCCGCAACTCCCGGGTAGCAACATTGTATTAATGTTGACTCTACATATACACATTAAATAAACTATGAGCCTCATGCTGATATCTTCGAAAAGCGAATACGGCCTCCGGGCGCTGGCGGACATCGCCCAGAACACCGCCGACGGACAAGATAAACCCGTAAGCCGCTCCGGAATCGCCGAGCGGCAGAATATCCCGCTACCTTATCTTACCCAGGTGCTCCGATCTCTGGTGAATGGCGGCCTGCTGAGGAGCAACCGGGGGCCGGCCGGCGGTTACACTCTGGGCCGGCAACCGCACGAGATCAGCATCCTGGACGTCGTCACGATGTTGCAAGGCCCGGTAGCCCCTACCGGCTGTGCTGGCCTGCAGGCTTCCCATGAATCCTGCGAGCGTTTTGCCAACTGCGGCCTGGCAGGTGTCTGGTCTGAGCTCAAAAGCGCCAATGAGGACGTTTTAGGACACACAACCTTGCAGGATATCCTCCGGCGGGACGGCGCCGTCGCCATCGACGCTGCTGATGCGAGCCAATCGATGGAAAAATTGGACTGCATCGGCATGTACTGCCCGCTGCCGATTGTCAAGATCTCCGAAAAGATGCGCGAGATCCAGACCGGCAGTATCCTGGAGGTTTGGGCAGATGATGAGGGGGCAAAAGCAGATATCCCCGCCTGGTGCATCGGCTCAGGAAACGAGTTTCTGGGCCGCGAGGAGTTTGGCCGCCAGATGAAATTCCTGATCCGCAAGGCAATCTGATGAACTGCTTTCAAGGAGGATAATTATGGACAAGGCAATTTTCATGGATAATGCCGCAACTACGCGGACCGACCCGGAAGTCGTAGCCGCCATGTTGCCCTGGCTGGGCGATAATTTCGGCAGCCCCGCGACCCTGTACACCCTGGGATCGCAGGCCAAACAGGCGATCGAAGAGGCCCGCCAGCATGTCGCCGACCTCATCGGCGCCGATCAAAAAGTTATATATTTCACGAGCGGGGCCACAGAATCGAACAACTGGGCCATCAAGGGCGTGGCCGAGGCCCTGGAAGAAAAAGGTCGCCACATCATCACCGACGTGGCGGAGCACCACGCCACCCTGATGCCCTGTAAATACCTGGAAAAACGAGGCTGGGAGGTCTCATATCTTCCCGTAGACAGCGACGGCCTGGTCGACCCGGAAGAAGTCAAAAAGGCCATCCGTCCCGATACCGCGCTGATCACCATTATGCACGCAAATCACGAGATCGGCTCCATTCAGCCCATCACGGAAATCGGCGCCATCGCCCAGGAAAAAGAGGTCGTCCTGCACGTGAATGCCGCCCAGACAGTCGGACACATTCCCGTGGACGTAGCGCAACTCGGTTGTCACCTCCTCTCTTTATCAGGCCATAAATTTTACGGCCCCAAGGGCATCGGCGCCCTCTGGGTCCGTCGGGGCGTGCGGATCACACCGCTGATCCATGGCGGCGCCCAGGAAAAGAAACGGCGGGCTGGCACGCACAACGTGCCAGGTATCGTCGGCCTCGGCAGGGCCGCGGAAATGGCCAGGCAGAATCTCGCAGCGGAATCCAAAAGGGTGTCTGAACTGCGTGATTACATGATGGGCCAGATCGAGAACAATTTGGAAGATATCCGTCTTAACGGTCATCGCACCAAGCGACTGCCGAACAACGTCAACTATTCCATCGAAGGGATTGAGGGAGAATCGATCATGTTGTCCCTTTCCTATCCGACCGCCGCGGACTCCCGTCCAGTCTATATATCCACCGGATCGGCCTGCGTTTCCGGCACTCTGGAGCCTTCGCATATCATCATGGCGCTCGGTGTCCCCGCCGAACTGGCTCACGGCTCTGTCCGTTTCAGCCTGTCCCGCGACAATACCAGGGAAGATGCGGACCTGGCCCTGAAATCATTGTTTGAGGTTGCCGGTCGCCTGCGGTCGATGTCACCCGTCTATAAGCGGGGAGCCAAGCAGTGCGCCACCGGCGCTGCGGATGGTTGCGATTGCGAAGCAGCCGGTTAGGTTTATATAAGGTCATTGGACTCAGTGTCCTTCAGCGAATTGGAGGTAGAACATGTATACGGAACAGGTCATGGATCATTTTCAAAACCCGCGCAACATGGGTGAAGTAGAAGAGCCGGATGGCGTGGGAGAGGTTGGAAACCCCCAATGCGGCGATGTCATGCGTATTACCATCAAGGTTGATGACGATGAGCGCATCGAGGATGTCAAATTCAAGACTCTGGGATGCGGCGCGGCTATCGCTACCAGCAGCATGGTGACAGAGCTGGCCAAAGGCAAGAAGCTTGACGAGGCTGAGCAGATCTCCAAAAAGGTCGTCGCCGACGCACTGGGAGGCCTCCCGCCCCAAAAAATGCACTGTTCGAACCTGGCTTCCGATGGCCTCAAGAAGGCCATCGACGACTATCGATCCCGGAAAGCCGGCAATTCATAAGGGTTTTTCCTGCTCCTAAAGGCATTTGCCCCTATCGCCGACTAAGAACATAGGTCCAGGGCAGACCTACCCAGCATTACCTTTAGGGGCGCAGGTGAAGATCAAGCAAAGTATCGGCTTGCGAGGCAAGCTGTCCATCATTTTTGCAGCCGCGGTATTGGGTCTCGCGGCTGTCCTCACGTTCCTTACCTCGAACTACCTGGGCGGCGTCATCAATGAAGAATACGGTCATCGCGCCTCGATCATGGCCAGCTTTCTGGAAGCCAACCTCACTGCCCCCGGGGGCGGCATCTCCAGCCCCCATGTCCAAACGGAGATCGACGCCCTAAAGAAACAAAACACCGAGCTGCAGAAGATATCGTTATACGCCCCGAATGCAAACGGTGAGGTAGTAGTAGTTGCGAGCACAGATCGGTCTCTGCTCGGCGGTCTCGCAGAAGCCGATGACTCGCTGCCTATTTCGACTGATCAATCCACCATGGTGGATGAGGGTGCATCGGGAAATGATGGCGCTCCCGGGGAAGAAAATGCCCAGGGAAACGGCGGCACCCTGGAACTCCTGGCTCCGCTGCATGACGAGACCGGAAAACCGGTTGCCTCCGTTGGTATATACCTCGACGGAGCCACTCGTGACGGTCTTGTCCGCACGCAACAGATCTATCTTGCCGTGGTCACGAATCTGGCGCTGCTGGCCCTTTTGGCGGTCCTTTACTTCTCGCTCAACCGGATGTTCATCCATCCCATCAAGGAACTTACCCACTCGACTTTGAACATCGGCCAGCCCGATTGGAGCCCGCCAGCGGCCACCAAGCGCCGCGACGAGGTTGGTTCCCTGGCTCTCGCTTTCGATCAGATCGCCGGCTCACTGACAGCAAGAGATGAGGAAGTGAAAATCCTGCTTGACGCGAGTGTGGCCGTCTCGTCAGCTCTACACGTGGACAAGATCCTGCAGATCCTCTGCGAAAGGATCGCCTCATCAAAGATGGTGTCTTATTGCCGTATTTCTCTGTTGGACCGTTCCGGAAAATCGCTGGTGGTCAAGGCAGCATCACCAACCCGGGAGATAAGCGAATGGGACAAGGGGATCGGCCACCGCATCGACCTGTCGCTGGCCCGCCATCATTCCCAGGTCATCGCCTCCGGAAAACCGACAGTCCTAAAAAAAAGCGGTCAGCTTTCAGTATCAGGAAATGAGGAAGAATGGGAATGGGCGCTGACCCCTGACACCAGATCCGCTCTGCTGATGCCGCTGGTCTCCAAGGACAACACCATCGGCGTGGTCACATTAGGAGAAGTCCGCCACTGGGAACGCACTCCCTTCACCGCCAAGAAGATTGAATTTTATCAGACCCTGATGAACCAGGCAGCCGTTGCCATTGAGAACGCCAAGCTTTACGAAAAAACAGAGTGGCATGTCCGCGAGCTGTCCGCCATGCACAACATGAGCCTGGCATTCACATCAACCCTCGATTATCAGGAAGTTATCAGCGTCGTGGCGCAGAGGGTCGGTAGTCTGATCGGAGCACAGTATGCCTCGGTACTGCTGCCCGACGAGCACAACCGGTACCTCAATATTGTCGCCAGCTACAACCTTTCAGCGGAGTACGTATGGACGATCAACAAGAAACGCCGGATCCCCGTCGGCGTGGGACCAGTCGGCAAGGCATTTACCTCCCACAAGCCGGTGGTGACCGAAAATGTCTATTCGGATGCCGATTACGGCCTTTGGAAGCATATCGCCAGCGTCCAGGGGTACTCATCGCAGGTAGCCTTACCGTTGATGGCCAAAGGGCTGAGCATCGGCGTGATCTGCATCTATTTTTCCGATCCCCGCCATCTGAGGGATGACGAGATCGATCTCCTGGTGACCTCCGCAAATGAGGCAGCCATCGCCATCGACAACGCCCGCATTTACGAAAATCTCCAGGACGCTTTTGTCGGAACGATCCGCTCTTTGGCAGAAACCATCGACGCCAAAGACACCTATACGCGCGGCCACTCCGAGCGTGTTTCCCTTTACGCCGAGGCAATCGCCCGCAGCCTTGGTCTACAGGGCGAGGAGCTTCAGACAATCCGCTATGCGGGATATCTGCACGACGTCGGCAAGATCGGCATCCCGGATTCGATCCTGTCAAAACCCGGCAAATTGACAATTGAGGAGTTCCGGGTGATCAAGAAGCACCCAGTACTCAGCGAACGCATCCTGAAACCGGTGAGCTTCCCGTTCCCGGTGCAGTCACTGGTGCGCCACCACCACGAGCGCTATGACGGAAATGGCTATCCGGACAACCTTTCCGGGGAAGAGATTCCTCTGGGCGCCCGGATACTATTCGTGGCTGATGCTTACGAGGCGATGACCTCAGACAGGCCGTACCGGAAAGCTCTGTCGACCGAGACCGCGCTTGATGAGCTGAGGAACAACGTGACAACGCAGTTCGATCCCCGGGTCGTCGCAGCGTTCCAGAGGATCATCAAAACCGAAGCGCCCGCGGACAGAAAGATCAGGATGGGCGCCTGAAAACAACGCTGGTTTATCGACGGGCCAGCCGGACGATAATAATTAATGTACGGGAACTTTAAGAAAATCGAGACTAATCAGGACTTAAGGGGGCATCGGGAATGACGGTACTTATGACATTCTTTCACATACTGGGAGAAGCCGAGGAGGAGGTGGAAGCCTTTGAGGCCACGATCGAGTTCTTCAACCTCATAGTGGCGCTGACGGCTTTCTATTTCGCTATCCGGATCCTGCCGACAATCGGCCGTGACATCAGAAAGCGGTCATGGCTGTTCCTTAGCCTGGCTGCCATCGCCTTTGGCGTGGCCGAGATCATCGGCGTGATGCGTTTCATCGGACTTATTTCAGCTGAGGGTGTATACGAGATCACTGAAAGTATCTTTGTGATCATGTTCGCCGTCGGGTTCTATTATCTGTACACGGCTGAGCATAAGGAGACCCTGAAGCTGAGAAGGCAGTCGACGACAGATGACCTGACATCACTATACACGCATGGTTTCTTCCAGACCTATCTGATGAACAAGGTAAGCAGTCTGCGCTACGACGGTACGGATCTGACGATCCTGTTCCTTGATATCGATGACTTCAAGCAGTACAACGACCAGTTCGGTCATCAGGAAGGCGACTACGTCCTCCAGAAAGTGGCTCAAACGATCACCCAGGAAGCCCGCGGTGAGGACATCGCATCCCGTTACGGTGGCGAGGAGTTCACCCTGATTCTGGGTTGTAACTTCGATACTGCCTGCCGGGTAGCTGAGCGGCTGCGTTCAGGAATTGAGGAGCGCTGCTCTACCTTCGCCGATCCGAGCATGAAACGGAATGTGACTGTCTCTGTCGGCCTCGCGACTTTCGGACGAGACTCAGATGTTGCGGAAAAACTGGTCCAGATCGCCGATGCTCGCATGTATATGGCAAAAAGCCAAGGCAAAAATCAGGTATATACGGGCAACGTGGAGATCTCGGAAGCGACGCCCGCATACATCGACATGCGCACGAACGAAATGGGGCTACAGGAGCACCTGCAGGGCAGTTAACCGGAGAGGCAGACTGCCCAAAATCCCAGTATCTGATTAGTTAGTCATCCAGATAGCCTTACCAGTCACTTTTGGTGGGGCTATCTTGTTTATTAATCACCTCCCCGATTCAGGCCTGAACCATCATTTCGCTTAAATACGGTGTTTGCCGATACATTATTAGAGCGATGTTTCTTTCCTTGCTTTTAAGAAAATGATCCTCTGGGGCAACATCAGCCATTTTTCGGTCTTCATGATCCTGCAGCTGCTAGCCAGTTACGGAAAAAGCGGGATGCTCGAATTGCAGGATGATGAGGAAAAGGCTGTTATCTATATGCATGACGGCCTGATCGACGCGGTCTCCGTGCCACGCTCCGACCATCTATTGGGCGCCAGACTGGTAAAAGGCGGCCATATATCGAGTGGCGACCTGAGGAAACTCCTGCTATCCGCGGCACTGCGCGACGAGCGCGAATTCCTGGGCATCACCCTGATGAAGAGCGGTTTGGTCGAAAAAGCGGCGATCATTTCCGTTCTCAAAGAGCAGGCCTACGAGAACACCGTCGAACTTTCTAACTGGGTGCAGGGTGTGTTCAAATTCGTGGCGCCTTACCAGATGGCAGAATTCCCGGTTTCACCACGTATCAATGTGCAACATCTGCTGCTCGAAACCAGCCGGCGCCTCGACGAAGGCCAGCGCCCCTCCAAGGCCAAGCCTGATCTGCCGGGTGAAGAGCTGTGCGTTTCCTGCAGCGCCGGCTGCACTACCGGCCAGAAACAGAAATACCTGGTAGACGGCATCTGTTTATGGCGCAACATGCCGGTGTTGATCAGGGAAGCGATCTTCAGTCCCTTTGACGAAAAGATCGCGGATGAAGAGGATGAAGAGCAGGAAGTCGGGAACCTGCCCTTCCTCTGATTTTTCAGCTACCTTTCTCCTCCATATGGCGCCTTGCGCCCCTTTGTCCCTTTAAGTAGACTTGGCTTGCCCATAGCGTGGAAATCCATGATCTCACCCAAGCGCATACTCGTTCTCATCGCCTTCCTGATCGGAGTGGTAGCGGCCGGTACGGTCGGTTTCGCCTCGGTGGAGAACATCAGCGTCCTGGATGCCTTTTTTACCACGGTTGTGCTGATCTCAACTGTGGGGATGGGAACCGCGCCGGTGACCACCGCGGGAAAATGGCTGGCCATCTTAGTTATTGGGGCGGGCGTAGGTACGCTCCTGTATGCATTTGGAACATTCATGGAATTCGTGATCGGAGGCACCTTGAATGAAATCCTCGAAGAGCGCAGCATGAAGAAGAAGATTGCGGAATTATCCGGCCACTTTATTATCTGCGGTTATGGCCGTGTGGGTGAGCAGGTGGCCAAGGAATTCGTCCGCTCCCATGAGAATTTTGTAGTCGTGGATTCCAACCCCAGCAGCATCGACCGCTGCCGTGAAGATGGCTACCTGCATGTCATCGGCGACGCCGCCGATGACGAGACGCTGCAAAAAGCGAGGCTGACCCAGGCCAAGGGCCTCGTTGCCTGTGTCGACTCAGACGCTGACAACGTCTTTGTCACCCTTTCAGCACGGGTGATGGCACCGGACGTCTGGATCGTGTCACGCGGTAATACGGAAGAATCCCACAGTAAACTCGAGAAAGCCGGAGCCAACAAGGTGGTTTCCCCGTATGCTATCGGTGGCAGGGAGATGGCGACCCTGATGCTCAAGCCCATGGTCAGTGATTATCTAGATGTAGTCACAGGCGGTGGCGAGCTGGAACTGCGGGTGGAGCAGATTCAGTTGTCAGAAACCTCCGCCGTAGTCAAAAAAAGCATCAAGGAGCTGGAGATCCGCAAGATCACGGGCGCCTCGATACTGGCTGTGCGCCAGAGCGGTGAACCGTTTAACACAAATCCGAGCCCGGAAACGGTCCTCCAGACCGGTGACGTGCTCATCACTGTGGGCACTCCCGATGAGATCCACAAGCTGGAAAAGCTGCTCTCATCCGCATCGGTATCCTGAAGTTGGCGCCTCATACAGACTGCTTTATTGACCGTTTTGAGGGTGATGTCGCCGTGCTCATCGCCGGTGATCGGCAGATTCTTGTGCCAGTTGACCTGCTGCCGGACGGAGCCGCGGAGGGTGATCACCTTTCGATATCCTTTGCAATAGACTCCAGAGCCAGGCAAGAGACGTGCGCGGAGATCCAGAAACTGCAAGAGCGCCTGTCGAAAAACGGGAAAGAAAGCGATAGTCAATGAGCTGGGACTACCTGGAAACGATCAGACATCTTCTCAATGCGGCGTGGGATCAACGTCTGGCTGAGTGGGATTTGCCGCAACTTGCAGCCAGATTCACCCTGGAGAGACCCGCTGCAAAGGACCACGGTGACCTGGCGATCAATCTCGCGATGATTGCCGCGGGAAAGCTCAAGCGAAACCCGCGTGAGCTGGCCGCGGAGCTGGCAGCCGACCTCAAAACTGATCCCGCGATCAGCGAGCAGCTCAGCAAGATCGAGATCGCGGGACCCGGTTTTCTGAATCTCTTTCTGTCTGACCAGGCTATCGCCGGCGCCGCGGAAGCAGCGCGGTCGGCCGGCCGGCAGTTCGGCGCCGGCTATCCGCAGGCGCCCCAGAAGATCCTGCTGGAGTTCGTCAGCGCCAACCCGACGGGTCCGCTGCATGCCGGTCATGCCCGATATGCTGCTTACGGCGATTCGCTTAACCGCATATTGCAGTTCGCCGGCCACCTGGTCACCACTGAATTTTACATCAATGATTTTGGCTCGCAGATGGATATCTTTGGACGTTCGCTGGCTGCCAGGTATGCCCAGCAACTGGGACGCGACGTGCGGTTTCCTGAGGATGGCTACCAGGGGGAATACCCGGCGCATATCGCGAAGCGCATCATCGATGAAGTTGGTGACATCCATCTGGCAGGGTTCAACCCGGAACCGGCTCCCGACACCGTGGAGTTTTTTAAAAATCGGGGCCGCGATCTGGTCCTGGATGAAATGCGCGAGAATCTTGGTATCTTCGGAGTCGAGTTCGATAACTGGTTTTCGGAAAAGAGCCTTTTCGCGGATAACAAGGTCAAGGGCGCGATGGCGGCGCTGGAGTCAGCCGGAGAAGTGGAAACCCGCGAGGGGGCCCTCTGGTTGCTGACCACCCGTTACGGTGACGACAAGGACCGGGTGCTGATCAGAAGCAACGGCGAGCCGACTTACTTCGCATCTGACATCGCCTACCATAGGGACAAGCTCGAGCGCGGCTTCGACAGGCTGATCAACATCTGGGGCGCTGACCACCATGGATACGTGCCGCGCATGAAAGCTGCCTTCGAAGCTCTGTCACACGATCCCGGCCGGCTGGAGATCATCATCGGCCAGCTCGTCAATATCATGGAAATGGGCGAGAGAAGGCAGATGTCGAAGCGAGCCGGCACGATGGTCACTTTGGGTGAGCTGTTCGACAGCATCGGCGTCGATGCCGCCAGGTTCTTCCTGGTCGACCGGAGCCACGACAGCACTCTCGATCTGGATATCGAAAAAGCAAAGCTGAAATCTGAGGAGAACCCGGTTTATTACGTGCAATATGCTCATGCACGCATCTGCAGCATCATGCGGAAAGCTGAGGCCGAGATTGGCGCCCCCGAACCTGGCAGCGGCATAGAAAGTGTCGTGCCACAGGAGCGGGAGTTGATCTTTAAGATCCTGGCATTTCCGGACGCCGTGCGGAGCGCAGCGGATTCCCGTGAGCCGCACCGGCTGACTTCATACAGCCGGGAGCTGGCTGCGACGTTCCATGTCTTTTATCATAACTGTCCGGTGATCAAGGCGGAGCCGCCACTGGCGGCGTTCCGTCTGGGGCTTTGCCGGCTCACCCGTGATGTGATTGCCCGCAGCCTGGAGCTGGTCGGAGTCAGTGCGCCGGAAACCATGTAGGGTTCAAGCTTGAGCGCTTGACTGAGTAGATCCCGATTCTGATGTTCAAGACCCTTCGCCAACTGCACTGGAGCGTGTACAGCCTCTCATTTGCGAGCGGTGTGATCATGACCGGCTTCATGATGATGCTGCCGCTGTTGCCGGCGTATTCGCAAGAACTGGGCTTCGAAGAATTCTCCATCGGTCTGTTGGTGGGTGCTTACTTCATCGGCCGCGTCCTGTTTCAATTTCCCTTAGGCGTTCTTTCAGACCAGGTGGGCCGCCGGCGCCTGATCTGGGCTTCCCTGCTGCTCTTTACGATCGCTACCGCTGCCTACGCCCTGGCTACTGACATCATTTTCATGATTTTTCTGCGGTTACTCCTGGGAGTCGCGTCCTCTACATTCGTGGTGACCTCACAGGCGTTCGTCAATGACCTGACACTGGCTGGCCAGCGAGGGCTGGCAAACGGCGTCATGGGCAGCGCAATCAATGTCGGTGTCATAGCCGGTCCCCTTCTGGGCGGCATTCTTTCGCAGGCGTACAGCATCAGGGCCCCTTTCTGGGTCGGTGCGGCGCTGGGAGTCGTCTCGTTGTTCCTCACACTGAAATTGCCTCGAGCCCACTATGCCGAGACACCGGGCGTCATCAGTGTGGCGGTTGAATCCGTGCGGTTTAAGCTTCGCCGGATGTTGTCCGTGGTGCTATCACTGCCCGCTTTCGTCCTCTCATTAGTGCACTTTCTACAGATGATGGGCCTGGGGATCATCCTGACGGCGACACCCGTGATGACGGCCGAGACGCTCGGTTGGAGCGCAAACGAAATCGCTTTGAGCCTGGCCCTCGGTGGTGCGCTGGCCGCTGTACTGAGTCCGTGGCTTGGGAGTCTGTCAGACCGGTTTGGCCGCACCAGGGTCATGGCTGGCGGCCTGGCTGTCATGGCGGCCGAGGGCATCGCGCTTTTTTTGCATCCCGGTACGGCTATCACCATGGCAGCGCTCGCTATCGGCGGCGGTAGCGCTCCCGCATATTACAATGCTTTTTATTCCCTGGAGGGAGACGCCACCTTCCCCCGCGAAAGAGGGGCTTTAACCGGATTCGTCGGTTCGTTCGGCGAATGGGGCAGCATTATCGGCAGCAGCTTGGTGACACCGCTGGTATGGCGAGCCATCAGTGTCAGCGCTCCCATGGCCGTCGATGCGGCGCTCCTGGTGGCCGCGGTAGTACTGGCGATGGCCATGAGGCCGGTGCTGGAGTACGGTTCAGAGTGGTCAGCCCGGATCAGAGATCAGGATTGATGGATGCCTGAGCTTCCTGAAGTAGAAACTGTGAGAAAACAGCTGGAGCCCTTGCTGCTGGGGCGCAAGATCATTGATGTCAGAGTCCCGGACCTGCGCATTATCGCTCCGGCTAATCTAAAAGACTTTCGTCATAGCGTCATCGGACAAGAGATAAGCGTGGTCGGAAGGAGGGGCAAGTACCTGCTGCTTCATTTTCAGAACAGCTCGGTGCTGGTGCTGCACCTCCGCATGACAGGCAGGCTGACGCATACTACTGACCCGGGAGCCATCGATCAGCGGCACCTACGACTCGTCATCGGTCTGGCAGATGGCAATGCGGTTGCCTTCCACGACCAACGTCGCTTTGGCACAGCATTCGTCCTCAGGCCAGCTCAGTCGCAAGAATACTGGCATCGTCTGGGTCCGGAGCCGTTGGGCCGGTCCTTTACCGCAAAAAGTCTGGCGCAGATTCTCGATGCGCGGCAGCGGCCGATCAAGCCGTTGCTTCTGGATCAACACCTGATTGCCGGCATCGGCAACATTTATGCGGATGAATCGCTCTATCGTGCCGGCATCCACCCGCTCCGCAGCGCTGCCTCCCTGGACCCTGAGGAGATCCAGAGTCTCACCCGGGCTATTAAGCAGACCCTCAGGAGAGCCATCAAATTGGAAGGCAGCTCAATCGACACCTACCGTACCGCCAGCGGCGAGCAGGGCCGGTTTCAGGAGACCTTCAAAGTTCATCGCCGGGCAGGCGAGCGTTGCCCGGGATGCGGCTGCGTGGTGGAGAAGATCAGGGTGGGGGGGCGAGGCACCTACTTCTGTCCCTCGTGTCAAAAGATATAATGAGTTCCTCATGATTTCCTTCAGACAGAGGTTATTTATGGTGGTCGCGGCCGCGTCGGTGAGTTTTACCTCGCTATCCTGCGACTCTGAGGCTGGCAACCAGGTCGCTCCGGTCTCGACAGCTCTTCCTGCTCTGGCTACCGTGCCGGCAACCACTACAGCCGCCCGCGCGTCCTCACAAGCCCCTGACGTGCCGCAGACATCCGCTGAGGCGCAGCTGGCATCCCTCTTAGCTAAATTCGACCTCGATCGGGAGTTTGCCGTGATCGATGAACTCGCTTCCGACGCCTATGCCGGCCGCAAATCAGGCAGGCCCGGTGAGGGTCAAGCAGCAGAATACATTGCCTCACAGTTTTCCCGTCTCGAACTCGTCCCCTGGTCATCGGTAGGACTGACATCGCTCACCCAGCCTTTTTCCATGAGAGGATTTGAAACGCAGAATGTGATCGGTTTCATGCCGGGCAGCGGCGGGGCTACCGCAGGTTATGTAATATTGGCGGCGCATCACGACCACCTCGGCACAGATACCAGCGGGCGTGTCTTCAACGGTGCCGACGATAACGCCGCTGGTGTCGCCGCCGTAATCGAGGCGGCCACCATGATTCGTGAAGCCGGCATCACACCTGTCAAAAACCTGGTTTTTTGCTCATTCTCCGGAGAAGAGGAGGGTCAGTTCGGCTCAAAGGCTCTCGGAAGCCTGATCAGTGCCCAGGGCCTGACGAACCAGGTGCAGATGTTCAACATTGATGGCATTGGCGCCACTGGGGGCGATTACCTCGGTGTCTGGGATGAAGGAGCGGCAAACGCAGCGCCGATCATCCTCACACTCGAAAAAGCAGGCAGCCTGGTGGGAGAGGCGGTGAGGCGGGAAGGAACGGACACCGGTTCCGACGCGCAGTCGTTCGACTGGCAATTCGGGATACCCGCAGTGACCATCGACTGGAACTGGGGCCAGGATGAAAGTCTCTTCCATCCTTACTATCACACGGTCGACGACGACGCCGCCCACATCAATAAAGATGCCTTGACCCGCGCCTCCCGCGTTGCCATCGCCGGCTTCTGGCTGGCGGCTGCTGCCCAGTAAGCTGCCACTCGGCAGTAAAACCTGACCAAAGAAATATGAGTTGATCCGAAAGGAGATGTGAAGATGGATATCAAGCTGATCGCCATTGATAAGCCGGAAGAGATGAACATGATCCTGGGCCAGGCCCACTTCATCAAGACGATCGAGGATCTGCACGAAACAATGGCAGCGTCAGCACCAGGACTGTCGTTCGGTATCGCTTTCTGCGAGTCTTCCGGCCCCTGCCTGGTGCGCAGCTCCGGAAACGATGAGAAACTGAAATCCCTGGCGGAAAAGAACTCACTCGAGCTGGGAACCGGCCATGCCTTCCTCATCTTCATGGAAGGCGGCTTCCCGATCAATGTGCTGAGCGCAGTCAAACAGGTTCAGGAAGTTTGCGGCATTTTCTGCGCCACGGCCAATCCGGTCCAGGTGATAGTCGCCGAATCAGATCAGGGACGCGGGATCATGGGGGTGATCGACGGGGCCAAAACCCAGGCGATCGAGACTGAAGCGGATGTCGCCGACAGGAAGGCCCTCTTACGGGCGATCGGTTACAAACTCTGAGTTCATGGACCTTGAGTCAGGACTGCTGAAAATCTCGAAACCGGGCGACGCGGTTGCCGCCCAGCAGCTTGGCCATGTACATGGCCTTGTCAGCGCGTGACCGCAGCGTGGCGACATCCGCGCCATTCTCCGGACATGATACGATGCCGACTGAAACGCCCGTCATCTGAGCGCCGCCGCTTCTGAGATTTAGTTCTTTCACGCGCCGGCTGAGACGATATGCCAGCCGCTCGCCTTCCACCGTGATCGTTCCCGGGAGGATCAGGAAGAACTCATCGCCGCCATATCTGACTGCGATATCCGTCTCTCTTTTTTCCTCAAGAAGAATCGCTGCCAGATTCTGCAGTGCCTGGTCGCCGGCTTCGTTTCCCAGACTGTCGTTCAGCTGCTCGAGTCCATCCAGGTCCAGCATGATCAGTGAGAACGGCGTCCGATACCGTTTATACATTTCCAGTTGCCGGTGCAGCTGTCGCCGGAAATAGCGCACGTTGAACAGATTAGTCAAGGGGTCGATGTCAACCGGGCCACCATCATCCGCGTGGCCTCGTTCCAGACCTTCAATGCCCGCCTGCAGAATCTTCTGGAAGACGTCATCGATGGCGATGATGCTGTCGACAACGGCCCTGTCGGACCGCCTGAGCCCATCAGCCGCAGCCTCAAGCATCAACCTTTTTAACAATGAGTAGTCCTGGAGCAACTTTCGCAGGCTCTGATCTTCTTTGCGAACACTGCCGATGCTTGACACAAACTCCGCCACTGTGATTGAGCCAGCATCGTTATCGCAGGCAAACCGCATCCGATCGACCACGAACCCGATCAGCGCCGGCAGATCCCGAGCCAGCTCCTGGGTTGGAAAAGTCTTGAGGGACGCGAGACCCAGATCATCTATCAGGTTCTTCAGCCATTCCTTGACAACATAATCTTGCTGATCACTGAGTGACGCCGCGAGCTTTTGGCAAACTATCTCCCGTTCTGTAGCACCAGATGACCGGGAGGAGAGGGGAGCGGACTCCTCATCGCTCAACCGGCTGCGATGGAGTATGAATCCGGATTTGGCGGTGAGATCTGTCAAGGTTCAGGTCCTCCGAAAAAGGTCGGCCACACCGTCGTTATACAGACTGGCACGGCCAATCCTCTCACGGGAATGCCCCCTGGGCGATCGCAGCCCGTAACCATCCCTTTCATTAAAGGCACCAGGCGCGTCGTTGGACACCAGCAACTGTCCGGCCTGCTTCTTGAGAGACAGGGCCATATCGATCACCAGTTCGGCGCTATGCAAAAGATCGAGGCGGGATTGGAGCAATTCTTTTTCCAGTCGGGAGTAGTCACCAGACACCTGCTCAGAAATTTCCAGAACGCGGCTGGAGATCTCATTCAAGGTGATTTCGACGATCTCACCAAACTCCGCCAGTGCGTCCCGGCGGCCCGCGCGAGGGAGTTCGTTCACTTCGCGTGGCGAGTGCATCGGCGCCACGGCTCCATGGTGCTCGCGGCTGAGCTCCCTGATACGTGCATCTACCAATTCCTGAATGTCCATTAAACTCCTGTTCCCTCGAAGAATGACAGAGTCCGCCTAAGCCGGGAAGTTATTCAAGCGGATGCCACCGCACAAGAAATGCGAGGAGCTGGCGAGTCACCGCTGCGAAATTTCTTCACGTGCAAAAACCTGTAGGAAGGCTGGCCTGAATATGTTCTCCGCAACCAGTTTGGTTTCCTTTAAAAAGGAAAGACGGCCGCCGAGTTGTGAAGAGATTCAGCTTTCGGCGAACCGTCTTGACCTGGACCGGTCGGTGACCGGATTGTTCCTGCCTGTGATTCAGAACTTGATCGTCGTAACGACGATCAAGTTGCCGTGTGCGGTATCTCCTGCCCTATCAGCACTGACCTGGGAGACATCATGCCTGATCGCCTGGTTGACATCGAAATATGCGGCACTGAAAGCAGGATTTCCGATGCGGGACCCTACGGAATCCAGCACCGTGACATGAACATCGAGGTTATCTGGGGAAGTGACAGCTAAACCCATCTGGGATGGAATCAGCCAGGCGCAAGCGACAAGGATAACCGCCAGTACTGTTAACCTGAGTCCGTGCTTTTGTGCCTTTGCAGTGTCCATTGTTTTCCAACCTTGCCAATGGACAAACCGCGTCGCTTGCGCCTGACGCCCCCGGTGGGGACAAAAAAGCTCAATCGCCTGGCCTTTCGGAGCGATTGAGCGCTTTTTGCAACACGTCCGCTGTCGTATGTGACAGCAAAATCAGCTTCGGTGGCCGGGCTGCCTCCACAAGGGAGACCCCTAGCTTTGCGTCCCCACCTCGCGATGGGTTTGCCTTTATCGATCCAGCAATATAGTTATCGGCGTCAGATGGGTAAGCGCTTACTGATTTATTCTTGCCTGCGCAAGCGGCTATAATAAATGGAATTCCTGGGTACAAAGGCGCATGTCATGAGCAGAGCAACTACAGTAAACGAGGATAAGATATATAGGGCTGGCTCCACAGGTAAGAAGCTTGCCGTAATAATATCGCTGGTTTTGGCGTTCATTGTTTTAGCCTATGTGGTTTTCGCTTCGTTATTCCCCGCAGCAATCAGGATAACTCCGGAAAAAGGTGAGCGCGACGTCCCCGTCGATAGCAAGATCAAGATAAGTCCTAGTTGGCTGCGGGGAACCATCACCGCTGTCTCCGTGAAAGAGATATCACTTGATGCGGTGGGGAACAGCCAGGAAACCAGGACTGTCGACGGTCATATGGACGGCGATGAGTTCGTTCCCAGTGATGGATCGCAGACCTTAAAGACCGACTCACGCTATGAGGTTACCGTGAGCGCCGATCTGATCGACCTGACCTTTACTGGCCCCCGCCACCGCACTTCCACGGAGACTTACGAATTTCAGACAATCACTACTCCCGCACCGCTGTTCATGAGGGAAACGCAAGTCGTCGCCATGGGCGAACCGATCATTATCGAATTCAATACTCCGATCGAGGTATTTCAATATGAGATCGCTCCCGCGCTGGCTACGGAGATGCATATCGACGAGGAAAACCCCACGCGGGCGTTCATTAATTTCAGTGATTACCAGCAAGGACAGAAATATCAGCTGACCATCACGGGCGCTGTCGGCCAAAACGGTGTCGGCATCAAGCAACCGTATTCGCAGACCATCACGACAACCGAGCCGCTCCGGATCGTTTTCGTTCCTGGAGATAGCGAGGCTGGCGTCAGCTTAAGCGAACGGCCCACCCTTAATTTCAGCGAGAACATCAGAAACCCTGAAGTGGCCGAATCGCTGGTATCGATGGAGCCGTCTGTTCTGGGCGGCTGGGACTGGCTGGATGAAAGGACACTGGAGTTCAGGCCCTTGAACGACTGGACTCAGGGTGCTCAGGTGACTATCCGCCTGAAAGGCGGCCTGGATGGGCTCAGGGGGGAGAGCGGCAGTTATCTGCGCGAGGACGTGGAGAGCTCCTTTACGACGAAGCCATCAAAGTTGATCGATGTGGACTTAACGGCGCAGAAGGTGCTGCTGTACGACAACGATCAACTGGTGAAGACACTGATCTGTTCCAGCGGATCCAAGGCGACGCCCAGTCTGACAGGCAGATACGCCATCTATGCCAAAGCGGAAAAGGTGGATATGAGGGGAGAGGGTTATTTCGCCCCCGATGTCCCCTGGGTCCTGATGTTCAACGGGGATTACACGATCCACGGCAACTACTGGTCGACGAACTTCGGAACACCCACCAGCCACGGCTGCGTCGGTCTGCCGATCAATGACGCCGAGTGGCTGTATGACTGGGCCCCGATCGGCACCATCGTCAGCATCCACTATTGATAAAAAAAAGACCGGCGCAGCTGCGGCCGGTCTTTAATCATCTTACTGATTAATTTCTTAGCTGAGTCCGAGCTCGGCGACCAGGGCGCTTTTAGGCATGGCCCCGACAACCTGTTTGGCGACCCCGCCATTCTCGAACAGCAGGATCGTCGGAATGCTCATGATGCCGTACTTGGTGGCAGTTTCCCGGTTCTCATCAACGTTCAACTTGGCCACTTTTACCTTTCCGGATAACTCACCAGCCAGTTCCTCGAGGATTGGGCCTACCATCCGGCAGGGCCCACACCAGGCAGCCCAGAAATCCACGATTACCGGCGTACCCGATTCGATCACTTCCGTCTGGAAGTTTGCGTCACTTACTTCGATTACATCTCCAGCCAATTCCTTCTCCTTTCATGAAGTGCTTGTGATGATGCGCGCTTTCTCACCCTTGCTTGAGGACGATGGCGCCTTCCGGGCAAGCCCTGACGCAATCACCACAACCACGGCACAGTGAAGAATCCACCACCGCTGTCTCACCTGATTCTATCTGGAAAAGAGCCCTTGTGGGGCACTTCTTCCTGGCGGGACAGCGATCGTGCGCTGAACATCTTTCATTACTGACAACAGCAAGTTGCATTCAATATTTCCGTTCGACTGGCTTTTAAAACGGCTGCACGAGCCGCGGACTTAGCCTCAGCCAAAGCTGCTGTGTGACGGAGCTGAGCATGTCCCTGACCCGGCCACTGAAGACTTGCCGCCCACGGAAAAGGAGCCGCCACTGAATTTCTGGGAGACACTGTGACTGTAGCAGCGAGGGCATTCCTTGTCCTCATCCTTGATCAGACTGGTCACGAATTTCTCGAACGTGTGCCCGCAGGCGTCACAATGGAGGTCATATATCGGCATCGATCCTACCTTTTTCTGGTTCCGGGGAGGCGTTGATAAAGACTCCCATTACAAAGCTAAAGACTCTACAATCCTGCAAAGGATTCAAAAATGTTAGACTGGTCGAACCCTTTGTCAGACAGTAAAGTCTAACATAATTGAAAAGACAAGTAATCACAGATGCAGAGCTGGTTAAGCGCGCTCAAGGCGGCGATAATGCAGCGCTGGAAGAACTGGTTAGCCGGTATGAGACCAAGGTTTACAGCCTGGTGTACCGCATGCTGGGAAACCGTGAAGATGCGGAGGATGCGCTCCAGGACACGTTTGTAAATGTCATCCGGGCTTTGGGGCGTTTTGAGTCTCGGTCGAGCTTTTCCACCTGGCTATACCGGATCGCGGCGAATTCCGCCCTGACGAGGTTGAGGAAACGGGGCCGCCAGGATAAGAGTGAGTCGGAGTTCCTGGAAGAAGTCTATTCGGTGCAGCAGCAGGCGCGCTCACAGGCAACGTTGCCTGATTGGTCCACAAGTCCGGACGCGGCGCTGCTCACGGGCGAAGCGCGCCAGGTGCTGGACGAGGCCATTGATGAATTACCGGAGGCATACAGGGTTGTGTTTGTATTGAGGGACATCGAGAACCTGCCGGCCAACGAGGTAGCTGAGGTGCTGGACCTGTCCGTGCCGGCCGTGAAATCACGTTTACATCGGGCCCGGCTGTACCTGCGCAACCATCTTTCCAGATATTTCTCGGAGGAAAGCTGACAATGGACTGCCATGAAATGTTCGAGGGTCTCTCCGAATATATCGATGACGAGCTGTCGGAAGAGACCTGCCGGGAGATCAGGCGTCACCTGGACACCTGCGAGAACTGCCAGGTGGTCATCAATACATTGAAGAAGACGGTGTCGCTTTATCATGCGATTCCGCCTGAGGAACTGCCGGGCGATGTGAGGTTACGGCTGCATAAGATAATCCGCATGAGCGGCGAGGAATCCTAGCCATCCGCGGACCTTCCTAGGATTTCTCCCATTTTCTCAGGTAGGCAACCTGGCTCAGGGTGCTGCCAGATTGAATCTCGCGCCTAAGGCGGTTTTCCCTCTCCAGTACATCCATGGCCCGGTTTGCTGTTTCCGTCGCCCGTGCCTTGGGGATGACCACTAGACCGTCATCGTCACCGACGATCCAGTCTCCCGGAAATACTTTCACGCGCGCGATGCTGACAGGCACGCCGATCTCGCCGAAACCCTTGGGCTCGCCGGCTGATGGCGTGATGACGCTGCTGAAAAGCGGGAAGCGCAGTGCGCGGATCTCGGGTGTATCCCGGACGGCGCCAAAAATCACCACGCCAGCCAGACCTTTCTTCACCGCGCTATGCGTCGCCAGTTCGCCCCAGACCGCCGGACCGGCGCCGCCCGCGTCGATCACCAGCACATCACCTTGCTGGCAGGCGTCGATGGCCTCGACGGGCTTGGCCCAGTCTCCTGGATAAGTACGGACAGTGACCGCCGGGCCGGCGAATTTCATCCCCGGGAAGATCGGTCTCAGGCCGGGGACATCACCGCCACGGTGCATGGCATCGGAGATGTTTGCCGTGGAGACCTGTTCCAGCACCTGACGGATTTCATCACCCGCGGCACGCTTGTAAAGCGTGGTTTTGACGGCTGTGCGGGAATCGACTGCCTGGCGGATATCCCGCGCGGCAGCGGCGGCATCAGCGGCCTTGATGATGGCGCCGCCTACTACAATGATGTCCGCGCCGGCCTGGGCTGCCTCAGCCGCGGTCTCAGAGTTGATGCCTCCGGCCACGGACACCGGAATCGCGACACTTTCCTTAACTCGTTTTATGACGTCAAATGGAGATTCACCACGCATCTGCTGGTCGATGGCGGTATGGATTCCGATGTAATCGGCGCCTAAGGCCTCAACCTGGCGCGCCCGTTCCGGCACATCGGGCACCTCGATCATGTCGACGATGACCTCCAGGCCATAATTACGCGCCACCTCGATGCATTCGGAGATCGTGGCGTCGGACGCAGCCCCCAGAACACCGGCGACCCGGGCCCCGGCCTTGGCCGCGGATTCCATCTCGAAGCGCCCCGCGTCCATGGTTTTCAGGTCAGCGACGATCACCCGGTCGGGCCAGCGGCTTTTCAGTGCCCGGACCGCGTCCAGCCCCTCGCTTTTAATAAGCGGCGTGCCGGCTTCAAGCCAGTCCACGCCACCGTTGACGGCTTCTTCAGCCACAGCCAGGGCCCGGGGCAGATCAAGAAAGTCGAGGGCTAATTGGAGAATCGTGGGCATCGCCGGGATCTGGTCAAACGCCGTTCATCTGCACGACGACTTTTCGCGTGCGCGGCCGGTTATCGCAGTTGATCAGCACGATCTGCTGCCAGACCCCCAGGATGAGCACGCCACGCTGGAACGGAACCGCCAGCGATGGGCCGATAAAGCCAGCGCGGACGTGGGCATGGCCGTTGCCATCGGCCTGATAGCGGTCGTGGTTGTAAGGCATGTCACGGGGCGCCAGGCGCTCGATGGCCTGCTGAAAGTCGGTGACCACACCCGGTTCGAACTCCAGGCAGGTGATGGCGCCCGTGGCTCCGGGAACGAACACCGTCGCGGTTCCATCCGCCATGCCGCTCGTGGCCACTGCCTCAGTGACATCGGGTGTGATATCGATGATATCCAGCTCGCCCCGCATCTCGAACTCGAGTTCGCGAGTCAGCGATGTTATCTGCCGTTCGTTCATGAAGCTGTCCTTTCCACCTGTAATATCTCGTTATGCTCATCCACTTTGACGACGAGGGGCTGATGCTCCTGCAGTTCATCAGGCGACAGGCTGATATAAGCGACAATAATCACCAAATCGCCGATCTCCACCAGCCGCGCCGCTGCGCCATTGATACTGATCTCACCCGGCTCACCCGGGATGGCGTATGTCACCAGGCGCTGGCCGTTGGTGATATCGAGCACGTGCACCTGCTCGAACTCGCGGATGTCCGCGGCAGCCATCAGCTGACGATCGATGGTGATGCTTCCCTCGTAATCGATGCTGGCCCCGGTTACCGTTGCCCGGTGTATCTTGCTTCTGAGTAGGATCCTCTGCAAGTTAAAGCTCCTCGTTTAGCCCGCTGGTCGCGGTCTTTGCGGCGCTGCCATTGCCTGCCGCTGTCAGCAGCAGATTATCGATCAAACGAGCTCTGCCGACCCGGGCCGCCACAACGCCCAGCGCCTCACCCGCGATCTCATGGATTTCGGACATGTCGTTGGGGTGGACGATCCGGGCGTACTCCAGCTCTACGAGAAAATGTTGCGCGATGGTCTTGCGCATGAGCCGCCTCAGCTTAGCCGCGCTGGTCTCACCGGCGCTCACCCGGTCGCGGGCGGCCAGCAGCGACTGGTAAAGCGAAATTGCCTGTTCCCGCTCTTCAGGCGTTAGATAACAGTTCCGGGAGCTCATGGCCAGACCGTCCGGCTCTCTGACTGTCGGGCCGACATGGATTTGCGTCGAAAAATCGAGATCGGCGGCCATGCGGCGGATGACAGTCACCTGTTGGGAGTCTTTTTGGCCGAACCAGGCCGCATCGGGCCTGATGATGTTTAGCAGCTTCGCAACCACGGTGGCAACCGCGTTAAAGTGTCCTGGCCGGCTTCTGCCGCAAAGCACATCGCCGAGATCGCCCACGTCGACGGTCGCGACATGGCCGGGAGGGTACATCTGGTCGTCTGCCGGAACGAAGACAAGTCCAGCTCCCGCACCCGCCGCCAGCTCCAGGTCACGCTCAGGGCTGCGGGGGTAATTTGCCAGGTCTTCTGCCGGTCCGAACTGGGTGGGATTAACGAAAATACTGACTACGGTGAGGCCGCAGGCAGCTGCTGACGCCCGCATCAGGCTGAGGTGCCCTTCGTGGAAGCAACCCATGGTCGGCACCAGGCCGACGCTGCCGCCGGTTTCATTGCGGTAGGCGGCGATGCGCTCGCGCACATCAGCGATGTCATGGGAAACAACGATATTATCCGGCCCAGAAGAGGGTTGGGCTGCGATGCGGGGTTCTGGCAGTGCCAATGTAATTTGCCTCCGTTCCGGTTCTTTCAGTAAAGATACCAGACATCGGTGATCGCCTGACGGTCATCGGGAATGGTCCATTTATGATGCGTGGCTCCACGTATTGTCATCTCGCAGGCCGCTCCTGGAACCTTGCCCGAGGAAAAAGCATAGCAAACGAGGTTTACCGATGGCAAAAGTTCTGCCGGGGCTTTTATGCCGGGCCGGGCTCATATAGACTAGAGTTTTGAGGCGGGTAATGCTCTGATGTGTGTCTATTCTTTTGGTTAGCAGGAGTTTTTCATGCCTATTTATGAGTTTTGCTGCGATGAGTGCGGCAGCCGGTTTGAGGAGTTGGCGAGCACCCAGGCAGTGGAAAATGGAGATGTTGCCTGCACGGGATGCGGTTCGCATCAGGTCAAGCGTCTGTTGTCATCCTTTTCCTTTGCCTCAGGCGGTTCCAAACCATCTTCGCTGGGGAAAAGCAACTGTGGTTCCTGCTCAAAATCGTCCTGCACCAGCTGTGGCTGACGCTTCCCAGCGGCGAGAGCAGCTTAAGGATCTTTATGCCGAGGCGCGGGAATGCCGGCGTTGCCCCCTTGCCGAGACCCGTACCAACGTAGTCTTTGGGGCGGGCAACGCGGATGCCCAGATCATGTTCGTCGGGGAGGCTCCAGGATACCACGAAGACCGGCAGGCTTTGCCGTTTGTCGGACAAGCAGGCAAGCTGCTGGAAAAGTTGCTCGCGCGCATCGGTCTGGAGCGGAAAGATGTTTTTATCGCCAACGTCCTCAAGTGCCGTCCCCCCGGAAACCGCGATCCGCAGCCGGAAGAGATCAGCCTGTGTCAGGAGTATCTGGAGCAGCAGATCGGCCTGATCGCACCCCTTGTGGTCTGCACGATGGGAAACTTCTCGACCAAGCTGCTTTCCCAGGGCAATGATGGCATCACCAGGGTGCGCGGCAGGTTGCGACCTTATCCAGGAAAAGAGGGTGTTAGAATATTTCCGGTATTTCATCCGGCGGCCGCGCTTCACATGCCGGCGAATCTGGCTACCCTGGAAAAAGATTTTGACCGCCTTGGCGCGATCATCAGCGGCAGGGAATCGGATGACAGTATTTCAGACAACCCTCCCGACAAACTTGAGATATCTCAAGCTATGGTTGAGACTATCACTCAACCAATGGCTGAGCCTGCTCAGGCTCAGGCAGACCCTGAACAACTCGGCCTTTTCTAGCATCGGGAGTTTGTGGTGACAGCCCAGTTCTTCATCTCTCGCTCGGAGGACGAGACCGGGTCATTTGCGGCCGGGCTAGCAGACTTGTTACGGAGCGGCGACGTCGTCTTCCTGAAAGGCCCGCTGGGCGCGGGAAAGACTTTTTTCATCAAGGCGGCAGCGAAACGCCTGGGAATTTCCGACCCGGTGACCAGCCCTAGTTTTACCATGGGCCAGACATATCCGGGTACGACTACAGTTCACCATCTCGATCTTTACCGGCTGCCCTCAGTGTCGGGTGAGGACCTGATCGATTTCGAACCCTTCTTTTCTGACGATGCCGTCACTTTCATCGAGTGGCCTGAGGTCGCCGAACCCTATCTGGATCAGCCGGCGCTCATCATCGAAATCGAGCATATGGACCGTCACAGCAGGCGGATCACCGTGCTTTGCCGGACACCAGAGCTGATCGACAGTCTGGGGGGACTGCTTGCGCGCGCTGGCAATTGATACCGCAACAGAGGTCTGCTCGATCGCACTCGGCGACGGCAGCACCATGCTTGCTGAGGATGTCTTTCATGCTGGCCGGAAGCACCTGGAGATGCTATTGCCCAGCATTTACCGGCTGTTAGAGACCCGGCAAATGCATGTGCATGACCTGGATGCTCTGGTAGTGGGCACCGGCCCGGGTACATTCAGTGGCCTCAGAGTGGGCATCGCCACGGCCAGAGGGCTGGCCCAGGCCATCGCCAAACCGCTGCTGGCTGCCGGCAGCCTTGATGCTCTGGCCCAGGGCATCGGCAAATGTGACGCCGGTGCCGAACACATACTGCCGGTGATCGACGCTAAAAGGGGTCAGGTATTCTCCCGGCTGTTCCGCCGCCAGGCGGAGGGCTCACTGGCGCCGCTTTCAGAAATTATTTGCGCCGATCCGCAGGATCTGATCACGCAGGTGGCGGCAAGAGCCGGTGAATCAGTCCTCGCTGGAGGCAACGGCGTGACCGCACATTTTCCGGTGTTCGCCCAGGCGCCCTCGATCCTGCCGCTACCCGTTGATCATCCTGGTCACAACATCCGGGCGGCGTTTCACTTAAGCGCATTGAGCCTGCCGGCAGGAACTGGTGATTATTCCCTCGAAAATCTAACCCGTGTCTTACCCACTTATATCAGGGAGCCCGATGCTGACAAGACGATCCTGCTGCGAAAAAGAGCGCCATGGTTGACATAAGGCCCATGAGACTTCCGGACCTGAAATCGGTCATGGAGATCGAAGCGGAAGCGTTCCCCAGACCGTGGTCTTTGAATTCATTCATCGCCCAGCTGGCCCGCGATGATAGCGTCTGCTTGATTGCTCACGAAGCTGACGTTGTCGTCGGATATGTGATCGCCACCCAGTATGTTGAGGTGTGGCATATACTTGACATAGCGGTGCATCTGGAATTCCGGCGGCGCTCAGTGGCAAGCGATCTGCTCGAGTCGCTGCTGGAGCTTTGCGGTCAACAGCAGCACCGCGGCTACACACTCGAAGTGCGAAAGTCCAACCGGGGCGCTCTGAAGATGTACGAGAGTTTCGGCTTCATCTGTACTGGCATCCGCAAGGGGTACTACCGCGACAATGGGGAGGACGCCCTGATCATGTGGCGGGATTCCGAGGATATGCTCGCGTGATACTGGCCATTGAGACATCCTGCGACGATACCTGTGCCGCCGTGATGGAAGGCGACACTTTATTGTCCAGTGTCGTTTCTTCCCAGACCGAGTTTCATGCCCGTTATGGCGGGGTGGTGCCTGAAGTTGCTTCTCGGCACCATCTCGAACTGATCAACCCCGTGATCGATCAGGCACTGGCAGCGGCAGGCGTGACGGCGCGCGATATCGACCGGGTAGCGGTCACCACCAGCCCCGGGCTGATCGGCGCCTTGCTGGTGGGTGTCGCCACGGCGAAAGCGTTCGCCTGCGCCAACCAGGCCGGTCTGACTAGCGTCAATCATCTCGCCGGGCACATCGCGGCGAATTTCCTGCCGCCCGATCCATTGGAGCCGCCGTTTATCTGCCTGATCGCTTCCGGTGGCCACACGTCGATTGTCCATGTCGGGCAGCGCGGGAGCTACGAAATCATCGGCATGACGCTGGATGATGCAGCCGGCGAGGCGCTGGATAAGGGAGCACGCCTCCTGGGGCTGGGGTACCCCGGAGGGGCGGAACTGGATGCTCTGGCACAGGGGGGCGATCCGACTTTTGCGGATTTTCCGGTGGGGCTCGACCGCCAGGAGAACTTCAATTTTAGTTTCAGCGGCGTCAAGACGGCGCTTTACTATTTCCTGAAAGAATCAAACAGCGATGAAATCAATGAGCGCCGGGCGGACATCGCCGCTGCGTACCAGGCTGCCGTCGTGAATGCGCTGGTTAAAAAGACCCTGGCGGCAGCCCAAAACCGTGACTGCGCACAACTGTGCATCTCCGGCGGTGTCAGCGCCAACACAGAACTGCGCCGCAGACTGACTCAGGAGTGCGGCCGTCTGGGTCTCAAATTGAGGATCCCGCCCCCGGAGCTCTGCACGGACAATGCCGCCATGATCGCCAGCGCCTCCCGCTACTTACCCGTGATGCCTTTTCCGGAATATCTCTCTCTGGGAGCAAGCGCCGCTACCAGTTTAGCTTAATCTATCGCCGGCAATAAGTTTGGCAGGGAACGGCCTGCTTTACTCGTAAATGTTACGGGGGCCCGCAGCTGGATCTCATCGCCCTCAAAATAATGGACTGTCCATTGGTTTCTTAAGTTAAGGGGAGATCATGTTTTTTGAAAACCGCAACGATGCCGGCGAACGCATGGTGCCGCTGCTGGAAAGCTATCGGGGAGCCGCTAACACGCTGATCGTCGGCCTGCCTCGCGGCGGGGTGGTCGTCGCGCTGGAAATCGCCCTGGGCCTCGGTCTGCCTATGGATGTGTGGGTCACCAGAAAAGTTGGGGCTCCCATGAATCCGGAACTGGCGATCGGTGCAGTCGATTCCGATGGAGAGCTGCTGCTCGATGAGAACACAGCCAAGCTTTACGAGGTCAGCGACCGGTATATCCGGGAAGAGGTCGAGCTGCAGCAGCAGGAGGTCAAGCGCCGGTATGAACGCTACCGGGGTGTAGCTCAGGCTCCCGACGTGACGGGCAAGACCGTGATCGTTGTCGATGACGGGGTCGCCACCGGCTATACGATTATGGCTGCAATCGGCTCCATCAGGCGCAACGGCGCCGCCAAGATCGTCTGCGCAGTGCCCGTAGCTTCCCCGCGCGTGATATCGCACCTGGAACAACAGGTTGACGAGATCCACTGCCTGTCGACACCCTCTTACTTCAGTGCCGTGGGGAAGTTTTACCGCAATTTCAACCAGGTCAGCGATGAAGAAGTGCTCGATTGTTTGCAGGCGGCAAAGGCCGGGCTGACGTAATTCCTGCACTGATTCTTTCCCCCGAAGATTCTCTGATACTTCTTGTCCACCATAAGTTCATGGGCTGGGCTCCGGATGCCGAAAGCATTAACGTAACAAAGCTTAATCACCTCCGGGGGTTGGCGGACAATTCCGGCGGGTAAGCTCATCTGGAATGCATGCGAGGGCAAACCAGGGCGCGCATGCCTAAGCTAGAGGGAGGAGCCGTTATGACCGCATATTCGATCGTTAACGCAGTCATCCCTGAGCATGAGGACGATGGTCATTCGAACAAATTCCTTGTTGTGGCTCCACAGGACAGGATTATCTGGGTTGCGACCACAAGGAGGGGCCAGATCCCGGATCTCAGCCCGGAAGAGCGGAAACGCTCCGTGCTGAATGCCAAGGTGAAAAGCCTGCTCGGCAAGCTCGAAAATGACGAGTTCGGCAATATCGACCTGATCATGGAAGAATACTTCGATTAACTTTTCCGGGCTTGAACCGGAAAAAGGCAAGAATATTACGGAGGAGGCCGGCCCTGCGGGACCAGCCTCCTCTTTTTATATTGAAAGCTACTAGCATATGTAGTACTATCACGATTAGTTATATTCACGGTAACTGGAGGAAACAATGACGACTAGGGAAAAGGTACTGGCGGCCTTGGGTGGGGCCGCTACAATTTTATTGTTAGCGGTGCTGTTTATTTCGGGTTGCGGCAGCGCTTCTGCTAATGGTGGGGCGCAGCTGTCACAGGACACCTACGCCAAGATAGAGAACGGCATGGCCGCCAGCGCCCTTAAATCGCTGGCCGGTGAGCCACAACGCACCGAGACCAAGAGTATGGGTGGGGGCCACCAGATGGCCGATGGTGGCCAGATGGGCAGTTCCATGGCCGTGGAGAACTGGTACTACCAGGGCAGCAAGGGCTGGGTCCGCATCGAGCTCTCGGACGGCAAAGTCACCAATAAATCCGGATATTAAGAGAAGGGTATAAGTCATGGATCATCATGCAGGCGGCGCCAGCGACCTCTCTCAGCTAATTCCGTATCTGATCTTCATCGTACTGGTAACACCGGTACTGGTCTGGTTCCTGGCGCGCCGGGCAAAAAGAGTCGATCAGGCCATGGAGCATGCGAATGGCGGGGGAGAGCCGTATGCCGGCCCCTCCGGACATCGTTACGATCTGCTGAGGGTGCCCTGGATCAACCGTCTACTCAAGCGCCGCGCCTTCCAGTTCGCTTTGCAGTTGCCGAATGCCCTGATATTTGCCTTGGTCGTCGTCGCCGGCATCTGGGGCACACAGCTGGGTGATATGAACTTCGCTACAGTGATCACCTGGCTGATCTGGTGGGCAGTGATCATCTTTACCTTCCTGTTCTTCTCGCGGACCTGGTGCATGGTATGCCCGCTGGTGTCCGTGGCTGAGTGGTTGCAGCGCGGCAAGTTATGGGGTGTGGGAAAGCGCGCCTTCAGCCTGAACAAAAAGTGGCCCCGCCGGTTGAGGAATTTCTGGGTGCCGACAATCTTCTTCATCGTGCTTACCTGGATGTACCTGTCCCTGGGCCTGGCCAGCAATCCCCTGGCGACAGCCCTGGTTACCCTTGGCCTTTTCATCGTGCCGGCCATCATTGTTTCGCTGGTGTTTGAGAGGCGCACGTTCTGCCGTTACGTCTGCCCGATCGGCGGCATCATCGGCGCTTATTCGATGACCGCCCCCCTGGAGTTGCGCAACCGTGACGACGCCGTGTGCAAAAGCTGCAAGGAGAAATCCTGTTACCGGGGTAACGAGAAGGGCTATGGTTGCCCGATGTTCGAAATGCCACAGAAGATGGAGACAAATACTTACTGCGTCATGTGCACGGAATGCATCAAGACCTGCCCGAATGACAACATCTCACTGAACATGCGGCCCTTCCTGTCGGATCTGTGGAAGACAAAGAAACTGGGTTTCGATGTGTCGGCGATCGTGGTCATCCTGTTGGGCGTGACCGTCTTTCAGACGCTGTCCATGGTTGAGCCCTGGACGGACATCTCAGACAGTCTGATGGAGATGACAGGGTTGAGCGAGACGATGGTGCTAACCCTGAGCTTCCTGGCGCTGGCGGTTTTGGCGCCGATGCTCATCTTCGCCGGCTGGTCCTGGGTGACGCGGCTGGCGGGAGGAAATGGTGTCAAGCTGAAGGCTGTTTTCACCGGCTTTTCGTTCGCGTTCCTGCCGATTGCCCTGGCTTCGCACCTGGCCCATAACCTGGTGCACTTCTTCGAGGAAGGCGTCGCGGCTGTCCCGGTCATTTCCGATCCGCTCGGATGGGGCTGGAACCTGTTCGGCACGGCCAACTATATCGTCCAGCCGCTGCTCGGCATGGAACCGCTGCAGCTGTTCCAGATGACTCTGATCACGGTCGGATACCTGGCCGCCGTCTATGTCGGCTGGCGGGTAGCCCGTCAGACTTTCGGCACCCGCTTGCGTGCGGTTACGGGACTGACACCGATGCTCGTGTTGATGGTGATCTTCGCCACCATAAACCTGGTGTTGCTCAACCTGCCCATGGGCATGCGGGAATAAACTATGGGTATTCCGCCGCATACAGCATGACGGCGGATGACAAAACAGCATGAAGCAGGAAAAGGATGGCCGCCTCCCGGGGCGGCTTTCCTTCATCAAAGAGCAGAACCTGATTTAGGGTAGCGCGTGGTTTTGGTGGTCCAGCTCGCACACGCCGCTGTCAACCGCTTCCCGGGTGTGCTGGGTAAAGCAGATGAGGGCGCCACGCTGGTCACCGGAAGTGACAGCCAGGGCGCTGGAGGAAAAGATGCCCAACACGATCAATGATAAAGCAGTCAGGACAATGAGCTTTGCGGTGTTATCCTGGTGAGGTTTCCTGCCGTGGATCAGCATTTCGAGCCTGCCGCTGATTTCGTCGGGAGAGGTACCGCTCACAGATGCGGTCGCCTGAAAAGTCGCGGCGCCGGATTGACTTCCGGAAATGCCGGCGATCCGGAGCAAGGCTTCAGCCACCGGTACGGGGCCTGTGACCGCGGCCGCCTGCCGGTCGGCTGCCTTTTCCAGCAGGTTACGCATTTCGGTTAACGCCAGGCGTGGTCCGGGCAAATAAAAAAGAGTCAAAGATATGGTTTTAGCCACCGTGATGAGCAGGTTATCCCGGCCGGAGCGGTGGGCTTCTTCATGGGTGGCTACAGCCTCCAGCTCCTGTGCGGAAAGCGAACTGACCAGTCCGCTGTGGAAGAGAATGCGGGGCCGGAGCAGGCCGACTGTCCGGGCTTCCACTTTTCCGTCCGGGACGAGCCTCAGGCTGCGGACCGCTGGAGCATCGCTCAGGCGGGCCAGGGCGGAACAGGAAAGGGAACGGTATGATGAGGATTTCTTCAGGCGATGGCTGACTTTAAGCAACCTGGCTCCGCCACCCAGGAGGAATGCCAGCTGTAAGATGAAAGCTGCCGCGATGGCTACCGCGAGCAGATAATTCCACCGGCTGGCGGCCAGAAATCCGTGGCCCGCCTCAAAGATGCCGCCACAGGCATCGCCCATCGCCGCCAGCAAAGAGGACGATAAAAATCTCATTAAGACTAGTGCGAGCAGGATTCCGGTTGAAACCCCGGTGGCGATAATGGACGCGAGATAGACAAGCGCGCCCGCCCGCGGCCTGACGCGATCTGCCACAAAGCGACGGATTACCCAGGGGCCAGTAGCGATCACCAGGTAAGAAAAAGTCAGAGACAGATAGCCTATCTTCCCACCTCGCCGCTCTGTTCCAGCTTCTTTTCCTCGATCAGCTTGATCAGCTCGTCAAGTTTGGCGGTATCCTGAGCGCCGACGGTATCCACAAATTGGGAAAGGACCGGTTCGCCGAATCCACCCAGGAGGCATTGAACCACGGTGCCGATGGTTTCCGTACAGAATTGCTCACGCGTACACGTGGGTACATAAATGTAGGCGCGCCCTTCCTGCTGCCGCTCGAGCAGGCCTTTTTCGGCAAGGCGGCTCATCACCGTCATCACTGTCGTATAAGCGATCGGGCGTGACTCCGCGAGTTTCTCGTGCACCTCCCGAACGCTGCAGGGGCTTTCCAGCCAGCAGAGTTCCATGATATCCGCTTCCAGGTCTCCCAGCACCTGGCGGATGCCTTTGCGCGAGGTGCGCAGATTCACGAGTCGGGTCTTTTTCTTCCGGAAGGGGGCCATGGGTTGATTTTACTACGGGACGTAGTTAATTTCCAGGGAAAATCTGCAGATCGTGGATCACTTTCATGATGCAAGTGTCCATGACTGCCTCCAGGCTGGCCTGGCGGGCGATGGCGGCGGCCTCTTCGCTGACTATCCCTTCCTGCAGCCAGAGGACCTTCGCTCCGATGGCAACGGCCGATGCGGCTACCTCAGGGCAGGCTTCTGGCCGGCGGAAGACATCGACGATATCTACGGTCGCCGCGATCTCCTCCAAAGACGGGAAACAGGGGCGTCCCAGGATCTCTTTTACCCTGGGCCGCACGGGAATGACCTGGTAGCCGCATGCGAGCAGATACCTCATCACCCGGTTGCTCGGGCGGCCCTCATTGGGGGAGGCGCCGACCATGGCGATCGTGGGAGATCCTGTCAGGATCCGTTTCAGAGTGTCATCCAGCACTATCATCGCGCCCGAAAGATATCATAGCCAGCGGGTTTCTGGTAGAATGCTTAGGCTTTTTACCTGCATGGCCCTGCGGTGGAACGTCGCCCCGCCGCCCGGCCCCAAACTAGGGTGCGACACATAAAGCCGAGAGAGAGGAATCGGTTTGACTGCTGTATCAATGAAAGAACTGCTGGAGTCGGGCGTCCACTTCGGACACCAGACACGCCGCTGGAACCCGCGGATGAAGCAATACATCTTCACCGAGCGGGGCGGCATCTACATTATCGACCTGCAGAAGACTATCAGGTTGATAGATGAGGCTTACGATTTTGTTCGCGACCTGGCCTCGGGCGGCAAACAGGTGATGTTCGTCGGCACCAAGAAACAGTGCCAGGACACCATTGCCGAAGAGGCGGCTCGGGTCGGGATGCCGTATGTTTCCCGCAGATGGCTCGGCGGCCTCCTCACCAATTTCAACACCATCAACGGCCGCATCAAGCGCCTGCATGAGCTGAGGCGGCTCCGTGACGAAGGCAAGCTGGAGCTGCTGCATAAGCGCGAGCAGATGAACATGCTCAACGAACTCAAGAAGCTCGAGACCAATCTGGGCGGCGTAGCCGACATGAACAAACCCCCGCAGGCGATCTTTGTGATCGACCCGCGCCGCGAAACGATCGTGATCAAGGAAGCCCGCAAGCTGGGCATCCCCATCATCGGGCTGGTCGACACGAACTGCGACCCGGACGAGATCGATTTCGTGATTCCCGGCAACGACGATGCCATCCGTTCCTGCGGCTTGATCATCAGGGCGATCGCGGAGGCCGTGCAGGAAGGCAAGCAGATGCTTTCCGAGCGGGAACTCAAGGCCGGCGCTGAAGCTGCTGCCGCGGCTGCGGCTGCGGCAAAAGCCGCAGATGAAGCCAAAGCGGCCGCGGAAGCCAAGGCAGCCGCAGAGGCAAAAACAGCGGCTGCTGCCAAGGCCGCCAAGCCTGAAGAAAAACCCGCCGCCGCCGAGCCGGCCGCGGCCACGGAACCGAAAACCGATAATTAAGACCAGCGAGGTGGAAAGTGGCAGTTAGCGCCAAAGAAGTAAAGGAGCTTCGGGAGAAGACCGGAGCTGGCATGATGGACTGCAAGAAGGCTCTCACGGAGTGCAGTGGGGACTTTGAAGAAGCGGTCAAGATGCTGAGAACCAAAGGACTGGCTCAGGCCGCGAAGCGCAGCGGCCGAGCGACGAGCGAAGGCTGGATCGACAGTTACATTCACGCCGGCGGTAAGGTCGGTGTTTTGGTGGAGATCGGCTGCGAGACTGACTTCGTCGCCCGCACCGATGATTTCATCAGTTTCGTTCATGACATCGCCATGCACGTTGCCGCAACCGCTCCAACGTATGTCAGCCGGGAGGATGTTCCCGAGGCGGAAGTCGAGTCCGAGCTATCCATCTACCGCGAGCAGGCCAAGGCTACCGGTAAGCCAGACAACATCCTGGAAAAGATCGCGCTGGGCAAGCTGGAGAAGTATTATTCGCAGACCTGCCTGCTGGAGCAGCCGTTCATCAAGAACGACATCCTCACGATCGAGCAGCTGAGGGGCGAACTTGCCGGTAAGATCGGCGAGAATGTCGAGATCAAGCGCTTTGTGCGCTTTGAGCTGGGCAAGTGACGGCAGAGAACCGCTCAGAGCCATTGACACCGGATGAGGCCGATGTTAATCCGGCTGTCTTCCGGCGTGTCCTGATCAAACTATCCGGGCAGGCCCTGCAGGGCGACGAGCACCTCAGCATCGATCCGCTCAAGATCACCGACATCTCCAGCCAGATCCGCAACGCCATGGTCCGGGATGTAGAGATCGCGATCGTGGTCGGCGCCGGTAATATCTTCCGCGGAGTCGCTGGCAGCACCCGCGGTATGGACCGGGCTACCGGCGATTACATGGGGATGATCGCGACTGTCCTGAACGCCCTGGCTCTTCAGGACGGGATGGAAAAGATGGGGCTGAGCACCCGGGTGCTCTCTGCGATCGACATGCGTGAGGTCGCGGAACCCTACATCCGGCGACGGGCGATCCGGCATCTGGAGAAGAAACGGGTGGTCATCTTCGCCGCCGGTACCGGTAATCCGTATTTCACCACCGACACGGCGGCTGCTCTGCGGGCTCTGGAGATCGGCGCCGAGGCGATCCTGATGGCCAAACGCAAGTATGACGGCGTTTATGACTCAGATCCCGAAACTAACCCCGATGCTGAATTCCTGCCCGCGGTGACCCATCTGCAAGCGATCGAGCGGGGCCTGAGGGTGATGGATACTACCGCGATCTCGCTGTGCATGGATAACAATCTTCCCATCCATGTTTTCAACATGACCGACCCGGCGAACATCCAGCGCGTCCTTTCTGGCGAAAGAGCGGGAACTATAGTAAGCTCTCCGGCGAAAAGCTAGCCACGTCTTTTTGGGGGTTTAATTGAACGAGATGGTCCAGGAGTTCATCAAAGACGGCAAGGACCGGATGGACAAGGCGATTGTCGCCTGCCAGAACGAATTCAACACTATCCGCACGGGCAGGGCCTCACCAGCACTGCTCGACCGGATCAGCGTCGACTATTACGGCACCAAGACCCCCCTCAAACAGCTGTCCAACGTCAGCGCTCCTGAAGCGCGGATGCTGGTGATCACGCCCTACGACAAATCCGCCATCAAGGAGATCGAGCATGCCATCATGGAATCGGAACTGGGTCTGAACCCCAGTAACGACGGCAACCTGATCCGCCTGCAGATTCCCGAACTGACGGAAGAGCGGCGCCGGGATCTGGTCAAAGTCGTACGCGGCCTGGCTGAGAACGGCAAAGTGGCCGTGCGCAATGTCCGCCGGCACACCTTGCAGGAAGTGAAAGAGATGCAGAAGTCAGGCGACATATCCGAGGATGAACTGCGCCACGCCGAGGATGAGATGCAAAAGATAACCGATGCGCATGTGAAGAAGATCGATGCCCTCTTGGAGCACAAGGAGGCAGAGATCCTGGAGGTGTGATGGTCCGTTTGCGTGGTCTATTTACCAATCTTCGCCGGGTCAAGACCGCACGCGAAGATTTTTTATTATCAGAAGCGAGCCCTCTGTACGTCGCTGTGATCATGGATGGCAACGGACGCTGGGCGGCCCGCCGGCATCTGCCGGCGATCGCCGGACACCGGGAGGGCGCCAAGTCACTCAAACGCGCCATCAAGGCGGCGCGCCGGTTCGGCGTCAAGGAGCTCACCGTTTACGCTTTTTCCACGGAAAACTGGCAACGCCCGCAGGAGGAGGTCGATGCGCTGATGAGCCTGTTTACAGAACTCATTGATAAGGAAGTCCCCGAGCTGCACGAGCAGGGCGTCCAGATGCGCTTCATCGGCCGCCGCCAGGGCATCTCCCAGGAGCTGGCCAGCAAGATGGAATGGGCGCAATCGCTGACATCCACCAATGATGTGATGAAACTTTTTATTGCCTTTAATTATGGCGGACGGGCTGAACTGGAAGATGCAGTCCAGGCTGCCGCGCGTGACGGCGGCTGGGCAGAACCGGCTGAAAGCGCTGAATTCGACCTGCGCCGGTATCTGTACGCTCCCGACATGCACGACCCACAGCTCCTCATCCGCACCAGCGGCGAACAGCGCGTCAGCAACTTCCTTTTATGGCAATGCGCCTACAGCGAGCTTTACTTTTCCGATAAGCTCTGGCCCGATTTTGATGCCGGCGATCTGGCGGCGGCGCTACAGGAATTCAGTCAGCGTCAGCGCCGCTTTGGGGCCAGGTAACCGGCTGTGCTTGCGACCCGCGCTCTTGTAGGCATAGTCGGAGCTATCCTGGCGGTAATCGTCGTTTATACCGGCGGCATACCGTTGCTGGTAGCCGTCATTCTGCTCAGCCTGTTGGGATTGCATGAGTTCTACCGCATGACCAAATCTTACAGCCCTAATCTGCTGGCCGGGTATATCGGCTGCATCGTCATCCTGATCGGCGCGCATACAGACCAGGTGGCGGGAGCGATGCGCGGCGTAATCGTCCTCTTTTTACTGACTTTCCTGCTGCACGCCATCCGGGGACTCAAACCCGACATGGCCGTGCAGATGGCCATCACTTTTTTTGGCTCCTTTTATGTGAGCGTCGGCTTCGCTCACCTGATCCTCCTGAGACAACCGGATGAGTTCGGGGTCAGCCTGGCTATCGTCGTCCTGCTGGCGACCTGGACATCGGACACGGTCGCCTATGCCGTCGGCCACTATCTGGGCCATCGCCCGATCTCGCCAGTGGTGTCTCCGCACAAAACCATCGAGGGCACGCTGGCAGGATTTCTCGGTACGGTGATCATCGTGCTCATTGCGGGAAAATCGCTGGCCTGGATGAGTTCAGCGCAGTTTTTTATCCTGGGACTCGTCATCGCTCTGGCTGCCCCCATGGGGGACCTGTTCGAGTCATATCTGAAACGCGCCTCACATGTGAAGGATGCGGGCACGATCATCCCCGGACACGGCGGAATTCTGGACCGGTTCGATTCTTTGTTATTTGTCTCGGTGGCGTCGTATTATGTGGTAACCGCGATGGTGGGATAGAAAAATCCTTCAATACTAGGCAGTGAGTTAGGCCAATCAGAGGACAGACTGTTTGATGAAAAGAGTATTGGTATTAGGATCGACCGGCTCAATTGGCATCCAGGCTCTCGAGGTAATTGCTGAAAGCCACGACCTGGAACTGGTCGGCATAGCGGGTGGCGGCAATTACCGGCTGCTGTCAGAGCAAGCTGCCGCTTTCGCTGTCCCGAACCTGGCGATCGTGGACGAAAACGGTGGCGCCCGGCTGATCGAGGAGATGCCGGGTGCAACGGTGTGCACCGGGCCCGGCTGCATCCGGGGGCTCATCGAGTCAGTCGACTGCGACCTGGTGCTGAACGCGGTGGTCGGCGCCGCCGGGCTGGAAGCCACAGTGGCAACGCTGGAAAAAGGTGTCGACCTGGCGCTGGCGAACAAGGAGAGCCTGGTAGTCGGCGGCAATTTTGTGATGGATCTCGCCAGTTCGCGTGGGGCTAAAATACTTCCGGTAGATAGCGAGCATAGCGCGATTTTCCAATGCCTGCAGGGGCAGGATGGCAACCAGGCCGAGCGTCTGTTTCTGACAGCCTCGGGGGGGCCGTTTCGGGGCCGTTTCCGTGATGAGCTTAAGAGCGTGAGCATCGAAGACGCCCTCGACCATCCCCAGTGGCAGATGGGCAGCAAGATCACCATCGATTCCGCCACGCTGATGAACAAGGGGCTGGAAGTCATCGAGGCTCACTACCTGTTCGGCGTTCCCTATGATGACATCGAGGTATTGATCCATCCGCAATCCATAGTTCATTCCCTGGTGCGCTTCTTTGACGGGTCGGTACTGGCACAGATGGGAGTGCCGAGCATGAAACTTCCCATCGCCTATGCCCTGAATTATCCTGACCGGCGGCCGGTGACCATGCCGCAGCTCGATCTGGCTGCTCAGCGGGAGCTGACATTCTTCTCGCCTGATACAGACGCCTTTCCCTGCCTGAGAATCGCCTGGGAAGCGGGCAAGAAGGGCGGTGGCGCTCCCATCGTTGTGAACGCCGCGAATGAGGTAGCTGTGGCCGCTTTCCTGACTGGTCACATCGGCTTCCTGCAGATTCCGGAAATTGTCGAACGCACGCTGGACGGCCTGGAAGGCGCGTTGCCCGGGCGGCTCAGCGGCCTCGAAGAGATCGAAGCAATCGATGAAGAGGCCCGTCAGCGGGCTGACGCTCTGGTTCTTAGGTAGAAGATGCTGATACTGATAGCAATCGTGGGGATCGGGCTGCTGATCCTCATCCATGAAGCGGGCCACTTTCTCATGGCCAAGGCTTTCGGCATGCGCGCGGAGAAGTTCTATATCGGATTTCCGCCGGCGGCGGTCAAAAAGCAGATAGGGGAGACGGAATACGGCGTCGGCTTCATTCCTCTCGGTGGTTATGTAAAGATCTCCGGCATGACACGGGAGGAAGACCTTCCCGAAGAGGTCGTCCCGCGAGCCTATTATGCGAAACCGGTGTGGCAGAGGATCATTGTCATCTCCGCGGGCGCCGCCATGAATGTCATCCTGGCCGCAGCACTCTTCTTTGCTTTCTACTGGCTGGCATTGCCGGACTACAAAGCGACCACGACCGTTTATAACATCCAGGCGGGCAGCGGCGCTGAGGCGGCCGGCATGCAGACCGGGGACCGGCTGCTCGCGGTGAACGGAGTCAGCTCCGACGACATCGAAGCTCTCAGAAACGAGCTCAAGAGTCACCCCGACCAGCCGGCAAGCATCACCGTCGACCGGGCGGGCCAGACCATTACCCTGCAAGCCCGGATCGGGCGAAATCCGGACACGGGTGAAGGGCTGCTGGGGGTGGTCTTCGAAGCTGTGCAGTCGGGCACCCACGACGTGCCTGCCTGGGAGGCCATGAAGGCTTCCCTGAGCGACATCGGGTTCATCACAAAGGAAGTCTTCATCGCCATCAAGAATCTGTTCATCAGCGAGGAAAGCCGCAAGGAGATCACCTCGCCGATCGGCATCGTGGCGATCTCGTCACAGACCATAGAGATGGGATGGGGTATATACATCAGGGTGCTCGGTTTCATCAGCCTGCAGCTGGCGATCTTCAACCTGTTGCCTTTGTTGCCACTCGACGGCGGGCATGTGGTCTTCAATCTGATCGAAAAGTTTCGAGGGAAGCCGATGAAACGCGAGGTTTTCGAACGCGTCTCATTCGTCGGTCTGGCGCTCTTTGCAGCACTGTTTGTCATGGGGCTCTTCAACGATGTCCAGCGCCTGCTGGGACCCGGATTCAACTTACAACCGTAAAATGGAATTCGGGGACACCCTGCTCATTTTTTCGGGCTTCCCCAATCAGGGGAAACTGTGAAATGAGTGGGTGTCCCCGAATTAAATCAGGGTAAACTGTGGAAATGAGTGGGTATCCACGAATTAATGGCTAGTCAAAGACAAATTATGGTGGGCAACGTACCCGTCGGTGGCGGGGCGGCGGTATCGGTGCAGTCGATGACCAACACCGACTCCCGCGACGCTGAGGCGACGCTCAGTCAGATCCGCAGTCTGGCAGCCTATGGCTGTGAGATAGTGCGGGTAGCGATTCCGGATGACCGGGCGATCGAGGCACTTGCCCGGATTGTGGCCGAATCACCTCTGCCGGTGGTTGCCGACATCCATTTCCGGGCCAGTCTGGCCATTGCGGCGGTGGCTGCGGGTGCGGCCGGCATCCGGGTCAACCCTGGCAACATCGGCGGCCGTGAAAAGGTAATCGCTGTGCTGACGGCTGCCGCGGACGCCGGTGTGCCCGTGCGCATCGGTGTCAACGGCGGCTCGCTACCGGAAGCGAAGGCAGAGCTGGCCGCGCGCGACCGCATCGCGGCCCTGGTGGAGACCATCCTTGATTATGTAACCATGTTCGAGGAGCTGGATTTTCGAAATTTCAAAGTCTCGGCCAAGTCGTCCTCTGTCAGGGAAACCATCAAGGCCAACCTGGCGATCGCGGACGCCATCGCCTACCCGATTCATGTGGGCGTGACCGAGGCTGGCACTAAATGGACAGGCGCCATCAAAAGCGCGGTAGGCATAGGCGCCTTGCTGGCGCAGGGCGTGGGGGATACCATCCGCGTCTCGCTTACGGGTGATCCGGTAGAGGAGGTCCGGGCGGGGTTCGAGATCTTAAGGAGCCTCGGCCTGCGGGAACGCGGACCCGATCTGATCTCCTGCCCAACCTGCGGGCGCACCGAGATGGATGTGGAAGCCATTGCCCTGGAAGTCGAACGGCGCCTGACAGATTACGAGACGACCATCGAAGTGGCTGTCATGGGCTGCGTGGTCAATGGCCCCGGAGAAGCCCGCCACGCCGATTTCGGCATCGCCGGCGGCAAGGGTGAAGGCATCGTGTTCGCGCACGGCGAACCCGTACGCAAAGTCGCTGAAGATGAACTGGTTGAAGCCTTGTTCGAAGAGATCGAGAAGTCCCTGACTTAAGGAATAACAAGTCCGGGGCGATCCCCCAGCGACCGCCCCGGACTTTTCAACAAGCCCCCGCTTGAATCCCATTTCCATCGAAGGTGACTACCTGCCTTAAGCACACCCTCTACTTAGACTTTACTCCTGTGGCGCCTGAGCGCAATAGTGGTTATTACCGATTTATGAAAGCGGAGCGGGGGTCAGGGCTCAAACGCTGCTGGAGGCCCTAACTTGCACATCGCGGGACAAAATCGTTAGGCTTGTTCCCGTCATGAAAGCATCAAGCCTATTTTTCCCCACCCTCAAGGAAGACCCCGCCGACGCGGAGGCGATCAGCCACAAGCTGATGGTGCGCGCCGGGCTGGTGCGTCAGCTGGCGGCTGGCCTCTATATCTACCTGCCTTTGGGGGAGCGGGTGATGCAGAAGATCTGCGCGATCATCCGTGAAGAGATGAGCGTCATCGGCGCCCAGGAACTCAACATGCCGGTGCTGCAGCCGGCTGAGATCTGGCAGCAGACCGGACGTTACGACACGATCGGCGAAGAGATGTTCCGGCTCAAGGACCGGGGAGGCCGCGACATGGTCCTGGGCATGACCCATGAGGAAATCATCACCTGGCTGGCCTCGCGGGAGATCCGTTCCTACCGGGACTTGCCCCAGGTCTGGTACCAGATCCAGACCAAGCTGCGCGATGAGGCGCGGCCCAAGAGCGGCATCCTGCGCACGCGCGAGTTCATCATGAAAGATTCCTACAGCTTTGACAAAGACGAGGAGTGGCTGGAATACAACTACGCCCAGCACATCAAGGCATATACGAAGATATTCCACCGTTGCGGTATCCGTTTTTATCTGGTGGAAAGCGATCCGGGCATGATGGGCGGCGCCACCGCGCACGAGTTCATGGCCCCCAGCGCCGCCGGCGAGGACGAAGTCGCCATGTGCCAGTGCGGTTATCAGGCCAACCTGGAACTGGCCCGTTCCAGCGTGGGCCGGCCGGAATATCCCGCACAGGGGATGGCAGAGGTGGCGACCCCGGAAGTGCGCACCATCGACGAAGTATCGTCATTCCTCAACATCTCACCGGAGCTGCTGATTAAATCATTGCTGGTGATCGCGGATGACGGCACCCCGGTGCTCGCCATGGTGCGGGGCGATCAGGAATTGCAGGAAACCAAACTGGGGCACATTATCGGCGGGCACCGGCCAGCCGGCCCCGACGAGATCAAGGAGATCACCGGCGCTGAGGCGGGCTTCATCGGCCCAGTGGGACTCAGCATCCGCAAGGTCGCCGACGAGACTCTCGAGGGCGGCGTTTTCGTCGTGGGCGCCAACAAAGCCGGTTTCCATATCGCGGGTGTGGCTCCGGGCCAGGATTTTGAGGCTGAGTTCACTGACATCCGCCGGGTGCAGGCGGACGAGAAATGCCCTGAATGCGAAAAACCGCTCTCTCTGGAGCAGGTCATCGAGATCGGCAACATCTTCAAACTGGGCACTAAATATTCAGAGCCTCTGGGCGCCAGCTACCTGGATGAAGATGGCAAGGAGAAGCCCCTCATCATGGGCAGCTATGGCATCGGCCCGGCCCGCGTAGCCGCAGCCGCCGTCGAGCAGCTTGCCGACGAAAAAGGGATCGTCTGGCCGGCCGCCATCGCACCTTTCGAGGTCCATCTGGTTTTGATGCAGCCAGGGGATGCCGACCAGACCGCGATGGCGGAGAAGCTGTACCGGAACCTGAGCGCCAACGGCATCGAGGTGCTGCTGGACGACCGTGACATCCGGCCCGGCGCCAAGTTCGCCGATGCGGAGCTGCTCGGCTGCCCGTTGCGCCTGACAATCGGTAAACGTTCCGTGGCTGACAGCACCGTCGAGGTCCAGGTGCGGCGGGGGATGGAGGAACACAAGTTCCCGCTTGACCAGGTCCTGGGCGAGGTTGCCAATCTTCTCGAGACGCTGTAGCCGACTCAGCTCAGCCCTCTGCCGCCTGATCTAGCCTTCCGCCGGCAGTTTTAAAGCAGCCTGCAGGGCCTCTGCCTCCAGGCGATGCTCCAGGGGCGGCACCTCCACTTCAGCGCCTTGCCGGTGACGCAGGCACTGCTCGAGCAGGAAGTCTGTCAGTTCGGCGTTCTTGGGCAGCAACGGCCCGTGCAGATACGTGCCGATCGCGTTCCTGTAGATGATGCCCTCCGTGCCGTCCTCGGCATTGTTGCCGTAACCTGACACGATACGGCCGAAAGGAGTCTGGCCGGCGTCCAGATAAGTCTTGCCGGAATGGTTCTCGAACCCAGCCAGGGTCAGACGGCGGCCACCGATATCCGACTCGATGACGACATTGCCGATACAGCGCTTTTCGCCGGCGACTGTATGGGCTTTGAACAGGCCGACGCCTGTCATATTCTCACCGGTCGCGGTGCGGTAATACTCACCCAGCAGCTGATAGCCGCCGCAGACTGAAAGCAGGACCGCGCCGCCCTCAACGGCTTCAACCAGACCGGCGCCCTTGGCCGCCAGGTCGCGGTTCACGAGGCTCTGTTCCCGGTCCTGCCCGCCGCCCAGATAGAAGAAATCGTACTCATCCCAGGCAGGCGCCTCACCAAGGCCGAATTCATCGACAGTGACCCCGATACCTCTCCACTCGCATTGCCGGACCAGGCAGATGATATTGCCGCGGTCAGCGTAGATGTTCATCAGACCGGGGTAGAGGTGGGCGATCCTTATTTCCATACCAGGTCTCCCAGGGCGCTGTCGGTACTGAAATTCTTATGGATCGTCTGCCGCAGCGCCAGCATGGCAGTGTAGGTGGGCAGGACGAATAAAGTGTCACCTTGTGGCGTTTTTTCCAGCGCCGCGTGGAGAGCCTGCTCCAGATCGCCGGCAACGGAAAGCCTTTCCTGGGGAACTCCTGCATATTTAAGCCGCATGGCCATCTCGGTGGCGCGGGCGCCTGAGCAGATGGCTGATCCGACCTCAGGGGCCAGCAGCTCCAGATCGACATCCCAGATCCAGGAGATGTCGCGGCCGTCCGCGATTCTGTCGTTCAGGGCCACTAGCAGCGTATCCTGGCCGGGTTCGATCATCAGCGTGCGCACGACTTCGTTGAAGCCAGCCGGGTTCTTGACCAGCAGCAGTACCACCGGTTTTCCATTGACGGTGATGTGCTCGACCCGGCCGAATGCCGCCGTGAACGCTTCCAGGCCGCTCCTGATGGACTCAAGGCCGATCCCCAGGGAATCGGCGCAGGCAGCGGCCGCCAGCGCGTTATAGAGGTTATAAAGGCCTGGGAGCGGCAAATCGAGGTGCGCGGAACCCTCGGGGGTCACCAGATCAAAGCCGGAGCCCCGCATGCCGTCAAAAGTCACATTTTCAGCATAAATGGTGGGGGAGGGGCGCTTGTTGCCACATTTCGGGCAGTGATACTTGCCGAGATGGCCCATGTAAAAGACTTCATAGGTGAAGGGGCCGCCGCAAACCGTACAATATTTGGAATCGGAGGCGTGCTGCATGACCAGGCCGCCAGCGGCCGGGTCCTCGATGCCGAAACAAACTGAATTCTCGGGCCTGAGCTTGGCCATTTCCGCCACCAGCGGGTCATCCGCGTTCAGGATGGTTCTGGTTTCAGGCGGCAGCTCTCTTATGACCCTGCGCCAGCGGTTCGCAATATGTTCAAGTTCGCCGTAACGGTCCAGCTGATCGCGGAAAAGATTCATCAACAGGACAATCCGGGGCAGGCTCTGCGCCGCGACTTCCGGGAAGGCGAACTCGTCCACTTCGAACAAGCCCATCTGCGACCGCGGCCCCCCTGCCAGAGAGGAATCTTTTAGCAGCGCTGTCGCCACCCCCGCAGCTAGATTCGCGCCTTCGCGATTCCTGGCCGTTTGCAGACCTTCCCGATCTAAAATGCCTGCAATCATGGCACTTGTAGTCGTTTTTCCGTTGGTGGCCGATACCAGGATGCTTCCTTGCGGCAGCCTGGCGCTCAGACGGCCGATGATGCCATGGTCTACGGTTTTCACGACACGGCCGGGCAAGGTTGTCCCGGAATGGCCGACACGGCCTGTAGCCGTTGTCACAGCCTTTGCCATGATGATCTTGGCTGCCATTACGGGCATTGAGTCTTGGATTCCCATCACGCTCGTAGTATAGAACATTTGCGTTTGCGGTCACGGTGACTATCGTACGGGATGCTGGTCGGCTATGAACCATGCGTTCATGCAGGCTCAGACCCGTTAAAACGCGTAGGAACGTGCGGTTAGCTGCTTACGGCCCGTCCGCGGCCCCCTCCAGGCACGCACGATAATATATCTTATGTAACCTTACGGAAATTTATCCTCCTGGTTTTATCCCTTTCATTTTTCTCACTCCTCCCTTGCTGGCCGCCCGGCTCAACTTTACCAGCGGTCTGCCGATGCAAGCCGCGTCCTTTTGCTCCCAGCGCAGGCCTTTTCATGGTAATGGAGAAGTTTAGAAGCCTATGGACCGGGAATCCATCATCATTCAATATTTGATAAAATCTCATGGATTTTAAGACGCTGATATTGAGCATCTCTCTGAGACATTCACTTTTGCCGGTTGTTGCCGCCGTTTTGGTGACAACCATGCTGATAGCCACCGGTTCATTGGCCCTGGCCGATGACAGCACCCCGGATCTTGCTTCCCGCATCGAAGAGCAGCAACAGTCACTGGATCAGGCCCGGCAGGAAATTTCCTCCCTCGACACCCAGATTCAGGAGCAGGAAAAGGCCCTGGACCGCCAGCGCACCGACCTGGCTGACGCTACGACCCTGCTGAGCGAGGCTGAGGACCGTTATCAGCAGTCCTTATCCCTTTTTAATGCCAGGGTGACCGCGATCTACAAGATCGGCCCCAGCCGCCTCTACGAGCTTATTCTCACCAGCGATGGATTCTCTGACGCCCTGTCGCGCCTCTATTACCTGGGCTTGATCTCGGAGCAGGACCGGGATCTGATGGACAGCATGAAATCTCAGGAAGACCAGGTGCGCCTGATGAGGGAAAGGGTGGATGGATTAAAACAGGCTCAGGCCGGTACTGTGGCTGTTTTACAGCAGCGCCGCCAGGACCTGATGCAGCAGCTGGCCACCGGTCAAGCGCAGGTCGACGCTGACAGCGCCGAGCTGGCCCGCATCCGGCGGCAGTCAGCCGACGCCGAAGCCCTGAGGCAGGCGCAGGCGGCCGATTACCAGTCCGCGGATTTCGCGCTGTATAGCGGCGTCATGGGTCCGTCGTTCCAGGTGGGTGACGGACCGCCAGACGGCCTGCAGCCGTCAGGGGTCATCCTCACTGGCCAGGCCAGCTGGTACGGACCGGGTTTCCACGGCGAGACCACGGCCAATGGTGAGATCTACAACATGTATGGGATGACCGCGGCGCACAAGACGCTGCCCTTCGGCACGTGGCTGAAGGTGAATTATAACGGCCGGTCCGTCTTTGTGCGGATCAATGACAGGGGGCCTTACGTGGGCGGACGCTTCCTCGATCTTTCCGCTGGCAGCGCCCAGGCGGTCGGACTCACCGGAGTAGGCTCCGTCACCGCAGAGATCTACCGCTAGCAGCGCAGCCGACGAAACCGCTCCAGCCCTCCCCGGTGTTCTTATTCTCCCGCGAAGTCGATCAGGCTGATCAGGTCGTACTCCTTGAGTTTCTCGCGTCCGTTCAGGAATGACAGTTCAATGATGAAGCTGACCCCCACCACTTCACCGCCCATCTTTTCCACCAGATCGCATTTCGCCCTGGCGGTGCCGCCGGTGGCCAGCAGGTCGTCATGCACGAGAACGCGAGTTCCCGGAGTGATCGCATCCGAATGGATCTCCAGGCTATCTGTGCCGTACTCGAGGTCATATTCAGCAGAAACCGTGGTGTGTGGCAACTTGCCCGGTTTGCGGGCCGGGATGAATCCGGCGCCCAGCGTGTAGGCCAAGGCCGCTCCCAAGATGAAACCGCGGGCCTCCGCGCCCAGAACCACGTCGATCTTCTTCCCCACTCCGAACTCAGCAAGCTGATCGATCGCATACCTGAGCGCCTGGGCGTCCTGAAGCAACGGCGTGATGTCCTTAAAAACAATTCCCTCTTTGGGGAAATCGGGGATGTCGCGAATATATGAAGCAAGGTCCATCGGTGTTTCTCCTTTCCGCGGGCCGCGGCTGCGCGGCCCCGAGCCTGTTGGTTGACAACTATACTATCTTGTAATAACTCCGCGCAGCTCCTTGATCAGAAGCAGATGCTTAAGATAAGAGGAAACCGTTGCCAGCTTTTCCAGAGATGCGATCCCTTCCTTGCGCGCCTGCGGATTGCTGGAGCGCAGCGAGGGCGACAGGATCTGCATCAGCAGAGCCGACTCCCGGTCCACCGAGCTTTTGAGCGTCTTTAAATTTCGGGGAGCGACACCGTAAGCCGCCAGTTCCGCGGCGGCGGCGATGATATCCACATCATTCTGATCATAACGCCTCGTGCCGCCCTGGGAGACGCCCTTGATCAGTCCGTAGTCGTCGAGTTCACGGATCATCTCCTCCGCAGCTCCCGTGGTCTCGAGCGCCTCGCTGAGGGTATACCATCTGGTTTCACCGGGGGCTTCCTTGAGACTGATCTTCTTAAAGCCCCGGTTGGCTACCGGCCTGGCCGCCGCAGTCCCCTTGCGGGTGAGTTCCTGACGGATGACCTTAAGCGGCAGGAACTCGTCCCTCTGCATCGTCAGGATGGCCCGCAGGCGTTCGACATCCGCTCGTGAGAACAGACGGTATCCGCCAGTGGTGCGCCGGGGTGAGATGAGTTTTTCTTCTTCGAGATAGCGGATCTTGCTGATACTGATATCAGGAAATTCGTTCTTTAGCAGGTCCGCAGTGGCGCCGATTGTGAGTGGCTTTGTGGCCCCTTCTCCCCCACTCTCGCCCGGGTTCATCGCTGAATGAAGGTCATTTTATATTTGCCGATCTGCAACTGGTCACCATCAGCCAGCTTCTGGGTCTCGACGCGCGCCCGGTTGACATAAGTCCCGTTCAGGCTGCCCTGATCCTGAATGTAATACCCATCGTCCTGATGTAAAAGAACGGCGTGGTTACGGGATACAGTGATGTCGTCAAGAAATATGTCGCTGTCCTGCTGCCGGCCGATTGTCGTGTCGCCATTGATCGGCTCGAAGATCTCCCCGGCCATGTCTCCACCGCTGCGCACGACCAGGTGTGTGCCCTCCCTGACATGATCGGCCCCCTGCGGCATCTCCGTGGCCTCGCGCTCCTCAGTGCCCGGTGAGAACTTTAAAGTAGTCTCAGCCCGGTTCTCCGCTTCAGGCAACAAGGCACCGCAACGGCTGCAATACTTACCGTCTTCTGTATTCTGAAAACCGCACTCTGAACAATAGAGTTTGGTCACTTACCTTCGTCACCCCCGGTTGCACCAAATGCTTTTTCCAACTCCTCTTCCACGGCATTCACGATCTCGGGCCGCTGCAGGATCTCACGGCGCCATTCGGGAGTGGTGTTATTGACGACGTACGGTTCCTCCAGCGCTTCTGCCAGGGTCTTGCCCGCATGGATCTCATAGACGATGAACTGGACGACTCTTTCTCCCACGACTCCCACACCCATGTCGACGAACAGACGCTCGATGGCGTTTACCAGCTTGGCGAATCTTTCAGGCACTTTTCTTCCTCCCCTTGTTAATAGACAGAATCAGTGGTCCGGGCTCTCGGTGGCACCGGACTTCAAGGCTCCGTGCTACTCGCGTTCGGGAACGCCGCTCGGATGAAATGGCTCCCTGTTGGCCAGTATCTCCGACAGCTTGCTCACATCGTCAGCCGATATGAGCGACTCACCGGAAGCCCTCTGGCCGGAAAGCCTCTGCACCAATTCGGCGCGCAAAATATCGATCTTGCCGTGCAGGAGCCGCCGCTGATAACTCAGCTCCTGTTCCTCGGTCACCATTTCACGGATGAGCGATTTTAGCTGCGCGTCGGAAAGGTTGGTTAGATCCGGAAGGTTGTCCACTTTTTTACCTCCGCTTTCTGATTGCCGTCATTATATTCTGTGCCCAAACAAGGTTCAACTTAACCTTTAGATAACCTGGTAGCCCGCTAGCGGCTTCTCCTCCGCCATCCGATAAGAATAACGGAGGCTTTCACCGCTTGTCAGCCCTTCAGTTGGTCCATTATCGGTCCCGACGCCTGCAAGACTTGAACGATACACTTATAATCAGCAAATCCCAACTGCGGCGCGCCAGCCTGGTGCTCGGACGCCTGCGGAGGGAGTTCTCCCCGGATTTCCTAGGCATTATCACTACCGGCGGACATCCGGTGAGCCTGACGGCCACCTCGGATGCGGCGGATATCGATGGCATCGCCTCTCTGGCTGCCAGCGCCTTCGGGGCGACCCGGCAACTGGCCAAACTGATGGATAGCGCCGGGTTTACGGTAATGTTCCATGAGGGAAGTGAACTAAATGTGCACATTGCCGAAATCTCACCGCAATTTTTGCTGGTGGTGGCATTCCCCCGGTCTGCGGAAATCGGTAAAGTAAGGCTGCTGGCGAAGAAGGCGACGGTGGCCCTAGGCCATATAATGGCAAAACAAGGAGAATGAATTGGCGCTGATCAATCTGGCAGCCGGTGAGATCAATTTCAAGGTGGTTTATTATGGCTGCGCTCTCGGAGGCAAGACCACCAGCATCCAATACGTCTACCGCAAGGTAAACCCTCAGGTAAAGGGCAAGCTTGTCTCGATCGCCACTGAGGAGGAGCGCACCCTCTATTTCGATTTTCTGCCGCTTGACCTGGGGACTGTCAGGGGGCTAAAAACCCGTTTCCATCTTTATACGGTGCCTGGCCAAAGGCAGTATAATGCGAGCCGCAAACTGGTGGTCCAGGGCGTGGATGGCATTGTTTTTGTGGTCGATTCCCAGATGAGCCGGCTGGACGAGAACATCGAAGCTTATCTGAACATGTGGGATAACCTGGCGGACCAGGGTGACAACCCCATGGACCTGGGACTGGTAATGCAGTACAACAAACGCGATCTGACAGATATCTTCCCCGACCACGACCTGAATGAGCTTTTCAATCACACGAACTCTCCGTGGTTCAATTCCTGCGCCTTGACCGGCGAGGGAGTTTTCGAAGCTCTGCGCAACGTCAGCAAGCAGGTTATGGCGAAGACGGAGGCAACTTGACAGCCTTGGTCTCCCGGTTAAGCACGGCCCGGACGAATTCCGCAGCACTGCCCAATTCCGGCGTCTCCGTCCAACATCTGAAAAGTTGCTCCCGCTTATGGGCATCGCTGCCGCCGAGCTCAGCCAGCCCATAGTGCTCCGCGATCGCGTGGGCGGCCCGAGTGGCTTGCTCATCCGGCCAGTTGCCGTTATGGACCTCGATGCCATCCACCCTCGGCGCCACCTCTGCCAGATAGTCATCCCCCAAACGCAGACCGCCCGCAATGCCCGCGAAAGGATGCGCCCACACCACAGCTGTCCCCTGGGGACGATCCTGACGCTCGGGTAACATCTGGATAGCCTTAAGGGTCCTCAGGTATTCGAAATCCTGGGAGAAGATGAGGAAGTCGCCTTCCGGGGAAGAGATCTCCACTCCCGGTATCAGCCTGATGCTGCCTGAGACGGAGGCGGCCAACTGCTCATAATCGGTCATGTCGCCGTGATTGGTAACGCAGGCAACCCTGACCTCTGACTCTGTCAGCGCTGCCAGATAGGAACTGACGCCCATCACCGAGCAGCGGCTGCCGGGCGAGGTATGAACATGTGTGTCCAGGCGCACAGTTGATTCGCTTCTTGGAAAGAGCAGTCAGGAGATCGCCATCGCCGGCCTCGGCAGATCTAGGCTTCCTGCTCCTCATGAGTGGTAATGATCTCGTCCAGCATCGCGGAATAGCGCTCCAGCAACATCTGGGAGTCTTCGATCGTGTCGCCCTCGGCATAGACCTCGAACAGAGGCTCATCCGGAGAGGGCAGCACCTGCGCCCAGCCGTTTTCGTGAAAGACCTTGATGCCATCCAGGCGGCTGACGTTGTCATCGTCCTCCACGCTCTCGAAGATCGCCCGCATGGCCGCGCCCTTCAGCGCCCAGGGACAGCTTTTTGTCTCACGCAGCAGTGTGGTGTCGGGGATCTCCGCCACTAGTTCCGAAAGCGGTTTGCGGGAGACCGCCAGCAGCTCCAGGACCTTGCCCATGCTCATCAGAGCGTCCTGGGCCGGTAGAAATTCCGGGAAGATGTAATCACCGGCGACCGCGCCGGCGAAGATGACATCCGGCTGAGACGCAGCCTCGGTGAGCGCCGCCTGAGAGACCTTGGTGCGCACAATCTCGACACCGCTTCCCTCCACCATCATCTCCGCCAGGCGGGAAACGGTGAGCGGCAGCGCGATCTTGCCCTTTCCTTCTGAGTCTGACATCAGTTTCAACATCAGGAATAAGGTTTTTTCCGGTGGAATCTCTTTTCCATTCTCATCTGCCAGGAATATCTTCTCGGCCGCGTTATCGATGGTGATGCCCAGGTCGGCCCCGGCGGAGACGACCAGCTTCTGCATACGGCTGGAGTCGGCTTCCAGGCGGCTGGTCGAGGCCGTCTTCTCCTCATCCAGGAAAGTATTGAGCGAGATGATCTCGGCGCCCAGCTTCGAGAGTAGACGGCTGGCGATCAGCGAAGCGCTGGAATAGCTATGGTCCATGACGAAGCGGAACCGCCGCTGGCGGATCTGATCCACGTCCCAGTGCGACAGCAGGCCCTCGACATATTCCTCCGTCGCCCGGGCAGGATACATGATCTTGCCGATCTCGGTATAAAAGGCCCGGCGGTAATCATGCCGGTTGAAGTATTTTTCAATGTCCTTCTCAGTCGCCTGACCGATGGGGCTGCCCGGCGGCTCGAAGAAGAGAATCTGAATCACCTCCGGATGCCATGAAGACACCCGCACATGGATGCCGCCCGCGGCATGACCGTTCTTCAGCTCGAAGCGGTTGACCGAAGCCGGCGTCACCCTGAGATCGCGCACATTTACGCCCGTGGAGCTGAGGCCCGCCATCAATGCCCGTTTGATCATCCTGGAAGCCGGATGCTCATCACGGCTCAGACAGACCTGATCGCCCTTATCGAGGGTAGTGCCGTAGGCCATCGCCAGCTTCAACGCCAGATCGGCGGTGATATCGACATTGACGAGGCCGGAAACGCCGTCCCGGCCGAACAGCGTCGACAGTGCCCGCCATTCCCAGATGATGCTGGAATACACATGAGCGCCCGCTTCGATGACCTTGAACGGATAGATCTTGACGTTGCTGGCGATCATGCTGTGGTCGCCGATGCTGCACTCATCCCCCAGAGCCGCATTGGAATAGATATGCGCCGCTGGCTTGATGTCACAGTTCTTGCCGATGATGGAGCCGCTTACTTTCGCGGCCGAACCGATATAGGTATTCGAGTCGATGACGCAGTGGTCGGTCTCGGCATTCTCCTTGACGACCACGTTGTTGCCGAGAATCGAGTAAGGCTGGATCCGCGCCTCGGGATCGACCTTGGCATAGTTGCCGATCAGCGCCGGCCCGCGGATGTTATCCAGGCTGTCCAGGTTGAGCTTTTCTCCGATGTAAATATTCTCCCGGAGCCGGATGCCGGGAATGTTGACGCTGACGGCGCCGTCAAGGGCGTCATGGTTTGCCCTGAGGAACTGATTGATGTTGCCGATGTCCTGCCAGTATCCCTCCATAGGATAGCCGTACATCGGCTTGCCCCGCTGGAGCATCTTGGGGAACAGGTCCTGGCTGAAATCGTATTTGGCCCCTTCGGGGATGTAATCAAAGATCTCCGGCTCCAGTACGTAGATACCGGTGTTTACCAGATCGCTGAATACCTGGCCCCAGCTGGGCTTTTCCAAAAACTGCTTGATGTGTTTATCTTCGTCGACGATCACCACGCCGAATTCCAGGGGATTCTCCACGCTTTTCAGAGCGATAGTGATCATGGATCCCTTGCTCTTGTGAAAATCGATGACCTCTGTGAGATTGAAGTCCGTCAGGGCGTCACCGCTGATGACGATGAAAGTGTCATCCAGATGCTCGGCTGCGTGGCGCACGCTGCCTGCGGTGCCCAGCGGACTCTCCTCCACTGAGTACTCGATCGAGACTCCGAGCGACGAGCCGTCGCCGAAGTAGCCGCGGATGTTCTGGGGCATGAACGCCAGAGTGACGATGACGTCCGTGAGATTATGGTCCTTGAGGAGCTCGATGATGTGCTCCATGCACGGTTTATTGACGATGGGAACCATCGGCTTCGGCTGATTACTTGTGAGTGGCCTTAAGCGAGTTCCCTCTCCCCCAGCCATTACGACTGCTTTCAAACTAAGCCCCTTCCTTTCGTGGAAATCTCTGTTCTAGCCGTCTGGAGACGTATTTACATGTAACCTGCCAGATATGTCAACCTTGATGCAGGTCTGGGGGTGACATCAGGGCGACGGGTTCTCCGCGGCTTCTCGCCAGCGCTT